>Ga0180432_10007465_pt1 | contig 13871 bp, 10 predicted proteins | sample SS_ome_10_FD_132414 | JGI IMG/M metagenome (GOLD analysis project Ga0180432, IMG submission 132414) | Hypersaline lake sediment archaeal communities from the Salton Sea, California, USA - SS_1_MS_2 metaG | ecosystem: Environmental > Aquatic > Non-marine Saline and Alkaline > Hypersaline >...
CCCAGCACGTATCTTCGTGCTCTCGATTCCGATTTTATTAAGTTTTCATAGGTATTTAGGTCCATAGGCCCATGCTAACATCGGGCCAGACCTTAAGCAATCACCAAAAAATATTTACGAACAGGCAGTGCCTGCCTGCTATTGTACTGGTAGCGTGAATCTACCGGGGCAGTATATGAGTGATCTTGGTGGACTGATATTTCACTCTAACGCTATAGCAGGGGGCTGATTTTATCAGCCGGACAAGCATGTCGGGATGCAAAGACCAAGAAACCGAATACTTTAAACACGCGTGGCACCGAAAGATTGAACGAGACAATGGAGCCTTCAAGAAAATACGATCCGGCCGGTGTGGAATCACGCTGGCAGAAATATTGGGACGAGAAGAACGTATTCAAGGTGACCCGGGACACCGATCGGGAGAAGTATTACATCCTTGAGATGTTTCCCTATCCGTCCGGGAAGATCCACATGGGACACGTCCGCAATTACTCCATCACCGACGTCGTCGCCCGGAACAAGATGATGCGGGGATACAACGTCATGCATCCGATTGGTTGGGACGCCTTCGGGATGCCCGCGGAAAACGCCGCAATCCAGAGCGGCGAACACCCGGCGAAGTTTACCTACGAGAACATCGATTATATGAAGCGCCAGCTTCGGGCCATGGGGTTTTCCTACGACTGGGACCGGGAGCTGGCGACCTGCGACCCGGAATACTACCGCTGGGAGCAGTGGCTCTTCGTCAGGATGCTCAAGGAGGGGTTGGCATATCAGAAGAAATCGGCGGTCAACTGGTGCGAGACATGCCAGACGGTCCTGGCCAACGAGCAGGTGATTTCCGGGCGTTGCTGGCGGTGTGACGAGGAGGTCATCACCCGGGAGATCGACGGCTGGTTTTTCAAAATCACCGAGTTCGCCGACGAGCTCCTGGAGGAGCTGGACCGGATGCCCGGCTGGCCCGAGCGGGTGCTCACCATGCAGCACAACTGGATCGGGAAAAGCTACGGCGCGGAGATCCACTTTCCCATGGAAAAGGGCGACGGGCACATTCCGGTGTTCACCACCCGGCAGGATACGGTTTTCGGAGCCACGTTCATGGTCCTGGCGCCGGAGCATCCCCTCGCCAAGGAGCTTTCCCGGGGGACTCCCCAGGAAGCCGAGGTGGACCAGTTCATTGAGCGGATGATGGCCACCGACAAGATCAAGCGATCGTCCGAGGACTACGAGAAAGAGGGGGTGTTCATCGGCGCATATTGCCTGAATCCCTTCACGAACGCCACGATGCCCATCTTCGCCGCCAACTTCGCCCTGATGGAATACGGCACCGGCGCGGTCATGGCGGTGCCCGCCCACGACCAGCGGGACTTCGAGTTCGCGAAGAAATACGAGCTTCCCATCATCGTTGTCATCACCCCCGAGGACAAGACGCTCAGTGCCGATGAGCTCGACGAGGCGTACGTGGACGACGGGGTGCTGGTCAACTCCGGGCGGTTCGACGGCATGAGAAACCGGGCGGCGATGGACGCCATCGTGGACGACCTCAAGAAAAAGGGATTGGGGGACAAGACCGTCAACTACCGGATCAGGGACTGGGGCATCTCCCGGCAGCGGTACTGGGGCGCGCCCATCCCGGTGATATACTGCGACGACTGCGGCGCGGTGCCGGTGCCCGAGGAAGACCTGCCGGTGGTCCTTCCCACCGACGTGACGTTCCGGGTGGAGGGGGGCTCGCCCCTGAAGGACTTGGATTCGTTCGTCAACGTCGCCTGCCCCTCGTGCGGCGGGGATGCCCGGCGGGAGACCGATACCATGGATACCTTCGTGGAATCGTCGTGGTATTACATCCGGTACGCCTGTCCCGACCATGACACGGGGATGGTGGATTCGGAGCGGGTCGATTACTGGCTGCCGGTGGATCAGTACATCGGCGGAATCGAGCACGCGATCCTGCACCTGCTCTACTCCCGGTTCTACACCCGGGTAATGGAGCGGTTCGGCCTGGTCAAGTTTACGGAGCCCTTCACCAACCTGTTGACCCAGGGGATGGTCATCAAGGACGGGGCGAAGATGAGCAAGTCCAAGGGGAACGTGGTGGACCCCGAGGATATGATCAAGAAATACGGGGCCGACACCACCCGGCTCTTCATGCTGTTTGCCTCCCCCCCGGAGCGGGAGCTGGAGTGGAACGACCAGGCGGTGGAGGGGGCGTTTCGCTTCCTGACGAGGCTGTGGCGGGCGGTGTTTGAAAACCTCGATATTATCGAGAGGAGGGCCGCATCAAAGGACGCCGCAACCATCGACCCGGCCGACCTCTCCGAGGGGGCGGTCGCCCTTCGCCGGAAGACCCACCAGACCATCAAGAAGGTCACCGAGGATATCGAGGGGCGGTTTCACTTCAACACCGCCATCGCCGCGGTGATGGAGTTGATCAACGAGGTATATGGATTTCTCGCTGCCAATGAAGAACGGGACGCCGTATCGAAGAGCGACGCACAGATCTTCGCCGACGCCCTGGAAAAATCGGTCCTGCTGCTCTCCCCCGCCGTTCCCCATATCACTGAAGAGCTGTGGGAAGCCCTGGGGCACGAGCCGAGCATCGTCCAAGCCCCCTGGCCGGAGTTCGATGCGGAGCTGGCCAAGGAGGACGAGATCACCATCGTCGTCCAGGTGAACGGCAAGGTCAGGAGCAGGCTTACCGTGGAGGCGAACGCCGGGGATGATCGGATTCGGGAGCTCGCTCTGGCCGATGAAAAGGTAAAAAAGTATACGGACGGTATGAATATAAAGAAAGTCGTCGTCGTGCCGAAAAAGCTGGTAAACGTGGTGGTGGCGAAATAGCGACGTATTGCGTGCCGGTGTATAGGTAATGTACCGGCCGATATATGAGTAAAAAATGATGTCCGCACCGAAACCCAAGATATACGGCTCGCTTCACGAGCTGCAGAATGAACTCACAGGCGGGATACTTCATCCCGTCTATTTTTTTTACGGTTACAACGAATACCTGGTGGAGGCGGCCGAGGTGGAGACCGCAGACCGGGTGGTGCCGGGGGGCGTGAAGGGGGATGACTTTTCGTGCAGCGTCTTCTGGGCCGGTGACGATCAGCTCCAGGATGTCCTCGGCGCCGCCATGACCCCGTCCATGCTCGGGGGGAGGCGGCTGGTGCTGTTGCGGCACGCGGAGAGGCTTACGGAGAAGGATGTGGGGCGCCTGGTCTCCTATGCCGAGAGTGCGCCGAATGCCGCGGTGCTGATCGTCACCGCGGTCGGCACCGGGAGCGGAAACCTCAAGCCGAAGGTCCCCGCACCTCCGGGCCGCCTGAAGGACCTCGCAAAAGTCGCGGCAACGCTGCCGTTTTCCACCCCCCGGGAGGGGGAAATCAAGAACCAGATCAAGCGGCGGCTCTCCGCCGAGGGAAAAGACATAGACCCAGAGGCGCTCCAGGTGATGGTCGATTTCATCGGCCAGGACCTGTCGGCGGTGATGGGGGAGGTGGAAAAGCTGCTGTTGTTTTTGGGAGATCGGAAGCTGATCACACTATCGGACGTGGAGGAGATGATCCCCCACCTGAAGGCCCACTCGATCTTCGAGCTGACCGACGCTTTGAGCTGCGCGGACGCCGGGGCCGCCGCCGGAATCATTCGTGAGATGCTGGTTTCGGGGGCTCAGCCGGTCCAGATGCTCCCGATGATCAGGTGGCATTTTATGCGCCTGTGGCGGATGAAAGTGCTCCTGGAGGGGGGGAGGTCCGTCTCCGAGGCGGCGAAGGAGGCGAAGATCGTCGGATTTCGGGCGAAAGAATACGCCGCACAGGTGAAACGGATTTCCCATGCGGCGTTTCATAACGTGTTTCGGGAGCTCTACCGAACCGACGTGCAGTTGAAATCCCGCTCCGGTAAGGGCGGGGTGGTGCTCGATCGGATGGTCCTCTCGATCACTACGAGCCGGCGGTAAGGGCGTTATATTTCCGGGTCAGGCGGGATATCTTCCGGGAGGCGTTCTTCTTGTGGATGACCCCCTTGGTGGCCGCCTTGTCGATATAGCTGATGGTATTTTTCAGACGCTCTTTCGCGGACGTGCTGTCGCCGCTCTCGACCGATTCCAGAAAGTCCTTGATGTGAGACTTCATGGTGCTCTTGACATGTCGGTTTCTCAGCCTGCGACGCTCATTCTGCCGCATGCGCTTCAAAGCTGATTTATGGTTTGCCAACGCGCGCTCCTCAAAGAAAGTTAGGTGATTGGTGATTACACAACTTGATTAAATGTGTAATTTTATATAATTGATACGGGACTGTCAAGAAAAAATTGGAACACTCGGATAATTCAAAAATAATCAAAGCGGCGGGGGTGGTGAGCGGCGCCACATTCGGGAGTCGTATCCTGGGCTATATCCGGGATATGGTGACCGCATTCTTCTTCGGCACCGGGACCGCCGCGGACGCCTTCTTTCTAGCCTTTACCATCCCGAACCTCCTGAGGCGTCTCTTCGCCGAGGGGACCCTCACCGTCTCGTTCGTGCCGGTGTTTACCGAGTATCTCGAATCCAAAGGAGAGCAGGAGGCCCGAGTCGTTGCCTCGGTGACCATGACAGCCCTATCGATGGTGCTTTTGGTCGTCGTCCTGGTGGGGATATATTTCTCCCCCCAGATCGTCGCCGTGATGGCCCCCGGGTTCCTGGACGACCCGGAGAAATACCGGCTGACCGTACATCTCGCCCGGGTCATGTTCCCGTACATATTCTTCATTTCTTTATCTGCCCTCTCCATGGGGATTCTCAACAGCCTGGGCCACTTCCTCGCCCCGGCTTCCGCGCCGATATTTCTCAACGTCGCCATGATCGGGGCGATGTTCTTTCTCTGCCCGACGATGGATGCGCCCATCAACGGCCTGGCCGTCGGCGTCATCATCGGCGGCGTGCTGCAGCTCATTATCCAGGTCCCGGCCCTGGCTCGCCGGGGGATGATCCCCCGGATCAATTTCAAATTCTCCCATCCAGCCGTCGGAAAGATCCTCCGGCTCGTGCTGCCGGCGGTGTTCGGGGCGTCCATTTACCAGATCAACGTGGTCGTCATCAGGCTACTAGCGTCGCTGCTTCCCGAGGGGAGCATATCGTATCTCTACTACGCGGATCGGCTGACCCAGTTTCCCCTGGGGATATTCGCCGTGGCCCTGGGAACGGCGGTGCTCCCCAGCATGTCGAAGATGGCGGCCAGGGGGGATTTGGAGCGGCTGAAGGTGACCTTCACCGACGCCCTGGCCCTGACCCTCTACATCACCGTGCCGGCGGCGGTGGGGCTGATCGTCCTGCGGGTGCCGATCATGAGCCTCCTCTTTTTTCGGGGGGAATTCGACTTTCTCTCCGTCACGAAAAGCGCCGAGGCCCTCCTCTTCTTTTCCCTGGGACTCCCGGCGGTGAGCGCCGTCCGGGTGATGTCCAACGCCTTCTACGCCCGGCAGGATACGGCCACGCCGGTGAAGGTGGGGGCGCTTGCGATGGTGATGAATATTCTCCTCTCCCTGTGGCTGATGACGATCCTCGAACATTCGGGGCTCGCCCTGGCGGTGTCCCTGGCGGCGTTCGTAAACGGATCACTGCTCCTCGTGATCTTCCGGCGGCGCATGGGGCGGCTGGGGCTGCGGCGCGTACTGGTGTCGCTTTTGAAGACCGGGGCGGCGTGCCTGGTGATGGGATGCGCCGTGTGGTATCTCGCCGGGTTTGTCTTGTGGAACGAGACCGGGCATACTATAATAAAGACCGCCGTGCTGACCGGATCGATACTGGCGGGCGGAGTGATCTTCGCCCTGATAACCCGGATTCTCGGCTCGGCGGAGTTCGCCATGCTCATGGGTCCGATCAAAAGCCGCCTGGGGAGAAGAAAACAGAGTGATGAGGTGACGTGATGACATACAACATCTTCGAGGCCGGGTCCGGGTGGGTCGGCCTGATGGTGACCGATGCGGGCGTGTTCTGCTCCACTCTCCCGCACTCGGACAGGAACAGGGTGGTGGAATATCTGGAGGATGCCCTGCCGGAATGTATAAATCCGGTGACGCCGGATACGTACATCGAGGAGCTGCTGACGGCGTTTTTCGAGGGCCAGGGCGTAGATCTGAACGGGGTGGCCCTGGACATGGAGCGGATATCTCCATTCCACCGCCGGGTCTACGAGGCGGCGCGCACCATCCCCCGGGGGATGGTAATGAGCTACGGGGAGGTGGCCCGGCTGGCGGGGAACCCCCGGGCCGCCCGGGCGGTGGGCGCCGCCATGGCGAAAAATCCCTACGCCCCCTTCGTGCCGTGTCACCGGGTGGTGGGCGCGGATGGTTCTCTTGTAGGCTTCGGCGGCCTGGGAGGGCTCGACTTTAAGCAATCGCTGTTGAGCGCCGAGGGGGTGAAATTCAGGAATGATCGGGTCGTCCGATGAGTATCGGCGGCGTTTTATGTACCGGGAGGCCGTGATGGAAGAAAAAGTGGTGTCGAAAATAGCGTTTCTGTATTATGCGGTGACGCTCCTGTCGCCCCTGTTTCCCGTGGGTGTGCTGATCGTCTTTCCCCGCATCGCCCATGCGGGATGGGTCTGTCTCGTATCGATACTGCTGCTCGCCCTGATCATCTGGGCGTGGGTGGGCCTGTGGCGCGGTATGTCGCCCGGGATGATGAAGATCGTCGGGATGGCGACCGGGGGAGCCGGGGCGGTGCTGAGCCTCGTGCTGGCGATATGCGCCTGTATACTCTTTCGTACCATGTCCTGACGACCGGCGGAGGATGGAAGAATAATGAATAAAAAGATATCGATTGTTCTGTTACTGTGTGTGATCGTCGCGATGTGGGCGTGTCCCGGGTCGGCACTGGACACGGACCGCGTGCCCGAAACCGACACCATCATGGGGTGGGTCGACGACCTGTGCGCAAACGACAACCGCCGGGTGGGGGAGCCCGGGGGGCTGGCCGGAGAGGACTATTTCTACGAGAGGCTCATGGAGCTCGGACTTGTAGATGTCAGGAAGGAGCCGGTCTACATGGACGTGTGGCGGGCGGACTCGTGGTCCCTGGTGGTAGACGTGGAGGGGGAGTGGGTGGAGATCCCCTCGTCCTTCTGCGTCTATACCGGCTTCACGCCCGAGGAGGGGGTGACCGGCGAGCTGGTCTACGTGGGCCGGGGGCGAGAGTCCGACTTCAAAAGGCGTGACATCGCCGGCAACATCGTCGTGGCGGATATGGAATTCGGATCGATGCCGTATCTCCCGGTGATCCTGCTCAAGGGGCTCTTCTTCTACGACCCGGCGAAGACCATCGGGTGGTGGGATAAGCAGGTGGTCCCCTGGTCCCGGGAAAACTGGCGCACTAACTACATCGAGGCGGATGACACCAAAGACGTGTACGGCCGGGCGCTTCACATGGGCGCCGCGGGACTGGTCTGGATACTGGCCGATCAGCCCACCAACAACAATACCAACTACGCCCTGCACGACGGGGTGATGAAGGACCTCCCCGCCCTCTACGTGGGGAAATACGACGGCGAGGGTCTCCGGGAGCTCGCGAAAGGCGGCGCCACCGCCACCCTGATCCAGACGGGCGTCGTCGAGAAGGGCGTGATGCACGAGGTCTACGGGATGCTCCCGGGCGTCTCGGACGAGGCCATATTAATCACCTGCCACCATGACGCACCGTTCAGGGGATACATCCAGGACGCCACCGGCATGGCCACGGTCCTGGCCCTGGCCGAGTATTTCTCGGGGCTCAACCGGGAGGATCGGCCCAGGACGCTGATCTTCCTGGCCAACGCCGGTCACTTCTACGGGGACCGGGGCATCGAGGTCCTGGTGGAGCGCCACCGGGAGGATTTCTTCTCCGACGTGGTGATAACGATCAACCTGGAGCAGGTGGCCGCCGGGGAGTTCGTGGAGGGGGAGGACGGAGAATACGTCTCGACGGGCCTTCCCCAGCCGAGGGTGGTAATGGCGCCCGAGAGCGATATCGTGGTCGATGCGCTTCGGGACGCGATAAAGACCTGGGATTTGACCCGCTCCATCGTCATCCCCCTGACCGCGTTCAGCGAGAGGCCGCCGGGGGCGGTCCGCCCGATCTTCGACGAGGGGATCCCGATCATCCAGTACATCAGCGGCCCGGTCTATCTTTTGAGCGACGCGGACACCCGGGAGAAGATTAGACAGGACGAGCTGGTGCCCACGGTGTCGGCGTTTATCGATATCATCGAGATTCTCTCCCTGGCGCCGGAGGAGGCCCTGGGCGGGTCCGTGGAGGAGTGATAGTGAGGATTGGTGTGGAGCACACTGGATACCATCATATTTCAGTTATGAATTGACACGTTCATGGGAGTGTGGTAGAAGAGGGGGGATTGATAATTGCATTACGGAGTGATGATATGAGACGAGTGCTGATCGGCGTGGTGCTGGCGATCCTTTTATGCGCGGCGGCGATGGCCGGCGCACGTCGGCCTTTTTTATGTGATCGTGTGGCTGATTCATGATTCGGTTTACGACAGGGCGTCGTCGAAAAACGAGATGATCCGTTTGACGTACCCCTCCCGATCCACGAAGTACGCCCCGCAGTGATCCGCCCCTTCAAACTACCACACTACCGCGCCCTCCGGCGCGGCCCTGGCCACCCGGCGCTGCTGGTCCGGGGGGATGACGCTGTCCCGCCCGCTGATGACGAAGAGCAGCTTCGTATCCTTGACGCGTCCCGCCGCACCAACAACGTCTAGCCCCCGGGTGTCGTATCTGTATAATATTTGTGTCCACCACCGAGTCCAGAGCCGCACCAACACCAGGGGCAGGGGGAGGAGGCTCTTCAAACGATTCAGAACGATGCCCTCGGACGAGGCGAAGGGGGAGTCGCACACCACCGCCCGGACCCGACGGTCCGCCGCCGCCGTCACAAGGCCCAGCCCCGCCCCCAGGGAAAAGCCGATGATGCCGATCCGTCCGCCCGGGATGCGGAACAGGGCGTACTCCACCGCCGCCGCCGCGTCCGCCGTTTCCAGCTGCCCCATGCTCATGGCCGCGGGATCGCTCTCGCCGCAGCCCCGGTAGTCGAACAGCAGCACGTGAAACCCGGCCCTGTTCAAATAGGTCCCCACGCCCAGGAGGTCCGATTTCGATCCCATGCGGCCGTTCAGGCCGATCACCGCACGCTCGCCGTTGCCGGGGAGCCACCAGCCCCGGAGCGTGACGCCGTCTGAAGTGACAAAGGATACCCGCTCGAAGGGCACGCCGGTCTCAAACGGGGTGAAGAAGTAGTGATCCTGGTAGGTGCGCTCCCTCGGGTGAGAGAGATACCACGACAGCAGCGCCCCCGCCGCCGCCGGAACGACAATAAATAGCACCACGCATATGACACATATCACTCCAGGAAGTCCCATGTTTCTTTTCTCCCGGTCATGGTGGTGATGGTCATCGATTCTCCGTCGGTCTTCAACATGACCGCGCCGTCGAGATCGGTGCGAAACAGTGACGCTCCCGCGTCGTCGATCCTGTCGAGCACGGCTCCTGCGGGCATGGAAAACCGGTTTTCGTACCCGCAGCTGATGACCGCCGCCAGGGGTGCGACGGCCCCAACAAGAACGCCAGAGCACGCATCGCCGCCGCCGTGGTGGGGGACCTTCAGCACGTCCGCTTCTGGGGATATCGCGGATTCCAATATCGTCCCCTCGCCCTCGGCTTCGACGTCCCCGGTCATGAGGATCGAAAAGTTTCTGTATGCTATCCTGAGCACAAGGGATGTGTTGTTGTCCGGCGTGTCGGTGGAGAGATCGGGGGGCGGGGCGAGGACCTCCACGATAACATCGCCGATATTCATGGTCGAAGAATCTCCACTGAGACACACCACCGGGATATCCCTCGCCGCCGCCAGCTCCATCAGCGGGGCCGTGGCCTCGTCGGTCATGACCCGCTCGGTGGTCAGGATACGCTTCACCCGAAAGTTGGAGATGATGTACTCCGCCCCTCCGACGTGATCGATCTCCGGATGGGTCAGCACCAGGTAGTCGACGGTGCGAATCCGCTTTCTGAGGAGATACGGCCCGACGACGTATTTCCCCACGTCGAAGGCTCCCCCGGAGAAGCCGCCGGTGTCGATGAGCATGGTTTCGCCCCCGGGGAGCGTCAGGAGCGTCGCCTCGCCCTGGCCCACGCTGATGAACGTTGCGGTGAGAGACGCGGGGTGAAACCTCGCCCGGGCGTGGCACCCGACATCCGCAGCCAGGAGCGCCAGCAGCGCCATGCCCAGAACCAGGGCGGTGCGTCGGGTCTTTTTGCGGACGACCCACCAGACGGCCGCGGCGATGATCCCGTATACCAGTACGAGCTCCAGAATCGTGGGCGGGGGTATGGGGAGTGTATCCGAAAATCTCTCCGCTGTGGTGAGTACGGCGTCGTCGGCGAGGCCCACACACCCCCCAGCGATCCGAAGCAGCACGCCCGCGGACGCGGGATGGATATATATCAAGACCATCGATGCCAGCAACAGGGGCACCGCGATGAAGCCCAGGAGTGGCACGACGATGAAATTGAGGGGGATGGAGAGGAGCGTAGCGCGGTGGAAGTAGAAGGCGGAAAGGGGGATCACGCCGACGAGGGCCGCCACGGAGACCGACGCAAACTCGTACCCCCGAAACAGCAGCCGTTTCCACAGCGGGGGGGATACCCCCTTTCTCTCGAAGATACGGCGGCGAAGCGGGTCCGTCAGTAGGGGGAATATCAAAAGGATGGCGAGCACGGCGACGAACGAGAACTGGAAGGATGCATCGAAGAGGGAAGTCGGTAGCACGACCAGTATCGCCAGGGCCGCAAGGCCCAGGGTGTTCAGGGTGTCCCGCTCACGCCCCGTGGCGATGGAGAGCACAAACGCCGCAACCATCACGGCGGCCCGCACGGCGGTGAGCCGGGGACCGGAGACGACGGTATAGAGCACCACGGGAATCAGGGCGCAGACGGCGGCCCAGATGTGCACCGAGCGGGTCAGGGCAAACCCGGGGATCCGAACCAGAATGAAGAAGGCCAGGAGGTAGCAGACCATAAAGACGATGCCCACATGCAGGCCCGAGATGGCAAGGATGTGTCCCATACCGGTGTGGTAGTAGGTTTCCAGCAGGTCCGGAGGAATGGAGCCCCGCTCTCCCAGGGAGAGGGCCCGGAGCACTCCCGCCTCGTCGGCGGGCACCGAGGCGAAGATCGCATCTCTCATTTTGTGTCGGACGGCCTCGACCACGGCGGCGGGGCTTCCGCCGTCGGCCGGTATGACGAAGATGGAGTCACCGGGGCCCAGGAAGGACGTAACGTGTATGCCCCGCATTAGAAGATATCGCTCGTAGTCGAATCCGCCGGGATTGTTGAAGTTTCTCGGATGCCGGATACGCTCGTGGAAGAAGGCGTTATCGCCCGGGTAAATGTCCGGGCAGTCTCCGGAGACGGTGAGTCGGAGCTTTCCCCGATAGGGTGTCCAGGCCGTATCCTCCCGGATGGAGACATCGGTCAATACGACCGTGAGACGCCCCTCGGCGACGTCGGTTGCCTCGGTCACCCGTCCCCGGACGGGGAGGGATTCGGACGATGAAAACGACGCGAGACACCCCGGACCAGTATCTGGATGTATGATCGGGGTGACGAGGAGGATGCCGATGATGAAAAAGGAAGAAAGGGAGGCGATGAAAAAGAGACGGGGCGCCCCGGCGAAGAACATCACCGCCAGGAGCAACCCCGATGACATGAGCAGTATAGTTGTCGGCACCTCGACCCGGGCCCCAGCCAGGATTCCGGCGGCGAGCATCACCGCGAGAATCGGCAGCGGGTATCGGGCCGATATGCCTTTCATTTAGGGATTCACGGAGACCACTTCGTCCACCGCGTATCGCTTGATCTTCCTGGTCGAGGTCTTCGGGAATTCCTCGTCCCGGATCATGAATTCCTTGACCCGCTTGTAGTCGGCGAGAACGGCGCAGTTCGAGCGGATTTCCGAGCGGATGAGCTGCTGGATTTCCTCCTTGGAGAACTCCTTGACGCCCTTTTCCTTCGCGTATTCATCCAGCGCCTCCTGGCTGGTATATACCACCGCCCGCACCTCCTCGTCTGTGGTGCCGGGTTTGTGGGCGTATACCATCGCCTCCTCGATGTAGGGGCTCTTGAGGAGCTCCGCCTCCACCTCTTCCGGGTAGATGTTCTTTCCCTTCCCGGTGACGATCAGGTTCTTTGCCCGGCCCATGACGAAGAGGAAGTTGTCGCTGTCGACGTATCCCAGGTCTCCGCTGTGGTACCACCCGTCGGTGAGGGCCTCGGCCGTGGCTTCGGGATTGTTGTAGTAGCCGGCCATGACGTTCGGACCCTTGATCCATACTTCGCCGATGCCCTCCTCGTTCGGCTCGTGTATCTTGATCTGCACGCCGGGCATGACCTTTCCCACTGACCCCAGGCGGTCTCCGCCCACGACGCTGTTGACCGCCACCAGGGGCGCGGTTTCGGTGATTCCGTAGCCGTTGTAGATGTTCAGGCCCAGGTCCCTGAGACCCTTCTGGAGGTCCGGATCGAAGGACGCCCCTCCGCTGATAAAGGCGATTTCATCCCCCCCCAGCTCCTGCTTGATCTTTTTTTGGATGATTTTTCTCGTGATCGGATTTGAGTTCATGATTCGCCCGGCGGCGGAAGCGTTCACCTTCTGGCTCATCTTGGTATAGAGGGCCTGATAGAGGGCCGGGACGCCCAGGAAGAAGTTGGGTCTGATCTCGTTGAGGTTCTGGGCTACCTTCAACAGCGATTCGGCGAAGGCCACCGTGCCGCCGAAGTAGAGGGGGGCCAGGACGCCGCAGGAGGATTCGTATACGTGGTTGATAGGCAGAACAGATAACACTCTAATGGTCTCGTCCACCTGCATGAGCTCCTGCACGCCGCTGAAGTTGGTGAAGAGGTTCTCGTTGGTGAGCATGACCCCCTTGGATTTTCCGGTGGTGCCGGAGGTATAGAGGATGGCCACGATGTCCTTGAAGCTCATCTCCCGCTCGATGAACGTCTCGTTTCCGAACAAGTCGTCGTAGTAGAGCAGGTCCGGGATCCCCTCCCTGGTTTCATTGATGCCCTGGGCGAAGTTGAAAAACAGGTCCTGCTTGGAGATGACGAAATTGTTCTTTTTCACCTTGAAGCTTTTGAGCTTTTCATCGAATGACATCCACAGCTTCTCTATTTTCGCGATGTCCTCGGCGTAATCCTTCTTTACCTTTTTCACCAGGGTGAGCCATGCCAACTCAATCTCGCGCATCTCCCGCTTCAGCTCGGAGGGCATTTCCACCTCGTGGGGCTTGTCCGGGATCATGATGACCTTGTCGAGATTCTCGAGGGTTGCGTAAACTTCCTCGATCTTCGGCAGGAATTCCTGGCTGGTGATCACAAACTTGGCCCCGCTGTCCTCGAGGATGTGGCGGATCTCCTGGGCCTTCAACTCCTTGTCTATCGGGACGACGATGCCGTTATTGGTGGCGATGGCGAAATATGATACGGCCCACTCGGGGCAGTTATGCGTCAGGAGCGCGACCTTGTCGTCTTTTTCCAGTCCCAGGTTGATCAGGCTCGTTCCCAGATCCTTGACCTGATGCTCGAGCTGGCGGTAGGTGGTGGGGACCCATTCCTTGCCCACCTTCTTCAGCAAAGCGGGCTTATCAGGAAATCGACTGGCGCTCTGTGCCAGAATCTCCTTCAAAGTCATCCCTTCCATAGAAAGACTCCTGTATATGGTTACAAAGTAATTTAAAAAATATATCCCAAAACGGCGGTAAAAGCAACAGGTAAAATGAACACGAAACGGGGAATATACGGTGTACGATTGCCGGTATGCCCGAAACATACATCACACACACGC
>Ga0180432_10007466_pt1 | contig 13871 bp, 9 predicted proteins | sample SS_ome_10_FD_132414 | JGI IMG/M metagenome (GOLD analysis project Ga0180432, IMG submission 132414) | Hypersaline lake sediment archaeal communities from the Salton Sea, California, USA - SS_1_MS_2 metaG | ecosystem: Environmental > Aquatic > Non-marine Saline and Alkaline > Hypersaline >...
GCATCCATGTACACACAGTGGAAAAACGAAGAAGGCTTCTTTCATGCAGATGTGTCCGGAATTGGAGATGAGGCCTTTGAAGGTCCCGATTTCGGTGAATATCGCTATATCCTGATATTTCGAAAAGGAAAAAATGCGGTTTCGATGTCAAGTTTCATTGATATGGATGCCGGGGGGAAGCCCTACTTGAACCAGGATCAACTGCAGGAGCTGGCCAAAATCATGACATCGCGCCTGTAAAGAACTGTTTTTGGGTGGCCTTCCGTTTTTTTGTCCGCATGCGGACAGTTTCGAAGCGATATCGAACATTATACAGGCCCTTTTTATCAACCCCAGTCATTTTTCCCCGATTTTAGAACATGGCATGAAATTTGCCGATATATTAATGATTTTCATGTGATCTGAAAGGCAGATTAAAGAAAAAAGTACCGATGTTTAAAAATTACTTCTTGACCGCGATCCGAAACATCCGGCGATACAAGGGGTATTTTGTCACCAATATCGCCGGCCTCACCGTAGGCATGGCCTGTTTTATCTTGATCTTTCTCTGGGCCTACGATGAACTCACCTACGATACTTTCCACACCCACAGCGACCGCCTCTGCCGGATTATCCTCAAGGATGCCGAGAATCCCGGTGACCCGGGGGTACCCAGCTCCCCTTATGTTCTTCCCGAAATCCTCAAAAATGACTTTCCAGAGATTGTCGATGTGACCAGGGTGAGAACACGCGGCTATCCCAGTGCTATCCGGCGCGGGGATACTATGTTCTATGAACAGAACTTTTTCCTGGCCGATTCCTCTTTTTTTACCATGTTCACCTATGAATTTCTCGAGGGGGATGCCGAGACGGTTTTGGCCAATCCGAATTCTGTGGTGATAACCCAAAAAGCCGCCCGCAAATATTTCGGCGACGAAAATCCTGTGGGCAAAATCCTCCGTTGGAACAACACGCACGATCTGGAAGTCACCGGCCTGATTGCCAAAGTCCCGTATAATTCTCATCTTCAGTTCGATTTTATGGGCTCGCTCCAGCTTTATGACAGCGAACGGCTCTCCTCCTGGTGGCGTGAGGCCGATGCCTATGTTCTGCTCGAGAAGGGCGTATCTGTCGAGGAGGTCAGCCATAAAGTTGCCGGAACCATCCAGAAGTATCATCCAGAAGATGATTACATGATTTCGCTCCAGCCGGTCAGGGAGGCCCATTTGAACATCGCACATCAGGGCCGAAGCGATCTGAGGTTTGTCCTTATCTTTGCATTGATTGCCGTCCTGATCCTGGCCATTGCCTGTGTCAACTTCATGAACATCACCACGGCCCGCTCCAGTATCCGGGCTCTTGAAGTGGGCATGCGCAAAGTTGTCGGTGCCAAAAAATCAGATCTCATCAAGCAGTTTCTTGGAGAATCGCTCATTCTTTCCTTTGTATCCCTGTTTTTGGCGGTCACCCTTGTCGATCTTTTCCTTCCCACATTCAACAGCCTACAGGGAAAAGAAATGTCTTTGCTGCAGTCCGGGAACGTGTGGATATATCTCTTTTTTCTAGGTGTCGCAGTCGTAACCGGATTTGCAGCGGGAAGCTACCCCGCTTTTTTTCTCTCCGGCTTTAAGCCTGCCAGGGTCCTGAAAAGGGATACCAACCGGGGAGGGAAGGGGGCTCTCCTGAGGACGATTCTTGTCATAAGCCAGTTTTCCGTGTCGATCCTGCTGATCCTCATGACCCTGGTCGCCTACAAACAGATGACCCTTATCCGCAACGCCAATCTCGGCTTCACCAGGGAGCATATTGTGCATATCCAGGTGAATGATAAGCTGAGAGAAGCTCATAAGATCTTCAAGGAAAAGCTGCTGCGCGATCCCAGGATCATCAATGTGACGTATGCTTCGGCTCCCCCGCATTTCCTGTTCAATGTCAATAATTTTGAATGGGAAGGGATGAACTCCGAAAAAGAGGTGGAACTGAATTTTCTGTATGTGGATCATGATTATGCCGAGACCTTTGACCTGAAGATCATTCGAGGAAGGGATTTTTCTGAGGAGTATCCGACAGACGCCACAGAAGCCTATGTGGTCAACGAATCAGCGGTGCGATTCATGGGCATGGATAATCCAATCGGAAAGCGGGTGACTCTGGCCGGAAGGGAGGGGCGAATCATTGGCGTTGTCAGGAATTTCAACCACAAGCCATTGATCTTTGAAATTTCCCCGATGGTGATGGGCATCCGGCCCAGTTGGTTTTATGATGCTCTGATCAAAATCAGCCTTGGCGATATTGAAGGGAGCCTGGCTGCCATCGAGGACGTCTTTCGAGAGATCTGTCCAGATTTTCCCTTTGAATACCGTTTTCTCGATGACTGGTTCGAGATGGTCTATGCCCCCCTGAGGATCGTCAACTACATCTTCAACAGTTTTGCGCTGCTGGCCGTGTTCATCTCGTGTGTGGGCCTGCTGGGTCTCTCCTCGCTCCTGATGGATCAGAGGAGAAAAGAGATCGGTATCCGTAAAGTCTTGGGCGCATCCACGGCCGGCATCCTGGTCCTTCTCTCGGGCAAATTCCTGCGGATCGTCCTGCTGGCCAATGTGATTGCCATTCCTGTTGCCTATTTCGCCTCGCGCTTGTTTTTGAAGCTTTTTGTCTACAGAACAAGCCTGGATGCCGGGTTGATCCTGGCCACTGTCGCCTTTACTTTAATCGCGACCATGGTGACCATCAGTTTCCAAGTCATCAAGACATCGCTCGTCAATCCTGCCGACGCCATCCGCTATGAATAGCCATCCGCATATAGAGAGGTCGATGCAGTTACAGACTGAGATTGATGAACTAATCCAAATGTCGCTCAAAGAGCAGGCCAAGTGTTGGGAATTAGACAACTGCTCGACAGCAATCTTTTCCCCTTGGAAGAATTCCCTGCTGAAATGTGCGAAAAAGCGAGAAGAGCCGTTTAAAGCAAATGTCACTCAGCGATTAGGCAGAAATGGACCTCAAAAAAAAGGAAATACACCTTCTGTTTCCCCTTGCTGATTTATTATCAGGTCACTCAGGCAAGGGTGCTGCTGGGGCGGCTGCCTTTGGTTTGAACACAAAAAGAAGAAAATTGTAAACGAGGAGTACAACAGCACTGGCCCAGTGAAACCAACCCGTCGTCGATTCGACGAAGTGATAGACAAGAATCGAGACAATCACAAACGCGCCGGTAATGATGGCCGCATGGATGATGGCTGCGTTTTTTTCGACATCTTTTAAGGCGAATAAAAACAATACAGCCCAACCCAAAGGGAAAATGCCATACAGGCGGAGAAAAAAGCCCTGGGTTTCCATAAAGGATAGCTGCTCAAGAAAGCTCTGCGGCGCAAGAGAGAAGATCAGAAACCAAAGGACATAAAAAATAATCCCGATCCACAAGAGAAGTTTAAGAGATGCATACTTTTTTGCCATTTTACCCTCCTGCAAAGTTAATCAGAACTTATAAAATTAATATGCGTTTGTCAATATAAGATATTTTTTATCCTTCAAGAATTAAATATGCCATATGAGTTCTTGGAATTTTCAGTTTATTTAAGTCTCTGTTTTCCGATAAAATAAAAAAGAGGATTTTTGCGAGGCTCAGCTTTGCTGATTCTATGACTGCACAAAACAATTCACGACGAGGAGGAGTGTTTCAATGAAAAAAATGCCGGTATCTATAATGGTTCTGATGTTGTCTTTATTCCTGTTATCCTGTGGTGGCGGTGACCAGGGTGGGGAAGGCGCTGGTGATGCGGCCGCAGACATCCCGCCCTTCACAGTCAACGCTGTGGTCCCCGATGAGGACGGAACGTTAAAAATTTTGCTCCTTTATGATATGGAAGGCATCTCCGGCGTAAATAAGATCGAACAGGTTGGATTCGGGAATCCTGAGTACGAAACGGGAAGAGAGAACCTTACAAAGGATGTCAACGCGGTCATCGACGGATTGTTTGCCGGCGGGGCCGATGTCGTCCACTTGACCGATGGCCACGGCAGCGGAAATCCTGGTCCGGATGTGGATCTTGATAAACTTGATTCACGGGCACAAATGCTCTACAAGGATGTGCGGTACAAACCTTACATCGATCTGCCCGAAACCGAGCAGTACGATGCCGTCGTTGTGGTGGCCATGCATGCCAAAACAGGCGACGCCGGTTTTCTCGCCCACACCTACAACGGTGGCTGTGACTGGATAATCAACGGCAAATCCATCACTGAGACCGAGATTGTCGCTTTCTCCTGGGGACGATATGGGATTCCGGTCATATTTGCATCCGGGGATGATGTCTTGAAAGACCAGCTCGAGTACATGGATTGGATGGAGTATGTCACCGTGAAAAAGGCGATCAATTGGATCGATGCCGAGCTGTTTCCTCTAGATGGAGTCCATGAGGAAATGCGCGAAAAAGCTAAAAGGGCGGTTGAAAACCTGGCTAACGCTAAGTTTGTGAAATTTAATGAACCATTGACAGCGGCCCTCCGCACACAATTTCCCGCAGACCATAGCATTCTTGATGGAGTTCCCGGGATTGACTACAAGGACAACACCGTCACTTTTAAGGCCCAGACTTTCAGGGAAGCTTATGATGGTATCGAAGAGTTAATCCGGGTTGCCGGAGCCGGCCGGCAAATAAAATTGTTGCGGGAGTATTTGACGCAGTCAGAATACGGTTCAAAAGTATTCAAAGAAGCTCGGGCCTATATGTTCAAAAAAATGCAGGACATGGTTGATGGGAAATGGGATCCCAACGCCAAACCCGAAAAAAGGGAAGAAAAAAAGGACGAACAATACTTCGGCGTGAAATGAACACTCTATGTATGACTATATTGTCATAGGGTCAGGGTTTGGCGGCTCTGTGTCCGCTCTGCGTTTGGGGGAAAAAGGATACAAAGTCGCCGTCCTTGAGAGAGGAAAGCGATACAACAAAGAGGACTTTCCGCGTACCAACTGGAATCTCCGGAAGAATTTTTGGATGCCGCGGTTGGGACTCTACGGCATCTGGAATCTTACCCTCCTGAAAAATGTCTTCATCCTCCATGGCACAGGCGTGGGTGGGGGGAGTCTCAACTACTGCAGCCAGCTATTGGTGCCGCCCGATGACGTCTTTGAAAAGCCGGAATGGGGGCCGGGTGACTGGAAAGAAAAGCTGGTGCCTTTCTATGATCGAGTCAAACGTATGCTGGGAGCAAACCCCAGCCCACAGGTAGGGAAGGCGGACAAAATCCTGGCTGAAATCGGGCAGGAAATCAGGGGAGAGGATACCTTCCATATCAACGATGTTGCCGTTTTTTTCGGTGAGCCGGATAAAACTGTTTCCGATCCCTATTTCAAGGGGGACGGTCCGGCGAAAACAGGCTGCAATTTCTGTGGTGCCTGTATGATCGGATGTCCTGTTGGCGGTAAAAACACATTGGATACGAACTACCTCTATCTGGCCGAGCATAAATATGGAGTGGAGATTTTTCCTGAGACCGAAGTCATTGGCGTGCGGCCTTTGAATGGAGGATATGAGGTGCAGGCGAGAAAATCGACCGGTTTTCGGCATCCAAAGAAGGTCTTTAAAGCCCGCGGTGTCATATTCAGCGGCGGGGTCATGGGATCTGTCAGACTGCTCATGAAATGCAGGGATAAGGGCTTGCTACCCAATTTGTCCGGTAGAGTGGGTGATTTTGTCCGCACCAACTCCGAAGCTTTGGTCGGGGTCAAGGCCCATGACAGACACGCCGATTATGCCGACCAGATCAGCATCACTTCAGGGATATACCCGGATGAAAAAACCCACGTGGAAGTCGTCCGGTTCAACAAGGGTTCTGATGCCATGGCTCCCCTGACGGCCCTGCTCACTGATGGGGGAGGGCGGATACCCCGTGTGGTCAGATTCCTGGGGAATGCTTTGCGACATCCCGTGGCTTTCCTGAAATCACTGTATCCTTTTGGGTTTGGAGCGAGGACATCGATTTTGCTGGTCATGCAAACAGAAGAGAATCATATGCGGTTCGATCACAGGCGGCGCTGGTGGCGTTTGGGCGGACGGAGCATGAATTCCTCGCTTATGCCAGGCGCAGAGAAGATCCCTTCTTACATCCCCATCGCCAATGAAATCGCCAGGCGAATGGCTGAGAGGATCGACGGGCAGCCCCTGAGCTCTTGGCCGGAGGTCCTTTTCGATGTGCCCACCACGGCGCATATCTTGGGCGGAGCTGTGATGGCCGATACTCCGGATAAAGGCGTTGTTGATTTCAGAGGAGAGGTCCATGGCTATACCAATCTCTACGTTGTTGACGGCTCGAATGTGCCCGCAAATCTGGGTGTAAACCCCAGCCTCACCATTGCCGCCCTGGCGGAATACATCATGTCCCAACTGCCGAATAAATCAGAAACATCAGTCAATTCATCGACTTGACATCCCTTTTCCTTTTAAAATTGCATTTCATCTCTGAATTGTAGTATGTATATCAGCAGAAAAAATCATTTTTAGTGGAGAGAGGGAATGCGGAGTCACCATTTCACAAAAGGATACCATTTCTGTTTTTTGCTTTGTTTCGTTTTCATGTCAACTCTGATAATTGCCGACCAGGAGCAACAAATAAGGAAAGCCGTGGATATCTCGGGAAGTTGGGATAGCAATATGCGGCAGTCATATCAGATAGTCCAGGAAGGCGAAAGCTTTTACTGGTTGGATGAGCGGACGGAGAGAAAGATTTGGGGAACGATCGACGGCGCGATTCTGACTATCAAATGGAGCGACCGCTCCGGCGAACACTCTCTCACGGGCAGAATTACGGGATACGATTCGTCGGGCTGGCCGATCAGAATCGAATGGAGTAACAGGATGGTTTTCAGCCGCAGAGGGAGAGCTGCGGTGCCCACGCCTGAAGAAGGGTGGTGCTGCCGTGAGGGCGAGATATTTCGCGCAACACCTGAAGAGTGTGAGGAGCACCGGGGCCGGTTTTTCCCCAGCCGTGAAGAGGCAGAGGAATTCTGCCGAGCCGAAAGGCGGGAACCGGAGAAGGGATGGTGCTGCCGCGAGGGCGAGATATTTCGCGCAACACCTGAAGAGTGTGAGGAGCACCGGGGCCGGTTTTTCCCCAGCCGTGAAGAGGCAGAGGAATTCTGCCGAGCCGAAAGGCGGGAACCGGAGGAGGGGTGGTGCTGCCGTGAGGGCGAGATATTTCGCGCAACACCTGAAGAGTGTGAAGAGCACCGGGGCCGGTTTTTTCCCAGCCGCGAAGAGGCAGAGGAATTCTGCCGTCCCGAAAGGCGGGAACCGGAGGAGGGGTGGTGCTGCCGCGAGGGCGAGATATTTCGCGCAACACCTGAAGAGTGCGAAGAGCACCAGGGGCGGTATTTTCCCAGCCGCGAAGAAGCAGAGGAGTTCTGTCGTCCCGAAAGGCGGGAATCGGAGGAGGGGTGGTGCTGCCGAGAAGGTGAAATATTTCGCGCAACACCTGAAGAGTGCGAAGAGCACCAGGGGCGGTATTTCCACAGCCGCGAAGAGGCAGAGGAGTTCTGCCGTCCCGAAAGGCCAGGATTTGAGCTGCCGCGAGAGATCAGGGATGAGGTGCATTTTATTCAACCCGAATATTCAATATTCAGTGAGTATGCCATGCCTCTTGAGGAATATGAAGCCAAGGAAGTTGACGTAAATACACCTGAAGGGATAAAAAGAATTCGCTACATATATGTTTCATCAGAAGAAATAAAACGCAGAGACCTGGATCCGCCGGTTACAGACTACCCCGAGGGTGTTGGTATTGTCGAGGGGGACATCCTCGTTGATTTGTCTAAGCCGGTTGGCGGAGGAGACTCTAAACAGAATAGCTTGGTGAGAGCAGGCTGTGGCCCCCCGATGACGATAGCCATTCTGGCGAGCGCAGGCACTTCGGATTGGAAGACGCTCTGGCCCAATCGTGAGGTGCCCTATGTCATCGCCCCGCTGGCGAAAAAGCACGATGGCGGACAGATCCTTACAGCGATGAGCTGGTGGGCAGCGGCCGGTATCAAATTCAGGCCGCGAAAACCGGAAGACGGCAACCGTTACATGTATATCATGAAAACCTCTGACTGGTACAGCGGCAGCGCGGATGGCATTGGGATGGATAAGGATGGAGGGACCAGAACAATAAGGATTGGATATCATGTCAGCACCGGTCTGATTGCCCATGAAATCGGCCATGGCCTGGGCCTTTTCCATGTGCAGCAGCGAACGGATAGAGACAAATACGTGGACATTTTCTGGGGGAATATCAAAAACAACCATTTAGTGGATTACTGCCAATATAAAGTTACGAAGCCAACGCAGTGGTGCCCACCGCAGGACCGCGGCGGAAAAGACATCGGCCCCTATGATTTCGGTTCTATCATGCACTACGGCTCCTACACTTTCGGCAAGGTCAGTGCAACCAAGATTTTTTTGGGCGGACTGGGCTGCATCCTGTTCCCCTTCAATCCCGAGTGTTACAAATCCAAAACCTACACCAAGCGAACTATGCAGAGGAAAGACCAAAGCACCATTACGGCCAACCGTTCAAAGCCGAGCCAGAAAGAAATCAACGCAATGAAAGAGCTGTACAAAAACGCTGACAAATGCGGCGGGATGCAGAGCGGAGCCCAGTATGGAGTGGTCAAGTTCGGCGGCACCAACACCTTCAATCATGAGGTTGATTTTTGCACCAACCGCCTCTACAGTGCCTACACCAAAGACTACAGGACACTGGTGATAAATATTGACAGCAAGAGCGGCGATATTCCTGCCAAGGATTTCGCTGTCGATTTGAAAACACCTCGGCCGCAAGGTGGGTTTGACATTATCAGCGCTATCAATCCAGGAGGCAATAAAAAACGAGTCACCCTGACCCGGAAGCTTCTCCCCGGTCAGCACACACTGAAGATTACCAACAGGCTGTTGAATAAGGTGAAATACAAGATGTGGTTTGAGTTCACGACGACTCAACTGCCTGTGGATCCTTGGGACAAGGCAAACAAAGGAAATACTCCGGACACTGCCATCGGCCTGGGAGAGCTTTCGCCATCCCCGTTCATCAGCAAGGTCATTCCTTTGTCTACTCTGCATCATCCCAAAGATATTGATTACTTCGCCTTTCGTCTTCCACCCTTGCCAAGTTGGGCTATCGAGGAATATTGCGATAAAGCGAAGGGGCCGAACGGAGCAAAGATCATTCCGGGCAACTTCACCATCCACGTAGAAAGGAACGATCTGCACCGTGTCCTGCGCACAGTCGTTTACAAGACCGATGCCCAGGGAAAACTCATTCATGATATCAATAAGGCCTTCCGCCCCTGGGGTTGGGAGACGAAGAAACAGGTGATCACATGCCCGTATAAGCATTTCAAAAACGGCCGGGTGATATTTTCTGTGGAGGATTGTTCCGATGCTCAGGGCCATTCCAAGGTATCTGCCAACGGAGAATGCAGCAAAACCAAAAGGCACTACTACAAGATTCGTATCACCTTCAGCTTTACATCAGAGGCACAGGTTCCCAAACAACTGCCCAGCCTGGATATGTTGCCTGAGATGCCTGATTTTGGCCCCATACCTATTCATTTGACCCCTAACGCAGTGGAATTCATTATCAACCAGGGGCAGGATTTCATGGAGCTGTTGCCGATGCAGCTAAAAACCGCGTATGGATTCGATCGACTGATGGATAGGGCCAATAAGGCGGCCGCAGATATCATGATGCCCGGAAACCTCAATTTCCAGTACAAGCAGCATTTTGTCGAGCACAATGAACTCCCGGATATAGAGTAACACGGCGCATATCTTCATATCGCTTTTGTCATCGAGCACTACGAGAAATTCCTCCAACTTTGGAAGAGTGCTGACCCGGGGATCGCTGAGGTGGAAGATGCGAGGAAGAGGCTAGCTGAATTGAAAGATAAATAATTCAGACTCATTGGATTACATGTCCAATACTCTATGCATAATCCACTTCAAGCAATGAGTGATTTTGTTGTAATTTATGCTGATATACCTTGGTTTATCGTTGGAAATTGTGACCGAATTGTATCCGTTTAGTTCTCTTGTCAGAACTCTGTGAGAAACTTATGGGCTGCGTACAACCGAATGTCATCCTTTGTCAGGAGATCCAGATCTTTATTCAGAGATATCTGAGTTTCCTGCACATCAGGAAAACGGCGCTTTAGATAGCGTAGCGCGGGGTTGCCTTCTCTCTCCGCTCTTTTGCACTCGATAAAATGAAGGGGATGACCATCCTTGAGTAGAACGAAGTCCACTTCACGCCTATCCACATCCCTGAAATACCGCAGTTCCATATGAAATCCTTCTGTGTCCTGGACGAAATAACACCATTTCAACAAGTGGCAGGCGACAAGGTTTTCAAAGCGGATTCCTTCGTCATCGAAAAGTGTCCAGTCAAGATGATAGTGTTTTGCCTCTTTTTTGACGGCCCGGATTCGGGGGGCACCGAATGGATAAATCCGAAAGATCATATAAAGGTTTTCTAACATGTTCAGCCAGCGGGATACCGACTGGTGTGACACCTGTAGATCTTCCCGCAAGGCATTGAGAGAAAGTGGCGACCCAACCAATTCGGGCAAACGGTAAACCATCTTCTCTATGCTGTCGATGTCCAGGACACGCTCCAGATCTCTAAGGTCGTCACGCACCATATGAAACCGGTATTCTCTGCTCCATCTTCTGGATTCTTTCTCGGAGGCCAAAAGGAAGGGCTCAGGGAATCCTCCGTATTTCAGAAGATCGCTCAAGGTCGAAAAAGTCGAACTCCCTAGCTCAGAGAGAGTAAACGGAAACATATGGTAATAATGATACCTGCCCTGGAGAGAGTCTCCTCCTCTACGGTAATAATCGAGCCTAGCGCTTCCTGTGACCAAGATTTCCAGTTCATCTCCTCTCTTGTCGTACAATCCCTTGACTGTCTGCCTCCAATCCGAATATTTATGAATTTCATCCAGAACCAGCATTCCATTTCCGGTAGGGAATAGTTCGCTCATAATTTTTTCTCTATCCTCCAGAGAATCCCAGTTCATATACCGCTCCGTCAGATCCAGATTGACTTTATTCAACAGATACTTGGCCAGGGTTCCATCGCAGATATTGTAGTCTGGATACTTGGATCGGGAATCCACGAGAACTGCGACATAGACGGGCGCACTTAAGACCCCCTCCAGAGTCGGCCGGATCTCAGCGCTGATATCATTCCTCTCTTTTTCAGACAAATCTCTTTTTTTTGCCTGTTCTTCCAGAGCCCAGGAAAGGGCTGCCTCTAAGAGCGCATCAAGCTTATTGCGATCCCGGACGACCAAAAATCTCCACGGCTGCTGGTTGCCGGCGGTAGCGGCGAAGCTAGCCGAACTCAGTATCTTGAGCAGGTGGTCCTTCGGTACGGGCTGTGACTTGAACTTTCGGACCATACAGCGGTTCTTGATTGTCTCAAGAAGAAATTGTTGTTCAACCGTATACTTTGCCTCGGACATGGCGGGGACATAATAACGGTTGATCGGTGTGCATATATCGGCTGCGACTTTCCACATTCCCTCTTCTTCACGGAAGATCAGAGTGAACCAGGAATCCAAAACATCAAGCCCGCCATCCGGCCTCCTGCTCCGGTAATGGAACACCGCCGTGGTGTAGCCAAAGCCGTTTCCCTCGTGGGCTTCGATATTGTCCACGGGCATTTCCCAGTCTTTTTCCTTGAACCAGGATTCATGGAATTAATAATAGTCCGTGCGGGTGTCGATCAGTTTCCCATCGCTCGTGAGAAAGAAGAACTTCTCGCTTTCCGTCACGGTGCTGAATAGGCTCTCCAGGTCGGAGCTGTGGATCGATTGAACATAGATGTCAAAGACTTCGCGCAGCGACAGCCCGGGCTTGTTTTGGCCGTCTGCCCGGCCAGGAAACCAGGTGAACATGAGGAGAATGGAAACCGCGATTGCAGATAAACTTTTTCTCATGTTTTCCCTCCCTTTGAACCCTATGCCCTCCTAATCAAGAGCACATGTTCATTTCACTTATTTTGAAACATGTGTGTTTTATCTGCAAGATATGCGCGGACAATTTAGAGAGAGTTCGAATTTCTTGATAAGATAACCGGTTAATGGCGGATAAAAATTTTGTCGGTGATTTTCCAACCATCAGGGAATTTGAGCAAGAGCAGGTAGTCGGTAAAGATTTGCTTTTCGCCGCGGAAATTATCGATCTTGACTACGGCTGTATTTCCGGTGATATCGATCATCGGATATTCGAAACGAGTTTTCAGCTTAGGCGGATATTTCCCTTGGGCTCTATTCTTCGTTACGATTTCAATCCAATCGGATACGGTCAGTACAACCAGTTTGCCGTCATTAATCCCTTTCAGGCTGAAGTCCTCGTGGAAGCCCTTTTTCATGGCCTCAGGATCGCCGATGTTGTTCACTCCATTAAGGTACGCATCTTCAATGACTTTGATGACAGCGGCTTTTTCAGCATCGCTATCGGTTGCCCACAACGTGCAGGCAAAAGCGACAAAAAGAACTAACACCAGTTTTCTAATCATTTTTACCTCCAGATTTGTTATTGTTCACCATTTGGTTTATCTGACAATTTCTTTTTTTTCAGCAATAAACATGCCAATGTTACCTCCAGGGATTTTCGAAAGCCTTTTCAACACAATGTGTAAATTATTGAACCACTTATGTAAAATATCTGAACCCTAAATGTGATAGATACGATTACCGCCCTTCATTATAGATGCAGAAAAAATTTTATAAAGATGATGTCAGGATTATCTGTATGCTTTCAGAAGCAGTGAGGACATGGATTCTCTTTTTTTATTGCTTTATGTAACACAAGACGATTTTAAATGGGCCTCGGGCTTTTTTCCGACCAAAAGTTTTGTATATGGTAAAATAAAAAATTGTTAAATGAAAACCAGCGATTGAATAAAAAAGGTCTTTAGATATGAGAAGATTCCGGCGTTTCTATTATGATGTGTTTTCTCATTTTTATGATCGTTTTATTCAGCTCCATTCCAGGGATAAAGGTTCAGAGCTGCGAGACTTCCTGATAAAAAAGACTGGAATTAGTCAGGGGGACAGAGTTTTGGATATATGTACCGGTACAGGCGCTGTGCCCTTAGTTGCCCATGAAGCTGTAATTCCCAAAGGTATGGTGGTCGGTTTGGATTTTTCATCTGGGATGCTATGTAAGGCAAAAGATAAAGCCATAGGGAAGGACCTTTCATCTCTTTATCTGGTGATGGGAGATGTCAGTGCAATGCCGTTTAAGGCGAATGTCTTTGATTGTGTCACTTGTTCTCATTCCATGTACGAATTGAAGTCAGAAGCTAGGATGACGACTCTCAAAGAGATTCAAAGAGTTTTGAAAGAGAATGGTCGTTTTTTTATGATGGAACACTGTAAACCCCAGAAACCCTTTATTAGATTCCTCTATTATGTTCGTCTTATGGCTATGGGCTCTCCCGAGAATCGTAGATTCGCAGAAGATGAAGTGCCGGTAATTGAGAAGGTTTTCAAAGATGTGAAAAAAGAATTGTCTCCCAGCGGAAAATCCAAGCTCATCTCTGGTGAAAAATCCTCAAAGAATAATGAAAATATTTAACCCGGTTTGATTGTATGGCATGGATGCGGAAGATGTATCCCAATATCTAGAGAGTCGGTAGGCTCATCATATTTATAGGCCTTTTTAGCAAAGTCAGGCTTCTGTAGAAACTGTCTTCATAGATAAAAAAAGAGAAAAAACTTGTAAATCTGCATCCCTTTTGATATCAATGAATTAGACACAAGGTGCGCCTGTAGCTCAGTGGATAGAGCGTTGGTCTCCGGAACCAAAGGTCGAGCGTTCGAATCGCTCCAGGCGTGCCAC
>Ga0180432_10007467_pt1 | contig 13868 bp, 14 predicted proteins | sample SS_ome_10_FD_132414 | JGI IMG/M metagenome (GOLD analysis project Ga0180432, IMG submission 132414) | Hypersaline lake sediment archaeal communities from the Salton Sea, California, USA - SS_1_MS_2 metaG | ecosystem: Environmental > Aquatic > Non-marine Saline and Alkaline > Hypersaline >...
ATCGTGAAGATCACATCGTGAAGATCACATCGTGAAGATCACATCGTGAAGATCACATCGTGAAGATCACATCGTGAAGATCACATCGTGAAGATCACATCGTGAAGATCACATCGTGAAGATGACGCCGAGGAGGACAAAGAAGACGGCGACGGCAATGATGCCCAGCAGCACAGAGGTGTGCATGCCGGGCTGCATGGCCACCTTGATGGTAGCAGGCAGGATGCCAGTGGCCGAGCCCGACGCTGTGTCCGGCTGGTAGATTTCCGTGAAGACCATGATGATCGACTGGGCATTCCATTGGATCGTGGACAGTATTTTTGTGAACGCCATCTGAGCGTTCTGGTAAACGTTGGCGCTGTCCTTGAACTCGTTCTGACAGTTCCGAGGCAACCCGAGCGCACTGTTGAAGATCTGACCCACGAAGGGGAAAATGTTAGTAAACAGGGCTACCTTCCGCCAGCCGTAGGCATCCTTGTGCGGCGGGCAAGTGCACCCTATCACGGTGGTCTTCGAGACGTAGGGCCACTCGTCACATGCATTGGACGCCTTGCCGTCGCCCCCCGCAGGCGGGTAAGTAGAGAGAGAGCAGCCGCCTGGGGTCGGGGCGAGCATGTCACGGCCTTTTCCCGGAGCTTGGATCTTCCCCCCCACATCATATGGGGACGAAGTTTGGGTCGGCCTCTTCCGCCTCGGGGAAGAAGAGTGCGGGAGCCTCGGGCTCCTGCGCGGCAGCAGCCGCCGCCGCGCGCTTCTGCGCGTCGGCCGCGAAGTTGACGGCCCGCAGATCCACTCCAGCTGCGCGGGTTTCCGTTTTGGGCGCCGCTGCAGCACCGTTTGCCCGCGCCGGCGCTCGGAGCACGGGCGCGGGGCGCGGAGGCTGCTGCTGCGAAACCTTCGGCGCCTGCTCCGTCGGGCGCGGCTCTGGTGGCCCGTCGGTGTTCTGTTGGGCGCGGAAGTAGGCCGCCATGGCTGAGAGGCCGTCGGGCTCGAGCCCGCCCGACTGGTCGCGTCTACCACCCTCGCGGACGCGACTCCGGCGTCGGCGGCCCTGTGGCGCGGGAGGCTCCTCCTCTTCCTCGTCTTCGCTCTCCGGCTTGATGGCTTTGCGCCCGCCCAAACGCGGCAAGATGAACCTGCCTCTTAGGTAGAAGGCGGCTGCCGCGATGGCGCCAGCTAGGAGCGCATAGGCCAGCATGCGCCAAACGCTAGGGCCCGTCGACGGAGGCGGCGGGGCCGGCCGCAGCGCCGCAACCGGGAGCGCGGCAGGCGCCTGCGCCCCCGCCGGCCACGCCACTTCTGGGACGACCTCCGGGGCCGCGGGGGCGAAGGTCACGCGCGGCCTCATCTGCGGAGGTGGCAGAGACGCGCATGGTGTGGACTCGCAGACCTGCGCATGTGCCTTGTCGCAGGCTTCGAGAGCACAACGGAACTGATCCACGATGCTCGGAGCGAGCGCGGACGATGCCATTTGTGAGACGGCGGCAACTTAGCGCCCATTGTTCGAACGAGCCCCTACGTCTGGGTGAGGTCAGCGCACATGGTCGACGCCTGTCTGCGAGAGCGCCTCCCGTCGGGCTTGCTGTTCTTCCGAGGCGCCTCGGGGAACGTCGCCGTGGACGCTGAGGTCCTCGGGAACTCGGAAGTGCTGCGCAAGCTCTCAGAGGATGAGGACCAAGTGCAGCTGGATGATCCCCTTCTTCTGGGCGCCTGTCTGCGCCTCGCCGCCTTGCCCACGACGCCGAGCGACCTCCGGTCTTGGCTGGAAGCCTCCGACCTTCTCTGCGCGGATCCCTCGCCCGAGGCCCTCCTCGCTGCGGTGACCAGAGGTCTTCGCCCAAGCTTGACTGCTGCACGCACGCAGCTGGAGCTCGCTGAGAGCATCCATCCGGACGTCGTGCCCCTGGACGAGCTCATACAGACGCGCGTGTGCCTTGTGAAGACCCTTGCCGAGTCGGGCGGGATCGTCGAAGCGGGGCCCTCGCCCATACCGCCCCCGGCAAAGCGGCAGCGACTCGCGAACGACCTCGCGGAGCGGCCCTCTGCGGCACTTGCCTTCCGCCTCTGGACGCCAGAAGCCGCGAGCGGCGTGGAAGTGCTCCTAGAGGCGTGCGAGTTCGCATGGGACCGCGCCTCTGCAACTGAGCGCCTCTCAGCCCCCTGCCACGTCCATGGGGTGATTCGCTCGGCTCTGCTAGGGTTGGCTGACGCCTTGGAGACGGCTCCGATGGCGATTTTACAGGCAGAACGGCTCCTCAGCTTTCTCTCGCGAGAGGAAGTCCGGTGGCTCGTCCACAGGGCGTTCACCGTCATGCTCTCTGCCGAACAGCGCAGCGAGGAGTTCTTCCTCGGAGCCGACTTCGCGGCCGCCTTGCAGCGAGGCTACAAAAGCGGGCTGTTCGATCTGGGGAGCCTCCTGCCGCTTCCCCGTCGGAAGGCGCGAGAGGGCCAGTGGGACCGCTTCTCGGTGTTTCTCTCACCAGGATGCGCAGGGCGACGAGAGACACCTGTGCTGCAGGTCGGCAGCATCATGGCCAGGTGTCGGAAACGTGTGCCCTGGCTTGCTCGCCTCTGGGAACTCCAGAAGACGAGAGGACGAGCGTGTTTTCTCGCCGGGAGCACGTTGACGGCCGCTCTGCTGCCAACCACGGCGCGCCGAGTGAATCCAGGAGACGTGGACGTCTTCGTGGAAAAGCGCGAGGAGTTAGCAGACTGCTTAGCGGACCTCACGTGCGCGAGCACGGAATGCGGGTTCGAGGCGGAAGTGGCGACGATATCGGCGAGCAAGTTCCGGGTGACCCTTACGAGGGGTGAGGAAGAGATGGGAGTCGACCTCTACGCTCACCCTCTCGCGCGCGTGAACGTTTACCACATGAGTGTCGTGCGCTGCGCCTTCGACGGTGAGTGCCTTTACTGCGCACCCAGCGCGGCACTGGCTCTTGCCACGACGGTCAGCGCGGAGTTTACCATGAACTGGAAGACGGACAAAGCCGCCCGAGTGCTGCTGCGCAAGTGGAGAAGTGGGCTCTGTTTGCTCCTCAACGCTGGAGAGCTGCGCGCGTTCGTCGCGCATCTTCGGGAGCGGCCAGAGCTGGTCGCCGACCTCGCCCCGGCTCTTCGCCGCACCGTCGAGCGTTTGCAGGCCTTCCCCGACGAGATCTCCCTGCAAAGGCTCCGCTTCAACACTCGCTCTTCTGAGGCCGGGCAAGCGCATGCTGGGAGGTACGCGGAGTGGCGCTTCCGCGGCGCGGGCGCGGCCTAGCCGCCTCGCAAAAAGGTCGCCGGAGGTGCCGCGCCTCCGCTGAGTGGCAGGACTACTGGGGAGCCCGGAAGACTGCCAGGCAGCATGAGCGGAAAACTGGGCGGCGCGACCGCAGGGCGCGCGCCACGCGAAGTGAACAGAAGCACGCCCACGAAGACGAAGACTACGAATACGAAGAGAGGCCAGCTGCACCCGGACTGGGCGGGGGGCGGTCGGGCGTCGCGCTCATCCAGGGCGCTGAGTAAACGCTGCTCCATCATCTGCGTGCGCTTCTCTGCCGAAGCCAAGCGCGCTTGAAGGTTTCCCATGGCCTGCTTCAGTTCCCGCTCGCTAAGGCACGGCGGGGCGGCGACGGCTGGCTGTGGCGCACCGCCCTGTCTCGCAGGTTCAGCCTGTGGTTGAGCAGGCTGCATGGTCTCCGCACTGCCATAGGGCGAGGGCCGAGGCATGGCGGCCGTGACGGGAATCTGGGTGGGCGCGGAACCTGTGCCAGGCTGCGCCTGCCGTCGGCCGTCCCCATACAGTGACTGGTCGAGGAATGAGAACATAGTGGCGGCCATGTCACCTTTTTCTCAGGACGCGGTTTTCCCATCCGGCGGCTGAGTAGCGGGCGCGACCAGTGGAGAAAGACGCCAATCATGGCTTCGCGCGTTTCCTGGCCGGGGCGCCTCAGCGTCCGAGGCGCCGAACCGCCTTCAGAGCCAGACGCAGGAGCATGAGAAGCACGACGAGTGCCGTCAGTGGAAGCACGACCGCGAGCAGCAGGGGCGGCGCGCTGAGGCCCCAGGCATACAGCAGGCGATCGAACGCTCGGAGTGGATGCACGAGGCGAGGACTGAAAGCGGGAAGAGAAAGCACTTCCCTTGAGGGCCGCACGCCCAGGAAAGTGGTCGCGGCTCGCGCCGCAGCAAGACCGTTCTGACTGGCGATTTCCATGGATACCATGGCAATTTCATTTCGTGCGAGTACGGAGCCGACAAAGAGCCCCTGTACTTCCGGGCAAGAAGCAGGAGGCTGTCGGGGCCGGATTCCTGGATTTATGCTCATCTTGTACTCATTGAGGGTGTTGCGCAGCGGACGCTCCTCCGTGGCCCAGCCCTCCCAAGGCTCGACCGCGCCGATCTGCTCGTATTCCACTAGGCCAGCCTCCACGAGCTGGCGAACCGTTTCTGCCGTCGCTTCGGCGACTGAGCATTCGCGAAGCCTCTTTCCATTCCATCCACTCACGTGGTCAATCGCGGACACGCACCAGACCTCTGGCCACGCGCACGTTGTCCGCTGCGCTTCCGTCCACACCTCCGAGACACGCAGAATAACCAGCTTCCATGGCTGGTCTGTGACTGTGGCGGAGGTCCACGCAGGCTCGTGGCTGGGACGTCCAAGGTAGAGGCGAACGCTAAACCAGTAGTTGTCCGCCGCTCCTGCGAGGCCGACGGAGCGCGCCAGGGTCGGTGAGAGCTGTCCAAGGCCAGGCGTGTCCCGTACGAGGCGGGCGTGGTGGTGTTGGCCAAGGCAGAGCACGACGGCGCGCGCGCGCAGCTGCAAACCACTCGAGCACCTGACGCCACGCGCGCGCGGCGCTACCCCCTCCCTGTCCACAAGCACTTCTGAGGCGCTGTCACCGAGAAAGAAGCGGACGCCCAGGCCCGTCAGGAAACGGCGCCATGGCTGGAAGATGGCCTCATCGAAGGGCCTATTCGTCACGTAAGCCGAGCCTCCCCCATTCAGGAAGCCTCCATAGGTGGCCTCTGAACCTCTTGTGACGGCCAGCGTCGTCGCCTTAGTGGCCTCCAGCCCCAGCAGCGGACCGGCAATCTCGTAAGCAGCGTCCAGGCTGGCTTCGTCGCTGAGACCCAGGGCCTCGACGAATGGAGAGTCAGCTGCTTCAAGCCTCTCGTCGCAACGCAGGAACAGATCCGCCAAGCGCCAGAGAAACCGCAGGTAGGTCAGCGGAGACGCCCAGTGACGCCTGTCCGCGAGCACGAGGCGGCCGTGAGGCTTTCCTTCCCTGAAGGAAGCATACGGTCCGCAGCCGACGAAGGCATCAACGACGGTGCGCGCAGGAACACCTTCTTCCAAGGGCACCTCGCCCAGCAGGCTGAGAAGATTCTTGTAGGCGTCGGACCAAATTCTCCACGCATACTCAGAGCCGCAGCTGGGTGCCGCCATCTTCGCAGGCTCGGAGCGCGCTTGCCCGCCAAGCACTGAAAGCCGCTCGAGGACCGCCACACGGAGCTCCGGGTTGGAGCTCGCGACTGCGTGCGCGCAGGACAGGCCTCCAATCCCCCCACCGACCACGACGATGTCGAAGTCCGCAACATCCGCCTCCAGGACCATCTCTTTCCTTGAACCGCGGCACTGGCGATTGCGGACCGACGCCCCCACATTTGAAAGCAACTGGAGGGTCTCCAGCAGCGACCGCTGGTCGACATGTTGCCCGCCCCCTTAACGTCCGTGCGCCTGCAGAGGCGCCACGGCGACAGATTCCGCGTCGGCTGCGCCGAGGTCAATGGCTGGCGTCCCTCCATGGAGGACACGCACGTCGTCGTCGAGGCTGAGGCTGCGGGTCTCTTCGCAATTTGCGACGGGCACGCGGGCGCGGACTGTGCGGAGTTCCTCCGCCAGGCCCTGGCCTCGCGCATGGCGGACATGATGACGCTCGAGGGAGCGCGTTCAGCCTTCAAAGCGATAGATGAGGAGTACTGGGCACATCGGAATCCAATGAGCTTGAGCGGGTCGACCTGCGTTCTGGTCGCGGTCCCTGCGGGGCGTGACGCGGAGCAGCCGCCGGCCATCGTCGCCCACGTCGGAGACAGCAGGGCTGCCCTGGTCGACTTGCGTGACGGCGCCCTGCTGCGCGGTGCCCCATTGACAGCGGACCACAGTCCTGGACGTCCCGACGAGGCGGCGAGGATCGAGGCCTCGGGGAGCGCAGTACACTGGGTGCAGGGCATCGCGCGAGTGGATGGAGGACTCGCGGTGAGCCGCGCCTTCGGCGACTTCGACTACAAGGTGCGCGGCGCCGTCACAGCAGACCCAGAGGTGCAGCGAGTCGAGTTGTGGCCAATGTACACGGCTCTGGTCCTGTATTGCGACGGCGCCATCGAGGGGAGCCTCAGCGATGCCGGCCTAGCCGCTCTCGTTACTGCCGAGATGAGGAACAGCGGCGATGCTGCCCTGGCAGCGCGCGCTGTCTGTCTCGAGGCCATCAGGACGGGATCTCGGGACAACGTTTCCTGCATGGTCGTGCTGCAAGCCCCGCTGGGGACTCAGGGGGCAGAGGAAGAGCTCGAAGAACAGCACCTTCCGCAGCTTGCGGACCCCCTTCTGCGAGCCGCGCACAAAACCTTCTGCAGTCGGTGCTCCCCCTCCTGCGTGCGCTTCTCCGCGCCCATACCCCAGCGTGTCGGGGGCATCATCTACCCGGTGGGGAGCCCCTACCCGGCCTCCGCAGCTCCCAGTGAGTCCGTGGCTCATTCCGTGCGCCTCCCAGGAAACATTAGCTCACACAGAGACTCGCCCCCTTTGGGCGCACCGCCGACCGACTGCAACAGACCGCTCGCGGAGACGTCGAACGCGCCCTCCCAGTCCGCATCCACTGGCCGACAAAGCAGGTCGGCCAAGTAGCAACACGGGAAATAGTCTACTTGAGCTCCGCTCTGCCACCTGGGAGCGACGTCAGGGACTATCTTGCGAATTTCGGAAATGAAGCGCAGGCACGAGGCGTCCTGGCCGACCAGGCCGCCCTGCTGACAAGCGTTGAACATTGGACAGGACGCGCAGGCGCGTTCCATGTCCCTATGGGCGGCGCGCACGGCTGCGCCCATCAGCGCGTCCCGCGCGGGGCGGCCTCCGCGAGACCGCCATGGTTCTCTGCGGGACGGCCGCGCACCCAGCCTACGACCAAAAAGAGCAGGCATGCCCATCATCTACGTTGGACACTGTCCATCTCTTTGTGGCCCTAGAGCCGTGTACGTCGGGCGGACAACGCAGGTCACACACGGGTATGGCGACAGTAATCCGCAACGAGTGGCAGGCTCAAGAGTCTAATCTGGAGCTTCCTATGGGCCGCAAGGGAAGGGCTCCCCTGCTGGTGGAGACTCGCCCCGAGAAGCGCCAGACGCTTCTTCGCTTTGGCGATGGCGACCCCGTCTTCGTGGCTTCGCCACGGACCCTGCAGCGCGTGCGTCAGCAGCGCAATGAGGAGCTGAGGTCACCGGAGCGTGCCCGGCTCCTTCCCGTGCGCACGAGCTGCGTGCCGAAGGCCACGCACGTGTTCCACGAGACTGACGGGGCGCGTTGGAGCTTGGGCCAGTACGTGCCCAGCGGCGTCCAGAAGACGGTGGTGTGCTCGATCCTGGGCGCGCTGCGACGGGGGTCCACAGACTTGAGGCTTGAAGCGCCGACGGGAAGCGGGAAGACGCTCGCTGTTCTCGGAGCGCTCTTGTCCCATCAGTGTGCCGCAGCACAGGCCGGCGCCGCAGCGCCTCGTGTGCTGTGGTTTGGGCGTACCCACGAGGAAATCTTGCACGCGCGCCGAGAACTCGAGAAGCTCCCTTACCAACCCCTTGCGACCCTCCGCCTTTCGCGCCAGCAGACCTGCGTTCTGCCGTGCGTGAAGAAGGCGGAGGACATGAGGGCAGCATGCGAAGAGGTGACGACCCTCCCCTTCAGGAAGCCTGGCGCGCGAGGCTGCCGCTTTTTGGAACGGGCTGAAGGCGCCTCCTTCCCCCAGAAGCACTTCGCAGAGTTCCTTTGCGGAGGGAAGTACGGGTCCGGCGACATCGAGGCCATCGTCCCGGATTTGGCACGGAGGGGCTTCTGTCCGTACCATGCACTCGCTGACCTCTCCGCCCTCGGGGTGGGTCTCGTGCTCGGGACGTACCAGCACCTGGTGGATCCGCTCGTCCGCTTTGTGGGAGGCTTCGAGCCCCTGCTGAAGGGCGCGGTGGTGGTTTTCGACGAGGCGCACAACATAGAAGAGACCGCAATGGACTCGGCCTCACTGAAGCTCGAGAACGAGATGCTGCGCCGAAACGGTGACCAGATGCGCGCGGACGGGGGCGCACTGGATGACGTGTCATCGCTTCTGTATAACCTATCCATCGCCGCACAAACGGCGACGTCCGCCCAGCAAGTCATCGAGGGCCTCAGAACGAATGAGCCGGCGATATTGCTGGCGCGCCTCGTTCGGGAGCTTCGGCAGCAGCGACAGGCCGAGATTAGACTGGGACGGGCGAGCCCCGCCGTTCGGGGAGAGGCTTACAACTACGCTGAAGGCGTCCTTCTTCGCCTGGGAGCAGTAACGCGCCACCCGCGGGCCTTTGTGCTGGTCAGGGAGGCAGAGGGAGCTGCGGAACTGGTTTGCGTCGACTGCAATGGCCCCTTTGGCGAAGCGCTTCGCGACGCGAGCATGGTTCTCATGATGTCTGGCACGCTGCCGCGTTTGAGAAAGCTGCTCGCGGTCCACCCCGACGGCCAGGCGACGTGTGCCGTCAGGCACGCGGACTCCTTCTACGACGCCCGCGTTCTCGTACGACGCCTGGATGCGCTAGAAGGCGGCGTTCGCCTCGACTCGAGAAGGGCGCACCGTCCGGTTGGCTACTGTCGGACCCTTGCCCACTTCCTCCACCGGCTGATGTCGTGTGTCCCTGTTCCCGGGGGGGCCCTGGTCTTTGCGCCGAGCTACGCGGACCTGGGGGAGATCGGCGCCGCCGTGGAGGAGGGGGCTCTCCCAGTCGGCTGGGCTATGTGCCGCGAGGACGACTCCAAGGGCGAGACGCTTGCGAGACTTTCACGCCTGTGCGAGACTCACCAGAGCGTCCTCTGCCTGGCCGTGGCGCGAGGCCGTCTGGCCGAGGGGGCAGACCTGCGAGGACGGCTTTGCTGCCTTGTTGTGGTGTGCTGAGTGCCGTTTGCCAAGCCGGACGCCCGAACCGCGGCGCGGCACAGCTTCGCTGCACAGGAGGAGGAAGCGCTGGGCTGCGTCAGCCAGATGTGCGGCCGCGCCCTCCGCACGCAGTCCGACCGCGCCGCGTGCCTCTTGCTCGACCGCCGCTTCGCACTTTTCGCAGGCGAGCTGTGCCAGTGGGTCTCGCAGCATGTGCAGACGAGCGACGAGCCCGGGGCGGTGGCAGACCTGGCTGCCTTCTACGGAGGCGGGCAGAGCCTCGAGGAGAGAAGGTCGACCCAATAATGCGAGGGAGTCGCGTCTAGGACTCGTGGCCGTGCCAGCGAGCGGGAAACGCGCATACTGCGCAGCACCCCGCCCGTGGGCCCAAGGGCCTCGAGCAAAAGAGCACGACGAACGCCCAGGGAGAGTGGCAGGGCAGCAGAAAAAGTGTTGTACCGCTTCAGAAACCATGGCGCGAGCTGGCGAGCGGGCTGGTAGGGAGCAGAGGGAGGAGGAGGCGCGCCGACAACGCGCGCACAGTGAGCGGATGCACCTGGTTGAAAGGAGCGCCTCTGAATACACTATCTGCGGTGAGTCTGGAAGGTGCTACGAGGTAGTTGGCGATGAGGAGTCCTGGACGTGCACCTGCCCAGATCACAACTTTCGGCGGAAGGTCTGCAAGCACATCCTCTTTGTCCGCGAAAGGGTCCTGGGGAGGCGCCCCGCCGCCCGCGTCCAGTTGGCGAGTGACTATGGCGATGAAAAGTGCTCCATTTGCCTCGAAGTCGTGCCCGCTGCCCTGGGCACCGCGGTGCAGTGTCTGCAATGCGGTCACGCCACCCACGCCGAGTGTCTACGCACGTGGTGCGTGGCCGCAAGGCGGCCCGCGAGGTGCCCCTTGTGCCGGGGGGACGACATGGCGCCTCGCTGCGCAGTGCCCGCGAGGTCCACCGCGGCGGCGAGGGGCGGCGGCTAGCGCCGGCCTCAGCCGAGCACGCGCTCCTCCGCGGCAATGCCTATGACGGCACACCCGATGCGTTTGCCAGCATTCCCTGTCTTGAGTGACTCTTCGCGCCTTTGCGAGCCTGGGCGTCCTCCCTTGCCTAGGTCGTCGGGGTCCTCGTGTACGACGATGGATCGACCCACGACGCTGAGGGGGCCCGAGATAAATACGGAGGGGAACACGGCGTCCATTCGACCGATGCCATCGTGGCCTGCCGTGATGTTCCCAAGGTCCCCCGCATGGTGCTGTGCGGACTGCGGCCCTCCGTGGACCGTTCCGAAAGGGTTAAAGTGCGCACACGCCGCCTGGCACTCGTCCAAGGGGTTCCCCAGGACATGAACGTGAAAGCCGTGGTCGCCGGCAGACAGGCCAGTCAGCGTCGCGGTCACGCGCGTGCCGTCACGGCCCAAGCTCCTCAGCCACACGGCGCCTGACACTGCGCCTGAGAAGACGGCGACCGCCTCCGTGGTGCGGAACCCTAGGGGGCGCGATTCAGCCTTCCCCATCGTCGCGGGTAGGTGCAGGCTGGAGGGCCAGATTGCTTATTTGTGATAGCGTTCCAAGGTCGAAAAGTCGATGTGAACGCTCACAGCCCTAAGCTCAACTCTGCAGGCGCACGTTTTCCTTCAGGCTTCCAGGCGCCCCACCAAGCGCCAGCAGCCACGCTCGGGCCCTCCGCATTTCGTCCTCCGACGGCGCGGGCGCTCCCTCGCCGCGGGACGAGGGTGGCAGCACGCCTTCTCGCGCGCACCCTCCACGCATGGATTCACGGGCTCGGCGCGGGGGTCCGTGACGAGGGAGGCACCCATGTACGGCGGGTCCGGCTTGACGAACGACTTTCCCGTCGTAGCCAAACCAGGCGGCGTCTGGCAGGTGGCGTCGTAGTACACCACCGACGGGTGCGCCTCTGGCGGGTGTGGCCCCTGACCGGTATAGACTGGGGTCCCCAGGATCCCCCCGACGACATACCAGTCCGTGTAGTGGGAGCATACCATCCCGTCGTCCAAGATGCAATCGATAACGTAGATGGGCCCGTTGTTCCTGGACCAGTTGCCTTTGCTGGCGCTAAGCCCGACGCCCAAGAAGTTGCCCGTGGAAAAGCAGTTGCGGAGCGTCGCCCAGCCTAGGCTGTCTGGGCCAAAGCCGTCCCAACGGTTCTGCGTCATGTAGCAGTCCGTCAGCCAAACATTGCAGAAAGCGTTCGCTCCCACGCCTGCAGAGCATCCGTTCCGCAGGGCGCAGTTGACCAGTACGAAGGAGGATTTCACCGCGGTGACGACACTGCTCTTGTACACGGAGTTGTTGTAGCTCCCCTTCATGTACGCGGCGCAGACGGCTTGCATCTGGAAGTTACGAACGGTGAAGTGGCTGAAGTCCTGGTATTCCTCCGTTATGTTCTGCAGAGTGGCTGACTCTGTCCCGGCCACATCGCAGGAGGGAAGCGAAACCTGGCCGATCTGCTGGCCCGCGCAGTCGCCGTCGCGGAACCGCAGGCCAGCCTGGGTGTACCGCTGATACTTTGCTGCACCGCAGGTGGCTGGTCTTGGAGGCCTCTTGTGACGCCCGCCGTTTGGAAGACGTAGTTGTTTCCCATAATGCTGAGGTTCGAAATGGTGACTTGCGTCACGTCGAAGTTAGAAGGAGAGTCCGGGGAAAGCCATTCTTCGGGCGTCGGCGACTGGTAAAGTAAGTCCGTGTCCCAGCTGCTGGCGGGAACGTCTCGGCGGAGGAGGCCAGCGAGTTTGGCGCGACTTCCAATGAAGACAGTGGGCACGTGGTTGTCCCCCGTCAGCGTGAGACGAACATTGGTCACCGGACCTGCCCGCGGGGGCCTTTGGGTCGGCCGTGAGTGTGAGCGGCCCGTCGATGTAGAGGGATCTCGACGCTCCCGCTCGGGAAGTGCTGGCTGAGATCGAGCACTGGAGGCGCAGCGCCAGTGCGCCCCGAAGCGACGGCGGTGTCGATGAGCTGCTACACCTTCTTGGTGACGTCGTCGGGGGGCGTTGCCATTGATTTAGTCACGCCGAGGAGATGGTCCACCTTTAGAGAGGGGGGCGCGTCGCTGCCGCGTCGCTTTTCTCCGTGTCGGCGGCGCACACGCTCGGCAAGGGCGAGAGCGCCTCCCTGCAACCCCTTTGGCTTCGAAGGTGGCGGCCGAGGCTCCAGATGAGCCCAGAGCCGTCCAGATACTGCGGCCCCAGGACGGTCGGAAGGACGCGCATGGTGCACCAGTGCACGGCCGTGTGCATAGGCACGGAGGTCACGGGGACGCACGCGATCCGAAGCGCTTCATCTATGAAATCGTCGTCAACGTAGAAGCAAATCTCAGGTCGTTCCACGCGGAGAAGGGGCAGAAAGGATGACTTCCGACCGCCGAACCCGCGATAGCCGCAGATCGCCGTTGAACAGAAGGAGTGCGCCGCGTTGGGCCGACCCTGGGCCTCCGCCTGCGTCACGGAGCGGATGAGGTGCAGGAACATGCACGGCACGTAGGCGACGTCGTCGTCCACGATGCAAAGGAGCGCGTCGTCAGGGACCAATGCGTCCTGGAGCGGGCCCGCAAGCTTTGTGAGCGGACCCTCATCTAGGCATCTCACTACCTCGAGGCCTGGAACGTCCTGGAGCTCACGTGGCACTTCTATGGGCTCGTGGGGCCTAGACGCCAAGGCGTACGGGACGTAGACGCGCACAGCGCCAACACCTCTCATGCCTCGCAGGGATGCCAGGTTTTGCCAGACCCATGGGTTGTGCAGGCGCGGAGGGATCGTCGTCAGACAAATGCACACCTCCAAATCGCCCGCATTGCGCGTCAGCCGACATGACGAGGGGAGTACATTGGTGGCACGCGCTGCGCGCAAAGCTATGAGTAGAAGGGCGACTCCCACAAGAAGGAAAACAAGTGAAGGGACAGGTCGCATGTTTATGTAAAGAGGTCCGCCGTATGACGCCGTCGGGGCAGCGTCCGAAGAGGTCCTCAGCCTTCGGTCTCTGGCGACATGGCCGACGCGGACGGAGAGTACCACTGGACCCTTGTCCTCCTCGTCTGCGGTCTTCTGGGGCGCTTACGGCAAGGTGCGTCCAGAACGCCTGAAGGAGAAGCGCTCCAGGACATAACCCGCCAGACGCGCAGGGCCCTCACGCTGGTAAGTTGGGAAACCAACGCTTGCTGCAGAGCTCTGGCGGGCCGCCTGCAACATCGTCTCACGGCGTCTGAGCCTAAAGTGCGGAATGGGGCAGTATAGCTAGAAACTAGCACGATGACGCGATCGTGCAGGCCGAGGCCATGCGAGTGTTACCACCGTGCCCGTCCGGACGACCCATGCGAGTTCCTCTGCCCTCCATTGCTGGGAGCAGTTGGAGAACGTGGCCCTCGAGGCCCCGAAGGCAAAAGAGGACTCAGAAGAGACGCAGGCCCCATAGGCCTGACGGGCCCTCGGGGTCCAGCTGGCCCTGCAGGCGCGACAGGCTTGTCAGGCCCCCGGGGCCCAGCCGGCCGAGATGGGGCTGACGGCCTGAGAGGAGCTGACGGCGCCGACGGAGCGCAGGGTCCAGCGGGCCCGGTAGGCCCAGCCGGAGCTAACGGAGCACAGGGCCCAGCAGGCCCAGCCGGCGCTGACGGAGCCCAAGGCCCAGAGGGGCCAGCGGGCCCAGCCGGCGCTGACGGAGCTCAGGGCCCAGCTGGCGCTGCGGGGCCGCAGGGCCCTGCAGGG
>Ga0180432_10007468_pt1 | contig 13867 bp, 11 predicted proteins | sample SS_ome_10_FD_132414 | JGI IMG/M metagenome (GOLD analysis project Ga0180432, IMG submission 132414) | Hypersaline lake sediment archaeal communities from the Salton Sea, California, USA - SS_1_MS_2 metaG | ecosystem: Environmental > Aquatic > Non-marine Saline and Alkaline > Hypersaline >...
AGGGGTGTGGCGACGACGGGGGGCCCCTGGCGCGGTCGGCCGGAAAACGATCCAGATGGGCCGGGGGTATTTGGGGCCCCTATGCGGATATGCGTGTGCCCGGAGTCGCGAAAACGGTTTGCGGTTCGGGGTCTATTGAAATAGGAGGGTTACCGTGGCTCGACCTCAAGGAAGCCGAAACGTCCTGGTACGTGTCACCTTCGACACAATCGGTGAACTCGCCGGTGGCATTCGTGGAGACACGGCCCGGCGGTACGCCCAGCGCCGTTTGTACGATCCCCGCGACCTGGATTCCCTGTTGTCGTGGGTCAACAGGCGGCGGGCGGCCCGGGGATTGGCCCTGATCGGCCTGCCGGACGGTGACAACCCAGCCGTTTCCGACGACACGGCGGCTAACGACACGCCGGATGACCCATGGGGTCGGTTTCTGGCTGGATTTTCGGTTTACGTTCCTACTCTGGGCCAGTATCGGAGCCTTTATGATAGGTAAAAGCGACATCGTAAACGACTATCGGACGGCTCGGGCGCGGCTGCGGTTGGGCAGGTATGAGGCGTACCTGGTCGAGCACATAGCCGTGCGGGTGGAGCGTCTACTGGGAAAGCGCGACGCGGGGGAGCGTGGAGGGGAACCCCAGGGGGACGTGGTGGCGGCTGGCGGGAGAGAGGCGGTGTGTCGGCCATCGCGCGCGGGCGCGCACCCGCGAACAACCCGCCCGTTTGAGGCGACGGCGGCTGTGGTGGGTTCTGAACAGCGCGGCTAAGGCGGGCGATTTCGGGCCTTTCCAGCCCTCGGCGACGATCGGGGCGCGAGGCTCGAACGGGGTTTCTTGGCCACCCCCTCGCATGAGTCACCCGCTCCGGGTATACTCTCTCTTGCCGGGTGTCCGCACGGGGTCGCTCCTCGGCGGGCTAAATCGAGCCGGGGCGGTCGTTTTCCCTACCTTTCGGCGGCTGCTCCCGACTCGGCCCATTTACGGGGGCTTTTGACATGGCCGAGAACTTCGATCCGTATCATGTCTGGCTAGCGATCCCGCCGGCCGATCAACCGCCGAATCACTACCGGCTGCTGGGCGTGCCGCTGTTCGAGGACAACGTCGAGACGATCGAGCAGGCGGCCGACCAACGGATGGGGCACTTGCGGAACCTTCAGACCGGCAAGCACGCTGCGCTTTCGCAGAAGTTGCTCAACGAAGTGGCGAAGGCACGAGTGTGCCTGCTGAATCCCGAAAAGAAAGCGGCTTACGACCAGCAACTACGGGAACAACTCGGTGCGCAGCGGCTGCCATCCGTGCAGGAGCCACCTGTGGTAGTCACAGACCGCAATCCGGCTCCTCGCTACACGAAACGAGCCAGCAGCGGCGGCGTTTCTCCGTCACGATGGTTGATGCCGGGTGGAATCGGTGCTGCTGCCCTCGTTGCCCTCGCCTTGATCGCCTGGGCGATGCAGGGACCGCGAGACCGGGTTGCGCGAGATGTGCCACCAGCTCCGCCGGCCGTACCCTCTCCGGACCGCGCCCCAGGCCCGGGAAATCCACACGAGCGCGCATCCACTCCAACAGACGATGGGCCGTCGTCTTCAGGGGGTTCGGCCTCGGAGACAAGTGAGAAACAACCGGAAAGTCCGCCTTCCGGCAACGCAGAAGCTCCGCCGGCCGCCGAACCAACCCAGGACGACGATCCCGAGTCGGACGTTGACGAGCAGCCCTCCGAGTCCCCAACACCCGGCGAGAAGCAATCGGACCGCCATCCTGTCCCGCCCGGTTCCGCACAAAAGACCATCCTCGCGCAGGTCAACCAGGCGTTCAGCATTGGCGAAGCCCGGCAGCCTGCCGAGAAGCTGGAGTTGGCCGGCAAGCTCGCTGCGCTGGCCGAGAAATCACAGAAGCCGGAAGAGCGGTTCGTCTTACTGCGCAGGGCCGCTGACTTGGCATGCGATGGTGGCGATGCGGCGCTCATGTTGGACGTAGTCGAGCAGATTGCGGAGCAGTACGAAGTCGACCTGCTCCACGCCCAGCAAGTGATGCTCCTGCGCTTTGCCGACGCTGCCTCGGGCAAAGAACAGATCGCAGCGCTGGTCGCGGCGTCTGAATCGGTCGTCGACCAGTTGGTAGCCGACCAGCGGATCGAGTTGGCCGACGATCTGAGCGCCGCCGTCTACCGAGCCACGTTGAAACAAGGCAACACGGACGTGCGCAAGGCGGCGCTTGCCCGCCGCCGAGAGGTGCAGCATCTGCGCGATTCAATCAAGCGGATCGAGGAAGCCCGAGCTACTCTAAACGCCAACCCCGACGACGCCGAAGCCCACGCTGCGTTGGGCCGCTGGCATGCCTTCGAGCAAGGCGACTGGAAAGAGGGCCTACGGCACCTGGCCAAAGGCGACGATTCCGCACTCAAGAGGCTGGCTGAGCAGGAGTTGGCGTTCCCCCAGGAAGTCGCGGCCCTGGTCGCGTTGGCCGATGGCTGGTGGGAAGCTGCTGGCAAATCCAGTGACGATGTGAAACCGTTGCTGCTTTCGCGTGCCGCGTACTGGTATCGGCAAGCAGAGCCGGAGCTGACGAGCGTCGTAGCGAAGGCCAAGGCTGCCAAGCGATTGAAGGAGATCGGGGCCGCACCGGCCGCGGCGGGTCCGCCTCCTGCCGTCGCCCCATTCGACGCGAAGGAGGCCAAGGGTCACCAACTACGCTGGGCCAGGCATCTGAAGGTTCCTGTCGAGTGGGAGAACTCGATCGGCATGAAGTTCGTGCTGATCCCGCCGGGCGAGTTCATGATGGGATCGACTGAGGAGGAGGTCTTGCAGCTCGCCCAAGAGGGCAAACGAGATAATGCGTCGCGCATTTACATGAAAGATCTGCTAAGTGAGACTCCACAACATCGCGTGCAGATCACACGGCCGTTCTGGCTGGGCATTACGGAGGTCACGCAGGCGCAGTATCAGCACATCATGGGAAACAACCCGAGCAAGTTCCAGGGCGAAGGCCAACGACCGGTGGAGCAGGTTTCCTGGAACGACTGCGTGGATTTCTGCCGGCGGCTGTCGGAGCTACCCGAGGAGAAAGCGGCCAGGCGGCACTACGGGTTACCAACCGAGGCACAATGGGAGTACGCCTGCCGCGCGGGGAATCCCGGGCGGCGGTGGTTCAGCGCGGAGCCCAAGGCGTTGCGGAATGCGGTCGAAGAGAAGCTGCTCGGCCAATGTGCGTGGTTCAACGTGAACGCGGGTGGCAAGCCGCACCCGGTGGGCCAGTTGCGTTCGAACCCATGGGGATTGCACGACGTGTATGGCAATGTATGGGAATGGTGCCAAGACTGGTACGGTAGTGACTATTACGCGGAATCCCCAACGAGTGATCCCGATGGGCCTGCCACAGGCTCGAACCGCGTTCAACGCGGCGGCGCTTGGCACATCGACCAGTGGTACTGCCGGTCGGCGAACCGCATTCAATACACGCCGGCCCGCCGCGTCAGCGGCCTTGGCTTCCGCGCCGCCGCTTCGGTGGTGTGTCAGGACGATGGAAGCACACCGGACGCGACAACCTATCGAGGTCTAATTCAACAAGCTCTGCTCTTTTACTCGTTCGATCGGGGCACGTTCATCCCTCGCGGTTCGCAGGTGCTCGTGGAGGATCAGTCGGGCAACGATCATCATGGACGAGCGTTGGGCACGAGGTTGGTCCAGGGAAGGATGGGTGAGGCCCTTTACTTCGGAGGAGGCGAGATTCGGGTCGAACTGGGGGACATCCTGAACGATATCAAGCTGCCGGTGAGCGTTTCCGCGTGGTGTCTGCTGAACGCAACTGACCAGAACAAAAGGGTTCTCCTGAAAACCGACCACTGGGAGTCTGGAAGACTCTATGCTGGCTGTTGTTTGTCGGTCACACCAACTGCGAGACTCGTTCACTTTCGCTTCGAGTGGGGGTCAGCATCAGGCGGGAGCCGACGATACAGGAGATCTGCGCACGTTGAGATTGTCATCGATCCCAAGCGGTGGATTCATGTCGTCGGAGTTGCAAGGCCGGATCGTACGTTTGCGGTCTACATTGACGGTGAGCCAGTCAGTGCCTCGCTTTCCGGCGACGCTCGCACGATGAGCCATTCATCGGCATCCGGCTGCATAGGACTCGGAGGCAATGCTGTCATCGACGAAGTTGGCATTTGGGACCGGGAACTGACAGCTAACGAGGTGAAGACTCTCTTCCGCCGGTAGAGATAGCTGGCGGCTCTTGGGGCGATAGCTACTCCTCCCGCTTGCTCGCCTCCTACCGGGCTGGGCGTGACGCCGGCGACGGTCGCATAGGCGTTTTCCCTGACGACTGGTAGAATAGTGGTATTCGGGACGGCCGCGGGCGACTTGCAAGCGCCCCGGCCTTCAACGCGGACAGGGCAGGTGGTCGCCTTCTCCACCTGTCTTTGGCGACACCTGCACTGTCCGGCCCGCAGAAAGACAGGTGATTCTATGAGTTCTCACAATCCCCGGGTGTTCCAGGAATTGCTCGCTGGGTTCCGCGACGGTTATGCCAAGTACGGAGACTCCGCGTTTGTGCTCGAAGCGCTGTCGCAAGACGAGAAAGAGTCCCTCCCGGACGAATTCGAGCCTGCCCTACTCGATCGTATCGGATCGATCGCAACTCCGTGGTCTCAGTGGTCCGTTTGGGGATCTTGCGGTCTTCCGGTCAACTACCCGACCAACGAACTCTATGCGAAGGCTGTTCAATTATCGCGATCGGCATCGAAGTGTTTCGAGCCGCTTGTACGAAGAGCTGGGGCACAGCTCCCCGCGGTGATTCGTGAGGCGTTTCCAGCAAATCCACCTGACGCCCAATCTTGGTGGACAAGCTTGCTTTGGTGGATACAAGTACCCGACGAGGAAGAGTACGATCTCCGGGACAACCGCCGGCGAATCGTAGCCGTTTCTCCGTTTGAGGATTCGGCGCAAGTGATCGAATCGCTGGGGCTTGCCACTGATTCGCCGCGAATGCCGTTTCGCGTGCATCTGGAAGGCGACGCCCTTAACCCAGTGATTGTCTATGAAGGCGAGGACGAGGAAGCGGCCAACAATACCGCAACGGCAAAGAAACTCAAGCGGAGTACGGCGTCGGGCGAGGCCGAAGCAAAGTTGATTGGGGCCCTGACGGCGCACCACCAGTACGATGACAGTGGTTGCCTGAACATGGCGCCCATTGGCAACAATGAACTGGCCCGGCAGGCAGAAGTAGACCGTCACACGGCATCGGACTTCTTCAAGACGTATTTTGGGGGGCACGCACAGTACAAGGCTGCTTGCGTCAATCCAGAGCGGCAGTGGAGGATTGTAGAGCAATTGAAGGTGCTGAACGGGGATTTCACCGTCTTTCGCAGCCTCAACGGCGAGCCGTCGGGCGAAGACAATCGCAGCGACGACGAAGAATAGCCTCAGCGCACCGGGTGTTGGATCGTTGGCCATCTTTTTCCCAACACCGGAATACTTTTCTTGACCCCGCGAACGCCGGCATTTCACGGCGTTTCCGAGCAATTTGCCAACTGTTGGGAGTCTTCTTGCCCAACGCTGCGCCAACAGGTAGGCGAACCGCGTGGTTCGCAACACCTGACCTGTTGGAGCAAGTGACGATGGCAACGCAAACTGTTGAATCCCTGGCCTTACGGCCCGCCCAGGCGGCGAAAGCCCTGGGCATTTCCGCCCGAACCCTCTGGGGCCTGACCAGCCCCCGTGGCCCGATCCCCTGTCTTCGCATTGGCAACGGCAAGAGGAAGAGCATTTTGTACCCCGTGGCCGAACTGCAAGCCTGGCTGAGCCGGCAGGCCGATACAGGGAAAGGGGGCGACGATGCGCCCCATTGAAACGCTGCTGGCCAAGTTGCCAGGCGCCAAGAAAACCGCCAAGGGCTGGTCGGCAAAATGCCCGGCCCACGATGACCGCCGGGCGAGCCTGTCGATTGCCGAAGGGGACAACGGCGGCGCGGTGCTGCATTGTCACGCCGGTTGCACGCCGGCCGCGGTGGTGGCAGCCATTGGGATGAAGTTGGCCGACCTGATGCCGGCGTGCGTCGAGCCGACCAACTGCAAGCCCAAGGCTGACAGCAAGCCCAGGATCGTCGCGCAGTATGACTACCGCGACGAAGCCGGCGAACTACTGTTCCAGGTGGTGCGGTTCGATCCCAAGGACTTTCGCCAACGGCGGCCCAAGCTTGGCGGCGGCTGGGATTGGTCGGTCAAGGGCGTGCGCGTCGTACCATATCGCCTGCCGCAACTGCTGGCCGAACCGGCGCGGTTCGTGGTCGTGGCCGAAGGGGAAAAGGACGTGGACAATCTGGCCCGTCTCGGCGTGCTGGCAACGTGCAATGCGGGCGGGGCTGGAAAGTGGATGGCCGAGCACACCAAGTTTTTGCTGGGCCGGCACGTGATCGTGCTGGCCGACAACGACGAAGCTGGCCGGAACCACGCCCATAAAGTGGCTTTGACGCTGCAAGGCATCGCTGCATCGGTGCGGGTCGTCGAACTACCCGGCCTGCCCCCCAAGGGCGACGTAAGCGACTGGCTTGCGGCCGGCGGTACCAAGGACGAATTGGGGCGGCTTGTCGAAGCCACGCCGGTTTGGACGCCCGAGGCCCAGCCGTGGCCGGAAATCGTCTCGTGCGACGTGCTGGACCTGCCCGACTTCCCCACGCATGCCCTCCCCAGTGTACTACGCCAATGGGTCGAAGCCGAATCGCACGCCACGCAAACGCCGGCTGACTTAGCCGGGTTGCTGGCCCTGGCGGTTTGCTCTGCTGGGATTGCCCGGCGAGTCGTCGTCGAAGCTCGCCCCGACTTTCAAGAGCCGGTCAACCTGTTTGTGGCCGTGCTGTTGGAACCGGGAAACCGTAAGTCGGCCGTCTTCTCCGATGCGATGAAACCGCTACGCGAACTGGAAGCCGAGCGAATCGAAGCGGCGCGGCGGGCGGTAGCCCGCGAACAGTCCGAACGGCGGCAAGACGAAGCCCGGCTGCGAAAGCTGGAAAAGACGGCGGCCGAGAAAGGAGACACCGAGGCCCGGCACGAAGCTGGCAACCTGGCGGCCGAACTGGCCGAGCAACCCGAGCCAGTTCTGCCCCGGTTGATTGTCGATGATGCTACCAGTGAGAAACTCGGCATGATGTTGGCCGAGCAAGGCGGACGCATCGCCAGCATGTCCCCCGAGGGTGGAGTGTTCGACCTGATGGCCGGTATGTATAGCAAGAGCGGCATGCCGCAATTCGGGGTTTACGTGATGGCCCATAGTGGCGATGACCTAGTTACGGATCGGGTATCGCGCAAGAGCGTTCACGTGGAGTGGCCGGCGCTGACTTGCGCGTACGCGATGCAACCGGCAGTTATCGAGGGGTTGGCCGAGAAGGCAGCCTTTCGCGGCCGGGGGCTACTGGCACGATTCCTCTACGCGGCACCGCAAAGCTGGATCGGCCGAAGGGAAATCGCACCCACGCCGGTTTCCAATGCCACGCGGGAAGCATATTGCCAAGCCGTGAGAACGCTGGCCGACGCGGAGGATGAATGTTCCTTGCGGCTTGTGGCCGATGCGGAGCACTTGCTAAAGGGCTGGGAAGCCGAGATCGAAGGCAACCTGGCCGACGGCGGCGACATGGAAGTCGTGCGCGATTGGGGCGCGAAGCTGGCCGGCGCAACCCTGCGGCTGGCGGCCGTGCTGCATTGCGTCGAACACGGCCCGGCGGGGCGCATCGGGGGGCGGACCATCGCGTCGGCGGTCGAAATCGCTCGCTACTTGGTTCCGCACGCCGAAGCCGTGCTGAACATGATGTTGGCCAGCGAGGATACGGCCGACGACGACGCCCGCTATGTGCTGCGGTGGATCGAACGCCACGGTCGGCGGGAGTTCAGCAAACGCGACGCCCAGCAACACGGCAGGCGGCGATTCCCGAAGGCCGATGACATTGACGCGGCGCTGGCCGAACTGGTGCGGCGCGGATACATCCGACTGCGGCCGGCGGAAACGAGCGGCCCCGGCCGCCCCCCGTCGCCAGTTTACGAAGTGAACCCGGCGGCATTTGAAGATGGGGACACGGAAAAGCGCACTCAGTATTCTCACAATTCGCCCGGTGAGCCGGAAAACGGCAATTCTGAAAATACTGAGAGCGCTTTCGGGCAATCTGAAAATGCAAACCGGGTGACGGTGACGATATGAGCGACCTGGCCGAACTGCTGGCGGATTGTGATGCCCGGGGTATCCGGCTGCACCCGGCGGGCGACGGCGGCTTGACCATCGACGCCCCACGGGCGGCCCTGACGCCCGAAATGCTGGCACGGTTGAAAGCCCACAAGGCCGACCTTTTGACCCTGTTGCGACCCGTGCCCGATGTAGCCCTGGCCCCACCGACGCCCACGAAGCCGATATGCCGATGCGGTTCGACCGCCTGGCGGGATGTTAAGATTCACAATGGGCAATCCATCCGGCGGGATTGCGGCCATTGCGGGCGATTCCTCGAATTTCCGGTTTGGTACGAAAAAGGCACTTTACAAAACGAAAAGTAGCCGATAGAATATCAACATGCCGAAGAAACAAACCAAGCTGGTGAGCGACCAGGTACGCCAGGCAATCGACGATTCCGGCTTGACGCGGTATCGCATCAGCAAGGAAACAGGCATCAGCGAAACCGCGCTGGCGCTGTTCTACAACGGTCAACGCGGGTTGTCGATGAAGGCGTTGAACGCCCTGGGCGAGTACCTGCAACTGACAGTCCGCCTGGGCCGGAAGCCCGAGAAAGGAAAATGAACTATGGCCAGCATCGCCAAAGACAAGAACGGCACTCGCCGGATTCTGTTCGTGGCCCCCGATGGACGGCGGCCGACGATCCGGCTGGGCAAGGTTTCCCAGCGGGCGGCCGAGGGCATCAAGTACCGGGTGGAGCAACTGCTGGAGGCCCTGAACCTCAACCGCCCGATGGAGGCGGACCTGGCTGCGTGGGTTGCGGACCTGGAACCGAGGATGGCGAAGAAGCTGGCCAACGCGGGATTGATTCCCAAGCCGGAGGCGAAGGCGGCGGCTGCGCTGGGGCCGTTTCTGGACGACTTCATTGACCGCCGGAACGACGTGAAACCGGCGAGCAAAGTGGTCTGGCGGCACACAGCCCGGAACTTGCGGAAGTGCTTCGGCAAGGATCGCGACCTGGCGAGCATCACCCCGGGTGATGCCGAGGACTTCAAGCTGTTTCTGGTCGACTTGAAACTCGCGCCGACGACCGTCGGGAAGAGGCTGCAATTCGCCAGCCAGTTCTTCGGTATGGCCCGCAAGCGACGGCTGATTCCCGAGAATCCGTTCTCCGAGGTGAAGATCAAGGCGCTTTCGACTTCCGAGCGGCAGTTCTTTGTCACCCGTGAGGTGACGGAGCGGATTCTTGAGCACTGCAACCCGACGTGGCGGATCATCGTCTCCCTGGCACGCTACGGCGGCCTACGAAGCCCTTCCGAGGTTCTTTCCCTGAAATGGGAGGGCGTGAACTGGGCGGCTGGCAGAATCACCGTGGAGAGCCCCAAGACGGAGCATCACGGGAAGGCGACCCGAGTGATCCCCATGTTCCCGGAGCTACGCCCAGTGCTCCAGGACGCCTACGAACTAGCCCCCAAGGGAACCGTGTACGTGGTTGACGCTGACAACTACCGCGCGGCAGCGATGGGCCCCGACGGATGGCGTAACTGCAACCTGCGGACCCAGTTCGAGCGGATTCTCCGCCGGGCCGGTGTCCCGCAGTGGCCGAAGCTGTTCCAGAACCTCCGGAGCAGCCGGGAGACGGAACTGGCCGCCGAACACCCGATCCACGTCGTAACCGCCTGGATGGGCAACACCCCTCGCATCGCCATGAAACACTACTTACAGGTGACAGACGCGGACTTCGACCGCGCGGTCCAAAGGGCAGGGGAAAGCGGCGCACAAAGCGGCGCACGGGTGGCGCAGAATGCGGCGCAGCCGGGACGCGCCGCGAATGGCGGGGAATCGCAAGACGAAGGCGCAACCCCTTTGGAGTGCGCCGTTTTTGCGGCTTCCCGCGAGACGCAACTTGTTGCTACGAAAGAACTTAGCGGAGAGGACAGGATTCGAACCTGCGGAGGACTTGCGCCCTCACGGATTTAGCAAACCCGCGCTTTCGACCACTCAGCCACCTCTCCGGAAAACAGGAAATGTAATACATCTTTTTCAGAATACCACAAACGGTCAGATGGACAAGCCCATGGAGTATGTTTCCGCATACGGGCGGAAGTGACTGGGTTTGGACTTGGGGGCTGTGCGGCGGAACTTGACGGCGACAGCGTGGACAATTATACGTCGACTGTGGCAGGAGGAGGACGGCCCCCCTTTTTTTCATACCACCACGGAGAAAGACATGCGATCCGACGTCCTTATCACATTGGTGATCTTGTTCTCTAGTGTGGCAATTGCCCAGCCGATCGGTGCCTACCGGGAGAGTTTCGGCCTTGAGCGGGGGGATTCCCACTTGGGCGACAAGGCCGTGGCGGAGCAGGCAGTCTGCTTCGCTAATGCGCCTCAGATCTGTCCCGCCGATGCTGAACCGATGCGCCGGCCACTGAGGATTGGAGAAGTCGCGGCCAACGCCGCGCAGGTGCCACGCTACAAGAAGCTGGAGCTTGTGGTCGACATTGGTGCCTCTTATGGAAACCCGTACGATCCCGATGAAGTCAGCTTGGACGCGACTTTTACGGCACCGTCGGGCAGGCAACGGGTGGTGCCCGGCTTCTTCATGATCGATTGTCGGCGAGAGATTCGCGAGGGGAACGAACTGATGATTCCCGAGGACAAAGGTGGCTGGAAGGTGCGTTTCAGCCCGATGGAGACGGGCCGTTACAGGTGGTCGCTGACGCTGAAAGACCGCACGGGGGAAATCCAGGGGGGAGAGGGATCGTTCGAGGCAATCGCGTCAGAAAACCCGGGCTTCATGCGGCGGAGCAAGGTGGATCCCCACTACTTCGCCTTCGACAGCGGCAAGGGCTTTTTCCCGATCGGCCACAACCTGCCGATCTACCACACCAGCGGACAGCTCGGCGACGAGGCCATGTGCAAATTCGCCGCGGCCGGGGAGAACTACAACCGCTGGTGGATGTGCTCGTACGGGTTTGGGATCGAATGGGCCGACAAGCTCGGCTGGTATCGGCAGCCCGCGGCGGCACGCATCGACCTGGTGCTCGATCTGGCAGACCAGCTCGGGCTCTACTACATGATGTGCATGGACACTCACCAGGATTTTCGTCTGCAAGGTTGGGAGAAAAACCCATTCAACGCGGCCAACGGCGGCCCGTGCCGGTCGCCGGCCGATTGGTTCACCAGCCCCGCGGCCAAAACGCTCTACAAAAAACGCCTGCGATACACGGTTGCCCGCTGGGGCTACAGCCCGAACGTTCTCTGCTGGGAATTTGGAAACGAGTTCGAAGGCTGGGCCAACTCGCCCAACGAGATCAAGCTTCCCTGGCACCGGGAGATGTCCGACTACCTTCGGGCGATCGATCCGTTCGGCCACCTGATCACGACGAGTTTCTGGAGCAAGACCGGGCCCGAAGAATTTTGGGCACTGAAGAACATCGATATCGTCCAGACACATTGCTACACCAACGACGACGGCAACGTGGCCGAGGCGGTCCGCCGCTACAGCCTGCACCAGTGGGAGCGGTTCGACAAACCCCACGTTTTCGGCGAGTTCGGCATTCGCAGCCACTCGACCACCGCCGACAAGGACCCGCAGGGTTGGGCGATCCACAACTCGCTTTGGTCCGGACTGTTTAGTTTTTGCGCGGGCGGTCCGATGCCCTGGTGGCACGAACGCTACATCGACAAGCTCGACCTGTACTTCCATTTCACGGCCTTGTCCCGATTTGCCGACGGCCTGCCGCTCGGAACGGCCCGTTGGACTTTGCTGGAGACTTCGGCCCCGCAGTTTGTCGACAAGGATCGCCCGCCGGAAACCCGCGACCTCGTGGTTGTTCCCCTGAGCCGATGGGGTAAGCCCGAACACGCTGAATTCGTCCTCCGAGCCGACGGCACGGTCGACGACCAGCGGTTGCCCCAGCAGCTTCTGCATGGCGCCGGGCACAAGGACCTTAGGAGTCCGCCCACGTTTATCGTGAACTACCCACGGCCGGGCAAGTTTGTCGTTCACGTCGGCAAGGTCTCGAGCTCCGGGCTGCTGCGTATCTGGATCGATGGCGAGCAACGCCTCAAGCGGGAGCTGCCTTGCGACAAGGATCTTGGAAAATCGAGCGTCTGGCGGAAGCAGTGGAACCTTTGGGAAACCACTTACGACCAAGATGTGGCCGTCGACGTGCCCGCGGGCAAACACCGTATCCGCGTCGAGAATTTCGGCAAGGATTGGGTCAAAGTCACCGGCTACACCTTCACCAACTGCAAGGTCCTGGACAAGCCGAACGTGCTTGTCTGCGGCATGCAGACCAAGGGGCTGGCCATGTTGTGGCTGCAAAACCGCGATAGCTCCTGGTACAACCACGCGGCCACCGGCAAGGTCGGCCGGGTCGACGCCTTCACTCTTTCGCTCGGCGGCCTGCCCGACGGCAACTATCAGCTTCAGTGGTGGGACACCTGGAAGAGCCGGCTGGATCGCACCGAGGAGGTCGAAGTCGATTCCGGCAAGCTACGGCTGACTGTCCCCGAGCTGCCAACCGACGTCGCCCTGAAGATCAAGCCGCTGTAGCACGGCTCCCGAAAAGGCAACAGTTGCACCTCAGCGTTGGACTTCTGCAAAATGCCGACACAAGGTTCCCACTCCCTCAGGGAGCGGGTTAGGGTGAGGGCGAATCTCTGACAACGTCGGCCAGCTCGCATTTCTCAGAGTGCGTAGGGCCGGCTGTGCCGGCCGTTGGTTGTGGGGCCGGCCGGCACAGCCGGCCCTACGTGGCTAGCCGAGCCAATTCCACCCGGCCGGAAATATGTGGACCTCCCCCATTGCCGGCGCATCTGTCGGTGTGTACCTGCTCGTCACGGGGTGTTAATAGGCGTACGGCGCCCTGATAACGCGGAGGACCGGGCAGCCACGACGCAACGTAACACATTGCTCGGAAAGTATTTATCCCGACAGGTGGCAAGTCCCGTTCGGAACGTTATTGTGCATCCGTCGCCACGTTATCTCTCCGCTGATTTTTCGGGGGGGTGGTGGGGTGATATCGTGCACTTTTCTGCCCCGATAATAGACCACGGCAAGACTAGCAGAGGCCCCCAAACCATTGAACCCCCGCGACTTACGTGCTAAGATCACGTCATCGGACGGGAACGTTATCGGGCAGCGACGCGCCTAGTTATCAGTTTTGGGCTGCGCGATAAACAGTAGTTAGCCGCTTCAGCCGCAAAGCCATGGAACCCTCTTGGAAACAAGCTGACGTAGTCCCGATCATCGCCCGCGTCATCGAGGCGGAGTATCGAGACCACCAGCGCTTTATCAACGCCCAGGAAATCGCCACGAGACTGCTGCAAGACGCCGAGGGGCGCAACCTAGTCGAGGCGGCGCGCGAACACCAGCAAGAACAGCAATCCCTGGAATGGCTGGCAAGCAACATGGTATCCTGGTTTAGTCAGCGCATTACGGTCGGCGAGTCGGATTGGGCTCGAGCGTTTGAACGTGTCAAGATCGACGGCCTGTGGGCATATAAGCCCACGACGGCGGCCGATCAATAGGCAAATATCGGAGACGTGCCGATGGGCTTCGTCTGGAATGTGATGCTCTCGTTCGACAACGAGGAGTGGTGGGACCAAGACGAGGACGAGCCTCGGAACACGTGCGAACCGTTAGAGCGAATCAACCAGTGGATCCCACACGGGCAACTGGTTGACTTGGCGAAGCCGACGTATGCCAATGGCGCAGGG
>Ga0180432_10007469_pt1 | contig 13865 bp, 11 predicted proteins | sample SS_ome_10_FD_132414 | JGI IMG/M metagenome (GOLD analysis project Ga0180432, IMG submission 132414) | Hypersaline lake sediment archaeal communities from the Salton Sea, California, USA - SS_1_MS_2 metaG | ecosystem: Environmental > Aquatic > Non-marine Saline and Alkaline > Hypersaline >...
ACATACCGTGCTCGACCGAAGCTGCGGGCGACTTTTCGCGCAACCTCCCGTGGGCGACGGCGGAGCCTAAGAACACCGCTCGGTGGGTGATCACGATACCGAGTTCGATGTACGGAGCGGTTTCGGGCGAACTTGCTTCTCCCCACGACGGCGTGACTGAAGTCGTGAACAGGCTGACATTTGAGACGAGAATAGGGACTGACGTGACCACGGGGGTGATGTGGCCGCCGGGCGCTCGCAACAGACCGGAGAACTTGTCGAGAACGTATGCATGGTGGACGCGGAACGTAGACGATGTGCCATACACAGAGAGGGCGCAGTTCAATGGCGACCCTCGGCACTGCCCCTATGCCGACCTGAAGGACTCAGCCCCGGTGCTGTCTTTCCGGAACGGATACAACTGGTACTTCGATAACTTCAAGAATTCGTCCTACAACGTCATGAGTTGGTGGGAGGGGTTCAGCTCGACCCGTATCGAAAACAACCAAGGGAACAACGACGACGGGTGGAGCGACTACCACTGGTACATTGACGTACCCAGATATCTGCAGCTACTGCGGATTGCCTTGATCAACACAGATTCGCTATGGACGACGCTGACCGGATACTCGTACTTCTACATGGCGATCGGCAATGAGATTGCGTACGACAGTGCGAACGGATTCCCGAAAGGAATCCCCGTATCAAGGAAGCCCTTCTACGGGGTGTCGGGGCAGAGGACCGAGCAAAACATGGTGGCGTGGGCGGAGCCTGACGACGCGGGGACGATTGGCGACGGAATGAAGCTGATAAAGCGTGGGCGGAATCTTTCTTCCAATTATTGGTGGGGTAAGAATTGGCTGGGAGAACTCTATCCCGACGACGACTGGAACGTGTGGCAGGCCAACGGCAATCTGCTGACCGGAGATACGGCTTTTACCTACGTACGCTTCAAGCGGGAGGGCATAGGGTACAACCTGCCCCGCGGGACGACTTTTGTAAATTCGAAGCGGTGCATGCGGGAAGAGGGGTGCAATTCCTTCTTCATGGCGGGTACGAGGAACAACACCTTCTATCATCAGTACAATGACGATCTGGGGGCGCTTACGTCAGCGGGATCGGAGATTGCGCAGGATTATGCATTCCCGCTGCCAACGTACGCGAGGATCAACCGTCCGTTTCGTTTGGACTGGGCAGGGAACAGCGCCTGGAAGAGCAACCCGGATTTCGACTTCACGTCGGATTACCCGCATAGCACCGCGACGAACGTCAGGACCTTCTACACGCATCCGTGGTCGAGCCCCGACGGGAAAGGGAGTTCGCTGGTTGCGCTCACAAACCCGGCAGGCACACACACCTCGTTCCAGGTGATCAATGGTCTGAGCATGACAATCGAGAGCGGGTCGCCTTTCATCGCGAAGTGGGCGCTCCTTTCGCTTGTCCACAGTTTCCTGACGGCGGGGGAGCCCGGCACGGCGTCGGTCGCCGCCACGAGGATCGTCCAGTTACCGCGTGTGGAGATCAAGCAACCTACGCTCATAACGGAATTACGTGACCCCAGCACGATAACGGTCCAGTGGGGCACGGAGTTCCGTCGCTGGGACGGCGAAAAATATACGCTGTACTATCCTGACGACTTCGACGAGGCGACGTGGTTGGCTGATCTCCGATACGTGCTGCTGTATTCGGATGATAACGGCAGGACGTGGCGGTACATGATCGACCGAACCGAAGCGCAGCTCGGGGAAAGGCCCGAGAGCGCATATGTTTTTGCGGACATGGACGCCGGCGGGGACGAATACTACGCGTGGGATGTGTCCGACATAGGCACTTTCCCCGAGGGGAGTTACCTGATCAGGGTCGAGACGTATCGAGAGAATAAGGTGTCGCATTACTCACAGCACATGGAGAAGATATACATAGACCGGTAGGATGGCCGCGTATGAATGGAAACATGCGACAACCGAGCTCGCGTCGAGCCTCGCGCGGGGTCACCCTTATAGAGATGATGGTGGTTCTTGTAGTGGTCATTGTGGGTTGGCTGGCGCTGATGGCGGTCGCCCTGGAGACGATGCGGACTTTCGGATTTTTTCAGTCGTTGAACCTCCTCGAAAAGTGGAATCAGGCGATTGTCAACAACATCCGTGACGATGCGGTGGCCGCGAAGCAGTACTTCGGCAACGACACGCGGGGGAGGGACTACTTCGCCGCGCTCGAAAAGGACAGCGATTCCTACCCGATATCGCCCGTGCGGCTTCCGACCATAATGAGTACGGGGAGCCTTGGGGCGGACACGGTGGCTGAACAGAAGACGGGGAATCTGTTGCTGTTCTCCAAGTCTCTGGAGCCGTTCGTTGCCACGGTTGCGCGAACCGGCAGCGAGGACGGCACTTATAGAGTCAATATTTACCAGTTTGTGCTCTACTACCTGACCAACAGGCCGCAGGAGCGTGTGGGAGAGTATACGGGGGTTTTGGACCTGATGCGGTGGGGCAGTGTCCACTTCGCCGACTACGGGCAAATCATGGCGATCGAGGATCCGGATCCGGCCGACGGGGTCGACCCCCGCGCCGGGGTGGTGGCGGCATTCGTGGCGTCTTACAACTCCACGTGGCTTTGGGACAGCGGGGAAGATGTTACGAGGGCCTTTTACCGGTGCGATTGGGTCGGCAACGTTGCCATCGACCCCGAGCCGATGATGGTGATTGACCAGCATCCTACCGAGGGGCTCGTGAGTACGGTGCCGAGTGGAGTGACGACGAGCAAACACGCCAGCATCTGCTGGAACAGCGGGACGCCGGGCTTCGAGGTTTCGGCAGTAGTGCCGGCTTACGCTCTGGCGGACTCGTTTGCGGACGGCTTCCCGCATGGGTTCGAGGTGCAGATAGTGGGTCCGAGCGGGGCTCGCGAGTTGATGATAAGGGTCGTGTTGGTAAAGGGGGTGGGCAAGGGCATAATCAGCAGGGAGTTCACGGCGGTGCTGACGACGCGCGAGTTCTGAGCAGGCGGGCAGGCGGAAGAGCTGGTCTCGTCGACGTGGTCGCGTTTGTGCTAAGCCGAAGGCCCGCCCCCCTTTGCGGTTCTCAGGCAAAGGTCTCGCACCTTGGCGAACCAGGACAGGTAGCCCTCCGTTCGGTAGTCGGGATAAGTCCAGGGCCAGGGCTCGAACTTGCCTTTCTTGAACTTCAGGGTGACTTCAGCGTAAATGCCGCGGCCAAGATATACCCTATGGGCGTAGTCCTTGGTGGTGGCGAGGATGAGCTTCGACAGGGTCACGTAGCCGGGATCGATGTTGATCGGCCTTTCGACGGGCCATTTTGCAGTTGCGGCAAGGTCACGTTCGAGCTGATTTGTTAAGAGCTTGATCTCGGCGAGACGGTCTGGGGCGATGAGGTCGGCGAAGCTGAGGAACCTTCGGGTCAGGTTCGTGCCCATCTGGTCGGAGTAGTAGTCGGTGATGTCGAAGGGGAATTCGGCGGACCGCGAGTCGATTGCCCCAAAATGCTTGCATAGGTCGGTCTCGGCGAGTCGGAAGGCGTCTTCGAAGCGCGAGATCATCCCGACTATGAGTTTGACGGGCTCAGGTTGGCGAGGCTGTGCCATGGTGTCAGCCGCGGTCAGGTCATAAAGGTCTTGATTGGCCTATGCGCAGAAGGTAAGATATTTGTTTGACTTAAGAACCCTAAGGAGGTTTGGCGCAAATGTCAAGGGTGTGCGAACTGTGTAGGAAGAGAGTCCAAACCGGGAACCGGGTGTCCAGGCGAGGTCTGGCCAAGAAGAAGGGAGGGGTTGGGAAGAGGATTACGGGGGTAAACAAGCGAACGTTCAAGCCGAATATCCAGGTCGTCCGCGCGGTCATCGATGGGAGTGTCCGGCGAGTGCGGGTATGCACGAAGTGCATTCGCTCGGGGAAGGTTCAGAAGGCCGCCTAGCCTGCGTTGGGCAGTGAATTGTCCTACCTCAAGCTTTCCGCGCTCGAAATCAGGGAGTTGATCGTCTCCGGTCGGGTTTCCGCCGTCGACGTCGTGAGGGGCCTTCTGGATTGGGTGGAAAAGGGCGACCGAGAGGTGTGCTGCTTCGTGACGGTTGACGCCGAGGGGGCGATGGCTCACGCGGAGGCGATCGACCGAAAGGTGAGCGCCGGGGAAAGGATGGGGCTGCTGGCCGGGATTCCGGTGGCGGTAAAGGATAATATCTGCACGGAGTCGCTCCTGACTTCGTGTTCCTCACATATCCTCGAGGGCTTCGAGCCGCCTTACGACGCGCACGTCGTGACGCGCCTGCAAGACGAGGATGCGGTCGTCGTCGGAAAGACGAACATGGACGAGTTCGCAATGGGCTCGTCCACGGAGAACTCCGGGTTGTTCCCGACGGGTAATCCGTGGGACACTGGGAGGGTGCCGGGGGGGTCGAGCGGGGGTTCTGCGGCGGCGGTCGCTGCGGAGATGGCGTACCTGGCGCTGGGGTCGGACACGGGCGGCTCGATCCGCCAGCCGGCGGCGCTTTGCGGGGTGGTGGGGTTCAAACCGACGTATGGGCGTGTGTCCAGGTATGGGTTGATTGCGTTTGCCTCGTCGCTCGATCAGATTGGCCCGATAGGTAGGACGGTCTCGGACGTTGCGCTTATGACGCGCGTGATATCGGGGCACGATCCTCGCGATTCGACTTGCGTCGACCGGGCCGTTCCGGATTACCCGGCTCTTGTGGATGCGGGTGTTGAGGGGAGGACGTTCGGGATGCCGGTTGAGTGCTTCGGCGAAGGGTTGGAGCCGGAGACGGAGGAGGCGGTCAGGGCGGCGGTTGGTAAGCTGAAAGGGCTGGGCGGAAACGTGGTTGAGATATCGCTGCCTCACACGGAGTACGCGGTGGCGGCGTACTATCTTATAGCGACGGCGGAGGCGAGTTCGAATCTTGCGCGATACGACGGGGTCCATTACGGGTACAGGCCGGAGAAGGCGGAAGATATCATAGAGCTTTTCAGCAGGGCGCGAGAAGAAGGGTTCGGTTCGGAAGTCAAAAGGCGGGTGATGCTGGGGACGTACGCGCTGAGCGCGGGCTACTACGACGCGTATTACCTCAAGGCGTCGAAGGTGCGGTCTCTGATTAAGTCCGATTTCGACAAGGCGTTTGGTGAAGTGGATTTCATCGTCTGCCCGACGTCGCCTTCGCCGGCGTTCAAGCTGGGTGAGAAGGTAGACGATCCTTTGAAGCTGTACCTCTGCGATATCTATACGATACCGGCGAATCTGGCCGGTCTTCCCGGGATATCGATCCCGTGCGGGCTGTCGACAGAGGGGCTCCCGATAGGGGTCCAGTTGATGGGGAGGCCCTTTGATGAAGAAGGAGTGCTCCAGGCGGCGCGTGCGGTTGAGGGGGCGCTGGATTTCGAGCCGAGGCGCCCGCCGCTTGCTAGAAGGCGAACGGGCAGTTGATCGATGCGAGGCCGAGTTGGCGAAGTACGAAGCTGTCATAGGCATTGAGGTTCACGCCGAGCTTTGGACGAAGTCGAAGCTCTTTTGCGGGTGCAACGCGGAATTTGGTGCAAGCCCTAACACCCACACCTGCCCCGTATGCCTTGGGATGCCGGGCGTGTTGCCGGTGATGAACCGAGAGGCGTTCGAGCACGCCCTTCGGGCGGCGCTGGCGTTCAACTGCCGGATACCGCGGATCACTCGATGTGACCGCAAGAACTACTACTACCCCGACCTGCCGAAGAATTACCAGATATCCCAGCTATACGCCAACCTGGGGACAGATGGGTACGTGGATCTCTTCCTTGACGGTTCCGAGAAGAGGGTGGGCATACTGAACGTGCATATAGAAGAGGATGCGGGGAAGCTGCTGCACCCGGAAACGCCGGGGGCGGACTTCTCGCTGGTTGACCTTAACAGGGCCGGCGTGCCGCTTCTGGAGATTGTATCCGCCCCTGACATGCGAAGCGTGGAAGAAGCGGACGCCTTTATGCGGACGGCCCGGGACATGCTACTGTACTTGGAGGCCTCCGACTGCAAGATGGAGGAGGGATCGTTACGGTTCGAGGCGAGTGTGTCTCTTCGGCCGGAGGGAGCGGAAAAACTTGGAACAAGGGTGGAGATAAAGAATCTAAACTCCATGAAGGCGGTTAATAGGGTCGTGGGATACGAGATCGACAGGCAAGAGAAGCGACTTGAAATGGGGGAAGGGGTGCTGCAAGAGACGCGCCTTTGGGACGAAGAGAGCGGGGCAACGAGTGCGATGCGATCGAAGGAAGAAGCGAGCGACTACCGATATTTCCCGGAGCCGGACCTTGTACCGATAGAGCTGGACGAGGGGTGGATTGAAAGCGCTCGAGAGTCGTTGCCGGAGCTTCCCCATTATCGCCGCCGAAGATTTGTGACCGAGCACGGGCTGCCCGAGTACGACGCGTCGGTGCTTACCCAGGAGAGGGCGGCGGCGGATTTCTTTGAGGAGGCGGTCTCCAAGGGTGCTGCCGCGAAGTCCGTGAGCAACTGGCTGATGGGTGATGTGCTCCGGCTCGTGAACGAGAAGAAGATCGCCTTCTCCGAGTTGGGGCTTTCCGCCGACAATCTGGTGGAAGTCATCAAGCTGGTGGATTCGGGCGAAATAAACAGGTCTGCGGCCAAAGACGTGCTGGAGGAAGTGATCGATTCGGGCAAGTCGCCTGGGGAAGTAGTTCGCGATAGAGGGCTCGCGCAGATATCCGGGGAGGAGGAATTGGAAGCAGTCGCGAGAAAGGTCATCGAGGGCAACCCGAAGCCCGTGGAGGACTTCCGAAAAGGGAAGAAGGGGGCTGTGGGATTTCTGGTCGGGCAAGTCATGAAGGAGACGCGTGGGCGGGCGAATCCCAAGGTCGTTTCCGAGATTCTGACAAGGCTCCTTTCTTCGTAGCGGGTGCGCAAATGCTGGCGAAGAGAATTATACCCTGCCTCGATGTGAAGGATGGACGGGTGGTCAAGGGGACGCGGTTCGTGAACTTGCGCGACGCCGGTGATCCCGTGGAGGTCGCGGAGGAGTACGACGGTCAGGAGGCGGATGAGCTGGCGTTTTTGGATATCACGGCGTCGCATGAGAAGCGCGAGATAATGTTGGACGTGGTGGCGAGGACGGCGGAGCGCGTATTCATGCCCGTGACTGTGGGCGGGGGCGTACGGAGGCTTGCCGACATAAGGAACCTGCTGAATGCCGGAGCCGACAAGGTATCGATAAACACCGCGGCTGTCTTCGACCCTCCGTTGGTAAACGCCGCGTCAGAGAGGTTCGGCAGCCAGTGCATTGTGGTCGCCATCGACGCGAAGGCGGCTCGGCCGGTGGCGGGGCGGTCAGGGCGAGGTTGGGAAGTGTACACGCACGGAGGAAGGTCTCCAGCGGGGCGGGACGCCGTGGAGTGGGCTGCCGAGGTGGAGGAGCGAGGGGCAGGGGAGATACTTCTTACCAGCATGGACCAGGACGGGACTAGGGTGGGGTACGACATCGAGTTGACGCGAGAGGTTTCGCGGCGCGTTTCGGTGCCCGTGATTGCGTCAGGAGGGGCGGGGGGATTGGAAGACATTTACAGAGTTCTGACCGATGGCGAGGCGGATGCGGCTTTGGCCGCGTCGATATTCCATTTCCGGCAGTTTGCCGTGAGGGAAGTGAAAAGCTATTTACACGAGAGGGGTGTTGCTGTAAGAATCTAGCAGGGAAAGGTCTTCGGCGGGCATGGGGCGAGGATCTTGAATGTGGAGGATGACATGGCAGAAGACTCTCCGCAAGTTCAGCAGCTCGACAAGCTGCTGAAATCCATGGGCAAGTTCAATGCTTCCGATCTGCACATGAAGGTGGGCGCTCAGCCGACGCTGCGGGTTCGCGGGGCGTTACGTACCGTCGACCGGCCCACCGTGACTACCGAAGACATGAACGTGTTGGTGAAGGCGGTCGTAAGTGACGTGGTGCGGAGACGATTTGGAGACGGGTTCGACCTGGACTTCTCCTATACAACGGACGACGGCACGCGGTTCCGGGTGAACCTCTTCCGGCAGCGCGGGGAATACAGCATGGTCTTCCGCCGTGTTACGACGGAGATAAAGACGTTTGAGGAGCTGAACCTGCCAAAGGTCCTGGAGCGGCTGTCGTCGTACCGTCAGGGCCTGGTGATCGTGTCCGGAATCACCGGCTGCGGCAAGTCCACCACGTTGGCGTCGATGGTCCGGTACGTGAACGAGCGGAGGCGTTGTCACATCATTACGGTGGAGGATCCGATCGAGTACCTGCACAGCGACATTAAGGCTTTCGTGAACCAGAGAGAGATCGGGATGGACGTCGAGGATTACCAGACCGCGGCGAAGTTCGCGCTGCGGCAGGACCCGGACGTTATATTGATAGGGGAGATGCGCGACGCAGAGACCTTTCAGACCGTGCTGACTGCTGCGGAGACGGGGCACCTGGTTTTTACCACGCTGCACACATCGCGCGCGCACCAGGCGATAACGCGGATTCTGGATTTGTTTCCGCCGAATCAGCATCACCAGATCCGGCGTGGGCTCTGCTTCAATCTGCGCGCGGTGGTCTGCCAGATGCTTCTGCCTTCCATGAAGGAAGGAGTGGACCTTGTGCCGGCTACGGAGATCATGATCGTAAATCCCGCGATCCGGAAGCTGATCAGTGATGGGGACGATGTCAGGGTGGGGGACGTGATGACCGCGAGCAGGAGCGAAGGCATGTGCGACTTCACTCAATCTCTGGCGGAAATCGTGGGGAATAATCTGGTGGAGAAGTCAGTTGCGCTGGAGGCGGCGCACAACCCCGAAGCCCTGGAGATGGCGTTGACGGGAATTACGGCGGAGACACGGATGCTGTAGCCGTGGTCTGGAATGCGATGAACTACTTCGTATTCAATCCGGTTTGGGTGGGATTCACGGGGTGCATGGGCATCCTGTGGCTGTATCTGGTCGTCTGGGTTAGTGCCGACGCGCGGGGAGTGGGGGAGAACCAGACTCTGTGGAACGCGCTCTTCTACTCGGTGGGGGCTTTGTGTGCGTTGCTCACGTGGGCGTTCCCTTTGCTTGTGGTCTCCTTTCCGGTACTGTTCATCTCGCTGATCTCCGTGTACGCGCCGATACGCAACAAGCGTGTTCCGGCGGAGCAGAAACTGTTCGGGAAGGAGCACCTGCACAATTCGATGGTGAACATCCTGGGCAAGTTCGGCGTGCGGATGGCCAAGAAGATACCCAAGATGGAAGAAGGAGAGGGAGGTCGAGAGATCGTGCTTGCCACGAGGGACGGTACGCCGCTGGAGGCAGCCGCTCCAGGGAGGCGGGTGAAGGGGTCGGTTCAGTCGAATGAAGCCATTGCCGCCTGCAAACAGATCATACAGGAGGCGGTGGATAATCGCGGGACGGACATCCATCTCGAGCCCAAAGGGGGAACGCTGCAGGTACGCTACAGGATCGACGGTGTGCTGCACAATGCCGAGCCTTTACCGGAGGATTTGGCGCTGACGGTAGTTTCGGCGATCAAGGTGTTGTCTGAGATGGACATCGCCGAAAAGCGCCGGTCGCAGGACGGACACTTTACGGCCATGTACGAAGGGAGAGAGATCGACTTCCGGGTGGCCACGAGCACGAGCCTGTACGGAGAGACGATGGCGATTCGGATATTGGACAGGGCGAGAGGGCTGATGAGGCTCCAGGACTTGGGTATGTCTCCACGAGTCCTTCAGACGCTGGAAGCGCTGGGCAGGAGCTCGAGCGGCATGCTGATTGCCGCGGGTCCGACGGGAAGCGGCAAGACGACAACTCTCTACGCGGCCCTGGCGGAGGTAGATGCCTTCCGGCAGAACATCATCACTATTGAGGAGCCCGTAGAGTACAAGCTGGACAATGTGACGCAGGTACCGATCAACACGAAGGCGGGCATCACATACGCGAACACATTGAAATCGATCATGCGGCAGGACCCTGACGTGATAATGGTGGGCGAGATTCGAGACGCTGAAACGGTCAGGATAGCGATGCAGGCGTCTTTGACGGGGCATTTTGTGCTGACGACCCTTCACGCGAACAACTCCACCACTTCGATGTTCCGATTGGTGGACCTTGGGATAGAGGCGCATCTGATCGCGTCTTCCGTGAAGGCGGTGATTTCTCAACGCCTTGTCCGCGTGCTGTGCGACAAGTGCCGAGCGCCGTACAGGCCGAGCCCGGACCTTCTCCGCCGTTTGGGGCTTTCTCAGGGCAAGGTGGAGGTGCTTTACAAAGCGAAAGGTTGCGAGCACTGCCAGGGAACCGGCTACAGAGGTCGAACGGGCATATTCGAGCTGCTGGCGGTAAATGAAGCTGTCGGGGAACTGTTGCGGCAGCACGTTTCGCTTCAGCAGTTCCGGGCCGAGGCGCGAAAGACCGGGCTCAGGACCCTCGAGGAAGACGGAATTCGGAAGGCAATCCAAGGGATTACGTCTCTAAAGGAAGTAGCACGCGTCACGTCGTGAGAGGCGGCGCAAGATGGGACTGAACATTCTAATATTGCTGGCGATTATAGGGCTGGCGTACTACGGATGGCGGGTGGGCGTGTATGATGCCACAATCACGTTGGTATGCGGTGTGGCGGCGTCCGTGCTGACTTTGATGTTCTATGAGTACTTGTCCGAGCTCTTCGTTTTTCGTTTCTTTACCAAGAACAGGCAGGCGGCGGACGCGGCCTCGTACTGGGTCCTTCTGGTATTGTTCTTCGTCGTCTTCAGGCAGCTAGGTACGCACTACTTCAGTGATGAGAAATTGAGATTCAACATATACCTCTATCGGCTTGGGGGGCTGGTGGTCGGATTTCTTGCGGCTCGGGTCATCTGCGGGGTCGTAGTTGTGGGCTGGTTCATTTTCCCGTTCGCCTATGGCTTCCCTCCGCCTGACTTGCAGAAGAGCAAGGTGTTTTTGAATGCTGACGAGGCTTTCCTGCATCATATGGAACGGTTGAGCGAGATGGCTGGACCGGGGGACGAGGCGCGGCGCTTTGAGGCGGAGAAGTTCGTTGAGTACAAGAAAGACGCCAGGAGGAAGTACGAGGAATACAAGGCAAAGGCAGCGGGGGAGATGTACATTCCTGAGCCGGGCGATTTGGATCCGGGGGAGAGCGTCAGGGATAGGAAGGAGATGTACGAAGAGGCGGGTGAATAGCCTGTTGTCTTCGCGGCCGTTGGCGGTATGGATTTTCTCGTAACAACGGTTCGAGTCTTGGGGTACGCAGCCCTTGCCGCGGGTGCGCTTATCGCCTTTTTCTCGATCTTTTTCGGCATCCCCGGGCAAGTAGCGATTGCGTGTATCGTCGGGATCGTTGCCTGGGTCACGGGTTGGGAAAGGATAGGGCCGGCGTCGGTCGTGGTCATGCTGGCGGTCTCGGTTTCTCTTGAGGGGGTGGACTACATAGCCGGTTTCCTGGGCGCAAAGAGCGGGGGCGGGACGCTCGTGACGGGCGTTTTTGCGTTGCTGGGCGGACTGATTGGAGCGATGGCGGGCACTGCGGCTCCTATTCCTGTTCTAAACGTCTTGGTCGGAAGTTTCGTTGGGAGCTTCGTCGGAGCCTTTGTGTACGAGTACTACAGGACACGTCGCGCCGGCTTCTCGGCGAGAGTCGGCATGATGACGGTAGGCGGCAGGATACTGGCGACATTCCTGAAGGCCGGAGTGTCGTGCGTGATGATTGCATTTGCGCTGTGGCGCTTGGTTCTTACATAGAGCATTGAGGTGGCTGCTTTGTTGGGGGTCTGGATCTGGAGGGGCTTGGCCCCGATGGGTCTGGCTGTAAATTCGCTGGATGCGGGGGGGCTCCCTGCCGTGGTGCAGCGCATGGCCGTCTGCACGTTGGTGGCGGCTTATGTCGTCGTGGCGGCTATAGGGCTGGGGCTGTGGGTGGCCCGAGTCGCGAAGTTACGCCTTCCCAACCCGTGGGAACGGCTGGCGCTGTGCGCGGGGCTGGGGCTGGGGATTCTCTCGCTGCTCGTGCTCGGGCTGGGACTGGCGGGGTTGCTGTCGCCGGCGTTCTGGGTGCTGGTGCTGGGCGTATTCATCCTGATTTCTCTTGTTGACCTCTTCGACCTTTTCGGGGAGTTGCGGAGCGACTTCGCAGTGATGCGTCCCAAAGGGACGTTCGAGTGGTGGGTTGCGATTGCGCTGATTGGGGTATTCGCGGTGAATTTTCTGGCGGCCTTCATCCCGCCGCTGGATTACGACGTCCTGGAGTACCACCTGGGATCACCCGCGCAGTACGCTCGGGCAGGCCGGATATTCTTCATTCAGGACAATGTCTACGGCAGTTTCCCCGCGAACGTGGAAATGCTATTCCTGCTGGCGATCAAGCTTTCGGGTGGAGCGATTGCGGGTGCGTATACCTCGAAACTGTTGAATGTCGCGCTGGGCATGCTTGCCGCGATAGGAGTATGGAGGCTTGGGGCGAGACTCTTCACGCGGAGAGTTGGCGCGGTGAGCGCAGCGATATTCTATTCGGCTCCCTGGGTATCGGTGGTCACCGAGAAGGCATACGTGGAAGTGGGATTGGCTCTTTTCGGAGTCTTGGCGATGCTTTCGGCTGCGAGGTATTGGGTGGGTCCGGCGGAACACCGCAAGTGGCGAGAGGCCGCGGCGGCGGGAATTTTCGCTGGTCTTGCTATGGGCACCAAGTATCCTGCGGCGGTCTTTGTACTGGCACCGTTGGGCCTTTTTTTCGTCGTCGTGAACCTGAGGCTGCGAGGTCTCCTGTTGAAGCATGGCTTGGTCTTCGGCATCTGCGCTCTGGTGGCGGTGAGTCCCTGGCTCGTAAAGAACTACGTCTACACCGGCAATCCCACGTACCCGCTGTTATATGGGATCTTTGACGGTCACAGCTGGGACTCCATCAGGAACGCGCGGTTTGTAGCGGCTCACTCGCCTGGGCGGATTGGAGCAGGCGAGTTCGGCCTGGCCTTCACGGAATACTTCTTCTCTGGCGAGTTGGCGTCTCCGCTATTGATCGTCTTCGCGCCGTTCTTCCTGTTGTATCCGATTCACGGACGCAGGAGGCTTGCGCTGTTCGCGTATGCGGCTTTCGTTTTGGGCGCGTGGTTTCTCCTCACACATCGAATACCGCGGTTCTTGGTGCCGATGATCCCCGCCCTGGCCCTTCTAGGGGGCTGCGGGATTGAGGCCGACCTTGCAAGGTGGTGGCGAGGGATGTGCCGGGCGCTGTGCGGGATTCTTTTGGTTTACTGCGCCTTCATCCCCTGGCGGATCAACGCGCAGGGGCTGTGGTTTCACAAGCTGTTGCTGGGAGTGGAATCTCCGAAGGAATACATGGATGGTTTGCTGGGGGCGGCTCAATCCTCGTATTCGTGGAAGGCGATCGATTTCGTGAACAGGCTGCCGCGGGAGAGCAAGGTGCTTTTTCTAGGGGAGGCGCGAACTTTTTACGTGACTCGACCAGTGATCGCGCCGACGGTCTTCGATGAGAAGCTCACGGACCGGATCGAGGACGGGGACAAGTCAGGAAGGGATTTGTGGGAGCTGCTCAGGGGGAACGGGATCGATTACGTGTACGTGAACGGCCCGGAGTTCAATCGGCTGCAAGACACATACGCATTCCTGTACCAGGGCGAGGTCCGCGGTGGCTACAGTGACTGGCTGGACGCCTCAGTGATCAGCGAGATGGAGGGGAAATACCTGAGGCGCGTGGCCGCGTACTCGTATAGCGGGGCCCTCCCGGTGGTGACGCCGTTCGTGATATATCGGGTCGTGAGGGAAAAAGAGGGTAAGGCCACGGCAGATGAGGCGATTGACCGAGACGGGGAAATGCACTTATAATGGCCGGGCCGGGCGATTGGCTCAGAGGCTAGAGCGCCTGCCTTACAAGCAGGAAGTCAGTGGTTCGAATCCACTATCGCCCAC
>Ga0180432_10007471_pt1 | contig 13863 bp, 12 predicted proteins | sample SS_ome_10_FD_132414 | JGI IMG/M metagenome (GOLD analysis project Ga0180432, IMG submission 132414) | Hypersaline lake sediment archaeal communities from the Salton Sea, California, USA - SS_1_MS_2 metaG | ecosystem: Environmental > Aquatic > Non-marine Saline and Alkaline > Hypersaline >...
ACTCACACCGGCCTAAAGAGCCGGTGTTAGGGCACTTTTCGGCCAATTTGTGGGCCTAGCGCCGCCTCTTCTATGGCTGAGAATCAGCCCGCGGTGCGGGCCGGCGCAAAGCGGAACGAATTTTGCATTAAGCTCTCGAATCAAGCTGAGTCTCCCCAGCCGATATAGTCTCAAATTACGTGCTCAAGCCCCGCATGGCCGTAAAAAGGCGGTGCAAGTGGCAAGCACACAATCTCTGACTATCTCCCTCAGCCTACTGTGGTCCAGATTCACACAATTATCACCAAACCTTCACCTTACGCTTACCAATAAATCGGTCAATGTGTGATATAATACAGCCACATGTAGTCAGTCCAGGCAACAAAAGCCCAAGCTGTGCCCATATCAAATGGGTGTGTTTCAAACAAGTTGGGTAAGACCTCGGAGGTCTAGGGTCTCTACTGAAATGAAACACACCCATATCAAATAGCCCGAACGGAGGTGGTGTCAGATGGCCGAAAAAGCCAAAAAGCCTACAGAGACAAAGAAAAAGACGTCAAAGCCCAAGAAGCCCAAGAAGCCCAAGAAATCCTAATAGTCTTGGGAGGCGATATGTAATCAGCGGCCCGGTCGGTATGACCGGGCCGCTTCTTCCTTCCTGTAATCCCCATCATCTTGAACCTGCTACTCTCCAGGCAGGCTCTCCCTCTCAGCCCATTTCCACTTCCTACATCTCTGACACAACGTACCGTTGCCGGTGCGCCTCCTTCGTCTCCGACCCCGACCGCCGTCGCTGCCACTGGTACGGCCCTCCCCTACTGGCGCACCGGACAGCCGTTTGCGCACGAGCCGCCGTCGAGTATAATTAAGGCAGTAACCGTGGACTCTTCACCCTCAATGACGAAAACGCTCCGTGCGGCTGTAAGCGCAGCGGCGTCTCCCGACCGCCGCCGGAGGGATTGGGCTCGCCCACCGACAGAGGGTATTTTCGGAGTGGTAACCCCAAAGAACAGCATTGCGCCTGACGAGGTGCCTATATGAACGCACATAATTCCACCTCCCGCCCCATTGAGCCTGTCACCGGCGCCTTGCGCGTCGCCGGCGGCGCATCTCGGGATGCCGAGCCTTGCGCTTCCGTCCAGTCTCCGCCGCCACGGGTGGCCCGTGGACGAGAGAACGAACTGTTGTTCCTGTTGTTTGACCTGGATAAGGCGGCATCGCCGCACCTCTACCGGGAATTGCGCGAGGCGGCGGCTCAGGCGTACTGGTCGGCCGCGGGCAGCATCACGGCGGCACTGCGCAAGGCCGCCGCCGCCGCCAGCCGTCATCTGTTTCGCGCCAACCTACACTCCGATCCCGCCAGGCGGTGCTATGGCACTTTCATCTGCGCTGCTCTGCACGGCGAGGATCTGTTCATCGCCCAGGCCGGCCCGGCCCAGCCGTGCGCCTTGCGCGGAGGCTACCTCGAGTACTTTTGCGACGAGGAATTGCCGCGCCTGGGAGTGGGCCCACTCACCGACGTGCGCCTCTATCACACCCCCGCTTCCATCGGAGATACGCTGCTACTGACCTCTTCCACCTTGCTCCGGGAAGCCAGCGGCGACGCCCTGCCCCGCGTGTTAGCCCGCGCCGAGATGCGGGAGATAGTCGCGGGCCTGGAACAGATCGGAGGTGGAGCCGACCTGGTCGCGCTGGTCGTGCGCTGGGCCGGCCGCGAATCACCCCCCCGTCCGCGCCGTGCCAAGTCCACACCGAGCCAGCCGCGCGAGCGCCCCATCAGGCGCCCGGTCGAACCGCCCAAGCCCAAGCCAGAACCACGCCCGCGCCCCAGGCCGGTCCGTCAGGGGCCTGGCCTGGGCGAGCGAGTGGGACGCGGCCTCCGCCGCGTGGGCAGCGGCCTGGGACGTGGCATCGTAGCCACCGGCGCATGGCTGGCCGGCGGTGTGGGCGCATTGTTCCGGCGCATGCTACCCGGCGCTGAACGAGAAGCCATTCGGCGGGAGCGCACCCCCCGCCCGATTCCCAAGGAGAATCGCACCGTTATGGCGGTCGCCGCGTTCGCCATCCCCCTCGTGGTCGCCGCCATCGTGATACTGGCCTATGGCTCTTTTGGAAAAGAGGCGCGTTTCCAGGGCCTGGTTGACAGAGCACAACAAGAAGTCGCGTTGGCCCAGGAAGCGGGAACAGTTCCTGAGCAAGCTCGCCCTCATTGGGAAGCCGCGCTGGAATACGCCAACACGGCCGTCGCATGGCGACCCGACGATACGACGGCCATCGCGCTCCAGGCCCAGGCTCAGGCCGCCCTGGATGTCCTCGACGGCATAGTCCGCCTGACCCCCATACATCTGGCAGACCTGGGGCAAAGCGATACTGCGCGCCGACTGGTCGTCCACGGACAGACGATCTTTGTGCTCGATCCGGCGTCCGGCTGGGTGGTCCAACTGACCCTCGCCCCGACCGGCGACGGCGTGCTCGAGCAAGATGTCCCGTCTCCCCTCGTCCACACCGGACAACACATTGCAGGCCAAGAGATAGGCAATCTGGTGGATTTCACCTGGATGAACCCGGGCGGCGAGCGGCAGACGAGCAACCTGATCGTCCTCGATGAGAGCAGCGCACTGATAAGCCACGATCCGGCCTGGGGAGGGACGGAAGGAGAAACGAGCTTGACCTACTCCCTGTTGGGCACACCGCCGACCGGAACGGCCAGGGCCGTTGATTCTTTCGAGGGCCGCCTCTATATCTTGGATGTCGTCGACGACCAGATATGGCGATACGAACCTAGCGGCGACACCTACCCAGAGCAGCCCGACCGCTACTTTGTCACGCCGCCGCCCATGCCATTGGCGGACGCCCTGGATATGGCAATAGACGGCAACATCTACCTCCTCTATGCCGATGGGACGATCCTCAAATTCCTGCAACGCGAACCTCAGCCTTTCGAAATACGCGGTGTGCCCAAAGGTCTCGGCCAGGCGGTCGCGTTCGCGCTGGACCCGGATAGCCGTAGTGAGACGGTATACGTGGCCGACCGGGCCAACAGCCGGGTGATCGAATTTAAACCTGATGGAGAATTTCACGCCCAGTTCCGCGCCGCAGGGGCGTTCGACGAGCTGGAAGCGCTGGCGGTGGATGAGACGGCCGGGCGATTGTACGTGATCAGCGGAGGACGGCTCTACGCGGCAGAACTACCCTAATCAGTGCAATCGTGTTATAATCCGCCGCGATGACCAGAAATCCATCAATCCTCAATCAACAAATCTTGAATCACTTGGAGGGTAAAAGTGCGACGTAATGCAAGGCGGGCTGCCCGTTCGAACATGGCCCAAAAGCTCTTCACGTTGAGCCTCATCGCGGTATTCCTTACCGTCGCCGTCATGGCGGGCCTGGTAGCTTTCGACCAGGTGAGGCAGTTCATCGCCGCCGACGACATGTTGCCCGATTTTACCATAGAGGACGGCGGAGCTGACGAAACTCCGTGGGACCCAACACAGCCATTGCCAGAGTGGGCGGGGACCGAACGGGTCAACGTACTGGTGATGGGTATTGACCAGCGCGAGCACGAACAAGGCCCCTGGCGCACCGACACGATGCTGGTTCTGACGGTTGACCCGGTCTCAATGACCGGCGGGATGTTATCCATCCCGCGCGACCTGTGGGTGCCGATCCCCGGCTACGAAGAAGGACGCATCAACACCGCCCACTACCTCGGCGATATCTACGACTACCCCGGCGGCGGGCCGGCGCTCGCAGCCAAGACCGTCCAGTACAACCTCGGCGTCCACATACACCACTATGCACGTGTCAACTTTACCGCCTTTGAGGAGCTGGTGGACCGCACCGGCGGAGTTGACATCTACGTGGAACAGGAAATCAACGATCCCACCTATCCATCCAGCGACCCTGCCGACCCCTACGGTTACGACCCCCTGCACATCCCGGCCGGCTGGCAACACTTTGACGGCGAGATGGCGCTCAAATACGCGCGCACCCGCCACTCCGGTGGTGGCGACTTTGGCCGGGCCAGGCGCCAGCAAGAGGTCGTGATGGCAGTGTTCGAGCAGATCACGCGGCTCGACATGTTACCGCAGTTGGCGTCCCAGGCTCCGGAACTGTGGCACATGCTGGAAGATGCGGTAGTGACCGATCTCAAGCTGGACGAGATCATCGCCCTGGCAAACCTGGCGAGCAAGATAGAGCCAGACGACATCCGCTACGCCGTGATTGACGAGCACTATACCCAATTCTGGGAAACGCCCGACGGGCAACAGGTGTTGATTCCCTTGCGGGACGGAATCCGGGAACTGCGCGATTCCATCTTTACCACCGCAGCCCCTGTGGTGGCGGAGGAGGACGACCCGGCGGCGCGGTTGGCGGCCGAGGCAGCCTCCATCCAGGTGCTCAACGGAACGGCGACGGAGGGACTGGCCGGGAGCACTAGCGAGCGCCTGCAACAGCAGGGCGTACAGATCGCAAACATCGCCAACGCCGACCGGTCAGACTATACCGAATCGCTCGTCATCGTCTACACCGGCAAGACCTACACAGCCGAGTACCTCGTCGGCCTCTTGAACCTCCCTCCGACGGCCGTGGTACACGGCAGCACCCCCAACGCCGAGTACGACATCTCGGTCATCCTGGGAGCCGATTACCAGCCGCCGGAGGAATAAGCCCCATCCGCCAAGAAATCGAGGACCCTAAAGGGGTGTCTTTTCAATAAACTAGGGTTTGGTAGATGAGAAACCAGGTTTTTCGGAAAAAACCTGGTTTCTTCGCTGTTAACTGAACCCTGTGACTGTCCACATCCGCACAGCTTTGACAGAGCAAGCGGGTAGAGTATAATGTGGGTGAGACAATTAAATCGGGTTATAGCGACATAATCCAAAGAAGGTAAACTATGATTCCCTTGCGCGATACCATACCCACCCGCCGCTTTCCCATCGTCAACACCACCCTCATCGCCATCAATGTGCTCGTCTTTTTGTTTCAGGCCATCCTGGGAGCGCGCCAGGCGGAGCAACTCATCTGGGCGGCCGGCCTGGTGCCGACTCGCTTCTGGCAGGTTGGCGGGGTGAGCGGCTGGCTGCCTCTGCTCACTTCAATGTTCCTGCACGGCGGCTGGTGGCACCTAATCTCCAATATGCTGGCGCTCTACATCTTTGGCGATAACGTCGAGGATCGGCTGGGGCACACGCGCTATCTGCTGTTCTATCTGCTCGGCGGCCTGGTCGCCAGCGGCGCTCACCTGGCGGCTTACTCCGGGTCGTCGCTGCCGACGGTGGGGGCCAGCGGGGCCATCGCCGGCGTACTGGGGGCTTATCTGGTGCTCTATCCCTACGCCCGCGTCGTCACGCTCGTGCCCATATTCTACTTTATCCGCATCGTCGAACTGCCGGCCCTGATCTATTTGGGCTTTTGGTTCATCTCCCAGTTGTTCAACGGTCTCTTTGCCCTGACCTCCACCGACGTCTTTCAAAGCGGCGGCGTGGCGTGGTGGGCGCACATCGGGGGCTTTGTCTTTGGGCTGGCGCTGGTTCGCCTCATCGCGCCGCGCCGCCATCTCCCTCCGCCGCCACGCACCTACATAGACGATTATCGTCGTTGGTGAGACCGGGCCGCCGTTCGCTATGAAGATCAACGTCTTACTCGTCGGCGTCATCTGCGCCCTGCTCGCTCTCCTGCTCGGTTCAGTGCTGGCGTTCGAGTGGCGCCACGCCGAGCGCATTTACCCTGGCGTGCGAGTGTGGGGCGTGGATGTGGGCGGAATGCGGCCCGGCGAGGCCACCGCTGCGCTGGAAACCGGTCTGGGGCTGAACGGCCCACTGGTGACGCTGCGCGGGCCGGATCGTTCCTGGAACATCCGCCCCACCGACCTGGGCCTCCGACTCGAAACGCCGACCACGCTGTCATCGGCCTATGCCCTGGGACGCGAGTTCTCCCGGCCGGGAAACCTGCTGGCTCACCTGGAACTGCTCCTGTTTGGCTTTGACCTCCCTCCCACCGTCGTCTACGACGAGCGCGAGGCCCGTCTCTACCTGGAGACGCTGGCGGAGCAGGTTGATTTTCCTCCCACCGACGCCTCTCTCTCCCTGGATGGCATCGCGCCGGTCGTCAATCCCGCCCGGCCCGGCCGCCGCTTGGATGTGGAGGCGACTCTGGCGGCGCTGACGCCGGCCGTGACCGGCTTGACGCCCGCCGAGGTGGATGTGGTCGTCCGCGAGGTAGAGCCGCTCATCACCAAAGCTGAACCGGCCCGCGCCGAGGCCGAACTGCTGCTGGACGGCCCGCTCACGCTCCTCATCCCCGACCCCCTCGAAGGCGACCCCGGCCCCTGGACGCTCCAGCCGGAGCAGTTGGTCACCATGCTGGTGGTGCAGGAGGAGGACGGAACGCTGCACGCCGCGCTGGACGGGGGCGCGCTGCGGGCCCATCTGGAGGAGATGTCTCCCGCACTGGCGATTGAGCCGGTGAACGCCCGCTTCCATTTTGACGAGGATACGGGCCAACTGGAACCTATCAGCGCCAGCAGCGAGGGACGCGCGCTCGACGTGGGGGCCAGCGCGGAGCGCATCGTCCAGGAACTGGCAGCCGGCAACCGCTTCGTGGGCCTCGTCGTGGAGGCCGTCCCACCCTGCTGCCCAGATAGCGCCAGCGCCGAGGAGCTGGGCATCGTCGAGCTGGTGGCCGAGGGAGAATCATACTTTATCGGCTCTCCCTCCGGGCGGGATCACAACATCCGGCTGGCGGCCTTCAAATTCGATGGGCTGGTCGTGGAGCCGGGGGAGACTTTTTCCTTCAACCACTACCTGGGGGAGGTGAGCGCCGAAGAAGGATACGACGAATCCTACATCACCGCCGGCGAGCAACTGGCTATCGGCATCGGCGGCGGCATATGCCAGGTGAGCACCACCGTTTTCCGCGCCGCCTTCTGGGGCGGCTACCCCATCACCGAGCGCTGGTATCACTACCAGCGGGTGGGCTATTACGAGTTGCGGGGCGGCGGAGTGGGGATGGACGCCACCGTCTATTCGCCGAACGTGGACCTAAAGTTCGTCAACGACCGGGCCTATCCACTGCTGATCGAGACGGAGGTGGAGGAAGCAAACCATCGCCTGATCTTTCGCTTCTACTCCACCGACGACGGGCGAAAGGTCGAGATGGAGGGGCCAGAGATCAGTGACGAGACCGAGCCCGGCCCGCCCATCTACCAATTGCGCGAGGAGTTGGCGCCGGGGACGGTGATCAAGTGGCAGTCGGCGGTGGACGGGCTGACAGCGACCATCGTGCGGCGGGTCCGCGACGCGGCGGGCGGCCTGATCTATGACGACGTTATCGTCAGCAAATACGCGCCACGCCGCGCCGCCTATCACTATGGCCCCGGCTACGAGCCGCCGGAAGAAGGGACGGAACCGTAGCCGGCACGCGGGTCTTTGGAGGAGATGGATCAAGGCGCAGGGATGGGCGTCAGAGGGATGCCTAGGGCAATCACTTTTATCCAGACCTCCGAGGTTTAGGTCGCGCATTTGTCTCGAGAACGTGTTTCGTATCGCCAGAGAATCTTTGGAAAGGCGCTATTTTGTAAACCTCGGAGGTCTAAACGCTCATAATTTATAAACGCAATTGCCCTAGAGGGATGCCTTCGGCGGCGACGTTCTGGTAGAGACCGAAGCGGCGTTGCTTCATGCGCTCCCAGCGCTCCTGCCCGATGACGCGGGGGCCGATGAGCACGTCGAACTCTAATGAGACATCGGCGGCAAGGTTGCTGATAGCGTGGCTCAGCCGCCAATCATCCCGATCTACAATGATGAGGATGTCTATGTCAGACCAGGGACGACTGTCGCCACGAGCCTTCGATCCGAAGAGCACTGTCTCCCGCACACGCTCTGGGTAGTGCTGCCGTAAAAGGCCGGCGAGTTTGGATATCGCCTGTTCCTCCCTGGGCAAAAGATGTGTTTTCACAGTCAGTCTTCCTCTCGAAGATAACGCTCTATCCGCTGGACGAAGCGTTGTGCGTCTTCTACGTCAGTGCGGGCACGTTCAGGCTCTATGGTTGTCTCCACATCGTAATCACTGACGTGTCCGTCGTCCATCACCCGCGTCCTCGCTTCTCAGCAAAGCATTGGCCGCGTAAAAGATGGCACAGTAGGCGCGGTTGATCGCCGATCCACAAAAGCCGTCGGCCAGGTTGTGAGCGGCTACCTCAAGCATCTCGCGTGCATTCTCGACGTAGAGAGCAACCTCGTATTTTGGACCGTGTTCCGAGACAGACACCAGTGCCTCCTGTGGATAAGTATAAGAGGAAACAGGGAGAAAGGCAAGTGTCAGCGCCTACGAGCCGCCTGAGTGAGAGACGGAATCTTGAACACAGCCATTGTTGATTTTGCTCCCAATTACTGTATAATGACGGCGATCTCAAACCGTTCACCGACTAACGCGATCATCCGCTGGCAGGACACATTGCTCGCCGATCTGATGCAACAAAGCAAACCCCTGTCTGGGACAACCGCTCAGAAGATGGAGGGATAAATATGGCTACGAAATGCGTCAACTGTGGAAGCGAGTTACGTCCTGGAGCCAGGTTCTGCGCCCAGTGCGGCGCACAGCAGCCGGCCCCTCCATCGCCGCCTGCCGCCGCGAGGTGCATCCGCTGTGGAGCCGAGTTACGCCCCGGGGCCAGGTTCTGCAAGGCGTGTGGCGCGCCGCAGCAAGAGTTCCCGCCAACCGCCGTCGCGCCCGAGCGCCCGCCGGCCCCACGCCCCGCCTACCCACCGCCGGCCCCACGCCCCGTTTACCAGCCGCCCCCCGCGCCGCCCCCGCCAGAGGCGCCAAGAGCGAAACGAGGCCGGCTCAAGACCGCCCTGGTGATCGGAGCGCTGCTCATCCTGCTCTGCGCCTGCGGGGCAGGCGCGGTCTACCTGGCTACGTCGTTCGGTATCCTTGATCTCAAAGACCTGATCAGCGTCGCGGAAGCAACGGTAGCGCCTACCCAGGAGGCGGTCGAAACTCCCACTCAGGAGCTGCTCGAAACCCCTACCCAGGAGGCGTCCACCGGGACTGTCACGGAGCAAATCGGCCCTGAGGGAGGCGAGGTCGTCGGCCCCGGTGGAGCCAGGGTGATCGTCCCAGAAGGGAGCCTGGAACAGGAAACGACCATCAGCATCGGCGAGGCGCAGACTGTCCCGGAGATACCACCCGAATACCTGGTATCCTCGGCCGGCCCGGCCTACGAGGTGAACACGTCCGAGGGAACCGTGTTCCGGGATGGGGCGGAACTCGTGCTGCCGCTAGAGCGAGAGGCAGGAACGGACGACAACCTCTACACCGTCTTCAAGTGGGATGGCTCGTCGTGGTTGGACGTGGGAGGTTTCGTGGAGGGGGACTTTATCCGGGTAGAGGTGAGCGATTTTTCCATCTATCGCCCGGTGTACGGCTACCAGGACCGCAGGCCGATCAGATTCCGCAACGGCGGCCCCTACGACGCCCGGGTCTACGTCTGGACCTATGCACCCAGGTTCACCGACACGCCGGCGCCGTTCCCCGGTGGAGGCATCAGTTGCCGCGCGCCTGGCCCACCGGCGGTGGTGGAGCGGGCAGTGTGCCGCTCGCTCCCCTTGGGAAGCTACGAGTTCTGCATCGAGTTCCGCAACGACGACGACGAACAGCGGCACTATATCTACGATTGGCTGGGAGGCGTCGGTGAGGACGACCCCACGAGTTGCGACCTGGCGGAGACGATTGATTTCCGCACCGACGTCGTGAACACCGAGCCAGGCCCCTGTCCCGCGCCGCCGCGCACCCCACCCGTGGGCGGGGGCACGCCTGCTCCTGGCGCGGGAGACGTGACGGTGCGACTTACGTGGTTCAACGCCGACGATCTGGATCTACACGTCATTGACCCCAATGGCGAGGAGACCTCTTTTATGGACCCCACCTCCTCCAGCGGCGGAGAACTCGATCGCGACTCTAATGCCGGCTGCTTCGAGGTCGCCGCCAGCCCGGTGGAGAACATCTTTTGGCCCGCCGGCACCGCTCCGCGCGGGCAATATACGGTCAAGGTGTACTACTTCCTGGATTGCGACGGCGTCGGGCCGGTCGAGTTCAGATTGCGTATCATGGCGGACGGGAACGTCGTGTACGAAGGTACGGGTTCGTTTAGCGCCGAGGACGACGAGTTCACCTACAGTTTCAGCCGCTGACGAGGACGCCGCCTGCCAGTAGCGGCTATGTAAACACGCCCTGGTCGCGCGTAGGCGCGGCTCTCGCTTCAGGGCGAGAGGAAGGGAAAGATCAGTGCCATCAGCACACCGGCCGCGATGACGGACGCCACCTGCCCGGCGGTGTTAGCGCCGAGCGCGTGCATCAGGATAAAGTTCTGATTGTCCTCCTCCAACGCGACCTGTTGCACCAGTCGCCCGCTCATCGGGAAGGCGCTGATGGCCGCAGCGCCCACCAGTGGGTTGATCCGCCGCCCCGAGAGCACGCACACCAGTTTGCCGAACATGATGCCGCCGATGGTATCCAGCGCAAAGGCGAGCAACCCCAACAACAACACTTTGGCGGTGTCCAGGTTCAGGAACACCTCACCCTGCATCGTCGAGCCGATGGTCAGCCCCAGAAAGAGAGTGGCGGTGTTGGTGATCGCCTCCTGGGAAGTGCGGCTTAGTCCCTCCACCACGCCCGACTCTCGCATCAGGTTGCCCAGCATCAGCGTGGCGATGAGGGGGGCGGCCTGGGGCAGGAAAATTGCCGCCAGCAGTGTCACCACGATAGGAAAGAGAATCACGGCCGTCCTGGAGACAGGGCGGGGCGTGTACTCCATACGGATCGCTCGCTCCCGTTTGGTGGTAAAGAGCCGCATCAACGGCGGTTGGATGATGGGCACCAGGCTCATATAAGAGTAGGCGGTCACGGCGACCGCCGCCGCCAGCCCCGGCGTCTCGAAGAGATGCCCCAACTTTGCCCCCACGTAGATGACGGTCGGGCCATCAATAGCGCCGATGACGCCAATGCTGGTCGCCTCGGCCAGGTTAAAGCCCAGCATAGTAGCCACGATCAGCGCAGCAAAGATACCCAGGTGGCCCAGCGCCCCCATCAGGACAAAGATGGGCTGGCTCAGGAGTGGCCGCATATCCATCATCGCACCCACACCTAAAAAGATCAGGAGGGGGAACAGCTCGGTCTCTATCCCGGCCCGCTCCAGCACACCGAACAGCCCCTCCGGCCCCATCACGTAGGCCGAGACGGGCAGGTTGCCCAGCATACAGCCAAAGCCGATGGGCAAAAGCAGTGTCGGCTCGTATTCTTTGGCGATGGCCAAATACATCAGCAGGCCGCCCACGGCCACCATGACCGCCTGCTGCCAGGTGATGGTCAGCAAGCCTCCCAGAAGCACGCTCAGGTCAATTCCGCTCACGACTCGCTCTCCCTGTCCGCAAAATCCAGCAAAGCTTCACCGTGAGCGACCTGGCGGCCCTCGGTGACGTGTATCGCGCCGACGGTCCCCGTGCGCGTGGCGCGGATGACGTTGTCCATCTTCATCGCCTCGATGACGAGGAGCTCGTCGCTGGCGGCAACCTGTTGGCCGGGCCGCACCCGGATAGACTTGATTACGCCGGGCAGGGGGGCAGAGACCTCGGAGGTCTTCTGAGACCTCGGAGGTCTGAGGGGGGCGCCGTCTGGGACTGTTTCTCTCGCGACCGGTTCCGCCATCACCGGCGCGGCCTCCACACCCACGACGAGTATCTCTCCGTCCACCTCGACCCGCACCTGTTCCCGGCGCGGGTCGTCCAGCACTCGAACGTCGAACGTCTGGCCCTCAAGCGTGATGCGGTACTGTTTCATTTGACTCTCCTCGCGGGCGCGCGGCGCGTCAGTTGGCGCTGGTGGTGGAGCATGCGCCAGCCGCTGACCGCTTTCCCCTCTTCCAGAGCGCCGATGGTGATCATCTTTTGCTCGGCGCGGGCCAGCGCGACTCCGATCGCCGCCGCCCGTAGACGCATGTCCCTATTCTCGTGCTCCTCCACTCCCCCGGCGGGTTTGTCTCTGACGGCCGCCGTCATGAGGTACATCAGCCCGCAGAGAAAAGCCAGCGCCAGGAACAGCATCAACATGCCGATGCCAGACACAACTAATGAGATGACAATTGGGCTATCCAATCTCTAATCTCCAATCTCTACAGTGGAATACTCCCGTGTTTCTTGGGCAGCGAGGCGGCTTGCTTGTCGCGCAAAAAATCCAGGGCGGCGATCAGCTTGGCCCGCGTCTCACTGGGCAGGATCACGTCGTCCACGTGGCCGCTGGCCGCCGCCGCGTAGGGGCTGCCGAACTGTTCGTGAAATTCCTCGATGAACTGCGCCCGCACTTTTCCCGCGTTCTCCTGCTCCGCCAGACGCTGGCGGTAGAGGATGTTGACCGCGCCCTCCGCCCCCATCACCGCGATCTCGGCCGTGGGCCAGGCATAGACCAGGTCGGTGCGGATGTATTTGCTGCTCATCACGATGTAGGCCCCGCCGTACGCTTTGCGGGTTACGACGGCGACTTTGGGCACCGTCGCCTCCGAGTAAGCGTAGACGATCTTGGCTCCGTGGCGGATGATGCCGCCGTGCTCCTGCACCGTGCCGGGCATAAAGCCGGGACAGTCCACGAATGTTACCAGGGGGATGTTGAAAGCGTCGCAGAAGCGGACAAAGCGGGCGATCTTGTCCGAGGCATTGATGTCCAGCACGCCGGCCAGGTGGGCGGGCTGGTTGGCGATCACGCCCACGACCTCGCCGTGCAGACGGGCAAAGCCGACCACCGCGTTGGGAGCGAAGCGGGCGTGCACCTCAAAGAAACTTTTCAGGTCAAAGATGTGGGTGATGCCCTCCCGTATGTCGTAGGGTTGGCTACCATCGGGCGGCGCCAGCGTGTCGAGCGCCGGGTCGGCGCGGGCAAGCGCAGCGACGTCGTCGGTTGGATCGAGACGCGGCGGTGGGTCAACGTTGTTCGAGGGCAAGTAGCTCAGCAGCCGCTTGGTGATGCTCAAGGCCTCGTTCTCGTCGGCGGCCACAAAGTGAGCCACGCCGCTGACGCTGGCATGAGTCTGCGCCCCGCCCAGTGTGTCAAAGTCCACCTCTTCGCCGGTCACCGTCTTGATCACCTCCGGCCCGGTGATGAACATGTGGCTGATGTGCTCGGTCATGATGATGAAATCGGTCAGGCCGGGGGAGTAAACGGAACCGCCGGCACACGGCCCCAGCATGACGCTGATCTGGGGGATGACGCCGCTGGCCTGAGTGTTGCGCCAGAAAAGCTCGCTGTACCCGGCCAGACTCCACACTCCCTCCTGGATGCGTGCCCCCACCGAGTCGTTCAGGGAAACAAATGGCACGCCGGAGCCAATGGCCAGGTCGAGCACCTGGCACACTTTCTGCGCCTGCACTTCGGAGAAGGATCCTCCGACTACAGTAAAGTCCTGTGCGGCCACAGCGATCTTGCGCCCGTCAACCCGTCCTATACCCACCACCACGCTATCGCCAGGGAAGCGTTTCTGATCCAACCCGAAACCGGTGTGCCGGTGGGTGATGTAGGGAGCCACCTCGTGAAAGCTGCCGGGGTCGAGCAATCGGTCGAGCCGTTCGCGGGCGGTAAGTTTCCCTTTGGCGTGCTGCTTCTCCATCGCCTGGGGACCGCCGCCTTGCCGGGTGGCTTCCCGGCGGTCGAGCAATTCTTGGTCTAGATCATTGACAGTCATTGTACCCTCCCGCGACGGTAACTGCTCCGCCTTAGTGCAGCGATGCATAAATTCGTTCCGCTTTGCGCCGGCCCGCACCGCGGGCTGATTCTCAGCCATAGAAGAGGCGGCGCTAGGCCCACAAATTGGCCGAAAAGTGCCCTAACACCGGC
>Ga0180432_10007472_pt1 | contig 13860 bp, 17 predicted proteins | sample SS_ome_10_FD_132414 | JGI IMG/M metagenome (GOLD analysis project Ga0180432, IMG submission 132414) | Hypersaline lake sediment archaeal communities from the Salton Sea, California, USA - SS_1_MS_2 metaG | ecosystem: Environmental > Aquatic > Non-marine Saline and Alkaline > Hypersaline >...
ACATGAGCTTCATACAGTTCATCAGACTAGGTTCATATTACACGTTCATCGCATGGATGCCCCTAGTGCTCAAAGAAGAGTATGGATTAGGCATTGTAGCTACAAGCGGAGCCATATCCTTGTTGAATCTAGCGGGAATAATAGCAAACCCCATTGGCGGTATTGTAGCTGATCGTTTAGGCGAAAAACGGGTATTGATGTCCGGGTTCTTCTGCCTAAGCTTGTTTATTTTGTTGTTTACTTTCGGCATCGGGAGCCCGGTTCTATATGGTTTGGTGTTCCTGTTGGGTTGGTTCATCAACTTTACACGCAGCCCCTCCTTCAGTATCATACCTGATTTATTCGGAGCCGAGACCGCTGGCAGCATCTCAGGCATTAACAACACATTCGCGTCCTTTGGAGCACTTGTACTACCGTTCGTATTGGGGTATGTACGTGATGCAACCAACAGCTATACGGTTGGATGGTATAGTGTCGCTTGCTTAGCGTTATCTGCATCGGTGTTGATGTATTTCGTCTCTGACTCTGATTCTTAAGAATCTTTAATATTTGCATCATCATTTGGCTATTTGGTGAAAACATGCCTTACTGTCCCAAATGCGGTAACGAGGTAACTGAAGACAACGACTACTGCACAAAATGCAGAACGCCTCTCAAAGAGGGATTAACCTATCGCAGAGTGCGTCACAGAGACGAAAAAGATGAGAAGAATGAGAAAGACGAGAAACAAGAAGACCGTTATGGCACAGTAATAGGCGGCTTAATAGTAACATGGTTAGGCGTACTGCTGTTTCTCAACAATCAGAACATGCTAAGAGGCGGGAACTTTGGAGGATACTTCCTCATGGGCATAGGCGTCATACTGTTCTTCAGAGGATTACTAGCCTTACAGGAAACAGGATCAACAGATGAATCCTTCGGGTACTTCATCGGAGGAGGCGTCTTGGTTATAATAGGCGGCGGTATCACCTTTAACATTCAGGACTGGTGGGCTATCCTGTTGATCGGTCTCGGGTTATTGATAGTTTTCCGAGGCTTCACTGAGCGAAACCGACACCCAATACCCTAGAGGGGCCAACCAAACAACAGTCTGTATAATCTGTGCTCCCAGACTACTCTCGGCTTGTCCCGCCCAAAAACCCGGTAATAGTTTTTTCCCATTGCTTCTACGAGGTCGCCTATCTTGTATCGCGGTAAGATGGGCGTTGATATGATGAGTCTACCCCACTCTCCTCTTTTGAGTTCGCTAAGCATCTTCACTCCCTCCCCTGTCTCTACTTCAAACAGGTAAAGGTCAAAGTTTGGTCTCCAATATGGGTAGTCATCCATCTGTTGACCAAAAGCGCCCTCCGTAGCAGTATACATCTCAACGACTGAGACATCGCCGTACATTTTTTGTAATCTTGGCTTGTATTTGGTGTGTATCTTGGCGACGCTGGTGGTGTAGAGCACTTTCATATTCCATATGTCCCGTGGGTAAACGCCGTGAGTCTTCTTCAGGTAGCGTGCGAAACCCGTTTGAACCGGTGCAACGCCCATAATTGTGATGATGTTTTCATCTCGTGCTTGCTGGTAGATGAACTCATATCTTTTCTCCCAGTCATCAAAACTGAGCCCCGTCTCTAATGCATCAACATCCTCCTGACGAGGCACCAGTCCAAGACCAGCCATCATCGGATTCAAACGAGCATAAGTTCCACTACTGAAACCAAACACCCGGTCTTCACCCCCCACACGCATTACACATGTGTTGCTTGGGAACTGGAGGTTTAGAACCCCACCCATCAAGGTTTCTAATCCCCCTCTTTTGAAGGCGGTGTTGAGAACTGCACGTGCCCCCCCTCTAATCAGATGATCCATATGGGTCTCCGTTACTGGTATGATCTTGTTTTCTCCTGTGGTTCCCCGTGTCATAACCCATGTTATCGGGTCCTCTTTGAGTAATACCGTGTAATCTCCGTGTCTTATTTCCTCAAACAAGGGTCTAAGGTCATGGTATGTGACAACGGGTGCTTTTTCTCTGTACTCGTCAAGCGATAAAGATCGCTCCAACCCCTGTTTCTCACCGTATTGGGTCCCGCTGTAATCCTCCAATAATACTCGTAACAGATTTCTCTGAGCTTCTATAGGTGCCTCTATGGCTGTCTCGTATTCTCTGAGGTTTCTCTGGGCACGGTCAAGGGCGTCTGCGAACACAGCGTAAACTTTGGTTAACTGTCTTTTTGGGGTTGTGATCGATTTAATAACTCTGGGCTCTCCCCTTAACCTATGAAACGTCAATTTGTACTCACCGTAGCCGAGTCGAAAAGGCTGATTGCGAAAGCAGTCGCAGCACTACCAGAAGTCCAAGAAGCAATGGAAAACAGAACAGTCGTCGTAGCCACAGGCACTACAAACGCCTATGTGCTTGAGGAACTCTGGGACAAGAAGATCGATAAACGAGCATACAGAAGCGGAATCACAACACCCAAAGAACCCGAGAAAGACCCCAACCCACAAGCAGACAAGATACCAGACAAGGTATTCATCAAGGGTGAAGTTGCAGACCAATATGATCGTGTAACTATTGCCCCTGATTTGAAGAAGGGGGACGTCTACATCAAGGGCGCCAATGTGCTCAACTATGATGAATACTTGGCTGGAATACTCATCGGCGGCATGGATGGAGCCACCATTGGAAACACAATTGGGCACATAATAGGCAAACAAGTACAACTCATCATCCCAATCGGCTTAGAAAAACTCACTTACGAGGACATCAACGAACTGTACATTCTAGCAAACGAGGAAGACTATGAGGGACCAAGAATGTGGCCAATCACAGGCACAATCATAACAGAAATAGAAGCACTAGAACTACTCACAGGAGTAGAAGCATACCTCTATAGTGCTGGTGGCATTGCTGGTGCTGAAGGCGCTGTCCGGATTCTCGTTGAGGGTTCAGATGAAGAAGTCCAAGAGACCTTGGAGCTAGTTGAGTCCATAAAAGGCGAGCCCAGATACCTTCTGTAAATCAAAGCCTACGGGCTCAAACCCTATTATTATTGACGCGGTTTAACGTCTCTATTAACCCGGCTAATGATGAACAACAGCTCATAGACCCTGATGTTATCAAACGATTCACAGAGTACAGTGGCATTCAACCCGAGGAGACTGTTCTTGAAATTGGACCCGGCGCAGGAAACATAACAGAAGCCCTGTTGCCTTATGCTCGTTACTTAATCTGTATCGAGAAGAACCAGAAATATATCCCAATACTGGAAACACGGTTCAAAGATGCAGACAACATCAAGATCATCCAAGATGATGCGTTGAAAACCTATCTACCTAAACACGATAGACTCGTCTCAAACCTACCATACATGATCAGCGAGGCATTCTTCCAGCGAACCCTCCGACTAGGCTTCAAACAAGCAACATTCATAGTACCAAAAGGATTCGCAGAAACACTGCAAGCGGAACCCGGTGAAAAATACACCAAGCTCACATGGCAAGCGCAGCTATTCTACGATATAACCCAGCATGAAGAGGTATTACCTAATGCGTATCTCCCGGAGCCACGAGTATCAACAGCCATAATATCATTGGAGCCGAGACAAGACCACTCAATAATAGAGGAAGTTCTCATAGAGTTACTTCAACAAGGCGACAAGTACACAAAAAACGCATTACGCGAAGCCTTGATCCGATCAGAGGTATGTGAAACCAAAAGAGAAGGAAAGAAGATAGTCTCTGATCTTGAACTCGATGATACGGTTCTCAGGTCATGGGCGTCAAGACTCAGCTTAGAAAACCTACAGACTCTTGAGGAGAAACTATCCTCCCTGTTAACTGGTTAATCATTTATATCTCTCTTACAGCGGTACAAGGGTTCAAAGGTGAAACCGTTGGGGGAAACAAAAAACCGTGGCATATTCTACGGATATTGGATACTCCTAGGCACAGTAATGCTGCATTTTCTAGACTCGGGTCTCTACTTCTATGGATTCAGCGTCTTCTACACCCCAATAAAACTCGAATACGCATGGAGCGCAGCAGCCATATCAGGAGCAATCAGCTTCTCCAGACTCGAAGGCGGCATAGAAGGACCCGTAGTAGGCTACCTCATCGAAAGATATGGCGCCCGAAAAATACTAGCCCTAGGCGTACTAATAACGGGTCTCGGCTACATACTCATGCTCTACGTGAACACGGTCTGGATGCTCTACTTGGTTTATGGCGGCGTCCTCAGCATCGGATACAACATGGGGTTCACCCACAGCCTAACAACACTTCTCAACAACTGGTTCGTGAAGAGAAGAGCAAGAGTAATGAGCCTCTACGCCATCGCAGCAGGTCTCGGTGGGGCAATAATCGTCCCACTCCTCTCAAAATCAATCATGCTCTACGGTTGGAAAACAACGGCAATATTCAGTGGTCTTGCTTTCTGGATTGTAGGCATACCCGCCACGCTCATATTCAGAAACTATCCTGAGGACATGGGGCTTCTCCCTGACGGCGTCCCAGAGGTAGAACTCGACTCAGAGACCGTTGTTGCTCTTGAAGACGAGCCGAAACTCACCACAAGAGAAGCATTACAATCAAGCGTCTTCAGAAGACTACTGCTCGCGGAATCACTACGCACATTTCTTCTAGCATCTATCGTACTACATGAAATACCGCACCTCGTAAACATCGGCATAGACGAAGTGACAGCAGCTGGAATACTTGGATTAATGATCTCAATTAGCATACCCGGCCGCCTAATCTTTGGGTTCCTAGGCGACTACTTTGAGAAACGTAAGCTTCTTGCAGTTACAATGATACTTCAAGGCATAGGAGTACTGATCTTTGCCTACGCATCAAACATAGCTCACGTCTACGCCTTTGTAGCTATCTATGGACTCACCTACGGTGGCTGTATTCCCTTGTTGATGGCTTTCAGAGGAGACCTTTTTGGACGTAAAAAATTCGCCCAGATGAGCGGAATCATGTCCCCCTTCAGAACAATCGGCAACGTTGTGGGCCCCGTTTTCGCAGGGTACTTGTTTGACTTGACTGGTAGCTATAAGATCGCATTCATAACCTTCACATGCATCGCAATATTATCCGGGATCAGCTTTTACTTTGTAAAAGGCGACCATATTTAGCTTAAACCATATATTCCTGTAACACCAAGCATCATATGGTTACTATGAAGGCTTTCGTATTACTCAACTCTGAACTTGGACAAGAGTCCAAGATCATCGAAGCCTTGGAAGGTGTCGAGGAGATAACAAAAATCTACAGCCTGTACGGTATCTATGACCTCATCATCGAGATGGAGGCAGATACAATGGACAGGGTGAAGGAAGTTGTCTTCAACAAGGTGCGCCGCCTCGACAACGTGAAAAGCACAATCACCTTACTCACATATGGAGACCCTGTCACCAACGAGTAAGTTCCAATATCCCCCATTTTCCTAGTCACACTAAAAAATTAAACCCATATAGTCAGTACATATTGAGGCTTAGAGAATCTTCTTCATAGACCCCCTATAACGAGGCTCTAGCCTCTCCACACTACTTCTCCTGTGTGGATAGGATCGTTCTCTAGATATATTTTAAAATGACTTTTCACACCTGCTTCATAGCATGTCTGATTCAGGTCTCGGGTTCGGCGGTTTTCTACTAGGCTTAGGTCTTGGTTGGTATATTTTCCAGTATATTGACATCGGGTACGAGGCTTTCAGTTATCTCCTGATCCTCATGGGCATAGGGATGATTCTAAGTGGATTACTATCAAAAGGAGGAAGAAAACACCCCATATCAGGAATATATGGAGGCATAATAGGAGGCTTATTCTTTGCAGCGATACTGACACAGGGCTTCAGCTTTGTCTATAATATCACTGAAGAGTTCACTGACATAACCGATAGTCAATACAGAGCCACAGAAGACTTAACGATCAACACCGCTGTTACCAGTGACCGCCTTGAACTCAACGTAGACTCTGTTAATGGAGGTGTAAATGTCTATTCTTGGAGCGGTGATACAATCAAATGTGATATGGAGGTAAAGGCAAAAGGCACCACCACCTCTGAGGCGGAGAACCGACTTGATGATTTTGACTATGATCTAACCAACAACCTTGTTTCAGGGGTTCAGGAAGTATCTTTGAGTTTCCCGTTATCAAACACCCAGTGGAGCAACTATGCGGTCATAATCGAGCTATATGTTCCATCAAGCCTAGAATCAGAATATAATATCGACACAACCAACGGCGAGATAGGGTTACATGACCTAACCTGCAACACGGTAAACCTTGACACAACCAACGGAGCTATAAACTTGAGCAACATCGCGGCAACAAACATTGACGCCGAGACTACCAACGGCGTAATACAGGGCTCAATAACCACACAGCAATCAACCATGAGGACAACAAACGGCGCCATCGACATATCTCTCAGCCAGACTAGCGGAGTACATGACTTCAGAACCACCAATGGAGTCATCGAGATCAACGCCCCTACCGGCTCAGAGGTTGGCTACATGGTGAATTTTGATACAAGCATTGGCGCACTTGACATAAATTTGCCTGATATGGACTATGATGTGGACTCTGTACGGACAAAGATCGGTGAAACCAACGATTACTCACTAAAACCTGTGCAGATCCAGATCACAGCCGAGACCAGCATAGGAGGAATAGAGGTCAACTAGTACCCATATTCCGTCACACCAAAGGATGATTGTCGCATCTAGATTTAACATAACGTTTTAATAAGATGTATCGACTAAGCCCTAGTTACACTGACAGGAGATCTCACTTAATGTCAAGAGAATTTAACTACATAGTCAGGCTTCATGGCACAAATATAGATGGAACTAAGATGGTGCCCTATGCCCTAACCGAAGTCAAAGGTGTGGGTATTAGACTCGCTCGAGCAATCGTTAAGCAGTTGAGCCTAGACGCTACAGAGAGACTCGGTAACCTCGGTGATGCGGACGTAAAAAAGCTTGAACAAGCTATTGATGAACCCGCGACTGTAGGACTACCAATCTGGATGCTAAACAGGCAGAAAGACCCCATGACGGGTGATGACCTACATCTACTAGCATCCGACCTAGACCTAAGAATTAAGGACGATATCGACCTTATGAAGGAGACAAGAAGCTGGAAAGGCGACCGCCATGCACGCGGCCTCAAAGTTAGAGGACAACGCACAAAGACCACTGGTAGAAGTGGTAGAAGCGTAGGCGTTAGCAGGGCAAGAGTCCAGAGGCAGGCAAAACAAGAATAGGTGAAATGAATGGGAGACCCGAAGAAGAAACATAAGACATTCAACACACCAAAGCGCCCCTACGAGACCGATGCACTCATGGAGGAACTCCGTGTAATTGGTGCATACGGACTCAGAAACAAGCGTGAGCTATGGAAAGCCCACACCGAGCTATCTGTTCTCCGTGGTAGAGCAAGAGACCTTCTAAGCCTTGGCTCAGAGGAAAGAGCAAGAAGAGAAAACGCCCTCATAGAGAAACTAGCACACCGTGGACTCGTAATGGAGAACGGACGCCTAGAAGACGTTCTTACACTTAGCGTTGAGGACCTCTTGGAGAGGAGACTCCAGACATACATATTCAGGAGAGGACTGGCTGGAAGCCTATTCCAGGCAAGACAGCTTATCGCACACGGACACATCGCAGTAGATGGACGTAAAGTGACTTCTCCAAGTTATCAGATAAAGATCACAGACGAGGAAACACTGGACTGGGCACAGGGCAGTCCCTTCAACAACCCATCACACCCCCTAAGGCGTGAGCTTGAGGTTGAGGAAGCCCTTGACGTAGAACCAGACACGGAGGCGAGACAGCGTGAGTGAAAATGAAAGATGGGCAATAGTCCACATATTCAGCAGCTTCAACAATACAATCATACACATGACCGACCTCACCGGCGCCGAGACCCTCGGCATCGCCAGCGGAGGCATGTTCGTTAAAGCTGACAGGCTCAAACCAAGCCCCTATGCAGCCATGAAGGCAGCACAACAGATCGTAGACATCGCGAAAGACAAGGAAGTCAACGCGTTCCACATCAAAGTAAGGGCACCCGGCGGCACAGGAAGCAAGACCCCTGGACCAGGAGCACAGTCAGCAATCAGGATACTAGCCAGAAGCGGCTTCAGGATCGGACGAATCGAGGAAACCACACCAATCCCACACGACGGCACACGTAAACCAGGTGGCCGACGAGGAAGGAGACCTTAGGAGCCGAGGTGGGGAACACTTGAAAACAACCATAGTCAGCCTCACAGAGGACACCGTCAGGTTCCTCATTGAGGGCGTGGACACTGCATTCATGAACGCACTACGACGGACCATGGTCAGCGAGGTCCCCACGATGACCATCGAGGACATCTTCTACTTCGACAACTCATCACTAGTACCAGACGAGATCCTAGCAAACAGGATCGGATTCACACCCCTCAAAACAGACCTCGACAGCTATGTGCTACCCGAGGAATGTGACTGTGAAGCAGAACTAGGCTGCCCCAAATGCAGGGCAGTACTAACCATGGACGTAGAGTCCACAGGCGACACAATCACTGTATACAGCGGAGACCTTGTACCCGATGACCCTAACACGGCTCCAGCCAGCGACAAGATCGTATTGGCGAAGCTAGCAGAGGGACAGGCAATCAGGTTTGAGGCATATGCTCAGCTCGGACAGGGTAAGGTTCACGCAAAATGGACACCCACAAGCATGTGCGTATACCAGAACGTCTCAATAGTGCCAATAACTGACAAGGCGCAAGCCGAGGACTGTGTAGGCGACTGCGGAGACGCTGCTGTAATCGAGGGCGACAACCTCAAGATAATCGATATTCAGAAATTCGATTCATGCAAACGCTGCAGAGAACTTGTGCCACATGAGCAAATCCTTGAGAACCTCAAGGAGGACGAGTTCCTTTTCACCGTGGAGAGCACAGGAGCACTACCACCACAGCGCATAGTAACCGAGGCAGTCAAGGGTCTCAAAAAGAAACTCGCGACCTTATCCGAGAAAGTGGAGAAGGACGAGCTTCATGACGAGATCAGCGACTTTGAGGTACCCGAGGTTGACGAGGGTAAGCTGTATAGCGTAGGCTCAGGCGACTTTGATGAGGACGAGGAAGGCGGAGAAGACGATGGATTCACAGGAGGAATAGATGAATAATGAAAAACCAGACACTAATTGACACCATAAATGCACTCAAAAACAAATCAAAGGAGTCAGGAAAAGCCATCTGGAGGGCACTAGCCGAGGAACTAGACAAATCCAAACGAAGCCGCGTAGCAGTCAACCTAAGCAGGATCGACAGACATGCAGCCGAGGACGAGGTAGTCGCGGTACCCGGAAAGGTTCTTGCAGCAGGCAACCTGAGTAAGCCAGTCAAGATCGCGGCGTTTGCATTCAGTGCAGGCGCTGTTGAGAAGATTGAGCGTGCAAAAGGTGAATACATGAGTCTTGATGAGCTCTTGGCGTCAGGCATTGAGCCTAGCCAGATCCGTATCATGAAATAATTTCCTAGTTTTCTAAAAAAGACCCGGGGTAATGCCGGGCATAATACTTATCCCAGCTTATGTAATACCATGGATTATAGATGCTTCCTGAGCTTCAGGAACGCATCCACAATATCACGAGGTGTAACCCCCGGGCTCTCAGGGTTATACTCATCATAATACCCCTGAACAACAGTAAGTAAAACCTCATCAGCCAACTCGACGCCACTGAGTTTTGTCTCCAGTTCATTTATCGCCTCTTTTGGGATAACGAAAAAGTCGCCGGTTATCTGGGCATCAACTATGGTTGTGCCTTTTACTTCGGCTCTTATCCTGATGAGTTTCCCCGCCTTGTGGTCTGATTCGATGACTTTTACCTCGTGGGCTATCTTCACTGCTCGTCCCGGTTTCTGACGGGGGGCTTCCATGTAGAGCCATTCCCTGCTAACGTGTCTGGGTTTGGTCTCCTTGGTGAATATATTGTTCTCTGCATCGGATGGTTTACTGGGCTCCAGTTTGATGTTCATCAACCGCTGGAAGACATCAACATAGACTTCCTTGATACGCTCTGGGCTCGGTGACTCTCCTAGCTCTTTCTTGAAGCTGGAGACCCACTGTTCCATGCTTTTCGCCATCTTGTCCCTGAATTTCTCATCAGGCACTTTAAGGACACGAGCCATCAAACCGTAATTCATCTCCATGATAAAGTTACCCACAAGAACAGTCACATCCTCATGAACCCCCGCACCGTTACCGCTTAGCTTACGACCCCCCACAACAACATCATTCAGGGGCTTGAACTCTGCGTCAACACCAAGCTGTCTATAGGACTCAACAGTGACCGCTAGAAGCTTCTCGAATAATTTATCCACGTTTCGTGGTAGTGCTGGGCTATTCTTTGCTATGATTTGGTAGAAGACTTGTCCGCTGTCCAGATATGTTGCTCCACCGCCTTGGCTTCGCCTTATAACCGGTAGACCCTCTGATTCAATGTACTCTATATCGATCTCTTTCTCAAGACTCTGATGATACCCGATACATGCGTAGGGTGAATCAGGTTGAACAAGGATCAACGTATTCGGGCTAATGCCTCTATGAACTGCCTCTGCAACTGCCTCGTAGAACGCCTGAGCTACTAGGGGCTCGGCTCGTCCGAGGTCTAATAACCTCCAATTTTCCACGGGGGAAATCAGCCTGCTTTAGCGATCTCTTCCTTCAGCCAAGCCTCAAGAGGTTCCTTATCGCTGCCTTTTATCAGTTCACCGAGTTCGGCGTCAAGGTCGCTGGGTGCAACAAGGGCTACCCAGCCGTCACCGTATGGTGCGTCATTGATTACACGGGGGTTGTCGCTGAGAGCCGGGTTGATCTCAATAACTTCTCCGGTAATGGGCATCTTTAGGCTTCCAACCCATTTACCTGACTCTATGCTGCCCAGTGTTTTTCCTGCTTTTACTGTTTTTCCTGCTGGGCGTGTCTTAATGGATACTAGTTTTCCAGCTGCATCCGCTGCCCAAGCATTGTATCCTACTTTTGCTTTGTCTCCCTCGACCTTTACCCACATGTGATCTTTGTGGAAATAGTAGTCGTCTGGGAAATCTTGTCCTTCTAGCTTCACCATAACTATCCCTATGTTTTACTGTATGACATTATTTATGGTTGTCCCATATGGGTGAAACATTTTTAATAGACCTCACAATAAGAGGTAGAAGCTAGTGGGTCTGTAGCTCAGCAAGGTCAGAGCGGTGGCCTCTTAAGCCATTGGCCGAGGGTTCGAATCCCTCCAGACCCGCCAATTCTTAGTATTCTTCTTTAACCTCTTGTACCTTGTTTTAGGTAACGTAGTTTAAGGAAGTGTGAGGGGCTCAGGGAGCGGATTTGCTATGAAAGATGATGTGGTTTGGGTAGATTTTGATTTTATGGAGCAGTTTATGGTTGATGTTTTCACTGGACTCGGCGTACCCTTGGAGGACGCGGAGATATGTGCCGATGTTTTGATAACCAGTGACAAAAGGGGAATCGATAGCCACGGCGTGAACAGGCTTAAACCTCATTATTATGACAGGATAAAGGCTGGTATACAGTTCCCTGACGCGAAAAATGAGATTGTCCGTGAGACATCAACCACCGCAGTTATTGATGGCAACAGGGGGATGGGGCATGCTACAGCGAAACACGCCATGGAGTTAGCTGTCAAGAAGGCGAAGGAGCACGGTCTAGGGATGACTGTAGTACGTAACAGCACCCACTATGGTATTGCAGGGTATTATGTTTTGATGGCGGTTGAGGCTGGCATGATCGGGATCACGGGAACAAACGCACGTCCAGCGGTTGCACCCACCTATGGTGTGGAGCCTATGCTTGGAACCAACCCCCTTACAATAGGGATGCCCAGTGACGAAGAATTCCCATTTGTAATAGACCCAGCCACAAGCATCATCCAGAGGGGAAAAGTCGAAGTGTATGCCAGAAATAATGAGCAGCTTCCAAACGGTCTCGTAATAGATGAAAACGGTGAATATCTAACTGATCCTGATTCCATTCTGGTTAAACTCCTTGAGAAAGAAGCATCATTACTGCCTCTGGGCGGTAAAGCCGAGACCGGAGGCTACAAGGGCTATGGATATAGTACAGTTGTGGAGATATTATCCTCCGCGTTACAGGGAGGCGCGTTCCTTCAGTCTGTTATCGGTGTTAATGTGGGGCACTTCTTCCTAGCCATAGACATTGAGGCGTTCACAGACCTAGAATCATTCAAAAAGACCACTGGCGACATTCTCAGGACCCTAAGAACCGCAAAAAGAATCCCGGGACAGCCAAGAATCTATACGGCTGGTGAGAAAGAACACCTAGCGTGGCTTGAAAGAAAAGACAAGGGGGTACCTCTTAACAAGAGTTTACGTGATGAGGTCATCTTGATGCGTGATGAACTCGGATTAGACACACGGTTCCCTTGGGAGAATATACTCTAAAAACCATGAACGGTCTTTATTGGCATGGTTCTTAGGATAGGTCATAGGGGTGCAGCTGGTCACGCACCTGAAAACACATTGGCGGCTTTTAGGAAAGCGGTTGAACTGGGCTGTGATATGACTGAGCTGGACGTACATATTTGTGCATCAGGGGAGCTCGTGGTTATTCACGACGAGAAAGTTGACCGAACCACGAATGGAAGAGGCTGGGTCTCAAAGTTAAATCTCTCAGATTTAAGAAGCTTAGACGCGGGCGACGGTGAACAGATACCCCTTCTTTCTGAGGTCTTGGCTCTGTTAAAAGACCGTATCATTTTGAATATTGAACTCAAAGGTCTCAACACAGCGGAACCGGTATACAAACTAATACAGGAAACAGGTTGGTCAAACGAAAACCTTACAATCAGCTCCTTTAACTGGGAAAGTCTAACCGATTACAAACAACTCGACCCAGATGCAAGGATCGGTGTATTAACTTTTAGAAACCACCAAGAGGCACTGGAATACGCAGTAAAAACCAAGGCATACAGCATCAACCCATACCACCTGTTGTTAAAGAAAAAACTCGTAGAACAGGCACACAGCAAAGGCTTCAAGGTCTACCCATGGACACCAAACACGGCAACAGATATCAAAAACGAGATCAAAAAAGGCGTAGACGGAGTAATCAGCGACTACCCTGACAGGATACTACATCAAGAGTAGAAACTTTCCAAACTCTTCAAGATCATCAAACATCTGTGTGAAGGCTCCACTGAACATGATGTCTTTCTCAAACCGTTTCTCAAACGCCTCAAGATACTCTTTTTCGACATCAATGTAGCCTATGATGGTCTTACCTGCCTCAGCCGCTATACCCACCTCTACAGCGAAATCAACACCATAGTGTCCATCCTTGGTGAAGTAAGCGATGAAAACATCACAGTTTCTGATCAAGACTAAGTTGTTGAGGAAAACCTCATCCGGTGGCGCATTCTGGTACGTGTTCTTGGCGGCATAATACACCATATGCCCATGTTTCTCAAGGAAACGAGCGATCTTCGCTGTCTCCTCATGATACATGTTACGTGCACAGATGTATATCCTCATACCTAGTGAAAGGGTGGTTTCTAGGTTATATGTTTAAGGAAAAAGGGGTTTAGCCGAGAATGCCTCGGAGTATCTCAAGAATCTGGTCGATGAAAGACTGAATCATTTCACTTATACCATCAATACCAGAAGCTCCCCCGTTTTCCTCCTCATGGTCCACTATACTTGTTGAGGAACCCTCCTCACCCCTGCCCTCGTTATCCGTTGAGACCCCGGGTTCAAGGTCTACCTCAGGTTCCTGATTTTCTGCTGTGATTGTAACTTCAAGTTGAGCATAACCTATTCTATCCCCTTCGCCG
>Ga0180432_10007473_pt1 | contig 13860 bp, 7 predicted proteins | sample SS_ome_10_FD_132414 | JGI IMG/M metagenome (GOLD analysis project Ga0180432, IMG submission 132414) | Hypersaline lake sediment archaeal communities from the Salton Sea, California, USA - SS_1_MS_2 metaG | ecosystem: Environmental > Aquatic > Non-marine Saline and Alkaline > Hypersaline >...
AGAGAATTTCTAAGATATGGGGTGTCAGCTTAGCACTTGTGCTTGTAGCTACCCTGATACTGGCAGTGCTTCCCGTATCGGCTGCTCCTCCGCCTCCCCCACCAGACGACAATACCTGGGGAGTGACGGACGTAGGACCCGAAGTGGTTGCCTACGAAGTCGTTGATTTAGCGGCTGCCTATGACGGCAAGCTCTATGCCGTAACAGGTACAGAGGGCAAGCTGTACTATTCAACCAACCTCGGTGGTAAATGGAGTTCAAAAACCCTCGAGTACGGCGCCGGACCGACGGCTTTCGAAGGTAACTTAGTAGCCGTTGCTCCTAACGACGCAGACCTGGTAGTAGTCGTTGATGATGAAGCTACCGACGATGTTTACTACACAACCGACGGCGGCGACAACTTCTATGACCTCGGCGCAAGCGGTGTCGTCAACATTCGTGCCGTTGCCATCTCGCCAGTTCAGTCGAATAGGCAGTATGTCGTGGTTGCCGGTGATGACGGCGCTGGTGCCACGAAGATTTCTTACTTTAACCTGAGCAACCTGCTGGACGGCTGGACAGCCATTAACATGGCAAATATTGACGGAGTCGACTCCTGCGCGGCGGTGGCTTTCTCGCCCGCTTTCGCCTCGGACTACGTGATGGTTGCCGTAACAGAGGACATAACTACAAATAATAAAGCCTTCTTCGAAATCTACAGCTTCAGCAAGAACGACTGGAACAATAACGCCGCCTTTGACGAGTACGTTTATGCTCCCCCTACCACCGACCACAGCATACTCACTATTGCTGCGGCAATAGACTCGGCAGAAATAGCGCTCGTACCGACATACTACGGCGGTGACGAAATCGAGCGCGTAGCCTTTGTCGGCATTTCAGTCGATACACACACAGATGGCGGCGTTTACCGGATGGAAAATGCGACCGCCAAAGGCCTCAAGACCGGGACCGCCTTCAACAGCGTTGCCGTAAGAGAGGACGGAGCGCTTGTCGCCGGACAGTACGATGACAACCTGGTCTGGCGCGTAGGCGATGCCCTGACGGCTACAAAAATCACACTATACAACAGCAAGTACCAGAGGCCGGGCGGTACAGACCTGGTTACGGTTGACTGGGTAGACGATGCCGTCGTTGCCACAACTCAAAATGATGAGTGTGCCTTTGCCGTCTCCAATGACGACGGCATGTCGTTCAACGACACCAGCCTGATTAATACCACTATAAATATCAGGGACCTGTATGTTTCGCCTGACGCCAGCACACTTTGGGCGACAAGCGATGATGGTGGCAACGATGTAAGCGTGTGGCGCAAGAGCGGCGGACCCGCCTGGGAGAGGGTACTAAGCCTCCAAGGCACCGCTGCTGCTTCTGAATACATTGTCCGCCCTGCCCCAGACGACATGGATACAGTCTATCTCGCCGAGAAGGCTGGCGGCACCGTATACTACAGCACCGACGCAGGAGAAACCAAGTGGTATCTCCGCATCTGCAGCGCTACAGACTTTTCTGGCAACATTCAGGACATAGCTGTAGAGAGCGCTGAAGTAGTCTACGCCCTCGATGACACCGGCAAGGTAAGCAAGACAGACAATTCCGGCTTCATCTGGGAAAAAGCCGTAAATACCAAAGCCGGTGCTGGCGGAACCATAGTCAGCCTCGGAGAGGACCTGCTGGTTGTAGGCGGCACCAAGGTGTATTACTCCACAGATGGCAACGTCAAGTGGAATGAAGTTAAATCTCCTATAACCGGCAATCCGCTTCAGGTATGCGCCACCGGTTTAGAGAGTGACGACTACATATTTGCCGCTACTGACGCTGGCACTATCTACCGTGCCCCAGTCGGCAAGGATTGGGAAACTGTGCTTCTAACGGACGCGACTTTCGACTTCACCGGTATCGGCCTGAGCGGCGGTACGCTCTATGCTATCGCCGATGACGCCACTGACAGCAAATGCTACCGGACGCTGGACCCGACGCGGTCAGTTGGCGGCGACCCTGCGGTTGAGTGGAGCGAAATGGATACCGCCGGTCTCGCTGGTGTGTTGTTTGACAGCGGACCTTCCGCGCTGAGTTTAAGCATGGGCAGCGTCAAGCTGTGGGCAGTTGATACGACCGCCGCGGCGAACCCGATTCTCTCACTAAAAGACATACTCACTGATAATGGCCCAGCCCCGACGGAACCCGATAATGCTGCCACAGTACCGATGAACACGGTATCCGGCGCTGCATTTGACGTAGCCTTCAACTGGACCCGAATAGCCGAGGCTACTGCATACGACTTCGATCTGGCTCTTGACAACGAATTCACCCAGATAGTCCTGCAGAGAGACATCAACACTACTAACGACAATATTGACAGTACCGCTTCAACGGTTGTGTTTATCGTCGGGCCCAACTACAACAACACCGAGCTTACTGGTAAGTTCGTATATATGCCCGGCACGACCTACTACTGGAGAGTCAGAGTCAGTGAAGACGGCCCTGTTTACAGCCCGTGGTCAGCTACCCGCAGCTTCACCCTTGAGGAACTGGCAGCCGAAGCTGCTATCCCCGGTATTCTGGCACCGGCTAATGGCGGCTCAGGCGTAATCCTGTCACCAGGCTTCTCCTGGACGCCGATACCGACCGTTGACAGGTACGAGTTCATCTTGGGCACCGACCCGCTCTTCAACCCGCCTAACACACTCGTTTCCACAACGGCTGGAAAGGCCGGTATAAACCCGGGCGTAGTCCTTGACTACAGCACGACCTACTACTGGAGAGTCAGGGCAGCCCATCCGATAGATGGCGAATGGTCAGCACTGGGTTCCTTCACCACGATGGCAGACCCGGCAATGGCTGCACCACCCGCTGAACCGACACCACCGGTAGTCATTGAGCAGAACCCGATTCCGGTAATCGAACTGCCTGCACCGATAGTCAACATCCCGGCGCAGCAGCCACAAGTGATACCGGCACCGGTAGTTAATGTTCCATCTCCTACGGTGACAACAACGGGACAAGCGATTGACTCTGGATATATCCTGGCAATAATCATCATCGGCGCCGTTCTGGTGATCGCGGTGGTTGTTTTGATAGTCAGGACCAGGAGACCGGTATAATTACCTAGCTGGTAATAATACAGCTGCTCCGAGAGCCCCCCGAGATTCGGGGGGCTCTCTTTTTTCTAAAAGAATCACTTTCCAAACATAGCTCCAGGTATTGACTTTAATATACAACCGGAGTAAAATTCGCCATGTGGCCATAAAGTACTATGCCCGGTGGCTGTGCCAGCACATACACACCACGGCGCCGGGAATTATTTTGCTATTAACCCCGCTGCTTTTAACCACCACCCTAACCTCCCCAGCCACCGCCTCCACAGATGAGGTCAGGTGGGCCGGGGTTAATATTCCTGCCGAAGGCAAACTAGGTGAGTGGGTGCTGGCAGACGGCTCGGATATCCAGTGTCTGGAAATGGCCATCGACGGCGCACTCTACGCCTACGGCAAGGGTCTCACTTACACCCTGTACAAGTCCACAAATGGCGGCTATAGCTGGTCATATATTGGCGACGTTCAGGACGACATAGTTGATATCGCCACCACACCCAATGATGCCGATACTGTCTACTACACTACCAGCTCTACTTTGTACAAATCCGCTGACGGCGGTAATACCTTTGACCCATTACCATCAAACCCGGGCGGGGCTGGCAACAACAACCTTGAAATCACCTGCCTTGCCGTTACCCGGCTCAATGATAATATCATCGCCGTTGGCACCAGGGACACGGACAACTCCGAATTCGGCGGCGTATATACCCTAGATGAAGGAGACGTCATACCCGGCTGGACTGATACCAATCTCACCGGCTATGACGCCTACGCCGTCGCCTTTTCCCCAAACTTTACCGATGACCGCCAACTCACCGCCGCAGTTACCAACGAGACTGATACCTTTGTTACCACCCGAATCGGCGATACTGGCTGGGGAACGCTTATAGGCAATGCCAGGCTGAACAGGAATAACTCCGACACTCCCACGCCGGTATCCGTAGCAGAATCGGCAGCTATCGCCTTCCCCGATGACTACGACGCCACCTTCGCCGAGTACGCCCAGTTTGTCGCCATCGACACCGGTAGTGGGGGCGGCGATGTCTATAAAATCGAAAGCACCGCGGCCCCTGATAATTCAGCCGCCACTGACCTGAATATCGGCGCTGACTACGGCAGGGATAATATCGATGTTACCGGGCTGGCAGTCACTGGCAATACCGCTGATGCCTGCCTGCTGGCCGGGACTGCCTCCGGCACCCAGACCTATTTCAGCAATGACGGCGGCGACAACTGGACAGTGAACCGCAAGGAGCCAACGGGAGAAACTAAAACCTGGGTGCTTATGGCGCCTGACTTCCTACACAGCGGCAAAGCATACGCCGCCACCAGCGGCAACGAGAGCGCCTTTTCCATCAGTAATGACAGCGGCAACACCTGGAACCAGTTTGGTTTGATAGATACAAACATCAGTACCATCGTTGATCTTGCCCCCTCCCCCGGCTACAGCCAGGATAATACCCTGTTCATGTTAACCTTTGGCGGTGCCAGCAGCCTGTGGCGAAGCCAGAATGCGGGCAGTACCTGGGAAAGGATATTCGCCAGTTCCCTGCCTAATGTAGACAGCCTGGATATGGTGGCTCTTTCCCCTCAATACGGAAAGGGCATCCAAGTGATATTTATTGCCGGAAGCAGTAATGGTAATCCGGCAATATGGAAATCCACAGATAACGGCCAGTGCTTCACACGCCGAATCAACGCCGACCCCGCCACCGGCAACCCACTCCCCGTTGACACCTGGGTAATCATGAATGATACGAGCTTGATTATCGGTAGCTACGATGGCAGTAATGGGAAGGTGTATCAGACAAGCAACAGCGGCTTTTTCTACTCTGATGGAGAGATAGCAGGCAGCCAGCCGCTCAATTCCCTAGACCTTTCGCCCAACTATGAACAGGATGGAACGATAATAGCCGGAAATAATAATGGCTGGGTTTACCTGTCCGACGATAACGGAAACTCATTTGAGCCACTGCCTCCAACAGCTACCTCGCCACCCTTAAGTGGCTCTATATCCGTCGCCTTCGACCCTCAATTCAGCAGTAATCAGACCGTGTATGCTGCCAGCAACACTGCCGGTGAGGGCGTCTACCGCTTCACTATCGGCAGCAGCACAGAGTGGAAAAGCATAGATAGCACTCTCCCCAGCAGCGGCACACTCGGCCGGATTGCAGTATCGGCTGACGGCACACTATACTCCGTCAATACCAAGGCCGACGGCGGTATGGAGCGCTGCCTGAACCCTACTTACTCACTGGGACCGGTCTTCGAGACGGTAACCCGCGGTTTAGAGAACACCGCCACCTTATGCGGGCTCTGGCAGCATGAGCACCGCCTGTGGTCGATAGATACAACCGCTACAAAGCTGATGACCTTCACCGATAGCCTGACCTCACCGGTGACCCTGACCTCGCCAGCCGACTCAGCCGCAGGTACAGGCACTCTTATTAATGAGACCATCCGCAATGTCAGCCTTGATTGGGAAACCTTAACGGGCGCCACCGGCTATCAATGGCAGCTCGACTATGACAACGACTTCTCCTCCGTTCCCGGCGAATTTGAAGGCGATACTAAAGCCAGTTCAGCCCGGCTACCCGCCCTTGAACCAGCAACCACGTATTACTGGCGGGTGAGAGCCATATCGCCACTACCAAGCCCATGGACAGCCAAGCGGTCTTTCACCACCAGTCTGAATACCGAGTCCAACGCCCTGAGACTGGAGAGCCCCGAGGCTAGCGCCTCCTCCGTGCCGGTAAAACCAATTTTCCAGTGGGATGCCGTACCCGGTGCCATAGCCTATGAGTTGATAGTATCCTCCGAAACTAATCTGGCTAATCCCGTAGTCCTGAAGATTGGCGATTACGCCCTGCCAGCCACTGCCTGGCAATGCAACGTAAGCCTCAACTACGATACCACTTACTACTGGAAGGTTGCGGCTATCAGCACCGATAGCCGCAGTGCCTGGAGTGCGGTTGGCGCCTTTACTACGGAGACGGCTCCACCGCCACCAGAAGTTGAAACACCTCAAACCGAACCTCCGCAAACTTCACAGCCAATAATTTCCTCGCCCCTGCTGTCAGCCAAACTGCCGGTGACGCCATCAACAACCCCTGCAACAGCGCCGCCGAAAGCGCAACCAGATCCAACTCCAGAACTGGCAGAAGAACCCGTGCCGGTGCCACCGCCACCAACACCACCGTCGAAAACAGCTAATACGACTGAAATAACGCCAGACTGGGTTATATATCTAATTGGCTTCCTGCTGCTTATCATCGTCCTGATGATGGTGACAATGCTGGTGCTGGTGTCAAGAAAGAAACACGGCTAAGCCGTTCTGGGGTTAAAAGCTCTGAAATCTGCCGGGTAAACGGGCTGAGAACAGGCTTGACCTCCGTCTTAAAATGGCTTAGCACTTGCCCTGCAAGATAATCCCAGACAAATCAGCATCGCCTGCCCTGCCACAATTTTAGCAAATATCTATCGGCTGCATAGGGCTAGCCGGCATAGAAAATAACTGCTTGACAGATGTTAATGTTAATGCTAAATTCAATCAATTTAAAAGACAAAAAATCTGCACTTTAGGAAAGGGGTCAAAATTAATGGATTTGACCAGATTCGGCTGGCTGGGTGTAATCGGGATAACTGGCTTACTGGGCGTATTACTGGACGACCCGCGCTGGTTCGGGTTGTACGGACTCTTCGTTTTTTACTGCTTTTTTGCCCTGAAAAAACCCGAATAAAAGCGGCGGCGCTTAACAGCTAAGTAAAAACACCTGCGTGCTGCCAGGCAGATTTGACGGGGTGAATGACAGCTTGGGTTTAGCTTCAAGCTGCTCTATACCCATTTCTTTGAGGAACTTCTCCACCGGCTCCAGCTCGCGGCTTACTGCCGGGGTTTTATAATGCATGGGAAGAACTACCTTAGGTTCGATGCGGCGGACTATTTCAGCAGCCATCGAGGCATCTACAGTAGATGCGCCTCCAGCGGGAATCATGAGCACATCAACCTTGTCTATCTCCTCCACCTGCTCGCCGGTAAGCATATGCCCCAAGTCACCAAGGTGACAGACCGATATGCCATCTATATCCATAAGATAGACGTTATTTTTGCCTCTCTTCTGCCCTTTCTCCGCATCATGAAAGGTGCCTATCCCGATAATCAAAACTCCGCCAATCTCATACTCACCCGGACCACTTACCACCTTAGGTTCACCATCAATACCCTCAATATAAGAATGAGATGGATGCTGATGACTTACGGTAACGATACGAGCCGTCTGTTTGCCCATAGCATAGCCCAAATCCGGCGGGTAGGGGTCAGTAATGACAACGGCGTTGTTGCCTTTTATCCGAAAGCATGAGTAGCCCAGCCAGTTTATTTCCACACTACCAATATAGCACAGGCAGGCTTACCATTCAAGGAAAAACAGCTTGAAATTGCCTGCTTGTATCTTGACAAACAACTTTAAAACATGGTAAATTAATTACATTAGCAGTCTCAAGCCTAGACTGCTAACGGGAGATAGTGATGATATCGGCAAGAACAGGGTCTATACTTAATTATATAGTCGGGCAGTACATCGCCGGGGCAACACCGGTGCCTTCTCAGGCTGTGGCTAACAAGGCCGAGCTGAATATAAGCCCCGCCACAATTCGGAACGAGATGGCACAACTGGAGCAGGAGGGCTATATCTTCCGCCCCCACCCTTCAGCCGGAAGCATTCCTTCGGATAAGGGTTACCGTTACTATGTAGAATCGCTGGAAAACATGGCACTCCCTTCCGCCGAGCAACGTCTGGTAAGCCACCTTTTTCATCAGGTGGAGATAAAGATAGACAAGTGGTTGAGCCTAGCGGCAACACTCGCTGCCCAGATGGTTAATAATATGGTGGTGGTAACCAAACCCAAACTAACGGACTGCAAATTCAAGCATGTGGAGATGGTATCCCTGCAGGATTTTATGATGCTGGTCATCCTCGTCTTGCATGGAGCCGGGGTACGTCAGCAGCTGATAACCTCCACCCAACCGCTATCACAAGAAGAGCTAACGGCGATTGCCAGCAAGCTGAATGATGCATATTCTGGCCTGAGCAGCGACCAGATTTCAACTAAAGAGCTTGGTCTCTCCCCTTTCGAAAAGCAGGTGACCGACTGCCTGATAAAGATGATGCAGGCTGAAGATGAGGAGGAAAACGAGGTATCCTATCTGGATGGCCTTCACTTTATGCTCAACCAGCCGGAATTCACCAACAGCAGACAGATGCTTAACTTGATGGAAATGGCGGAGCACAGAAGGCTCCTGAAAGCTATCATTCCTGAGGAGCTAGCCAACCACCAGGTTCAGGTTATTATTGGTGGTGAGAACAAAGCCGAGACCTTGCATAAATACAGCGTGGTCATCTGCCAGTATGGCCTTCCTGAAGAAGCCTCCGGCACCATATGCGTCGTCGGACCGACCCGGATGCCCTACGCTCACACCATCCCCACCGTCGGCTATCTCTCCCTAGTAATGACCCGTCTGGTAGCCCGTCTGTACGGAAGAGACATCTCAGATAGCTTCGACCTGAATGAAAATAACAATTAATCGATAATAGAAATAGAGGAAACCGTATTTAAGGGGATACAGGTCATAATGATACCAGAAGAATCCGAAGAGAACCAAAACAAAGAGACGGTGTCCGAAGTCTCGGAGACGGACGAGATAGAGGCATTAAAAAAAGCTCTGACCGAAGAGAAGGAAAAGTCAGAGAATTACCTGGCTAACTGGCAGAGAGCGCAAGCTGACTTTATTAACTACAAGCGGCGCACCGAGGAGGAACGAGGCGAGACCATCAGGTGCGCTAATTCTGATCTTATTTGCAGCCTATTGCCAGCTGTTGACGACTTGGAACGAGCCCTTGCTTCTATACCGCCCAACCTTGAAAAAGAGTCCTGGCTGGACGGTATCAGGCTTATCGAACGCAAGCTCGGTGCCTGCATGGAGGCACAGGGGCTAACCCCTATCAAGGCATTGGGGGAGTCCTTTGACCCTAATATCCACGAAGCTCTCAGGCAAGACGAGGGACAGGAAGGCATTGTTCTTGAGGAGATACAAAAGGGTTACAAGCTAAGTGACAGGGTCATTCGCCCTTCCAAGGTAGTAGTCGGCAATGGCGAAGTGGCTGAAAAGGAGGATAAATAAATGGGAAAAGTTATAGGTATTGACTTAGGCACAACCAACTCCGCCGTGGCGGTAATGGAGGGAGGGGAGCCAACAATTATCCCCAACGCCGAAGGCGGACGGACCACGCCATCAGTAGTGGCAATGAGCAAGGGCGGCGAACGCCTGGCCGGGCAGGTAGCCAAGCGACAGGCGGTAACTAACTCTGAGAATACAATCTTCAGCATCAAGCGCCTCATGGGACGCAAGTATGATGAGCCCAGCACGGAATACGACCGGAAGATGCTGCCCTTCAAGATAACGCAGTCGGCCAATAACGATGCTCACGTACAGATGGCGGGGAAGGATTACAGCCCGCCGGAAATATCGGCAATGATTCTGCAAAAACTGAAAACAGATGCCGAGGCTTACCTTGGAGAGAAAGTCTCCGAAGCCGTAATTACCGTCCCGGCTTACTTTAATGACAGCCAGCGGCAGGCCACGAAAGACGCCGGCAAGATTGCCGGCCTGGAAGTGCTGCGTATTGTTAACGAACCCACGGCAGCCTCATTAGCATACGGCCTGGATAAGAAGAATGATGAAACTATCGCTGTTTATGACCTCGGCGGCGGTACCTTTGATATATCAATCCTGGAGCTTGGCGAAGGCACCTTTCAGGTCAAGTCCACCAATGGCGATACCCACCTTGGCGGTGACGATTTTGACCAGAGGGTTATGGACTGGCTCTGTGATGAGTTCAAGCGGGAGCAGGGTATAGACCTCAGGCAGGATAAGATGGCACTCCAGCGTTTGAAGGAAGCTGCCGAGAAGGCAAAGACCGAGCTTTCCACTGTTCAGCAGACTGAGGTAAACCTCCCGTTTATAACCGCCGATGCCAGCGGCCCGAAACACCTTACTATCACCCTCACCCGGGCAAAACTGGAGCAGTTGGTGATGGACATGGTGGAAAAAACCCTGGAACCTTGCCGGCAGGCTTTAAAGGATGCCGAAAAGACAACCGCCCAGATTGACGAGGTTATCCTGGTGGGCGGGCAGACCAGAATGCCGCTGGTACAGGAAAAGGTAAAGCAGTTTTTTGGCAAGGAACCCCACAAAGGGGTCAACCCGGACGAGGTAGTCGCCATAGGCGCCGCGATACAGGCAGGCGTGCTTAAGGGAGAGGTGAAGGACGTGCTGCTGCTTGATGTAACGCCGCTTACCCTGGGCATTGAAACCCTTGGTGGCGTTTCAACCCCGCTGATACAACGCAACACCACCATCCCCACCTCCAAGAGCCAGGTTTTCAGTACCGCAGCGGATAACCAGCCCAGCGTGGAGATTCATATCGTGCAGGGAGAAAGGCCAATGGCTGCCCAGAACAGGAGCCTGGGCAGGTTCATGCTTGACGGCATCCTGCCGGCGCCCCGGGGCATTCCCCAGATTGAGGTCAGCTTTGATATCGATGCCAATGGTATCCTCAGCGTCAAGGCGCAGGACAAAGGCACCGGCAGGGAACAGAAGATAACCATTACAGCTTCCAGTGGGCTTTCCAAGGAAGAGGTGGACAAGATGCAGAAGGAAGCCGATATGCATGCCTCTGAGGACGCCGCCCGCCGCGAAGAGGTGGAGACGCGCAATACTGCCGATACGCTGGCTTACACCGCCGAGAAAACCCTTCGCGACCATAAGGACAAGATATCCTCGGAACTGAACCAAGAAGTAGAGGGTAAGGTGGCAGCGGTACGCTCGGCATTACAGGGCAGTGATATCGCCGCCATGAAGCAGGCAACGCAGGAACTGAATGATACCATGCAAAAGGTCGGCACGGCCATCTATCAGCAGCAGCAACAACAGCCCCCGCCACCGCCAGGAAGTGAGCCACCCCCACCCCCCGGTGGAGGAGGCGAAGAAGGCACCGTGGAAGGAGAGTTCCACGAGGTTTAGGCAGCTCGATATAGATTTCAAGCGGGGGCGAGGTTGCGGAAGAGGAGCCTCACCCCCGCTATCTTTTGGTGGTAACTTTTCATAGACCTGCCAAACTCCGGGGAAACCACGAAGCCGCACCTCTTTTTTGATTTTGTTCCCCATCTTAAGAGAAAATAAGGCCAGCGCCGATAGTCCCAAGGAGGATATCTTGTGAACCGTCTCAACGACATACTGCGGCAGGTCGCCAAGCCAGCCCGCTATACCGGCAACGAATGGAACAGCGTCACCAAAGACTGGGAAGCCACCAGCATCAGGGTTGCCATCAGCTATCCCGATGTCTACGAAGTAGGCATGTCCAACATCGCTTTGCCGATTCTCTACAACCTGCTTAACAGCCAGCCGGACGTCCTTGCCGAAAGAGTCTATGCCCCGTGGGTTGACATGGCGGCAACCATGCGGGAAAGAGGCTTACCCCTTTTCAGCCTGGAATCCAGGCGCCCCTTAAGAGATTTTGACATCATCGGCTTCTCCCTGGGCTATGAGCTAAACTATACCAACGTGCTGAACATGCTCGACCTGGCGGGGATACCGGTCCTTGCAGAAGAACGAGATGATTCATACCCCCTGGTCATCGCCGGCGGCGGCTGCACCCTGAACCCGGAGCCTATGGCTGACTTTATTGACCTGTTCGTGATTGGCGATGGTGAAGAGGTAGTGCCGGAGATGGTGGATTGTTTCCGGGACTGGAAGAAGAAAGTCAAGGAAAAGAACAAGAAAGAACTGCTTCTCCAGATGGCGGCTATCCCCGGTATCTACGTGCCCAGCCTGTACCAGATAGAATATCAGACTGACGGCACATTAAAAAGCATTACCCCCTCTGTCTCACAGGCTAAAGCTACCATTAAACGGCGGATAGTCACCAAACTGCCGGCGCCGGTCACCAACCCAACCATCCCCTACATCGAGGTCGTCCATGAACGGGGAGCGATAGAAATCCAGCGTGGCTGCAGCCGCGGTTGCCGCTTTTGCCAGGCAGGTATTATCTACCGGCCGATACGTGAGCGCCCATTAGAAGAGGTGATACAGGCAGCCGGCGAGCTGATTACAAACTGCGGCTATGATGAAATTTCGCTTGTATCACTCAATACCAGTGACTACGGAGATATCGACACACTGGCAAGCTCCCTCATGCAAAATTATCCCCGGCTTACCCTTTCTCTGCCCAGCCTGCGGATAAGCAACGCTTCGGTAAGGCTGATGGGCTCGCTTCCCTCCCGCAGCAGGACGGGGCTCACCTTTGCTCCAGAGGCAGGCAGCGAGAGGCTGCGGCGGGTAATTAACAAGGTTCTCACGGAGGAAGAGCTGCTGGAAACCGCCGCCACCGCTTTCGAGCGGGGCTGGACGGGCCTCAAGCTTTACTTTATGGTGGGGCTACCCACCGAAACCATCGATGATATTAACGGCATCGTGAAGCTGGTAGATAAAGTCCGCTCGATGGGCAGCAAGGCAAGGAGACCCCAGATAAGGGTCAGCGTATCAACCTTCGTGCCGAAGGCACACACGCCTTTTCAGTGGGTCGCCCAGGAAAAGAGAGAGGGAATAGAGGCGAAACAAGCCGTTCTGAGGGCTGGCCTGCGGAAAGGTGTCCGTCTATCATGGCAGGACACCGAGATAAGCCTGCTTGAAGCGGTACTGTCACGGGGAGACCGGCGCGTGGGAAAGGCTATCTACCATGCCTGGAAGCTCGGCTCGACCTTCGATGCCTGGAATGAACATTTCAATTATGAAAACTGGAACCAGGCCTTCGCCGAAAGCAGAATCGACCCTGCCTTCTATGCCCACCGCCAGCGCCCTCTGGATGAGATTCTGCCCTGGTCTCACATCGATGCGGGTGTATCAACCTCTTTTCTCAAAAGAGAATACCAGCGGTCACTTCAGGAGCAGGACACCGCCGACTGCCGCCACAACGCCTGTAATGCCTGCGGACTGGAAAGGCTTCATCCCGCCTGCCAGCAGAAATCAGGCACTTCCAAAGCGACTTAAACGCCCGTTTCTTAAACCTCAGCCAGAGTGCTAGGGCAGCAGCTCCATCTGTTTACCCTCTTCGCCTTTATCGGTATGGGGGTCCTTTTCCGTATCAAACGAAGCTATGGAGACTATTTTATCACCGGCATCAAGCCTCATTATTATCACTCCCTGGGTGCTTCTGCCCTGAGTGGAAATGTCCTTTACCGGCGTGCGCTCGACAATCCCTTTAGCCGATATTATCATCAGCTGTTCTGATAGTGAAACCACCCTGGCTGCCGCTACTTCGCCCGTCTTTTCCACCACACGGAAGGTCTTTACCCCGCTACCGCCCCGATGCTGGGAAGGATACTGGTCGATTGGAGTAAGTTTCCCGAAACCGCCCGCAGTGACCGTGAGCAGGTAACCCTGCGGGTCCGCTTTACCCATGCTAACCACCCTGTCTCCGGATGCGAGACGTACGGCGCGCACCCCGCCGCTGGACCTGGAGCTGGCTCTCAAGCTGGAAACGGCAAACTTGATGGACTGCCCCTTCTTAGTCACCAATATAACATCGTCCTTATCTGTAGCCAGCCGGGTTGAAACCAGCTCATCCTCTGTCTCCAGATCCATAGCAATCAGCCCGTTACTGCGCATGGAAGTGAACTTATCTACCGCCGTCTTCTTTATCTCCCC
>Ga0180432_10007476_pt1 | contig 13856 bp, 11 predicted proteins | sample SS_ome_10_FD_132414 | JGI IMG/M metagenome (GOLD analysis project Ga0180432, IMG submission 132414) | Hypersaline lake sediment archaeal communities from the Salton Sea, California, USA - SS_1_MS_2 metaG | ecosystem: Environmental > Aquatic > Non-marine Saline and Alkaline > Hypersaline >...
ATCACTTGTCAAAGCAACTCCAATAACTTGAATAATTTCTCCTGGATTAGTTGGTCTTGATTGAGTTAACTGTCCTGATGATGTACTTAAGAATATAGGTTGACCAGGTATGAAAGACCAACTTGAATTTCTTAATAATCCTTTCATAAGGACTATATTATTTCCAGTACCAATTTCACATGCTAAATATTGACATAATATAAATGAAGTTGAATCGGCAACTGATTCGATAAGATTACCTGAACTATCCATTGATAGAGTTGCTCCAATTCCAACTGAATTTTCAATAACATTAAGATAAATATAATCTCCAGTAAATTGAAGATCATTAAGATTTCTAGTGTATTCAAATGATATTGGGGCAGGAATTGTGGTAACTGCTTCTTCATCATAATTATATAATATTGCCCAACTAAGTACTGACCCGGTTCCTCCACCAGTGAATTTCAACCTTAAATCGTTTCCTGGGAAGGAGAACTCATGAATAGTATTAAGGGTAACTGAATCCCAATTAACACCGCCATTTGCTGAAGCTTGAATTGTTGGAGTGCCAGTATCTTCATAATCAATACTTATTAAACATTTATCAACTGAAGTTATTCCTGATACAGAGTCAAATAAATTAATACTTTGTAAAATTTCACCAGCTGAAAAATCATATTGTTTTAATACTTCATCATAAATCATATCTGAAGTAACAATATCAATATAAGCAGTTGAATCAAATGAATCAAAAGTTGCATTAAGGAATGCAGTTGAATTCAATAAGTCTGAATAAGTATCCCAAGCGACTGAAGCGTCTCCAGTTCCTCCTCCGCCGCCTCCCGCATCAATGACTTGCTTAATTTTTTCAGCGCTCCATAGATTTGTAGAAGTTCTTATAGTATCATTTAATTCTCTATGGATTGTCAAATTCGACGTATGAGAGGTGAATGTATTTGATAAATCTAATACTTCTGCTTTAACTTTATGGGAACTCCATACGAGGGCGGTTGAATCTGAGGAATCATCAATGAGTCCATCAATTTGGGCAATTATTTCTTGGGAACTCCAAGTGAAATCTGTGGAAATAATTCCATCATCTATAAGTTCTTGAATAGAGGTTTTTGTTTTATGAGAACTCCAAACAAGAGCTGTTGAATCTGATGTATCATCAATGATAATAAAAGGATCTATTGTGGCATTTATTGTGACATCTCCGGTTCCTGAATCTGCTCCAGTTGAAATCAGAGATACTCCACTTCCGGGTAAAATCCTTCGGACTATTGCTTTTCCAGTAATGGTAGTATTTAGATCTTCTCTATATATCGTACCATCTTTAATTTGGTATCCAGTAAACTCTTGTCTTGGCATAATAACCTACCTCTATATAGGATGAAATTGATTAAATTAATTCGTATGGGTTAAATGAGTACTCTTTTAGTAATGTAAGAGAGACTTCATTTATTTTAATTTTGTTCTCATTCTCTTTAATCATTCGTCGGCGTTTTCTAATCATTTTATTGATTATATTCTTAAATCCAATTTCATCCTCATTATTACTTTTGATACCATTCTTAATAGTTCTTAATAATTCGATATCCTTATTTATAGTTTTTATCGCTTGTCTAAGGGATTTTGTTTCTTCGTTAAATAGAAATGAAACTCTTTTAAAAATATCAGTATCAATTGTACTACTTAAATTTCCTTGAGACATAATATTTGCAAAAGTATCTAAGAGTTTTAATTTTGCGAATTCATAGATTTGAGATTCGGCGAGATTTAGGGGATCAATTTTATTTTCTTTTTTCGTTTTAGAATGTTTAGAATTACTTTCATTTGAGATTTCATTTAATAATATTTCATAACCCTTTGCCATTGCAATAAAGATATTAGGATCAATATCTTTATGAATATCAGGATGAAATTGAGTTGCAATTCGTCTATATGATTTTTTCAAATCATGTTCACTTGAATCCTTAGTTATACCAAATAAAAGGTATAGGATTTCCATTAGTTCATTCATTCTCTATATCCTTTCATTAAAAAAATAAGGACATTGCCTATAATTAAATAGACAATGTCCTTTATGGTAGCTTCGTAGGATATCTATTCTTTTATATACTTGGCCAACTTGCGGTTACTGCTTTAACTGCGGTGACATCTGCTGCAGAATCAACGTCTGCTTCTCTTGAATTACATTCGGTTTGAACTAATCCAACATCTGTATCTTTTTGAGTTTTATCTTCTGCTGGGAGAATTCCTGCATTAAGATTCAACTGTGTATAAATTGGCCATTTTTCAACAATTACTGCATATGCTTCTGCTTGAAGTTGTTGTTTTTTAAGAGCTTTTGCTTCAGTTAAGTTAAGTCCATAAAAAGGATCATCAACTCTACTCTTAATTACATCAAGATTACTAATAAGTCCTTCAAAAGAAGCATTTGGGATACTTCCTGATAAATCATTTTCTCCATCGAGATACATTGATCTATCAGGTTCATAGTCGATGTATTCTTTTCCAGTCAAGTCTACACCGAATTCCCCAATTGGACAATATTTATAGAAATCTTCAAATGAACTGAATCCAACTTCTTGATCAGCTTCATCTCTTATTACTACAAATGTGCTTCGTTCAACTAAAACCATTTTACCAAGTGCCATTTTTATTTCTCCTTTTTTTGTTAATTCACATTATATATTTTTCACATTATCCGATTGTGAGATCGGTAAAGTCAGGATTAAAATAAATTACTGTGGCAGATACGGCATAACCAACTATTTGAACTCTATCACCTTCGGTTGAAGGAGCGGTTTGAGTAAGTTCACCAGCGGTTGTTGCTACATATAATGGTTCTCCCGGTGTCCATGACCAAGTATCATCTCTTGCAAAACCTTGAAGAAGAACTATTTTTGCTCCAGTTCCGGTTTCTGCTGCGAGGAAATGACATGGAATAACTGAAGTTCCATCTGCGTCTGCCATAACGAGATTACCATCTGTATCAATATGAAGTGCTGCTCCGAACCCAACTGAATTTTCATCAACTGTTAATACAGTGGTATTTCCTTGAACATTGAGATCAGCTGGATTTGCATTAATAAAAGTTTGACCAGTTGTCGCAGTGGTATCAAGTGCCACATAAGTAACGTCAATTTTCATTCCTGATTCAAGAGGAACGCTTGCATTAAGAGTCAATGTGGATCCTGAAATTGTATAGTCATTTGCTGCTCCATAACTCAATGCCATACCTTCCAGAGTCACAATAACTGATTCGACTTCAGGTGCGGTTGTTAAAGAATGAACTCTTGTGCTTCCATCTGAAGTGATAATATCATTATAATATTCGACAGGTGGAAGAAGTTCATTTTTATCTTTGAATTCAAGTGCATCTCCAGCATTATTTACGACTGTGATAAATCCTGCGCTTGTCCCATATTCTACGGGAGTATCTGTAAGATCCAAAAAAGTTGCATTTAACTGTTGAGAACCTCTAACTTTTGTCCTAGCCATTTTAAAGTCTCCTTATTTAATTATTTGGAAAAATTATCCAACCCCAAGTTGATCCTGAATAGACTAATCTAAAACCAGCGTTATTAACATTTATAATCAAATCTTCGCTTAATCTCATTATCTTTTCACCGTTTCTTTTTATCACTGGTAATGTTGATGCAAAATTTCCAGGACCATCGAGAAAATATACTTCATCACTTAAACTTGGAGAAGTGGGTAAAGTTATTTCAAGTCCTGCCGTTGCATCAAGAATCATTCTATCTCCATTTACCGCAGAATAATTTTCATCTACGATAAACCAATTCCTAAGACCTGGCGTCGCAATTCCATCTGACGTTACATAAGTAACGTCAATTTTCATTCCCGACTCTAATGGAACACTTGCATTAAGAGTTAATGTCGTTCCTGAAATTGTATAATCATTCAATGCTCCATTGCTTAAAGCCATACCTTCCAATGTAACAATTACTGAATCTGTATTTGGAGTACTTGATAAAGTATAAACTCTTTGACTTCCATCTGAAGTGTAAATATCATTCACCCAAGTAACGGGAGGAAGAATTGTATCTTTATCAACAAATTCAATACCATCGGTTGTTGATTTGACTTTAACTAAATAATCACCAGACCCTGTATAGGACGACGGGGTATCATTAAGATCAACTAAGTCGGCATTTAATTGTTGTGAACCTCGTACCCTTGTCCTTGCCATAGGTTATCTCCTATAAGATGTGTAATTCATTACTTTTAACACATAAAATTAAAAAGTGGGATAATAAAATAAATTATTTATATGTAATAGTATTTCGGAAAAAAGTAGATGGGAAATCTAAGACTTCCCATCTACATATATTAGATTAAAAGATTAAGCACTAATATAAGATACTTTCAACCTATCTCCAGCGATCGGAGCATCAACCATGGTAATTGTAGTACCAGAGATTGTATAGTCCTCTCCTCCTGGTTCTTGAAGCACACCATTCAAGAATAATTGCTCAGTATCAAGAGATGGAGTATTTGCAAGAGTGAAGGTTGTGTTGACACCATTTATAGTTCCACTTGGAGTTTCCCTAACAACAAATGAATGTCCAACAATTGAAGTTCCATCATTGTACATAATTTCACCTGCGTCAAGAGCAACTTCCAATTCGTTTCCACTTAATCTTATTCCACCGTCGGTAACAAGATCTGCTCTAAAGTCATCTCCGACTCTTTCAACACCGAGACTTCCGGTAAGAGTTGATGCGCCTGAAGAAGCAATTGTTACAGTGCCAGATGTTGAGTCAGTTGTAATGGTAATATCTTGACCAGCTGCAAATGTTAATGTATCAAGAAGTCCATCAGCAACAATGTCATCTTGACCACTTACTGAAATAGTCTTGAATATATCAACATCTGCAATCAATTCATTACCATCTAGAGCGATTCCGCCGTTTGCCTTAATATCAGCTCTGAAATCATCTCCAACTCTTTCAACACCGAGACTTCCGGTCAAATTATCAGCGCCAGTGACGTCAATTGTAATACTTCCGGTTGTTGAGTCAGTGGTAATTGAAACATCATTTCCAGCAACAAATGTCAGAGTATCTTGTCCAGCTGCAACAAGATCTGCTTGACCAGCGACTGAAACTGTGCTATAAGCATTCACATTACCTAAAGCAGTTTCAAGAGCGGTAAGCGCTGCCTGAACATCATTTTGTCCTTCAACTGCGGCACTAAGTGGAATATCATTGGCATCAATTTGACCAGCGCCAGTACCCCAATCAATCATAGTATCTTTAATACCATCTGCGGCGACTCCAAGAGTTCCGCCATTAAATTGAAGTGCTCCGGCTGGGTCAAGACTGATTTGAATTCCAGTTGTGGAGTCTATAACAAGACCATAATCTGTATCGACATTGACTCCAATATCTCCACCAACATTTTCAAGACCTAATGATGTATCAATAATATCATCAACGTTAACATATAATTCATTACCACTTAACGCAATTCCACCATTTGCAAGAAGATCAGCTCTGAAATCATCTCCGACTCTTTCCACACCAAGACTTGCTGTGAGACTTGAAGAACCTGAAGACGTAATTGTCACAGTTCCTGAAGTTGAATCGGTTGTGATAGTAATATCAGTTCCTGCTGCAAAATTCAATGTATTGTCATTTCCATCTGCAACAATACTATCTTGTCCTGAAACAGCAACAGTCTTGAAGAAATCAAGATTTGTTGTTTGAGTTTCAAGAGCTTGAAGAGCAGCTTGAACATCACTCTGACCTTGAACCGCTGTGGTAAGAGGAATATCTGCAGCATTTACTTGATTTGCTCCAGTACCGAAATCAATTAAAGTATCATCAATTGCGTCTGTGGCAATTGAAACTGCTCCAGTTGTGACACTAAAATGATTAGAGTCAAATGAAGCGATACCCTTCACTGCGGTTGTGGCATCAATATAAACACCTGCATTTAATTGATTTGCTGCGACTCTTTCATATGAAGTTCCATCTGGGACATCATCAAGAGAAACTTGATTTGCTCCAGTTCCCCAATCAATATGAGTTGAATCAATTCCATCTGTAGCGATTGAGACTGCGCCACTTGATACAGAGAATTCATTAACATTAAATGATGCAATACCTTTGACTGAATCTGTGGCATTAATATAAATACCTGCATTCAATTGATTTGCTGCGACTCTTTCATATGAAGTTCCATCAGGAACGTCATCAAGATTAACTTGATTTGCTCCAGCACCCCAGTCGATCATGGTAGTCTTAACGCCATCATTTTCAATATAAATCTGATTACCAGTTTTGGCAAGACCAGGTCCGGCTACGACTTGACCGGCGCCTGTGAATTGAACCCAAGCGGTTCCATCATCATTATAAGTCCATCCTGTATCTTCATCAACATTATATGAAGCTTGTCTCATAAGTCTTGCTTCATTTGTTGATGGATCTGCTGAAGACCATGCGGAACTTGCCCAGGTATATACTTTTTGGTTTGCGGTATAAGTACCTGAATTTCCTGAAGTATCAGTTCCACTTGTACCAAAGACGAAAATATCTCCATCGACTAGAGTTAACTCAACCCAAGCGGTTCCATCATGTTGATAAAGTTTATTATCGTTTGTATTGATACAAACTTCAAGGTTTGAGGCACTTCCACTTGGAGCGCCCGCATCCGTTTTGACATATTGAATCATAAATCTTGCTGGATCTTTCCAAAATAAACCAGTCACGAGACTATCGACATAAGATTTTCTTGCTGCGTCAGTTCCAGTAATCGGGGCAGCAAGATTTGTAATCTTTTTATTTCCCCAATCAATGTCAGTCGATGGTGAATTAAAACCATCGCTGGCAAGTGGAACATGCTCGAGTTTAGTAAACTCAATTCCAGCAGTTGTGTCGATTTGCTGATTCGTTAAGGTAAGATCCTGAATTTGTATACCACGAATCTTTGTAATAGACATGTTTAATTTCCTCCTACGAAGTCTTTAAATTAATTTTGATAAATACAATAACGATTCGTAACTTCTTAGCTATTCAGACTTCGGGTCAATTCATACCAAACTGAACCATCATAAATAAGTTGAAGAGTATCTCCAGCGGCACCTAAGAAATCAGTTGCTCCCTGAAGTTTAATATTCGCATTATTTTTGATAGTTGTCAGTCCGTTCGAGAATATAATATATTTCACATCATCTGCTCTGCATTGCGAAAAATTTACTATTTCAACAGATCCTCCGCTAATTGCAGTTTTCCATGTTCTGTATCCAGATAAATCAGGAGTGACATCGCTATCTGGAATAATTCCTATTGTTCTAGTTGTTGGGTTTCCTGTATAGGCAAATACATAATTATCACCAAATACTTCTTTTCCCAGTTGAGATAGATTATTTTGAAGATCAGTAATATCTTTTGCTGCTCCGCCAGTTCCTCCTCCCGCATAAATTGAGGTATAATTGGCACTTGTTACACGAAATCTTACAAAATCTCCTACTGAAAGATATGCTGGGACAAATCGTATTGAATAATTCGTATATTCTTCATATTCGCCATATAGCTGTCCGTCGATCCACTCTGTTGCTCTAATATACTGCCCGTTTAAGTAAACTTCAAGCTGATTATCTCCGACTTCATATCGGAATCCAGTTTCCACGATTCTCGTAGCTACATGATTCGCATTTATAATTACCGCTGCGTCCGCTAGGATCCCAGTCGGTCTAAGAAAATCCGCCTCAGTAGGTTGTTTCCTATAAATATTATTATTAACTTCTATCAGCTTAGGCATTCTTTAGATCTCCTTACTTATTATTGCTGGAATACAAGTCTCCAGCCATAACTCGAATTAAAATAAACTAATTTAAAAGAGGCATAATCAATATTAATATTCATATCTTCATTCAATCCCATAATTAGTTCACCATTTCTTTTTACGGTAATATTATTTGATGAACACATTCCTGCTCCATCGCAAAATCCGACCGTTTGACCAAATTTTGGATTAGATGGCATTGTTACATCAAACGAGGCAGTTGAGTCTAACATTAAATTCTCGCCTGGTTGAGCTGAATGATTTCCACTAACTTCAGTCCATTCATTTATAAATGAAGAGTTATTGCTTCTGGAAATTTCATGCCACCCTGTGGATGAATATATAAAAGTAATATTATCCATTTGATTAGGAATGAAATCTCTGTCACCTTTCAAATGGATATTTGAATTATTTTGAATAGTTGTATTATTATCGCCAATAATTAATGTAAATTCAATTCCTGCTGTTGCATCATCAAAATCGGTAATTGTAGTTGAAGTTGAATTATTGGTAAGAAGAATTCCATTTTGGAATCCTCCTTGCATTACACTCGGCGTTGAATCTCCATCGACAATGGTTGAGTTACCATTTTGTCTTGAAATATATCCTGTGAGTCCGTCAATACTCGAAGCAATGGCGGCATCTAAATCTCCAACTGCAGATGTCAGATTATCACCTTGAACAATATAATTGGTAGATGAATAATTTGGCATTACAGCGCCAGTTCCGACTTTACCCATGAAATCTCTCATATTAGTCATCTCTCCAGTTGGAGATGATGAATAAACTGCTGCATCAAGTTGAGAAATTGCAATAGTTAAATTGGCGCTTGAATCTATATAATGAGTTGACCCATACACAGGAACGGTTTGGGTATCACTCGTCGCTCCGACATATGTTTGTAAATTATCTTTACAAGTTTCGAGTGGAGTTGATAAATTAGGAAGTCCATCATTATCTTCACTCGGGGTTGTGTATACATCAGAATATAATGTTGCTACATTTCTTGCATTATCTGTATAATCATGTATAATACGATTATCAGGATCGTATATAACTCCATAATCATCTAAGGCAGCCCAAGTCACATATTGTGCTCTAACTCTTAAATCATTACTATTTGATTTATCAATAACTGATTGAATTGTTGCCGTTGCCCCAGATGTTTGACCTACCATAGTCTCACCTAGGACAAAATCGTTCACTCCTGCAACATCATAAATTCCAATGGTTGCCGTACTATCAGTCCATAGGACAGTTGCCCTCCTATGACTTGATTGAAATTCAATTTCTTCACCAATTACAAAATTAAGAGATGATGTTGAAGTTGTGTCGACTCCTATTACATATTCGGCAAAGTAATGAATTCTATTTAATGTGGCAGGTCCCCATGTTTGACCACCGTCATTTGATAATTCCCAAATAACGGTTCCTGTTCCATCGGCACTTAATTGGCAATGATTTATAGCGGTTGAATCAAAATCTGTTGAAAGAGATTTTGAATAAAACCAATCTCCAGGATTTCCTTGCATATGGAAATTTGAAGTATTAATTGTTGCGGTTGTTTTTGTTGTATCAACTAAATCTAAATTAATAAATGTATCAACGGTTAATCTTTTATATACTGAGGCGAGCATTAAGTCTTGGTATCTATCATACCAATCGCCAGTTCCCTCAATTGGGGAACCTCCGCCTTCTCCAACAACTCTGGCGGGCATTAACCATAATGAACATTCTAAAGTGCTTGATCCTGGAGTGACACAAACTCCTAAGAATTGAGGAAATTCACCAGGAATTAAATCAGTAACGGAACCTGGAGTGGTTTTAGATAAATATACATTTTCTCCATATTCAATGGTTCTTCCCGGTTCGATTGGAACATGATCAATTTCTCCATAGAGTCTTACTTTACCATCTCCATTATGAGCTGGACCAACTTGGAGAACCCCTGCGTCCGATAATGTTGCATTACTTGTGGCAGAAGCTGGATGACATTTTCCATCCAGTCCCACATAGACCATTTGTCCAACTTGACATTCAGTTGTATCTGCTACGACTCTAACTGCTCCAAATCTTTCCCAATTGCCATGCATTCCATAATAAACTTCATCTTTATCACGGACATATATAATTCTTCCTTCGTCATAATCAGGTCTATATGGCCAAGGAAGAGAATTTTCAGTTCCTAAATAATATTGACAATATTCTCTTTTATTATCTGTATTTTCTGGATCCCAATCATATACTGAATCAATTTCAAAATTGGTCCCATTGAATGTTACTTTAACTGCTTTCAGAAAAACATGTGCTTGTTTATTAAATAAATGTCTTTCAGTTGGTTTAAGTAATTGTATTGAACCTTTAGGAGCGGGTCTTGCTTTAATAAATTCATAATTTAAAAGGACATAATAATACCCTGCTTCATTGAACGGTGGTGAAATATAAAATTGTGAATCGTTAAAATCAACTGTAAAATCGTCATCAATAGTAAAATAGACGTCATCTTTAAACGCCTCTCCATGTTTTACAACTACGTGAGTGAGAGGAGACGTTGAATCAATTTCGACTTCCATAGAGTATGGACTATGCAAACAATCCGTACCACGAGATATCATTCTTGTAAGTCTATTTACTACATTACTATGATAACTCGAATATGGATCGACTGATCTAGTCTGACTTGGGTATATGTTTCCCATTTAAATCTCTCCTAAATTATTTGAATTCCTTTCATACGCAATGTCAATAGATTTTAATTTTGTTCTTGCTTCTCACATTGTTTAGTGATGTACAAAAGAAATACTGGATAGGGATATGAACACGAAGATGAGTGAAAATTTAGGTGGGTGAGACGTTATGTAGAAATATCCACATAACGTCTCGTAACATACTCGTAATTTTTTTAATAATTAAACTCGATATTTGGGGTTTGGTTATTTGTTCTTCATTTTATATGAGATTAGCACTTCTTAATTCTTTTGATATTTCTTCCATATTTGGTTTAACCCCCTTAATTACAATACACTTCCAACCATCTTCAGCAAGTTTTTTGTACTTATTAGGGTCTGGTGCAACTTCTCTATTATGCCAATATGTATCTGGAAAGAAAAATGCTACTTTTAATTGAGGGATAGCAATATCAGTTACAAAACTATATTTTAATTGAATAGTTCCTGGAAATGCTCCACTACCAGAACTTTCTTCTACAAAATAATTTTCAATAACTTTTCCACTATTTAAAAGTTCCTCAATATTATATGCTAATTCAGTTTTTGTATATGAAGGATCTGTTTGAGGTTTTTGTATATCATTTATTTCTTCAACTGATTGATCAAAATATACTTCATCCATCTCATCGACTATATCTGCTATATTTACTTCTTCAATAGGAACTTCTTCTTGAGCTGGTTTATTTTCATGATCTTTCATTAAATGTTTAAATTTTTCTTTATTAACAACTGATAAATGTTTCCTATGTTTGTCAGTATATAAAGGAGTTTTATATATTTTCTTATATTCATCTGTGTCTATATCATGAAATTTTAGATGTGTCTTTGTTATTGCCTTATACAATTTTCCACAAACTTGACAGTATAATTTAGTTTTGTCATCATTATACACAGGAAATTTTAAATCATCTCTTTCTTCGACTTTACTACCTTTTGTGACTGTAGGAATTGGTAGTTTATCATCATTATCTTCTGTGAAAATTAGAGATGTTTCCCTTTCCTCCCCTTCGTCTATCAACGCATCTTCAAACATATTTTCCATAATTCGATCCTTTCAAAAGTTCAATTTTTCATTTAATTTGTTTTTTGTTCTATAATAATTGTATAATAAGAATATATTTTGATATTTTGGAACAAAATTAAAAATATGGATAGTTAATGCAAACTATATATATTATTTACAAAGGGAAAGTTAATGTTATTTTTTTAAAGGAGGAGAGAATGAAATGGTCATGGATACTCCTTTTGTTCCTATTTGCAGATTTTTGTTTTGCAAAGACTATTGCTAATTTTGAGCAGTTTCGTTATATTACTGTATATGACGAATATTTTCAAAATTATTCCAAAAAGTTTTTTGGTTCGGACTTTGACTGGAAACTTTTTAAATCACAAGCAATTGCAGAGTCCAATCTTGATATGCATGCAAAGTCTTCTAAAGGAGCAGGAGGAATAATGCAACTCTTGCCGTCCACTTTTAAGGAGGTTTCTAAAAAGAATCCTAATATTAAAGGTTCATTATTTGATCCAAAACACAATATTGCGGCAGGTATTTTTTATAATAAAGAACTGTATGACCTATGGCATACAAAGGAGGGTAATGAAAGAATTCACTTTATGCTAGCATCATATAATGCTGGTAAAGGTAATATCATTAAAGCTCAAAAAATTGCATTAAAAAATGGAAAAGATCCTCATATATGGAAATCAATATCTCCATATTTGAAAAAAGTTACTGGAAAAAGAAGTAAAGAAACAATTAAATATGTTGATAAAGTTAAACGAATTAGAGAGGTAATATGAAAATAGAAAATGTAATAGATTTTTATGGAGAATGCATTGAAAATAACCTTGAATATTTTGCTACTATGGTTTCAAATTCTGCATCATATGCTGAACACTGTGACGATGAAATGGATAGACAAAAAATAATCATGGAAGACGTGATGGAAGCATTTGAAAAAGTATGTGAAAATCATGATGACTGGCATATATACGAATCACATTTTTCAAATGAACTTGATAACTACAAATTGAATATGATGAAGAAGTATACAACTGAGTATCCAGCTGTTCAAGAAAGTATTCAGACAATTATTGAGGAGGGTTTTTAAATATATGAATATTGTCGAAACTATGAATGAAGTAAATGGATTTTTACGAAAACTTCCAGTCGAAGATCTAAAATTTATAATGCTTTTACATGATAAATGGTTTCCTATGGATGACGATGATATTAAGAACCTAAGAAAACGAGTTGATGAAAATGATAAATCATCAATAATACATTGGTTAATGGGAACTGACCCAATTGCTGAAAACGGAGGATTTTTAGATTTCATTAACTCATTGGAGCAGTTATGATTACTAGCCCTGATTTAATAGTTGATACTCTGTGCCAATGTGGTTATGAGGCATATATGGTTGGGGGAGCGGTTCGGGATATGCTTTTGAATAAAGATCCTGAAGATATTGATATTGTGACAAATGCATCCCCAGAAGAAATAGCGACTATTTTCAGAGATGAAAAAATAGATTTGGTTGGTGCCTCATTCCTAGTCACACTGGTAAATGGAATTGAGGTATCAACTTATCGAAAAGACACTAATAAAAAACCTGGCAGAGAAAACTGTGAGGTTACTCAATGTAAAACTTTAAGAGAAGATTTACATAAAAGAGATTTCACCTTTAATGCTATTGCAACATGTCCGTATACAGGAGAAATAATTGACCCATTTAATGGTCAAAAGGATTTAGAAAACAAAATCGTAAGATTTGTTGGAGATCCTAATAGACGAATATATGAAGATTATTTAAGAATGTTAAGAGCAGCAAGATTTTGTTGTCTTATTCAAGGGAAACTTCATAAAGACACATTAAATGCATTAAAGTTTCATAATTATAGAGTCCAATATATTTCTCCTGAAAGGATTCGACTTGAATTATTAAAAGTAATGGGTTATGAGAAACCCAGCATTTTCTTTGATATTTTACATGAAACGGGAATATTAAATTTATTAATGCCAGATCTTGATAAAATGTATGGACATGAAGGTGGAAAGTTTCATGACGAAACTCTTGATGAGCATTTTAAAATGACTGGAGATTATTTATCACCCGATGATAAAATTTTAAGATTGACAGGATATTTACATGATATAGGAAAACCTATTGCTTATACTTGTAGTAATGGGGAAGATTTTGTTGGACATGAAAAATATGGGACAGCAATAGTAAAAACTTTTTTAAGATCATTTAAATTTTCAAATAAAGAAATTGAGAGAATTTGTGGTCTTATAAAATTTCATATGAGATCTTTATCAGGAGATA
>Ga0180432_10007479_pt1 | contig 13854 bp, 10 predicted proteins | sample SS_ome_10_FD_132414 | JGI IMG/M metagenome (GOLD analysis project Ga0180432, IMG submission 132414) | Hypersaline lake sediment archaeal communities from the Salton Sea, California, USA - SS_1_MS_2 metaG | ecosystem: Environmental > Aquatic > Non-marine Saline and Alkaline > Hypersaline >...
CGTTTTGACGCAGGAGGAAGGCCTGGATCAGGCCGAAGTGCGGATAGAAGTCACCTCGCGGATTTTCAGCGACCAGATCGGAGCCTTGGAGAATCTGCAGAGCAAGCTGGCCGCCGAGATCGAACGCACCGTGGGCATCGCCGTGCCCGTGCGGTTGGTCGAGCCGAATTCGATCGAGGGCGACCAGGGGAAACGAGTTGTTGATAGAAGGGGTGCGTGAGGGACGAGCGATGATCCAGATCGAGTGGCTGGGGCATCGCCGCGATTTGCCCCAACCACCCGCCGCGAGCAAGGCGTTCGGTTCGCGGAGAGAACCACGACTAACACACGATACCCAACAGACCGGGGAAACCAGCGATGAAAATTCCACAGCTTTCGCTGTTCGTGGAGAATAAACCCGAGCACATCATCGTCCCCTGTCGGCTGCTGGCCGACGCGGGCATCAACATCGTCACGCTCTCCTTGGCCGACACCGAGAAGTTCGGCATTCTGCGGCTGATCGTCCGCGATTGGCAACGGGCCAAAGAGGTGCTCGAAGGAGCCGGCTGCGTGGTGGCCGTGACCGACGTGCTGGCCATCGAAGTCGCCGACCAGCCCGGCGGATTGGTCGAGCTGCTGGATCTCTTCGGCAAGGCGGGCGTGAACATCGAGTACATGTACGCCTTCACGGCCCGCTTGGGCAACCGCGCCGTGCTCGTCTTCCGCTTCGACGACCTCGACGCCGCCATCTCGGCGCTGACCCGCGCGGGGATCAACCCGGTCAGCCCGATTCTGCTTTATGATGATATTGACGAGGAGTAGAGGGCCGGATTAGGCGGACGGGGGTTGGTTTTCGGAAAGATTCCCGTCCCCTTTGGCGAGCCTACTCTTCGAGTGCCCTAAGAGCGGCCTCCACCAGTTTCATGTAATTTGAGTGTTGCTCCTCGGACAACCCAAACAGCCCGCCTAGCTTTGGCATATGCGTAATCAGGTCTTCTATCTCATCGATATCGTCATCTTGTTCGCACTGGCAGGCCTCGGTCGCGAAACGCTCGTACGAGACATCCCCAGCCAGATACGCTCGCGCAATGCGTGCTATCTCTTTTCGTTGCGTCAAGTTTCTCATGCCTTGCAATCTGGTTCTACGGCAAGAGGAAGGGGCGCGAATCAATTTCCGAAAGGATGCCCATCGCGTCTTATTCTTCTCTATTGAACCGCCTTCTCGCGTTTATGGGTCAAAAGCCACTTGTAGAGTTCCTCGTGGTTGATGGCCAGGCCGAGGACGCGGTTGTGGCCTTGGTCGGGGTAGGAGGTGAAGTTCAGCTTCTCGGCGCCCGCCGTCTTTAGGGCGTCGACCATGTCTTGAGATCGTTTGTGCGGGACGGTGGTGTCTTTCTGGCCGTGGAATACCCAGATGGGCAGATGTTTTATCTTCTCGGCGGTTCGGGGGTCTCCGCCGCCGGCGATGGGGGCGATGGCGGCGAACGTCTTCGGCTCCGCCGCGGCACAGGCCCAGGTGCCGAACCCACCCATGCTGTAGCCGGCCAGATAGACCCGGTCCTCGTCGATCTTGTAGTTCTTCTTAAGATACTCCAGCAGGAGCATTACGTCGTCGGGCTTCCAGCGGCCGCGGCCCTTCTGTTCGCCCTTGGCGTCGGTGTCGCATTGCGGCATTGCCAGAAGCAGATTCTGCTTATCGGCGTTCTTCGACAATCCCCAGCGGCTGACCCTCTTTATCAAACCAATATCCTTTCCCCGCCAGGCCATGCCGTGCAGATAGATCAACAGCGGAGCTTCCTTCGAAGCATCAACGCCCTTGGGTCGGTGAAAGACGAACTCGGGGTTCATGCATTTCGTCTTCGCGGCGACCGCGTCGGGCAGCTTAACGACTTCCTGGGCAATGGCTTCCGGGGCGATGACAACGCCTCCGAACAAAACCGACACGACGATAGCCGACATTATTGCGTTCTTCATGGTTCGCACTTTCTTTCGTTGATGTTCCACGACTATGTTCCGGGACGCACGCCGGCCCGAGACCATCGCGGGCCTTTCGAGAGATTGTATCAGGTTTGGGACCGTTTTGCCAAATAAACTTAATGGGGGCAGAGCGCCGTCTTCCGTTAGTGGATGGGAATCGGCCGTTTCGGTGCCAATTTCTTGACAATGGCCTCTCGCTGGCTGAGAATGTTGTCTATGTTGATCGGCGGGAGGCGCGTAAGTGGGGCAGGCATTCCTGCCTGCCTTCGCGAAACTGATCATCCCATGGCAGGCAGGAATGCCTGACCTACTGCAAGTATTTGGCAACACATTACTCGATCTATCCAAAGGTGCTCCGATGAAACTGAAAAGCAAGGTCTCAAAACACAACCGTTCGACACAACAACACCTGATTATCGCGCTGGCTCTGTTGCTCGCCGCTGTTTTCGTCTTTGAACTCCCTCGCGCGGAGAGCGCGCCCCCGGCCGAGTTTCCGAGTTTGGCCGAGGCTTGCGAGCCCGTCGGGAGGCTCATCTCGGGAAACACCGTTCGCGTTGGAAAGCCCGGCGTGGAACTCTCGTGTACCCCGCTTCCCGGCGAGTCGACTGTGACGGCCTTTGAAGAAAACAGCCACTTCCTCTGTGTCACGGCGGAAGTGTCGACCGAAGAAGGAAAGCCCTCGTTTGTCCGCCGCTTTTTGTTACTGAAACCGTCGGTCCTGGTCGTCGACGACGTCATACGGCAACCAACCCCCGGCCAAGCGGTGCAATGGCAAGTAAACTGTCGAAGCGCGGCCAAGCTGGTTGACGGCCGGCTCAGCGTGGCCGACTCCCAGCGGGAACTGACATGCCAACGGCTTTGGCCGGCCGATGAGAAAGCCGCCTCGGCCACGGTGTCGGGCAATGTCTATCGGCTCGAACTCAAGCCGTCCGGCGACACCGGCGAGGTTCGACTTCTGCACGTGATCGAGCTACGTGAAGCGGGGCAGGAAGGCGGTCCGGCCCAGTCGGTGCTTAAGAAAAACGACGGTTGCCTGGAGCTTTCCATCAAGACTGCCGACCGAAGCTACTCGCTGGAACTGCCCACCCCTGGTACCGAAGCCGGTTGGCTCGAAGTCGGGCAGGCCGACGGCGAAACACTCGTTCCGCGTCGACCTTTGCCGTCGGGGGTATTGCCGCACGGCCCTGAGGGAATGAAGCTGATCGAGCGTTGGGACCGGCACTATCGCAAGGGCGGTCCCGCCCCGTGGGATTCGGGCCATCCGGCCAAGGACCTTAAGGAAGCGGTCGAGAACGAGAGCATCCGCCCCTGTCGCACGGTGATTCTCGGCTGCGGCTCGGGCACCAACGCCATCTATCTGGCCGGCAAGGGTTTCGACGTAACGGCAATCGACGTCGCGCCCACCGCTTTGGCACTGGCCGAGAAGGAAGCGAAAAAGGCCGGCGTCGAGGTCCGCTGGGTGCTGGCCGATGTGCTGGCATTGCCGAAGTTGGAGAAGTTCGACCTGATCTTCGACCGCGGCTGCTACCACAACGTCCGCTACGTGGACGCGGCCGGTTTCGTCGAGTCGATGCGTCAACTCTCGCGCCCCGGCACCAAAGCCTTCATTCTCTCCCTGGACCGCGACAGCGCCCCCGGCGTTCGCGAACCGACCATGCGAACCGATTTCTCCGGGTCGTTCGATTTTAGCTGGCTTAAGAACTCGAAAATCAACACCGGCAAGGACGGCAAGAGAGAACACGCCTCCTGGTCCACTATGTTGCTTAGGAAGAAGGAGAAGTGAGCGATGTCGATAGTCTTCGATCCGCTGCCAAACGGCAAGGAGGCAGGGGGACGGGGCTGGGGGTTGGGGAGGAGCAGGGGGCAGGGAGCAGCCAGGACATAGGTAACACTTCAGTTTCAGGACAGCGGGAGTTTCACCTTCGGCCTACCCGCGGCTGCCCACGTCCGTTTTAGGATAGGCTCTAAACCTTCTTCTCGCCCGGCAACAAATGGAAAACTATTCGATAGGCCTGGTATCCTTCGGCCAGCTTGTCGGCGTATAGAGTGTCGATTTCGGCACGAAGGGCGTCGGCCGTTTGGAAGCCGTCGGGGATGGCGTCCTCGTCGGTCAGTTCGCTCAGTTCGACTTTCTCGACCAGCGTTACGCGAATGTATCCCACGCCAGGAATGTAGCTGCGCTGTCCGGTCTTCATCCGTCGGTATTTCCACAGCCGGATGGTCTGCGTCTTTCGGCCGGAGCGGATATCGTCGAGAAACTTCTTTTTGAACAACAACATGTCGGCAGCGTACACGGATGTCGACCGTCGGTCAAGCCAGGCGGACCACGCGAACAGGAGTACTGCAAGGTCAGTTCTCGGGTGGCTGGGGCTGAGATGCGAGGCACGAGCATCGGTGCCCCAAACGTGAATCACTGGGGCTTCACCACTCGCTGCTCATGGTTCATCCCCGGCCACCCCCACTCGTATCACGGCCCGAAATAGACTTTGCAGTTCTCCTGGATCAAACAGAAGTGCGGCTTGGTTCGATTATTCCGAATATACGGACTGACACCGTTACTCCCGGCTGTACGGCGAGTGACGAATGGGCGGGGCGGCTGGAAACGGCTGTGACGGCTGTTCGGCCCGCTTCCCGATGGTGGTGGGCCGTGTATCCATTTTGGCTTATCGTTGCCGAAAAACCCGGCCGATTCGTCATAATACCGTCTGCCCTCGCCATGGCGACGACTGGACGGCGCGGAAGCACGGACAAAAATGGGGACAGTTGCTGACGGAAGTAGTGTAATGATGGATCGCCTTTCTCATCGCCTGCGGCGCACGATTGCCGAAATGTTCGTGGTAGGAGCACTAATCGGCTGTGCCTGGGTCGCCGGTAACTCGGTTGACTCTCCTCAACGGCAATCGCCGACAGCCCCGGGCGGATCGGAAATCGAGCTGCTGCCGCCGGCGTCGATTCAGCCGCCGCGATTTCTTGGCGAGAAAGCCACGGCACGGTGGCTGCCGCCCTTGAGCAGCGAAACCCGAGAGGTTCTCACGGCGGTTTGCCCCGACAAGCTACCGCCGGCGAATCAACTCGCGCAAAACCACGTTTCCCCCGGCGACATTTCTCCCATGTCCAGGACGGAGCCGTGGCAGTCGGCGGACGACATCGGTCAACTGCCGCGACTGACCGGCCCGGCCCAGTTGGGCGACCAATTCCAGCCGGAGGCCGCGGACCGGCAACCGCAAGCGAACACTCCCCCGCGGGCGACCTGGACGACAAACGGCCGAACTCAAGGAGACGCCGCCACGCGAAGTGACGCCACGGAAGAGGATGTCGCGAACAACGACCGCTTGGACGACCGCCCCGATACGGCCGCGGATGAAACTGAAACGTTGGAAGACTCGACCGGGGCGTCGCTCTTGTTGCCGCCGCAATTGGCCGCCAATCGTTCCCAGCAATTGGAGCGAATAGCGCGTCAAGCCGACAAGAAGATCCGCAACGGTTACGAGTTGGCTGGCCGGGGTGCCCACTTCGCCGCCCGGGCCGAGTTCATCGCCGCCTTGCGACTGCTTGCCCAGGGGTTGGATACCGAGCGAAACACCACCATACACAGCCGCTCGCTGGCGGCCGGATTGACCGCCATCAAGGAAGTGGGCGATTTCATCCCCAGCGGTTCTCGGCTGGAGGCGCATCTGGACATCGCCGCGCTGGTCGATTCACATGCCACGCCCGTGCTTAAGAATACGGATACCGACAAGTTGACCTCGCTCTCGGCGGTGAAGTGCTACCTGACGTTCGCCCAAGAGCAATTGGGCGTCGCCGCGGGCCATGAAGTGGCCGCTTCGATGGCCCTGCACGCGATGGGGAAACTTCACGGAGTCCTGCCGGGCGCCAAGGCGCCGGAGTCGAAAGCCGTGACGTTCTACCAGGCTTCGCTGATGACGTTTCCGCAAAACTACATGGCCAGCAACGACCTGGGCGTGTTGTTGGCCAAGTCGGGCAACAACGCGGACGCTCACGCGGCCTTGTTGCACAGTCTCTCAATATGCCCTCAGGCCTCCGGCTGGCACAACCTGTCGGTCGTCTATCGGCAACAGGGACGCGAGGCCGACGCCCGGCAGGCCGACTTGCTTGCCGCGCAGGCCCGGAAGATCGAAGAGTCTCGGCGCAAGAACCGCTCGGGACATTCCAACCAGTTGGTGCGCTGGGTGGACCCGGCCACTTTCGCCGGAAGCCTCTCGCGGCGGCCGGCCACCGGAAGAAACATGCCTCTAAGAACCGCTTCGTCGCAACAGTCAAATAAGAGGAAATAGACGTGCTGCCCAAACACAATACCACGGATGAAACCAAGCCCTGCGCTTCAATCGACACCGGGCACGCCGGTGCCCGAGCAAGACGGCTCTTGCAGCGATTGCCGCTGGTCGGTCTAATGTTGATCGGTTTCGTTGTTTTGCGGCAAACAACCGGCGCGGACGTCAACCTAGATACAAGCTCCGCTGCGGATGTGCGGTCCGCGGTCGTCGAGGAAACGGCCGAGCCAAATACGGCTCCGGCCGATCGGCCGGCGGCTTCGCGCGCAACGAACGAATCTAGTGCGGAACGTGGAAAGATCAAGCATGCCAGGCTTTGGGCCCGGCCGCTCCGTGCAACGTCTGCGCGGTCGACGGCTCGACTTGTTGCCCCAAGCGAGGTTGGGAAGCCGCGCGCATGATCCAATGGCAGCAATACGCCCAGGGTGAATACGTGGGCCTGGACCGCTTGCCCCACGTGCCCGTATATCGGCTGCGCGTCGACGATGAGTTGGACTTGGTGTATCGGCTCACTCGCGAGGAGACGCCCAACCCGTACAAGCTAAACGTGGGTGACGAAGTTCGCGTCGAATCTTTCACCGATCCGAACCTTAACCGCGATCTGCTGATTCAGCCGGACGGCACGATAACCTTGCGCCTGTTGGGCCAGGTCCACGCCACCGGCCGCACGGTCACCCAGTTGCGCGACGCCCTGGACAAACTCTACAAGAAATATTACAAGGTGCCTTCGATCACCGTGACTCCGCTTCGGGTGAACACCAAGCTGCTCGACTTGCGGGCGGCCGTCGATCGCCGCTACGGCTTGGGTGGCCAGAATCGTCTGGCCAGGGTCACTCCCTCGGGCATGATCTCGCTGCCGCTTATCGGAACAGTGCCGGCGCAAGGGCTCAGCTTGCCGGAATTGCAGAAGGAACTCAACGAGCGATACTGGGAGCACATCGAGGGAATCGAGGTCGTGCCCGTGCTGCTAAGACGAGCCCCGCGATACGTCTACGTGCTTGGCGAGGTCGGCCAACCGGGGCGCTTCGAGATGACCGGGCCGACGACCGTCATGCAGGCCTTGAGCATGGCCGGGAGTTGGAACAACGGTGCTAACATCCGGCAGATCGTGATCTTCCGCCGCGGTCAACAGTGGCAGTTGATGGCCACCATGGTGAACCTTCAATCCGCGCTACACGGCCACGATCCAACCCCGGCCGGCGAACTGTGGCTGGCCGATTCCGACGTGATCATGGTCCCGAAGAGCCCTATCTTGATCGCCGACGACTTCATCGAGTTGGTCTTCACCCGAGGTATCTACGGAGTGTTCCCACTGGACGCGTCGATAAACTTCGCGAAGCTCAGCTCGTTGTAAGGGTGGGGTGTTGGCCAAATGGCGAATCGCCTACTTGTTGACGGCTTCGCGGATCGGGTCGTGGTGCTTCGATCTGTAGTAGAACGATTTCACAACGCTCTTCTCGCCTAGGCAGAATTGGAACTCGATCCGGTAGCCGCCGCGAGGCCACTGGGGGCCTTTCAGCTTGAACGTGTTGACCACGGTCGATACGCTCTCGCCAGGCTCGATCTTCGTCGGCTCGACCTTGCTCGAGACTGGCTTGCAACCGGGACACGTGTAGACTTTGCCTTGGCAGAGAATCACCAGACTCTCGGCCCACAGGATCTTGCCGTCTTGTCTCAGCAGGGCGGGAACCGTGATTGGCTTGTCGGTCGGGTTGCTAACGGTGACCTTGTACTCGCCGTCGCCGTCGGGGTTGCTCCATTTGACGTCGACCTTCGGCGGGACCTTCTCTACAGTGAACTCGGCCTTGGGACCGACCATCAGGGCCGGACGGCCGGTGACCGAGCAGGAGAGCGGGGCCTTGGTATCGATCTTCGCGTCCCAAGCGTCCTTGCCCATGCCGGCCCACGGTGAAAGCGGCTTGCCACCATCGATCTTCCAGCCCAGCGGCAGCGAGCAGGCCAGCGTCACCTTCTTCAACTTCTCGGGCGTGGACAGTTCGACGATCTTGGCTTGCAGGCGGCCGCGCGTCTTGGCGGCGGCGACCAGACAGGTCTTGCCCTCGGGGAACTTCGGCGGATCGTTCTGTCGGGCGGAGTGCGAGCAAGTGATCTTCTCGCCCGACTTGAGCGGACCGCGCAATACCTTGTCCACGGTGAAGTGCAGCGCGTGGCTATGGATCGGCGGCATGGAATTGGCGACGGGTCCCGCGTCGACGCCGGTGAGTTTGGCCGTGAAGACGTATTCGCTTTCATTCCACTTCTTCTCGCCGGGCATCTCCGCGCCGGGGCGTCCAGGCATCGGTCGCCCCGGCATCGGGCGTGCCACTCCAACGCGAGCCGGTGCCGCCGGAGCGGGCTGCACGGAGATACCTTTACCCCGGTCGACAGTCGGGCGGTCGGTGGCTTCGGCCGTGGCGGCCCATGCTAGGGATAATGCAATCAAGGAAACGTACGCCAGTCTAATGTTTGTTTTCACGGTTTGCCCTTTCGTGGACGAGATGTCGCAATTTGCCAATATGTCGGAAATGTTTCGATACGTAAGCGCGGAATAATAGACGTTTCCATCCACGTGAAAGTTCCAAAATTGGCTTGTCTTGCAATAGGTAGGAGCGGGGGACTGCCCCCCGCGGGCGTCTCCGCCTCGTGCAAAAAGCAGTCCATTTGCATGCCCACTCGCGCAAAACCATGCCCACGGTTTTCGTGGGCATGGCGGCGGGGTATCCGTTCGTTGTGTCCGGCAATTCCTTGCTAGAAGGGGGTCGGCGCGGCGCCGCCACCGGGGCCGGTCGGAGGACCGCCGGCGCCGAACATCTGCGCGGCGGCGAGGATCATCTTCAACAGTCCTTCCTCAATAACAATTCGGGTCCTGGCACCGTTGGGAATCGGCTCGGAGGTGATCACGACGCGATCCATTCCTCCACCGGCTTGCAATGTGCCGGCGACCATTTGGGCCATCATCTTCACTTGAAGTTCCTCGGCCACTTCGGCGACGAACTTGGCGATGGGAGTGGCCACGATGGTGACCTTCACCGGCGGCATGTCGTCGTCGGCGGCCTTGGAATCGTCCATAACCTTCTTCAGCGTGGCCGTGGCGTCGCGCCCGGCGGCCAGATACAACTTGTCGTCGCCGATGCCGACCACGACCTCGGCCGTTTTCCCGACCATGGCTTCAAGTTTGGGATCAGCGAGAGGAACATTCAGCACGTGGAAACGGATGCCCTCGTAGGTCTCCGCGTCGAGCTTGAGCATCTCGCCCAACTCGGGGGCGTCCTTCTTCATTTCGGCGACCAGCAGTTTTAGCGTACTTTCCAACTTGGCTCCGTCGGCGATGACGGTGCCGCCGACTGCCGTCACGGCCTTGGGATCGAGCACCAAGGCGAAGCCGCCGTCGCTCTTCTTCATCTCGATCGACTTCTCGACCACGTCGAGCAGGTCGGTGATGATCTTGCCGGCCAGTTTCAGTTGCTCCTCGGAAAGATTTTGCTTCTTAAGTTCTTTCGCGGTGTTTTCGCGGAACGTCTCAAGATACGTCTTCAGTTGGGCAACGTCGTCGTCCGTAAGCGCGCCGGCCCAGTTGGCTACCACGGCGGCGTCGGGAAGGTTCACGCCGGTGAAACTCGACTTGGCGTCGGCCATTTGCGCGAACTGCTTGGCCGTGTTGGTGCCTTCGACGGCGGTCACTTCCACGTCGAGAGTGGCGGCCTGGGTGCTTTCGTCGACGTTAATGCCAACGAGTATCTCGGCCCACTCGTCGAGCATGGTGGTGAACGGTTTGACGGCTTGCTCGGCCAACTTCTTTCGCGCGGCGAATTGCTCGTCCGGCTCGCCGGGCATTTGCTCGATGTTCATGCCCAGTTGGATTTGGGCCAAAGCCATTTGCCGAAACACGGGCGGGATATTCTTAACGGAAGCCTTGGCGGCCAGGTCGTACTTCTCGTCCAATCCACCCAGGGCCGTGGTGGGGTCTTCCGGCACATTGGCCAAGGCTTCGGCCGATTGTCCTACAAAAGCCCACTCGCCCTTTTGCTTGATGAACACCGAAGGGCCGGGCAGGGAAATCTTCCAAACGCCGTCCTCGCCCTCTTTGGCCTGCACGTCGAGCCCGGCCAGTACGCCCATCAGTTCCTTCAGATCAGTAACGGGCAGGAATCCGGTCACGGGAAAGGCTTCGCCGTCGGTGCTGGCCACGACGCCCCAAGGACGCGACTTATCCAGGCCAGCCAACCCCTTGCCTTGGGTCATGGCCTCCAGCATGCCTTCCATGCCCTTGACCATGTCCGGCTTGCCCAGCAGTTTCCCGACGTACCCGGCGTCGGTCATCAAGTTGTCGTAACCGGAGAACGAGACGGTCACCAGCGGTTTGGTCTGAGTCTCTTGTGCCCGGCAGAGACCGGCCGCCACGAGAAGCAGGGCAATCACACATGTCGAGGATACAACTTTTCTCACGATCCGATCTCCTTGTTAGAGTCTTGCAGTGGGGCAGACGCTTGTGTCCGTCAAGGTCACTGATATGACGGGCAGTCTTGTCTGTTGATTCACCAGTAGGACAGGCATTCTTGCCCGCCGGTTCATGGCAGGCAGAACTTCCCACTCTACCTTTTTTGAGGCAGACCCGCTCTACTTATGGCGGATGGGAATGCCCGCTTCTGAAAAAGTCTACAACGAAACCTCGGGGTTAACTAGTGGGCAAACCATCATTTCCCGGGGAAAACCGGCCCCCGGCGGCCCGTTCCGCTCTGCCCAAATAGTCGCTTCCCCCTCAACGAGGTGCAGCGTCGAGACCGAAATGCCCCGGCAAATTACCTGGCGGTCGGCCACGTTTCGTTTGGCGAGAAACGATTCGATCGCAGGGCACAGTGGTGCCGCGGCACGATGTCTTCGTCGGGTGGGGGGCCCAATCGCTTCCCCGCTGGGTCTCGGGAAAACACGAGCCGAGACCGATATGGCGAATCGATCATCGCCAATGATTGCAGACCCGGATTCCACCCGCCTGCCCCGCGCGCCGCGGCACCACTGATGATGGAGAGTACCGTCGGGCACTCCGTGGCGTTCCGCATACTAGCTTACAGCTGATGTCGGGTATCGGTAACGTGGCGATTTCGGCCACACAACATGCGGGGGGGTGGTTCATCATGTCGGGCGGGATATTCGCCGCGAAGTCCCAAAGAGCCGGATAGTTGCCGGAGGTCATTGCCGATCGGCGGCCCGCGACCTTACTCCCGCCTTGCGTATATCTCCCATCTTCCGCCTGTCGGCCCAATATTCCGTACAACTGGAAAAATCCGCAAGTTCCGCGCAGTTTCACACGATAACTAGTCTGAACCCGGCGACCAATCGGCTCGGGGGTTCCGCTTTTGGAACGGACAAATCTCAGCATCGATCAAAAAGTTCGAGGAACTACTGATGTTCAAGAAACTAGGCTCTGCCGGCGTTTGCGTTGTGCTAGTGGCGATTGTGCTTTCGGCCACCGGTTGCAACACGGTTTACGGTCCGAACATGGGAATCTTTAGCTATCCGATTCCCGTTTCGCCATTCTTCCAGGACCACGCGGAAGATGAATTGTACGAACAGGAGCGCTACAGACGCGTTCCGATCCTCGGACCGATCACGGCCGGCGGACCCGTCAAGGCTCTCGATCCACCCTCGGAAGACGAGATCATGCGTGCATTGGAGAAGGCTCATCGCGTCGAAGGCGGTCTGCCGTTCGGGCACGAGATTCAGCGCAACAACGTGCGAATCGTCGTCGAGCCGATCGCCGACTACGTCGATCCTCCTCGGGTTTATCCTTTGATCGGCCCGGCGCAGCAGCACCACGCCCATTACAAGTGCATCATCTATTACACGAACGTAACGCGGGTTGGATGGCCCTTGCCTTACACGCACACGGATGAGGACGCCCAAGAGGTCATCTACATCGACCACAACCACCTGCACATGGTGGGTAACGTAAACGGTGGCCCGGGCAGCAACTATCAATAAGCCCCGGACCAAATTGTCGCCGAGCGAGCCCAGTAATAAACGAACCCCAGTGGCAAGGGCCGCTGGGGTTCTTTTGCGTATCCGAAGTTTGCCGGTTCCCGGAAGAAAGGCCAACATGACCCGACCCGCGCCGAGGGCCGAATCGAGCAACGCAAGCGATCGCTTTGCGGTTGTCGCGGTCGGGCTGCGCCGAAGCTTGTTGCGAACAAGCCTCTTGCTGTCGGTGTGGTTTGCTCTTTCGGTTGTTGCGTCGGCCGACGAACCTTCGGGAAAGGAACTGTTCCTTCGCGGCGAGACTCTAATCGACGCGATGCGGTACGAAGAGGCTCGCGCCGCCTTTCGGCTATATCTGGAGCGATATCCCGAGGGGCCGCTTGCCGCTTCGGCTCTCTTTCGCGGCGGAGAATGCTCTCATCTGGCGGGCAAGTCCGAGCAAGCCGTCGCCGAGCTCGGCCGCTTCGTCGAGAACTATCCCGAAGACAAGCTATGCGCGTACGCCCTGCCGTACTTGGGCGAAATCGCTATCGACAACGACAACTTCAAGACCGCGACAATTTGTTTCGGCCATGCTCTGAAGCGTTTTCCAAACGGGCCTTTGGAGGAGAATTGCCGTTTCGGTCTGGCGCGAATAGACGAACAAAACGGAAAGCGGAACGAAGCCGCCAAGGTCTACGAGGAGATAGCCTCCTCGGGCAGTGTCTTGGCGGACAAAGCCCGTTTCAGACTGGCCGTTTCGCAATACAACTCTGCCAACTACGTCGAGTCGCTGGCAAACTTCAACCAACTGCAAAGCCTCCGCGACGGGGACGAAACTTCGGCGGAACGCACGGACGAAGCCGCCGATGATCTGCGGACCAGAGCCCGGTTGGGCCGTGCCTGCGCGTTGTTGAAGTTGGAATGGATCGAGGAGGCGAAAACGGTTTTCGAGCAGCTCGCCGCGCATCCGCGATTCGGCATCGAAGCCCGCTACTGGTTGGGGCTGGTGCTGATGGCCGAAGAGGATTGGGCGGCGGCCGCCGATACGTTCTCAACCCTGTCGGCCGAAGCTTCCGACCACGAGCTTGCCGGTGCCATTGACTTTCATGCAGGCGAAGCGTCGCTGCGTGGCGGCGACTTGGAGACTGCCCGACGAAAGTTTCAAGCGGTTATCGATTCCGACGAAAACGACAACGAGTGGGCCGACGATGCCGCGCTCGGTCTGCTTCGCGTGGCGCTTGCCGAAGAGGATCATTCGGCCGTCCTCGCGGCGGCGATTGTGCTCGCCGAACAATTTCCCGAGGATGCCCTGCAAGACGAAGCCCGCGAATTGCTAGCCCTGTCAATGGCCGGACAAGCGGCGAATGCCATCGCAAACGCCGTCGAAGAACCGGGCATGTCGGTTGCGAAGACCGCTCGTCCCAGCAGCGTCGAGACGGTTGAATTACTGGCCGACGCCGAGTTTAGCCGCGGGATCCAGTTGGAGAAACTCGGCCGCATCGACGAGGCACTGGTCGCGTATGGCACGGTAATCGACAATTACCCTCGGGCGTCGTGTCGCGAACGGTCCATGGAGGCCGCCGCCGGACTACATCGCCGCTTGCGCCAAGACCGCCAGGCCGCCGTGCTATACGAGAGATTGAGCAAACAA
>Ga0180432_10007480_pt1 | contig 13853 bp, 7 predicted proteins | sample SS_ome_10_FD_132414 | JGI IMG/M metagenome (GOLD analysis project Ga0180432, IMG submission 132414) | Hypersaline lake sediment archaeal communities from the Salton Sea, California, USA - SS_1_MS_2 metaG | ecosystem: Environmental > Aquatic > Non-marine Saline and Alkaline > Hypersaline >...
TAAAGTCGCCTCACCGCACTATTCAGGCGGGTTGGCTGGACGAGGGGGCTTTTGCTTCGCTGGTCGATTTTGATTCTTATTGGCAGCCCGATGCCATGCGCGAGGCGGACAAGTTTTGCACGGATGATGTGCCCCAGCTCTGCCACTACCAGGAGGTCGGTTACTTTGAGGACATTCCGCCGGTCTATGCCGGTCTGGGTGAGCTGGCTGCCGGTCAAAAGCCAGGGCGTGAGTCGCCCGAGGAGCGCACCATGACGGCCAACCTGGGGTTGGCTATGGACGACATGGTCGTGGCGCCGCTGCTCTACGAGCGGGCGGTGGAAAAAGGGATGGGTGTCTGGCTGCCGCTGTGACGTCTCTGCGAGGTCTGTTGCCACAATTTTTCCGGCCAACGCTGGCGACTGGATGAGACGCCGGCCGGCGCTATGTTGCTAACCTGACGGCTTGTCTGCTGTCTCTATTGTTTCGCGCACAGCAGGCAGGCCGTTTTTGTTTTTCGCCTTTGTTGTTGGGCTTGACCTGGTGTCTTCTGGGTGCTATAATGTCGCGGTTCGATGAAAGAACGACATTGGGCCGCGTGCGTTCCAGGCGTTTCCCAATGGAAAAAGAAGGGGGTTGGGATGGATCAGATAGCGTCTACAAAGCAAAAAGAGGGCTGGCGGGCGCTGCCGCGCAACGTGTGGGCAGTGAGTCTGACCAGCTTTTTTATGGACATCTCGAGTGAGATGGTCATCAACATTCTGCCGCTCTTTTTGAGCAATGTGCTGGGTGTGGGGACGAATGTCATTGGTCTCATCGAAGGCATTGCCGAAGCGACGGCCAGCCTGCTCAAGGTTTTCTCTGGCTGGTTGTCGGACAGGTTGCGAGCGCGCAAGTGGCTGGCCGTGGCCGGCTATGGCATTTCGGCGCTGGCCAAGCCTTTCTTTTACCTGGCTAACACCTGGACAGCAGTATTTGCGGTGCGCTGGGCTGACCGGGTGGGCAAGGGTGTCCGTACCGCGCCCAGGGACGCGTTGGTGGCCGACAGCATTGACGAGAGACATCGCGGTCTGGCCTTTGGCTTTCACCGGGCGGCCGATACGGGTGGGGCGATGCTGGGACTGCTGATTGCGCTGGGGGTTGTCTGGGTGGCGCAGTCGGCTGCGGTGGAACTGGGCCGGCGCACGTTCCAGATCGTGGTGTTGGTCAGTCTTGTACCCGCGTTGCTGGCTGTGTTCTCTCTGGCCGTGGGCGCAAAGGACGTGCCCGTCACCCGCCAGCGCGAGAGGCCGGCCATCACATTCAAGGGGCTGGGCAGGCCGTTCCTGGCTTTTATGGCCATCGTGGGTCTGTTTGACCTGGGCAATTCGTCGGATGCTTTTCTGGTGCTGCGAGCGCAGGAGCGGGGTTTGAACGTGCTGGGGATCCTGGGTATGCTGGTTACCTTTAACCTGGTGTACACGTTGGTCTCGACGCCGGCCGGCTCGCTCTCGGATCGCATTGGAAGGCGGAAGGTTATCGTCGGGGGGTGGCTGGCTTACGCCGCTATCTATTGTGGGTTTGCTGTCGCGGGCACGGGCTGGCATGTGTGGGTGTTGTATGCTTTCTATGGGGTGTATTATGGCCTGGCCTATGGCACGACCAAGGCGATGGTGGCCGACATTGTTCCTGTTGCGCTGCGCGGTACGGCTTATGGCACTTTTAATGCCGTGCTGGCATTGTTGGACTTGCCGGCTTCGCTTATTGCCGGTTTGCTGTGGCAGGGCGTGGGCAGTTGGCAGGGGTTCGGCCCCTCGGCGCCTTTCTTTTTCGGAGCGGTCCTGTCCCTGGCGGCTGCTGTCTTGATGGCGTTTTGGAGGCTCCCTGTCGGGGTGAGGGGGTGAGGTTTTTCGGACATCTCGGAAATTTTTGTTGAAACCAGTATATGTCACGACGAGGAGATGAGGTTAATGTTAAAAGATCATTTTGCTGTTATTCGTAAGACGTTTTCCGGCCAGGCGGCCAAAGACGACGTGGCGGCGATCGTGTGCTATCACCGCATCCAGGCCAGTCCCGGCTATCGGGACGCTGCGGGGTATGTGTTGGGTGAATTACGAAAGGCCAGGCTGGAGGCTCACATCGAGACCTTCCCAGCCGATCACCAGGCGACTTTTTGGACGCAGCCTTCTTTTGAGGAGTGGGACGCCACGGCTGCGACGCTGTACCTCGTCGCACCGGCCGACCAGGCGCGCAAGCTGGCTGATTACCGTGATCTCAAGATCTCGCTCATCCAGCGCAGTGTTCCCTTTGATGGCGAAGCCGAGGTTGTGCTGCTGGAGGACGGGCTGGAGGAGGCGGAATACGATGAGCTGGACGTGGCCGGCAAAATTGTCCTCACCAGAGGGGCGGTGGACCGCGTGTGCCGGCTGGCTGTGGAGAGACATGGTGCTCTTGGGATCATTTTTGATGGCATGAGAAAGACCCCGCCGGTGCGCGAGGCGATGGATCTGCCCGATGTCCGGCAGTACACTTCGTTCTGGTGGAGGGGGTACCCGGGTGAGAAAAAGTGTTTTGGTTTTGTCCTCTCACCCCGGCAGGGAGAGTGGCTGCGCGGGCTGATTCGCCAGCGGGTCAAAGAGGGATTGCCGCCCGTCAGGGTCCGGGCTCACGTGGACAGTCGTCTCTACGACGGTTCGATGGAAGTCGTCCAGGCCCTTATTTCGGGTGAGGCGGAGGAAGAGGTTGTTGTCGTGGCGCATCTCTGCCACCCGCAGCCCTCGGCTAACGACAATGCCTCTGGCGCGGCGGCGGCTCTGGAAGCAGCGCGTACGCTGGCGCGGCTCATTGCGGAGGGTCATTTGTCCCGGCCCCGGCGCAGCATTCGTTTCCTTTGGCTGCCGGAAATGACGGGCTCTTATGCCTACCTGGCTGCTCACGAGGACGCTATCCCGCGCATGGTTGCCGGGTTGAATCTGGACATGGTCGGCGAGGATCAGGCCAAGACGGGGTCATCCTTTCTCATCGAGCGCCCGCCAGACGCCATGAGTTCCTTTGCGCCTGACTTGTTGGAGCGTTTGCGCGAGGAGTTGTTCGACGATGCCCCCGCGCACACGGGACTGGATGGCTATCCTCTCTTTCGCTATGCCACGGTGAGTTTCTCCGGTGGCTCGGATCACTATGTTTTTTCCGATCCCACCGTCGGTGTGCCGATGCCGATGCTCATTCAGTGGCCGGACAAGTTTTATCATACTTCGGCGGACACGTTGGACAAGGTCGATCCGGCCATGCTCGCCCGTGCGGGCACGCTGACTGCGGCTTATGCTTTCTTTGTGGCTAACGCTGGCGAGGCCGAAACCAGTTGGCTGGCTCACGAGGTGCAGGCTCGCTTTGAGGTGCGCCTGGTACAATTGGTGCAGTCGTCCCTGACCGAGATGTGGGAAAGCGAGTCGCCCGCTGCCATCAAGGGTGCGCTGGAGAGGCTGGAGCGCAAGGTTGCGTACACGGCGGATCGGCACAAGGAGGCTCTGGCGACGCTCGACCGTTTGTGGGGGGATATTGGGACGTTGGCTCAAATTCTCAACGAGGAGGCCTCTGAGATGGCGCAGGGGGCTGTTGACCGCGCCCGGCGCACGGCCGGCAACCGCATCCGGGCTCTTGGAGCCGATGGGATGAGCGAGCCCCCGGGAGAACCAGACGAGTGGGAGCAAAGGGCTGCTACGATGACGCCGCGCCGCCTTTACCGTGGGCCAGGGGCTGTCGATGCCACGATGTACAAACTCTCACCGGAGGATCGCGCTGCCTGGCGCAAGCTGGTCGAGTCCCGCCGGGTTGGCGGCCGCACGTTACTTTCCCTGGCCGAGTATTGGGCCGACGGTCGCCGTACGGCGCTCGAAATTATCGAGTTGGTGGAGATGGAATCAGGCGTCCGGGATGCGGAACTCGTTGTCAAACGATTCGATCTTCTTTATCGGCTTGGCCTGTTAGAGCTGTGATATCGCGCGCCGCTTTTCTTTTTTTCCCGAGCCAAGTGCCCACTGGTCATGTCGGCTCGCACGAGGGGGAGATGGCGGCGTTCGATGGATTGTCAGGATGGTAAGATTTGTGTCTCAGGTCTCGTCTAAGGACTGTTACGCGGGATATGATTCTCTCTCACAATCCAAATGTAGGTTTGCGTTCAAAGGAAAATGGTGTATAATAGAGGATAGCATAATTAGGGGGAGAGAGGGAGAGAATGAACGAAGATAAGGCTCTACTCCTCATCGAGGGTGGGGAAAAAAGAGAAGAAGAAGAGTCGAAAGTCGGGCCTGTCCATCCGATGGCGACGCTCTTGCAAGAAACCGACCGGCTGGGTGCCCTGAAAAAGGGGCAGATTATTGAGGGTACCATTGTGTACATCTCGTCAAGTGAGATCCTGATAGATGTTGGCGCCAAGTCTGAAGGGATGGTTGCTGGACGAGAATTGGGGCGATTGGATCCCGAGTTCCTAGCCGAGTTGCAAGTAGGCGGTAAAGTTTTGGCGTTTGTGCTTGTTCCAGAGGATAAGAATGGGAACATTCTCCTTTCGCTGGCCAAGGCACAGATGGAGAAGGACTGGCGCGAGGCCGAGCGTCTTTTCAAGGCCCAAGAAATTTTTGAAGGGGCAGTGGCCGGTTATAACAAAGGTGGCCTTATTGTGCGGCTGGGCAGAGTACGGGGTTTTGTGCCCGCTTCTCAGCTCGTGGCGGACGAAGGGGTTGACCTTCCGGCAGAAGAGCGCAAAGCCAAATTGGTAGGCAGGGACATCCAGTTAAAAGTTATTGAACTGGATAGGGAACGTAACCGGCTCATTCTTTCGGAGCGGGCTGCTGTTCGCGATTGGCGCCGACAACAAAAAGACAAGCTGTTGGAGGAGTTGAACGCCGGGGACATTCGCAGTGGCGTTGTTAGCAGCCTGTGTGACTTTGGGGCCTTTGTGGATCTGGGCGATGCGGATGGTTTGGTGCATTTGTCCGAGATCTCGTGGCGGCGCGTGACGCATCCTGGCGAAGTGCTTGAGGTCGGCCAGAAAGTCGAGGTCTATGTCTTGAACGTAGATCGCGAGCGGAAGCGCATTGGCCTCAGTTTGAAGCGGTTGGCTGCAGATCCCTGGACGCTTGTCGATGAGCAGTACGAAGTGGGGCAGTTGGTGGAAGGAACGATCACCAAATTGGTCAAGTTTGGTGCCTTTGCTCGCCTGCGAGACACGGATATTGAGGGTCTGATTCATGTCTCGGAATTGGCCGACGATCACATTTCTCATCCGAGAGAAGTTGTCAAAGAGGGGGATGTGCTGACGCTGCGGATCATCAAGATAGATACCACCCGGCGACGGATGGGGTTGAGCCTCAAGCGAGTTGCGTCGGCTGATTATGTGGAACGGGATTGGACCGCTGATTATTCAGACGAGGGAAGGGCGGCGAAGGAGGAAAAGCCTGCGGCAGAGGTAGAAGCTATCGAGGTCATTTCCGAGTAAGAAGGCACAAAATTTATTAGAGCTTGGCCATGATCTGTGGGTAGTGGCACAGTGAGAGGTTTTTGTGACCCTTGGGTTTTGGCCATACTGGATTCATTAATTTATTTTTATTTGGTGCCTGTGTGCTCGTGAATTGGGGGAGTCTGGTAGGGCATTAGGTAACAGCCTCCCTGCACGTCCAATAGTAGTGGTTAGGCCATGGGGGGCTGGTGCGCGGTAAAGCGAATGCCCCCCATTTTATTTATGTGATGACGCTCACTTTTAAAGGTGGGCGTTTGCGAAGGAGATAGATGGTTATGTCGGATCAAGACAAGTTTGATCTCTTTACAAAGCGCGCGAGACGGGTGTTGATGCGGGCCCAAGAAGAGGCGCAAAAGATGCGCCACAACTATATCGGCACCGAACATCTCTTGCTTGGAATGATGAGGGAAGAAAAAAGTGTCGCTAGCAAGGTGCTCAAAAAGTTGGGGGCCGACTTTGATCAGGTGCAGCATCTGGTCGAGCGCCTCACGGGCAATCGACGACGGTCTCCGTTTGGTGGCAAACCCACACTGACCCCGCGCACGCGCAAGGTGTTGGAAACGGCAGTGGATGAAGCGCGGCAGATGGGGCATCACTATATAGATACGGGGCATTTGCTGCTGGGATTGATTCAGCAGGAAGAGGGTGTTGCTATAGATGTCTTGCGCGACGCAGGTATCAGTCTGGAGCAAGTTCGTAGGGAAACGTCGCGCATCATGTTGCAGAATCCGGTTGTGGCTGGCTCGAAAAAGGCTTCGCAGAAAACACCGGTGCTGGATCAACTGAGTACCAATCTGACAGTGCAGGCCGAAGAGGACAAACTCGATCCTGTGATTGGCCGGCAAGTTGAAATCGAGCGGGTTATTCAAATTCTTGCCCGGCGCACTAAAAACAACCCTGCGCTTATTGGCGAACCAGGCGTAGGCAAGACGGCTATTGTTGAAGGGTTGGCGCAGCGCATTGTCGCTGGCGACGTGCCCCCTAGCCTGATGGGTAAACAGGTTTTGCAACTCGATGTGGGTTCGTTGGTGGCAGGCACGATGTATCGGGGACAATTCGAAGAACGGCTCAAGCGGGTCATCGAAGAAATAAAGGGCTCGGATAGCGTCTTGTTCATCGACGAGGTGCACATGCTGGTAGGCGCTGGATCGGCGGGTAGTTCTGTAGATGCTGCCAACATTCTCAAGCCCGCGTTGGCCCGGGGCGAGTTGCAGTGCATTGGCGCGACGACGATGGAAGAGTATCGCAAGCATATCGAAAGCGACGCGGCGCTGGAGCGCCGGTTTCAGCCCATTGTCATAAACGAGCCAACAGTGGATGAGACGATCGAAATTTTGCGTGGCATCAAGGAGCGCTACGAAGAACACCACCAGCTTTCCATTTCCGACGAGGCCGTTGTTGCGGCTGCGCGGTTGGGAGAGCGCTACATCATGGACCGCTTTCTGCCCGACAAGGCTATTGATCTGATTGATGAGGCATCGTCTCGGGTGCGGATGTACAAAGTTCCCCATGTCCATGGCTATGGCAAAACGTTGGCTTCCTTGCGGTCGGTCCAACATCAAAGAGAAGAGGCTATAGAGGCCAAGGACTATGAAACGGCGACCAACTTGCGGTACCAGGAAGTGGACCTCGAGGCCCAGTTGGAGCAACTGCGGCTGGGCGACACGGCTGTGCCCGAGGAAATTGTCGTCTCTGGCGATGACATTGCCGAGATGGTCTCCATGTGGACCGGCATCCCTCTGACACGGCTGGCGGGTGAGGAGTCTGAGCGGCTGCTGAACATGGAGGTCGAGCTGCACAAGCGTGTGGTCGGCCAGGATGAGGCTATCACGGCGTTGTCCAAGGCAGTACGTCGAGGGCGCACGGGGCTGAAGGATCCTAAACGTCCTGTTGGGTCGTTTATCTTTCTCGGGCCCACCGGTGTGGGCAAGACGGAACTCTGCAAGGCGCTGGCCGAGTTTTTGTTTGGCAGCGAGGAGGCATTGCTTCAGTTGGATATGTCAGAGTTCATGGAACGCCACGCGGTCTCTCGTTTGGTGGGTGCGCCGCCGGGTTACGTCGGCTACGACGACGCCGGCCAACTCACTGAAACGATCCGCCGGCGGCCTTATTCTGTGATTTGTTTTGACGAGATCGAAAAGGCTCACCCCGATGCCTTTAACATGCTGCTGCAGATTATGGAAGAAGGCCATCTGGCCGACGCCCGCGGTCGAACGGTCGATTTTCGCAACACTATTCTCATCATGACGTCCAACGTGGGGGCAGATCTTGTCAAGCGATCTTTTTCGCTGGGATTTACCATCAAGCGGGACGAAGCTCAGACAGATGAAGAACGATACGAGGAAATGAGGGAAAAGTTGCTCTCTGAACTCAAAAAGACTTTTCGTCCAGAGTTTCTCAACCGTGTGGATGGCGTCATGGTCTTTCGTTCTCTTTCCAAGAGCGAGGGCAAAGAGATCGTCGAGTTGGAATTGGACAAGATCCAGGCCCGGCTTGACGAGCACGACATCATTCTCAGGTCTACCGATAAAGCACGTGGCTTTCTGGCGGAAGAAGGATACAGCCTCGAGTTTGGGGCTCGCCAATTGCGCCGGGTGATCCAGCAACACGTAGAGGATCTCCTTTCGGAGGGTATCCTCGGGGGCGAATTTCAGCCAGAGACGACTATCTTGGTGGACATGAACGAAGCAGGGGACGGGGTGGTCCTAAAGACGATCGAGGACACGACACCATTGACCAGCGAGCGCGCTGTGCTGGAAGCGATGTTCGATTAGGTTGGAAGGTAAAGGCTGACATGGCCAAGTCTAGGGCCAAAACGGTCTATATCTGTCAAGCGTGTGGCAGTTCTCAACTCAAATGGATGGGTCGTTGTCCCGATTGTGGTGAATGGAATACGTTGGTTGAAACCATCGTGGAGCGCGACCGTCGCGCTCCATTGTCGTCTCAAATGTCCTTGGCTGGCGTCGGGTTGGCCCCCCAACGCCTGTCGGAAGTGGGCGCAGATGGTACGGAGCGGATTGCTCTGGCGATGCCCGAGTTCTCCCGCGTGCTGGGCGGTGGCATCGTACAGGGTTCGCTCGTGCTGGTGAGCGGCGATCCGGGTATTGGCAAATCTACCTTGTTGCTGCAAATGACTTCCCTGCTTGCAGGGGAGGGGGATGTGCTGTACATCTCGGGCGAAGAGTCGGCGCAGCAGATCAAGATGCGCGCCCAACGTCTGGGCATTGAGAGTGACTCGTTGTACTTGCTGACCGAGACGAACCTGGATCTCATTGCAGCGCATATCGAGCAATTACGACCGTGTGTTGCGGTGGTGGATTCGATCCAGACTGTCTATGTAGAAGAGTTGACCTCGGCGGCGGGCAGCGTGAGCCAGGTGAGGGAGTCTGCCTCGCGGTTGATGCGCCTGGCCAAGAGTCAGAGCATTCCCATTTTTTTGGTGGGCCACGTCACCAAGGCGGGTTCTATTGCCGGGCCGCGCGTGTTGGAGCACATTGTGGATACCGTGCTCTATTTGGAGGGGGATCGGTTTCATACTTATCGCCTGCTGCGCAGCATCAAAAATCGCTTTGGCCCCACTTCGGAGGTGGGGGTCTTTGAGATGAGCCAGCAGGGCATGAAACAAGTCGCTAATCCATCGGAAGCGTTTCTGGCCGAGCGGTGGCCCAACGCGGCGGGGTCGTCTATTGCGGTGACGGTGGAGGGTACGCGCCCTCTGTTGGTAGAGATCCAGGCGTTGTCCAGCACTACGAGTTTTGGATTGCCCCGCCGGACGGCCAATGGCGTGGATCTCAACCGGTTGTTGTTGCTGGTGGCTGTGTTGAGCAAGCGCGTGGGGCTGCGCCTGTCCGATCAGGATGTGTTTGTCAATGTTGTCGGTGGTTTGCGCATCGCCGAGCCAGCGGCCGACCTGGCTGTCGCGATGGCGATTGCTTCCAGCTTTCACAACCTTCCTGTGGCTGCCGACATGGCTGTTGTGGGTGAAGTCGGTCTGTCTGGCGAGTTGCGCATGGTTGGTCACATAGAGAGACGGTTGAACGAAGCGGCCAAGCTGGGTTTCCGACGTTGTCTCATGCCAAAGCCATCGCGCCGGTTGACAGATCTGCCGGGGAACCTGGAGGTCATTGGTGTCCGCTCGCTGTCGGACGCTTTGGAGACGGCTTTGGTGCGTTAATGAAAGTTGGCACAAATTGAAGAAGTTTGGTATAATGCTTGTCGAGGTGTGAGGAGACGCAAATAACCGCTCTCGTCGCAAAAGGATCGACGGGGCGAATGGCAAGATGGAGGAATGTGGTGGATTCAGGAAGGTTTAGAAACGGGTTGGTTTATTTCATTATCCTGGTGGCGGCTGTGGGGTTGCTGTATAGCTTTACTTCACAAACCAAGCCGTTAGAGGTGGACATTAGCACGGTGGCCCAACAAGTGCAGGCTGGTAAAGTCAGCAGGCTTGTCAGTGCTAGCGATGACCAGATGTTGAAAATTGAGTACAGGGCAGGGGTCGAAATATCGATTGACGGCCGGTCGGTCGCTGTCGGCAGCATGAATGGGGATCACCTCCCGGTGGTGGCGTACAAGGAACGGGGCACGAGTGTCGTAGAGACTTTGACGGGTCTAGGGGTCACGGCGGATGAGATCCAGGCCATCACGCTCAAGGCCGAGCGGCCCAGCGATCTGGGCAATTGGCTGACGATCCTGGGCGGCATTTTGCCCATGCTGTTTTTCGCCGGCGTCATCTATTTCATGCTGCGTCAGGCACAGGGGTCGAACAGCCAGGCACTTTCCTTTGGCAAGAGCCGGGCGCGAATGTTCACCGGCGACAAGCCGACGGTCACTTTTGAGGATGTGGCGGGGGTGGAGGAGGCGAAGGAGGAGCTTCAGGAGGTGGTCGAGTTTCTCAAAGAGCCTGAAAAGTTTATTGCGCTGGGGGCGCGAATTCCCAAGGGCGTGTTGCTGGTGGGTGCTCCGGGCACGGGCAAAACTCTTATGGCCAAGGCCGTCTCTGGCGAGGCTGGCGTGCCTTTCTTTAGCATTTCCGGCTCAGAGTTCGTCGAGATGTTTGTGGGCGTGGGGGCGAGCCGTGTGCGTGATCTGTTCGATCAGGCCAAGCGTCATTCTCCTTGCATTGTCTTTGTGGACGAGATCGACGCGGTAGGGCGGCATCGCGGCGCCGGCCTGGGCGGCAGCCACGACGAGCGAGAGCAGACCCTCAACCAGATCCTGGTCGAGATGGATGGCTTTGATACGGACACCAACGTCATTGTTGTGGCAGCTACGAACCGGCCCGACATCCTCGACCCGGCGCTGATGCGACCCGGTCGTTTTGACCGTCGCGTTGTGTTGGATCGACCCGACTTGAAAGGCCGTGAGGCGATTCTGCAAGTACACGTGCGCGGCAAGCCTTTGGCTGCTGATGTGGACCTGTCCACCCTGGCCAAGCAGACCCCCGGCTTTGTGGGGGCCGAAGTCGAGAACTTGGTCAACGAGGCTGCTATCCTGGCCGCGCGGGCTGACAAGAAGGCCATTGGCATGGAGGAATTTGAAGAGGCTATCGAGCGGGTCATTGCGGGGCCGGAGCGGCGGAGCCGTCTCATCAGCGATGAGGAGAAGGAAGTGATTGCCTATCACGAAGCAGGCCACGCTCTGGTGCAGTGGAATTTGAAAGGCTGTGATCCGGTGTACAAGGTGACCATCGTCTCGCGGGGGATGGCGCTGGGTTATACCATGGCTTTGCCAGAAGAGGATCGCTACCTTCAGCAAAAGAGCCGGTTCAAGGACCAACTGGCGGGTTTGTTGGGGGGGCGGGCAGCAGAAGAATTGATCTTTGACGACGTGACTACGGGTGCGAGCAACGACCTGGAACGGGCGACCGAATTGGCCCGCAAAATGGTCACGCGCTATGGCATGAGCGAGTCGCTCGGTCCGATGACTTTTGGTCAGAAAGAAGAGTTGATCTTTTTGGGGCGAGAGATCTCGGAGCAACGGGATTACAGCGAGCAGACGGCGCAGCAGATCGATCGGGAAGTCAAGAGGATTATTGAGGAGGCTTATCAAGTTGCCAAGGATTTGCTGACCGAATACCACGACAAGCTCGTGGCTATGGCTCAGAAGCTGGTGGAAGTGGAAACGCTGGACGGAGCAGAGCTGGAGGTTTTGTTGGCCTGAGGGCCGGATAACCAATTAGCATTTACAAGGGGCCATCGTGATTTAGGTGACGATGGCCCTTTTTTGTGTTATGCCATTGCTCTGAATCAAAAATCTGGTTTCTTATCTCACTTTCCTGAATGTTTACCTTGGGCTTTGCCAAAATTTGATGATGGTGTATAATATCCATAACGAGGCAAGGATCCAATTGCATCAATGGCAGGTTGAGGTTATAATGGGGTATTGTAGGAGAGGTCGTTGAACATTGCGCCCGAGGTCCTGCACGGCGCGCGCACCGAAAGCTGATCCCTTTTGGTGTGCGAAGGTTTGTGACGAGGAATATCAAATGGCATTGAGCACGCGACAATTTCCAGATTTAGAGGGTGGTCTGAGTGAAGGGGAAACGTTGCCCAAGGGAACGGTTCTCCAGGATCGATATGAAATTTTAAAGACCCAGGGCATTGGTGGTATGTCGGTGGTTTACCAGGCTCGCGACATGCGGTTTCCCAAAGTCTCCAAGCTTTGTGCTGTCAAAGAGATGATTAATGCTGCTCCCGATGTGCGGTTGCGAGAGTTGACGGTCCAGGCCTTTGAGAGAGAAGCCAATGTCATGGCGATGTTGAGCCATCCGGCTTTGCCCAAGATATTTGACTATTTCAGCGAAGGCAACCGCAGTTATCTGGTGATGGATTTCATTACGGGCAAAGATCTGGAAGTGGTTCTGGGAGAGTCGCTAGGTTTTTTGTCAGAAGAGCAAGTCATCAAATGGGCCGTTGATATCTGTGATGTGCTGGATTATCTCCACAATTTGAAACCCCATCCCATTATTTTCCGCGATATGAAGCCCTCGAATATCATGCAGAGTTTGCAAGAGCAGATCATGCTGATCGATTTTGGCATTGCCAGGATTTTTCAGCCGGATCAGAAAGGCACCATGATTGGCACCGAGGGGTATTCGCCACCGGAGCAATATCGAGGTATCGCTGAGCCCCGGGGGGACATTTATGCGCTGGGGGCGACGCTGCATCACCTGTTAACCAAGCGGGATCCTCGTCTGGAGCCACCTTTTTCGTTTGAAGAAAGGCCTGTGCGGGCGATCAACCCCGATGTGTCGGAGGGGTTGGAGGCCATCGTGATGAAGGCGCTGCAATATGATATGGAAAAGCGCTTTTCCTCGGCCAAAGAGATGAAGATGGCTCTGATGGCGCTCACCGATTGGCAAAGTGGAGAGTCTTCCATCTCGACGAGGACTGTGGCCTTTACTCCCTCGCCCAGTAGGGTGTTGGCTGTCTGGCAGTTTGCTTGTGAGGATGAAGTTCGTTCGTCCCCCGTTGTCTCTGATGGGGTGCTCTATGTGGGGGCCTATGATCACAATGTGTGGGCGCTGGATGCCAAGTTGGGCGATTTTATCTGGAAGTATGCGACGGAGGGAGGCATTGCCGCCACGCCTTGCGTTTACGAAAACAAGGTGATTGTGGGCTCTGAAGATCGTGTTTTATATGCTATCAGTGCGGATCAGGGGCGCATTGTATGGTCTTGTCCTACCAATGGCCGTATTCGGTCGTCGGCCAGGGTAGAGTTTGACCACGTGTTCTTTGGTTCGGACGATGGGTATCTTTATACGGTGAGCGCCAGGTCGGGCAGAGTGGCGTGGCGCTTTCAGGCTATGAAAGAGATCCGGTCCACGCCGGCGATAGAGGATGAGGTGATCTATTTCGGTTCGGAGGACGGTCACCTGTATGCTGTGAGTATCCAGGGAGGGAGTCGTCGCTGGCAGTTTCGTATCGCCAGAGGGGTGATGTCTTCGCCCCTGATTTATGAAGGGTTGATTTACGTCGGCGGCAGGGATAACAGCTTGTATGCTATTGATGCACGCTATGGCTCGGCCGCCTGGCGATATCGCACCGGTGGACAGGTTCTATCCTCTCCGGCAATCTCTCCGGAGTTGGGTATTGTTTACGTGGGATCGGTGGATGGGTCAGTGTACGCCTTGGACGCCGACTCGGGGCGAGTGGTCTGGAAGTTTGCGACAGAGGATCAGGTGAACTCTAACCCCGCTGTTTATGAGGGAGGCGTCTACATCGGCTCGCGGGATGGGCATCTTTATGCTTTGGATGCAAAATCCGGCGATTTGCGATGGAAATTCAAGACGGAAGGAAAGATCTTTTCGTCACCTGCTGTCTATGAGGGCATGGTTTACGTCGGTTCGACGGACCGTCGCGTCTATGCCTTGCCAGTATAA
>Ga0180432_10007482_pt1 | contig 13851 bp, 14 predicted proteins | sample SS_ome_10_FD_132414 | JGI IMG/M metagenome (GOLD analysis project Ga0180432, IMG submission 132414) | Hypersaline lake sediment archaeal communities from the Salton Sea, California, USA - SS_1_MS_2 metaG | ecosystem: Environmental > Aquatic > Non-marine Saline and Alkaline > Hypersaline >...
AGAATCTCATAAAGGTCTCCTTGTGGATGGGTTTACACACTCTCAGAGCTTACCTCTCTAGTAAGCTCCCGAGGAGGCCTTTATGAGTATCAGGCAAATGAAGACTGTCGAACGCTGGGGAACAATCGGTTTGTGCGCATGGTGAATTCACAGAAACCAAGGTGTTCCGTAAAGCTGGTGAACTTGCGTTCGCAGCTTATGCGCAAGGTCGTTATACGGCGACAACTGGAGGTGCGGTGCCGTTGATTGCGCTGCTCAGACGCTGGTGGCTTGGAGCTCCTTCAGGAATCATCGGCATCGCTCCATTCGCATTTGCGTCCATGTGGCTCTTCGCTCCCGAATCCGGCAACGCGCAGGTGCTGCAGGTAACTACTTCAGACTCCAGCTGGATTGTGGCCTCTGCGGCACATGTGGATCTATGGTACCACGGACTCGCAACCCTGGGATTGGAGGATGAAGGTGCGCTAACGCTATATGACCCCGATTACGCTAAAACGATGACCGAGGAGAAACGACGGCGTGGATTGTATCCAACGAGACTCGATGAGATCGGCTCCCGATTGGCACATGATATCGCTCGATGGATTCCAGGTGACATTGTCCACTTCGTCCCACTCTACTTCTCTACGTCGGGGCTAGCTGAGATGTTTGAAGCTCTTCAGGACGTTGTTGCCAGCGGAACGCGGCGTCGTCAGAGTATCCAGAGGGGAGCCGTAGTGATGTCGTTCGTATTGACCTCACCACGAGCACGAGGTGCTCTGTCGAGGTTCATTAGCGCGCTGGAAGATGAATGGGATGTGTTCTACGAAGAATATTGGCGCGAGTCGCTCCCCCTTAGATTGACCCAGATACAGGCGGTCCAGAGTGTGTGGGACCAACATTTCGCGTCGAGGCTGGAGCCGTTTCTATCTGACAACAACTTGCAGCATGGCATACTGATGGTGACCCCGATTTTGGGGTTCGAGGGCCGCATAGTGTCCGATGGAGACGTTCGTGTCGCAAGTGCGGTTACGATTCTCGATCCTCCGCAACGCGCTGAGTTGTCTGCGTTGTTGCTGCTGAAGGAACTCTGCTACCTGGCGATCGAAGACGCCACCGAGTCGGCCATCGGCGAGACCGGGCACAGTGCTGAGCGCACGCTACAAAACCTTGCCGTCCGATGCGGCGAATTGCTGATCGAACACAGTGTACCGGAATTGGTGGACGCTAACCAAGACCTGTTCACGTTGCCATTCCTACCCGACGCGACGACGTGGCCGAGTTTCCACGAATTGTATCCTGTGGATGAAGATCTGCTGGTTCGATTGCGCGCGGATTTGTTTGAACCAGCGGGCCATTGATGTCAACATCACCCACCTCTTGCCGCCGTCTAACAAGCGAAGAGGCCGTGTGAAAACTCGGTAGTGAGAGGTGAATCCGAGCGGTCTTGGGGTGCGGGCTGGTTGGGAGCGGTGATGATGTGTGAGATGGGCGCTGATCTTCACATTTAGGGTGGTTGAGACAGCATTATCTGGTTGGACGAGTGGTGTTGGGATGTGATTAGGCCACTGCGGCCAGGAGGCGCTGAACACCGACGATGTTGATCACGCGTTTCAGGTTGTAGGCGGGCACGGTAAGACTGAATTCACCACGCACCTTGTTGAGGCCCTTGAGCAAGAAGTGACCTTGGTCCATGGCTCGTTTCATGGTTCCGAAGGGGTGTTCAGGTAGTGTTTTGCGCTGAGCGAACAAGTCGGGTTTCTCGTGGAGCATGATGTCCATGTCGTCGAGCAGGTTTTCATGCACCCAACGAGTGAGTTTTCGACCGTCGCGGTTACGCGTGCATCGAGGTTTGAGGTTAAAGCGTTTGCAGGCGTTGGAGCCGTAGTTCTTTATGGTGCGTCCCAGTTCCACGGTTGTGGTTCGGTAGGTGAGTGTTTCACCGGTTGGGCAGTGGTATGCATCTAGATCGCGATCGTAATTGAAGTCGTCTTTGGTGAATAGTCCGAGCGGGGCGTTTGCTGAGGTTTTTGGCCGAGAGACCAAAGGGGTGAGTCCAGCGTCGACACATGCTTTGATCTCGGCTCCGTGGTAGTAACCTCGATCGGCAACGACGACTGTTTAAGAGGAATCCAAAGTCTTTTGAGCAGCGGTTGCGAGAGGGCTCAGTTGGTCGATGATTCCTGATTGTCGTGGGCGTCGAGCTTCTGGAGATAGGCGGTGATAGCGGCATCGATGTCTTTGAGCAGCTTCTTGAGCCGTGGTGCGGTGTAGCTTCGGTCTCGAGCGTTCACTGCTCGGAACTTGCTGCCGTCGATTGCGATCAACTCGCCACCGAAGAGGTCGAGTTGTTCAACAAACGCGTCGAGAAAGCGCACGGGATTGTCAGCGGCGACATAATCATCGAGTGCATCAGGTAGGATTACGACCTAGTTCCGATCGACGCCTGTGATGTATGCCATCGGCAGCTCTCGCGAGAAGGCATTGCGATCAACCAATTGGCACACAATATAGGGAATGAGTTTTCACACAGGCTCGGCATGAAGCTGGCATGTGCGGCGGGAGCAGTTGATATGAGCGCATTGAGGAAATGTAGATGACCGAGCGTTTCTTGCAGCTGGAGAGTCGCCGCATGCAGCTTCTGCCCAGGGTAGTTGACCTACCGACAGAACACAGAAACTGAGAGGGAACGCATGTAATGCGGAGATTGATATGGGTTCTAATGGTGGGATGCACAGTGGCGGCATGCGTCGGCGGCGAATCAGGCGAAGATGTGTCTGCGCCACAGGTCATCGCAGGCGCACCCACTCTCGAAATCGGCTCCACTGGTGACTCATCCGCTCTGACGTTCGGTTCCATATCAGATGTGGAGGTCCGTCCTGACGGCACGCTTCTCATTGCAGACCAACTCGCCGCCCGAGTTGTGCATGTCAGTCCGGAAGGCACTGTTATCGCTACCTTTGGTCGCTCAGGTAGCGGACCGGGTGAGTTTGTTGGACCTGTTGACTTGGCGTTGCTACCTGGAGACGAATACGCAGTGCTCGACGTCGATCGTGGCCTGGCCACCCGCGTGAGGGTGGCAGGCGACAGGCACAGTTACGTCGGAGACTTACCTTTACGGCTTCAGGCACTGCACTTCTGCAGTCTCGGCGCAGAACTGGTCGTTGATTCCTACTTCGGTGATCACGCGTTCTACCGCTATGACCTGGAAGGCGAGCTGGTACAAGAGTACTACCCGCTTCCCGAAACGGTCGATCCTGCCTTCGACGCCGCCGCACAGGAAACTATGCGGGGTCGCCTCGGGCTCGGCAACCTCCGTTGCCTCGAAACGGGGGAAGTTCTGTTCCTCCCGGAATACGATTCCGCACTGCGTGCGTTCGCGCCGAACGGACAGGAAGAGTGGTCGGTTCGACTTCAAACCCACGCGACGCTCGGTTACCGCCGAGACCCCGAGGGGCGGCCGACGGTTGAGGTTCCCGCGCAGGGATGGGTTCACCGTGGCGTTGCGGTACACGCTGTTGGGCCCGATCTCATCCTGGCCCAGCTGCAGCATTTCGGAGATTCTGCCGGAGGACGTGCCGATCCACCGACGGAAATGCGCTTGATCCGCCCGTCGACGGGCGAGCAGTTCACTGTCATCGACACTCTTCCGACGTTGGCGTATGTGGCGGCCGAGTATGCTTGGGGTTGGAGAAATCTGCCTTTCCCGCAGGTCGTGCGGATTCCGTTCAAAGTGCAGATGCCCCATGATTAGCCAAGCGAAGACTCCGCAGCCTAAGATTCGAATGAAGCTGGCACGCGCGGGGGCAATGGTTGATTTTGGCGCATGTGGAGATCGCGAATGACCGACACCGTCGGACCGCTGGAGAGTCGCCGCTCGCAGCTTGTGCCCATGCGTTAGGCGGACCGCACGCACGGCAGGAGGCGCAAATTGGTAGATGCCGCGAACGAGAAGTTACCACCCACTTGGCCGTTGCGCGTAGCTCTGTCACTCGTCTTGGTGGCAGAGATATGGCTCGTGGTGAGACTCACAGCCGAGTTGGACGCAGGCAACATCCCGTTACTGCTCAATGCCGTTGGGCTCCTCGTCTTCTCTGTGTTGACATGGCGTGGGGTCCCTTGGAGTCGCTGGCTACTCGTCGCGTTCGTGGTCTGGCGCGTCGTGGAAATTGGAATTTCAATGGCTTTGCATTTTGGTCCTGGCGATCACCGCCTCGTCGGTACACTGATTTTCGCAGGCTTCTATGTAGCAATCGGGGTGTTGATTGCGTCACCGCTGGGACGCTTGAGAAAGCGTGCAGCCGCCTAGCCGGCGCAAGGTTGTCAGACTGCTTCATCGAGCACGCGTCAGTTTTGCGTTGACTTGTCTTTCGCCGACGGCCAGTGTGGCGCAGGAGTATTGCTGTCAGTTCGGTCTACTACAGGACAGTGAACACGTCGTCGAGTGGGTCGAACCACAGCACGTTTCCCAGATGGACTTGGCCGAACGATCCCAACTTCAGGCATTGGAGGCACCTTACCTACCCTGGTGCCACAATCACCCTCACGCTAGAACCTGTCGAAGTGTGGACCAGAGTTCGAATGGAGGTGCGTCTCCTGTGCGAAACAAATCAGCGCCCGCCAGCCAGTCATGCACAGGTGGTCGACTCTGATACTTTTGTGTACGACAGGACGGTGGCTGGCGAACACGGAATTTGTCTTGGCCAGACAGCTTTTCGCATCCGTCCGGCCGTCGACCTTTGAGGAGAAAGAATGGACCGCAAAGCATTGATGCGCGAATACAAGAAAACGCCGCGTCCGATGGGGATATACCGAGTACACAATACGACGAACGGAAAGGCGTTGATCGGAACGAGCCGCGATCTTCCTTCGGCGCTGAATCGCCACCGCGCCCAGTTGCGTTTCGGCGGCCATCCCAATCGCCAGCTACAAACCGACTGGAGCACGTTGGGTGCTGACGCCTTCGAATTCGAGGTTCTCGACACGTTGTCACCGAGCGACAAACCACACTACGATCCAACGGAGGACCTTCAGATGCTAGAGAAGCTATGGCTTCAGAAGCTTGCGCCTTCCGGAGATCCGGGATACTGAACCTGACAATAAAATCGGGCGTCGGGTCGTTTTCTCCGGGGGTGGTCGTAACCCGTGAGTGAAGACTCGATCGTCGATCTATACGAACGCCATGCGCGCGCGTACGATCAGGACCGCGACAAATCTCTCCAGGAACGCGCCTGGCTCGACAGGTTCTTGACCTGGGTGCCTCCCGGAGGAACTGTCCTCGACATTGGTTGCGGGTCCGGTGAACCGATTGCTCGGTACCTGATCGAGTTGGGATTCGAGGTTACGGGGGTGGACGCATCGCCGTCGATGGTTGAGCTGTGCCGGGAGCGCTTTCCGACCTCGGAATGGTTGTTGGCGGACATGCGGAAATTGGAACTCCCGGGGCGGTTTGACGGCGTTCTGGCTTGGGATAGCTTCTTTCACCTCGACATGGACGCTCAGCGTGAGATGTTCTCTCGTTTTGCGTGCTACGCTCGACGCGGTGCGCCGCTGATGTTCACCAGCGGTACTGAGGAAGGTGAGTCGGTGGGTTGTTATCGCGGCGAGCCCCTGTACCATGCGAGCCTGCACTCCGTCGAATACGGACGTCTCTTGACGACAGCCGGTTTCGTGGTGAGAGAACACACCATCGAGGATGAACAAAACGGGGGCCATACCGTGTGGCTCGCGACCTACCAAGCAAACGGCGCGGTCTAACTCCATAACGGCAGTGTTTCACCAAACATCCTCCCACCGCTGCGGAGTGCTGTCGAGAAGTCCGGCAAGCAGCCGGTCTTTTCTCACTCAGCGCCATCCCTCTAGATTACCAGAGTGAGTGTGAGATTGAAGACAGTCATACAATCATTTCGAGGAGGAGATACGGACATGGTAGACGACGCCGAGTACAACGAGGTGAAAGAACGCATCAAGGAGTATTTGGCTGGTCTCGAGAACAAGCCGGTGGATACTACCATCAATATCGCCAAGGCTATCGGGATGAAGCGCAAAGACGCATCGAAGGTTTTGGCCCGTATGGAGATGGATGGTTTGGTGCAGGCAGCCGGTGTGACAGCGGGCGTTGCAGGATACAAGCTGATTCAGTAAAGGGGAGCACCAAACCTTTTTACTCCTAGCGCCCGCGTCCAATCGGCCGCAATTCGGCGCATAGGAGTGCCGCCGTCGACCCTGTCGCCAGCCACCTCTTCAACAGCGGCAGCGGTCGTATCGGCGGTTCTATCGACGGACAATCGGGACCACTTCACACTGGACCCGGATTGCTTCGCCGGAAGGCTATGCCATGCCAAGCGAGACGATCCGTCACAGAGTCGAAGAGCTATTGGGCCATGCCGACGTCGTGATAGAGGGCGACCGACCGTGGGATATTCATGTGCACAATGAACGTCTCTACGCCCGAGTGATGGCTCAAGGAGCACTCGGGTTGGGAGAATCGTACATGGATGGCTGGTGGGATTGCGATAGACTCGACCAGTTCTTCCATCACATTCTAGATGCCGAGTTGGACAGGCGGGTCGCACCGCGGAGCGACGCGTTTCGTGTGCTCCGGGCGAAACTGCTTAACCTCCAGAAGCCAAGCCGCGCATTCCGCATCGGGAAACACCACTACGACTTCGGAAACGATCTGTTCCGCAACATGCTCGACGAGCGCATGATCTACAGCTGCGGATACTGGCGCGATGCAACCACGTTACAGAAGGCGCAAGAGGCCAAATTGGACTTGGTATGTCGCAAGCTCGGACTGCGGCCGGGAATGCGTATGCTCGATATTGGCTGCGGCTGGGGCGGGACGGCCAAGTATGCCGCAGAGCGCTATGGTGTCTCCGTGCTCGGCATCACAGTGTCGGAAGAGCAGGTGAAACTCGGTCGGGATGTCTGCGAAGGACTCGACGTCCAGATCCGGCTTCGAGATTATCGCGACCTGGACGCCAAGTTCGACCGTGTGCTGTCAATCGGCATGTTCGAGCACGTCGGTCGCAAGAACTACGAGACATTCATGCGCGTGGTACGCGATCACCTCGTCGACGACGGGCTCTTCCTGCTACACACGATCGGGAGCAACCGCTCCCTGTCCAAGGTCAACCCATGGACCGAACGGTACATCTTCCCCAATTCAATGCTGCCGTCCGCAAAGCAGATCAGCGCCGCGATCGAAGAGAAGTTTGTGCTGGAAGACTGGCACAGCTTCGGGGCAGACTATGACAAGACTCTGATGCAATGGCATCAGAACTTCGAAGAGCACTGGCCGCAGCTCAAAGACGCCTATGGAGAGCGATTCTATCGGATGTGGCGGTACTACCTGCTTTCATGCGCGGGAGCATTCCGATCGCGAAAGACTCAGCTGTGGGAGATCATGCTCTCCCCTCGGGGGGTGAGAGGGGTCTATTGCGCAGCGCGGTGACAAATCAGCTATGATCCTCATCTTGCTCTAGTGACCCGCAACCAGCACTCCCTGCCAAAAGGACTCCAATGAAGACTCAAAGACGTGTTCTCATCGTGGGCGGTGTTGCCGGTGGCGCATCCTGTGCCGCAAGGCTGCGACGCCTTTCGGAGGACGTGGAGATCGTGATGTTCGACCGCGGTGCCTACGTCTCGTTTGCCAACTGCGGTCTACCGTACTACGTGGGCGATGTCATTAAAGACGAGGATCATCTGATTATCGCCAGCCCCGAGCTCTTCCGGCAACGCTTCAACATCGAGGTTCGGCTGCACAGCGAGGTTACGGCCATCGACAGGGAACGTAGCAGCATCGAAGTGCGCGATTTGGCCAACGACGAGACCTACAGCGAAAGCTACGATGAGCTCGTGCTGTCGCCCGGCGCCAAACCAATCCGCCCCGACATTCCGGGCATCGACCTGCCGGGGATCTTTTCGCTGCGGACTATTCCGGAAAGCCGCATGCTGCGTCAGTGGATCGAAGCTCAGGAGGCCAGCCGCGCCGTGGTAGTTGGCGGCGGATATATCGGCATGGAAATCACCGACAACCTGTTGAACCGCGGCATCGAGGTAACGGTGGTTGAAAAGCAGAATCAGGTCATGCCGGTGGTTGACGCCGAGATAGTCACCGTTGTCCAAGATAGTCTCGAGGTGAACGGCGTAGACCTGTACCTGAACGACACCGTGACCGGCTTCGAGCTGCACGGAAAACACTCATTGAGAGTCGGCTTGGCCTCAGGTCAGCAGGTGCAAAGCGACCTGGTGGTGTTGTGTATTGGAGTGCAGCCCGAGAACACGCTGGCGCGCCGGGCGGGGCTCGAAATCGGCGAAGCAGGCGGCATTCGCGTTAACTCGCAGATGGTTACCAGCGACCCTCACATTTGGGCCGTCGGCGACGCCGTGGAGATCCACAATGTGGTGACAAGACAAAACACCGTGATTCCCCTGGCCGGACCGGCCAACCGCCAGGGGCGCATAGCAGCCGATGTTATCTCGGGACGCCCGAGTGTTTTCCGAGGCGTTCAGGGTACGTCGGTTGTGGGCGTCCTGGATCAGGTGCTGGCCTTCACCGGGCCCTCCGAAAAGGAGCTGCGGAGGCTTGGCCTCTGGGGACAGATGGAGAAGGTCTACCTGCATCCGGGTCATCACGCCGGCTACTACCCCGGATCGAGCCCCATCACGCTGAAGCTGATCTTCAATCGGCAAGACGGTCGCGTAGTGGGTGCCCAGGCCGTGGGCAAGGGAGGCGTGGACAAGCGCATCGATGTGATATCCATGGCCATTCAGATGGAAGGAACGGTTTTCGACCTGGAAGAAGCCGAATTGTGTTACGCGCCCCAGTTCGGAACGGCCAAGGACCCGGTTAACATTGCCGGCATGATCGCGGCCAACGTGATGCGCGGCGACGTTTCGCTGGCTCATTGGGAGACGGCTCTGGACGGTGATGCTCTAATTCTAGATGTGCGCGACCCGTCGGAGTACAAAAGTGGGCACGTGGAGGGAGCGCAAAACCTGCCTCTGGATCAGGTGCGCGACAGCCTGAATGAACTTCCCAGGGACCGAGAGATCTTGACCTACTGCTACGTCGGCCAGCGCTCCTATTATGCCGCGCGAGCGCTGAGCCAGTACGGATTCACTGTCAGAAACATCAGCGGCGGGTTCAAGACCCTCACGCTTAGATGATGGTCACTATCGGAAGGTACGGTCAACTTGGCGTGCGCCGCGTATCACTCCAAGCTGGATGTAGTCGCGCGGGAAGAAGAGTCCGAGAGTCCAATCCAATGCGACACGGACCTTCCTCTTGAGGCCAGGCATTTTCAGAAAGTAGACCGTTCTCCAGAGCCACCAGGCCGGGAACCCCGACAGCTTGAACCCAAACACCCGCGCCACTCCCGTGCGGCAGCCTAACGCGGCCAACGATCCCGATGTCTCGATGTTGCATGGTCTGGTCGGTTGGCCTTGCAATACCCTCGCAATGTCGGCGGCAGCGTGCTTTGCCTGTCGAATGGCGTGCTGGGCGGTTGCAGGGTACGGTGCACCTGATGGACTGGGGTTGACGGCACAATCGCCGAGGGCCCAAACGTTTTCGAAGCCGGGCACTCGTAGGTCGCGATCCGTGAGCAGATAGCCACGCTGGTCTTTGGGCAGTGGCAAAGCTTCGAGTTGCGGTCCGGGAGCTATTCCAGCACACCAGATTACCGTGTGTGCGGCCACAGTTGAGCCTGAGCTCAACCGCACGGAATCCTGAGTTATCTCCTCCACCGACTCGTTCAACAGCACTTGAATCCCGCGCCGTCTCATCTTCTCGGTAGCATACTCCGAGAGCTCCGGATCCAGAGCGCGTAGAAGCCTGTCCGTCACCTCAATGAGCGTTACCGATACGTCGCCAGGCTCCAGATTCGAGTATTGCCGGGTCGCCTCACGCAGAAAGACCTCGAACTCCCCGGCGGCTTCTGCGCCGGTGAAGTTCCCGCCGACGAAGATGCAGTGTAGCAGTGAACGGCGGAGTTCTTCGTCTTCCGTACAATCAGCTAGCTCCAGCATACGGACGGCACGGTCGCGCAGCGCAACAGCGTCGGCGAGCGATTTCATCTCAAAGCCGAACTCGGCAAGGCCCGGGACAGGTGGCAAGTTGGTTACGCTGCCCAACGCCAATACCAAGTAGTCGTATCCGATGGAACCGGTTCGTTCCGTTTCCGCTAGACGGTAGTGTACCGACCTGGGCTCCACATCCACGCCAACCAGCTCGGCCATCATGAATTTTGCGTGAGGCAGGAAGGCACGTATGGACACTACGGCGTGGCGCGGCTCGAGACTGCCCGTGCCGGCCTCGACGAGTAGCGGCGAAAATACGAAGTAGTTCTGCCGGTCGAGCAGAACAACCTCGGTGTCTCTACCGCGCAACCGACGCTGCAATGCCTGAGCACAATATGCGCCGGCAAACCCTCCACCCACCACGACTATGCGCTGTTTCATCTGACCCGCTTCCTTCCAAGAGCTACTTACGAACTCCGACGCGGCATCGATGGCTTCCAAAATACGTGAACCGCTCTTCAGCGTAAGTGGCGTAATAAGGGGAATCGTTACATTTGATAGCCTCAGTGAAAGGTCGGTAAACATCCGCACGCGCCGCGAAAAGACTGGAAACCCTAATGCCGCAGTCTTGTTTTATGACGGAACGTGCGGCTTCTGCAACGGTATGGTGCGCTTCATCCTCGATCACGAACGATCGAACACACTCCGGTACGCGACCTTGCATGGGAAATCAGGTGCAGCTCTCATCAAGCGGCATCCGTATCTCAGCGAGATTGACTCGGTTATTTGGGTCGAACCGGGCGCAGGGAGGCGGACCGAACAGGTATTCGTGCGATCCGACGCTGCGCTGAGAGTGGCAAGCTACCTCGGCGGATTTTGGCGCATTGGCGTTTTGGGTTGTGTGATCCCTAGGCTCTTCAGAGATGCCGTATACGATTTTGTGGCTCGACACAGACATCGACTCACACGCAGACCAGCTTCTTGTCGCGTCTTAAGCGGGCAGGATCGCTCCAGGTTCCTGGATTAAGACTGCTACCTGGCAATTAACGAACGTTCATACATTCTGAGCCAATGGAATCAATTGTTTTGGGGTTTGCGGTCATCATTGCTGTTGGGATCGGTGCGCAGTGGCTGTCGTGGCGGCTAAAGCTCCCGGCGATACTCTTTCTGCTCGTTACCGGCTTCGTGGCCGGGCCCGTCTCAGGCATCATAGATCCCGACGCGCTGCTAGGTGAGCTGATATTCCCCGTCGTCTCACTCTCAGTCAGCATCATCTTGTTCGAAGGCGGACTGAGTCTCGACATATCCGAGCTGCGGACGATCGGGCGCGCCATCGGCAGGCTCATGACCGTGGGCGTGATCGTGACGTGGGTGCTATCGAGTGTTCTGGCGGTATTGCTGCTCGGACTCGATCTCCCGTTGGCCGCACTGTTCGGTGCCATCCTGGTCGTTACAGGGCCGACCGTAATCATACCGTTGTTGCGTCACATAAGGCCAAGTGCAAGGATAGGCTCGGCGGTGAAGTGGGAAGGAATAGTAAATGACCCCATAGGAGCTATCCTTGCAGTTCTGGTCCTCGACGCAATAGTTGCGGGCGGGCTCGACGCCGGCCTTTCTGCAGCACTGGCCGGAATGTTGCAGGCGGCTCTCGTTGGTGGTGGACTAGGCCTCGGTGCCGCCGGAGTGATCGTAGTTTTTCTCAAGAGGTACTGGATTCCAGACTACCTGCAAAGTGTGGTCGCGCTCGCATTGGCTGTCACCATTTTCGCGCTGTCGAATGAAGTACAACCTGAATCAGGACTCCTGGCAGTCACGATCATGGGAGCGTCACTGGCGAGTCAGAAATCCGTGAGCATCAAACCAATCGTGGAGTTCAAGGCAAACCTGCGAGTCCTGCTGATATCCGGCCTGTTCATCATTTTAGCCGCACGGCTGCCGCTCAGCGATCCCGACTATTGGAGCACCGGAAGCCTGTTGTTTCTTGCTGGCCTGATATTCGTGGTGAGGCCGGTTTCTGTCGGCCTCGCTACCTGGGGAACCGAACTGTCGTGGCGTGAGCGGTTCTTCCTTGCGGCCATTGCGCCTCGAGGGATTGTAGCGGCGGCCGTCGCATCGGTGTTCGCACTGGAGCTGGCACACTACGGATACACAGATGCGTCCCGTCTCGTACCTCTGATATTTCTCGTGATCGTGGGTACGGTTACGGTGTACGGCATCTTCTCTCCGTTGGCCGCTCGCCTCCTTCGTGTTGCGACTCCGAATCCACAGGGTATGCTGGTGATTGGAGCGTCCCCTTGGGTGCGAGAAATTGCTTCATTGCTACAGGAACAAGAGATCAAGGTCATGTTGGTGGATTCAAACTGGGCCAATGTAACTGCCGCGAGGGGAGTTGGGCTGCGCACCTTTTTCACCAACGCTCTCACGGAAGAGGCACTCGAACAAGTTGATTTTGAGATGGACGGCGTGGGGAGGCTACTGGCACTCACTCCAAACGACGAAGTGAATGCCCTTTGCACCCTCCACTATTCGGACCTGTTCGATCGTGTAAACATGTTTCAGCTTCCACCGGAGAGCACCGAAAGGGAGCGCCGACAACGCGGTGTTCCACTGCACCTGCGCGGCCGCTTTCTGTTTCGCGACGATGCGACGTACGAGTACCTGAGCGAGCGATATCGGACGGGTTGGGTGTTCAAGCGCACGCCTCTTACTGAAGAGTTCGATCTCGGTGCCTTCCGCGATCGATACGGCGATGACACCCTGCCCTTGTTCATAGTAGGTGAATCCGGGGACGTGGAGATCATCACTGCCAAGGATCCACCTACTCCTAAGCCCGGCGACGCGTTGATCAGCTTAGCGGCTTCACCAGAGCGTGAAACCTGACGTACTCCACTGCCACGCGATCGCGATAGATGCCCAACAAGCAATCCGCAAAGAAGGTCAGCTGCGGGACACGGTTCTTACAGGTAGACACGCTCGCATCTCCTCGGAAACGCAAGGGAATTCGGATCATCGCAATGGTTACCGTGTCCGGACTACCATGCCCGGTTCGAGGTAATTGTCAAACCAATCTCCCATGCGTGCATAGGCGTCTTGCCAGTGCTCCGCCCGGCGGAACCCGTGACCCTCGCCGGGATACCGCACAAACACTGTCTCGACTCCCAGCTTCTTGAGCGCGACGAACATCTCCTCGGCCTGCGTGATCGGAACATCGTGGTCGTTCTCGCCGTGAATGAAGAGTGTGGGGGTGACCACATTTGCCACATGCTTCATCGGCGACCAGTGCCAAAGCAGGTCGTAGTTGTCCCACAACTCCCCGGGGAACTCGGTTTCGATCAGGAGCTGGTAGAGCGAATTACCGTAGAAACTGATGAGATTGCTGACGCTCGCCAAAGCGACGGCGGCCTTGAACCGGTCCGTTTGTGTGATGACCCAGTTGGTCATGTACCCACCGTAGCTCCCACCCATGACGCCGAGACGGTCTGCGTCGATCCAATCATTCTGTGCGATGACATAGTCGAGGCCCGCCATCAGGTCCTGGTAGTCGCCGCCTCCCCAGTTGTTGATCGTGCCGTCAGCGAATTGCTGCCCGTAACCGGTACTGCCTCGCGGGTTGATGTAGAGAACACCATACCCTCCTTCCGCAAGCACCTGGTTCGATCCTGAGATCGAAAACCCATACGCCCCATGAGGTCCCCCGTGTATCGTCTGGATCAGGGGATACTTCCTACCCTCCTCGAACGGGTTGGGCTTCATCAACCAACCCTGCACCATCGTCCCGTCAAAGCTCTCGAACCAGAAGACCTCGGGAACAGAGATCACGACGTTGCTCTTGAACTCATCCTGATA
>Ga0180432_10007483_pt1 | contig 13850 bp, 13 predicted proteins | sample SS_ome_10_FD_132414 | JGI IMG/M metagenome (GOLD analysis project Ga0180432, IMG submission 132414) | Hypersaline lake sediment archaeal communities from the Salton Sea, California, USA - SS_1_MS_2 metaG | ecosystem: Environmental > Aquatic > Non-marine Saline and Alkaline > Hypersaline >...
CTCCAAAATGGTGAAGATCAAGGACCGCTTCCAGCCGAACCCGGAGAACGCCGAGGTCTACAGCCGACACTTTGAGAAGTACGTGGGGCTGTACGATTCGCTGGTCGGCATGTTCGCCAAGGAGTGAATGACCCTTTTCTTGAATTGTAATTTCCGCAGGCTTCTATATAATTAACTAGGAAAGAACAAAACCCCTTCAAAGGAGGAGAAGTATGAAAGGGAAAGTTTACCTCAAGGGTGCCTTATTGTTCTCTCTGTTAATCCTGGCAGCTGTGCTGGGATTCGCCGGCGGAGGGACTGAGGAACCGAAAGCAACAGCGACAGATACCCCCTACGGCGGGCGTCTCAACGTGGGTTGGACTACGGAACAGGCTATTGAGACCCTTCAACTGGGCGAAGCCTGGGAGCTGGGCGACATGGGCACGGTATTCTGGCAGTTGCTCTACGACCAATTGTGGATGGTCGGCCCGCCCCCGGACTACGCGATTACTCCCAGACTGGCCAAGAGCTGGGATACGGAGGATCGACAAACATGGACATATCACCTGGTTGAAAATGCCAAATGGCATGACGGCAAACCCGTGACGGCGGAGGATGTGATCTTCTCCATGGTCTACATCCCCAAAGCCATGCCGGTGTGGGATACCCCGGACACGACCTTCGAATCCATCGAGGCACTGGACGATCATACCGTGCAATTCACCCTTGAAGAGGTGTTCGGAGGTGAATATCCTCCGGTATTCTGGATGCCTATTTTTCCCAAACATATTTGGGAGCCTTACAAAGACGACTTGCTTGCCTTCAACAACGATAGAGCCATCGCCTCCGGACCTTTCAAGCTCAAAGAATTCAGACCCGCCGAATCGATGTGGTTGGTGGTCAATGAGGATTACTGGGGAGAGCGGCCTTATGTAGATGAGGTGGTTTTTCGGACTTACGGGAGTGAAGACGCCCTGTACATGGCGCTTAAGCGCGACGAAGTCGACATGATCGGCTACTATGGGGCCAGCGTCCTTGCAGCTCAGGATCTGGAAAAATCTCCCAATCTTGACATGCTGGTAAATCCGGGCAACAACACCTGGATGATGCCTTTCAACCTACACAAAGAGGGACCCTTACAAAATCTTATTGTAAGGAAAGCCATCATGCATGGAATCGACCGTCAGAAAATCGTCGATATGATCTATATGGGACAGGGTATCCTGGCCGACAGTCCGGTATATGCCGAATTGGAGGATCACAATCCCAACCTGCCCCAGTACGACTACGATCCGGCTAAGTCCGACAGCTTGCTGGTCTCCGCCGGGTACAAAGATACCGATGGAAACGGAATCCGTAATGATCCCAAAACCGGGGATGATGTCTCCCTGGTACTGATCGTCCCCGCGGAGTGGACAGAAATGTTCAAGGCTTCAACACTGATCAAGGAACAATTGGCGGAGGTTGGACTGGAGATTGTAATCAACACGATGGACATCGACGCCTTCTACGAATTGTGCTACGCACCCGAGGACGACGACTTCGATATGGCCTGGGAAGAGTTCGACGCCGGCCCCAACTACGACTGGATTTGGGATTATTTCTACAGCTACGAAGGCGGAGGCGCGGGTTGGAATGCCTCCTATTACAACAATCCCGAGCTCGACGAGCTGATCGATACCATGAGGGCGGAAGTGGACCTTACCCAACGCAGACAGTACATCTATGAAATCCAGAAGATCATCGCTGAAGATTTGCCCAAGGGTACCATGTTCAGGGGACCAATGATGGACCCGGTAAACACACGACTGGAGGGTTACGTCAACTTCATGGGCGGTATTTCCTCTTGGATCAACCCCTGGACCTATTACATGGTGCGGGTGAGGAAGTAACAGAAGAAGGTTCCTACATTCTGTTGACTCTCCCGGAAGGTATTCCGGGAGAGCTTCAGTTTACCGGTGTACAGATTCTCTCTGGGGAAAAGACTATCTTAAAAGACGCTCCCCCAATTCTGGACAGCAAAGTGTGGCCGTCCTTCGCTGTCCCATCCTCGCAGGTGGTAAAACTCGTCAAGAACTCTTTCGAACTGGTCTTTTCCCATTTTGATTTGTTTGGCCGGACCTTCCGGAAGTGTTTCTTTCTCGAAAACTTGGCGAACTGGGCGTTCTGTCCGTCCACAACAAGTTTGGCCTTACCATCGAAGGTAAACGGATCGAGGGCACCCCAGGTCTCTTCGGCGATCGGATAAGTGGTCATGTGACAGCCTCCGCGTGGAGCAATTGCGCAGGCCAGCCCCATGCCCTTTATCTGCATTGCATACTCTTCACCGCCGTACTGTTCATTCATGGCTCTGCTTCCCAGAACGGCATCGCGACCGATACCTCTCCCATGGGCGATATCCGTGATTCGTTTGATCGCCTTACGTGTCTCCCCGAACCGCAGGCCGAAATCGCGGATACCCCGCTCGCTCATCTCCATCATGAAAGCTATGGCACCGCCTGTGGATATCGTATCCAAGCCCAGATCGTCGCACAGAGCGTTCAGTTCCACGAGCAGTTCGGGATCTCCGTTCGCTATGCTGGAGCCACAGAGCGCAATGGTTTCAAACTCCGGCCCCTCTACCCGGGCCTTCCCCGTTTCCACATAGTTGCCGCAGGCAATACAGCAGGAGAAACAGGCTTTCTTGTTTTTTCGAAGAGCTTTGAAGGACTCGCCGTTCAGGGCTTTGGAATCGTCGAAAATTCCCTACTGGAAATTCCGGGCGGGCAACAAACCCGATTCTTGAGACGGGTCCACCAGCATCCAGGTTCCGAGCTCATATACCTCATAATCCGGGTTGCAGATATCGTCGTGCTTGTGCAGCCCCGCCACCACCAGCATACAGCGATTTCTCTCCTGCAGGACCTACAGTCAACACCTTGGCCTGGTCATCGCCTATCAATTTCTTAATTCGGGATTCGCTTGCGAAGCTGCCGGCTCCTTTCAACTCAGGAGTTTCTATGATCTGTACTCTGTCCGGATTCAGATGAATTATGGAAAGGTTCTTCGCCTTTCCGCTGATCATCAGAGCATCATAACCGGCGTAATTAAGCTCTGCACCTATTTTACCCCCACGGATCCGTCCGAGACGGGACCGGTCAGCGTAGACTTGCTGACTGACGCCATTTTCGCAGAACAGGAAACGATCGTTCCGGCCATGATCGAGGTGGACAACACCAGCTTGTTCTCCGGTAACAGAGGATCCGTACATTTCTTGCAAAAAATGCAGTGCCGGGAGGCAATCTTTACCCCCGCGTTGGTATATTTGTAGTATCTATAGATAAAGGATCAGAAAATAGAAAAATCGAGATCCTCGATGATGTTCTTTGTATTCTACATCGAGATCTCAGATCTGGTCAGAGACTGGCTCAACCATATTCTGTCTTTTAGGCATCTCCTAGGCATTTCATTGACAAACCACAAGTATCGCTCTACATTCGCTGATAATTGTGGAGGTGTAGTACCTATGTACAATCTGCCTGGTCCCAAAAGTCTCGAAATACTGAAAAAAGGTCCTAAGATATTCAAGTACGGAGGATACTACGAAAAACTCAGGAAAAAAGCTGCGAAGATGGGAATGACTCCGCCACCTCAGATGATCATCGCTAGGGGAGAGGGATCGTATGTGATCGACGAGGATGGTAACCGTATCGTCGATTTTCATTCGGGATGGGCTTCGAATCCCTTAGGCAATGCACCGGAGGAGATAATCGAGGTGGTTGAGAAAACGCTGCGTCAGTACGGTTTCATCTACGAGCACAAACTTCGCTATGAGCTGGCCGAAGCCCTCGCGGACATCTCGCCCAATCACAACCTGCGGCGCGTAAATTTCGAAATCTCCGGCACTGAAGCCGCGGAAGCAGCCGTTACCTACGCAATAGAACATACCGGCCGACCTCTGATTATCACGTTCGAGGATCAATTTCATGGGGATAGCATTGCCGCCCGGATGCTCGGATCGAACGGCGGGGCTCATCGGCGCAAGGGATTCGAGGCTTGGCGTGGTGGAGTGATCACGGTCCCCTGGCCGCACAGCTTCGATATTCCGGCCGGTATGAGTTCCGAACAATATAGCGACTATATCATCTGGTACATAGGAGAGTTTATCTGCAACAAAGTTGCCGATCCGCAAACCATCACGGGAATCTTGGCAGAGCCTCTTCTCTCAGAGGGCGGAAACTGGATCCCCCACCCGAAGTTCATGCCGGCTCTTAAAAAACTCTGCGAGCAACATGACTGGTTATTTATCTCCGATGAGGTCTTGGCTGGTATGGGCCGAAGCGGCAAATGGTGGGCGATCGAACATGATGCAGTGCAGCCAGATTTAATCGTAATCGGCAAGCACCTGAGCGGTGGTATCGAGCCAATTGCCGCGGTTATCGGAACCGACGAGGTGCTGGCAAGAAACGAAGGTCATTCCGGAAGTACCTTCGCTGGCACTCCGGCCGGGTGTGCTGCGGGATTGAAAACTATCGAAATCATTCAACGGGACCGACTGGTGGAGAGGACGGCTGCTGTTGGAAAAACGGTCCTTGCACGGATGAAAAACTGGGAAAAGCAGTTCGGCATCGTCGGCCAGGTTCGCGGCAGGGGATTTTGCCTGGGCGCCAGCATCGTAAACAAGGAAACGGGAAAGCCCGACGACAGAGTTGCGCTGGCCGTCGCAAACGAGGCACTGAAGCGAGGAGCTTGGTTGATTTGGGATTCAGAACCGCAAATCCGTCTCTATCCGGCGCTCACGATGAAAGAGGAAATTATAGATCTAGGGCTAACCTTGACCGAAGAAGCCCTAATGGCGGTGGATTCAAAGTACGAGCCGTGTGATTATCCCTTCTGGACTACGGGAATTTCGTGACAGAGGCACGGCCGCCAAAGTCTCAGCCAGTATCAAAAGCATAGGGGTGTTGCCGCGGACCGACTCCCGAAACTCTGGCAACTCACTCAGTCGTTCGGAGAGGATGCTGCCCTGCACTCCAAGTACAACTACTCATTTTCACAGACTTCTGTAGATGACACCCTGTGGAAAGGAACATAGTCCATTATGGCGCCCGACAGAAACTCATTTCTACCAGCAGACCGCACACCTCAGTCTGTTGTTGACAACAGACTGGAGTACAGATAGCCTCAAGAGGCACAGACCGCGAAAGGACTTTTTGCATGAATGAAGCAGAACGAACCGATCGATCCTCGATGAGACCCCGTCGGCGCATGACCGACTACATCTTTGCCGTGATCTTCAATATCGCCTTCCTGGTTGTAGTGAACAAAATACCGGACTGGAACATCGTATTCATCACCGACTCCTTTCCGGACGTTTTGTGGGCCGTCAACACCTCCGTGGCGGTCTCAATCGCTGGAAACCTGATTCTGATCTTCTTCCATCCCCGGTTTCTTCACCACCTGTTAAACGCCGTGTTTGCCGTTTTCGGCATTCTGGCCTGCTCGGTGATCCTGTCTGTGTTTCCCTTCGATTTTTCGCAACTGGTAGGAGAGTGGCTCAACATCCTGATCCGTATCGCCCTGATTGTCGGCATCGTGGGGAGCGCCATCGCCACGGTAGTGAATATCGTGAAGGCGATTGGTGCAGTATTCAGAACCAAAGAGTGAGAGAACTCACTTGACTTGGCAGTAGTATGAGACAGCTGGTCAAATTGCCTCTTATAAAGACAAACAAACCTGTAGTCGCCCAATCCAGCCGTTTTGACGACTACAGCAGCCAATTCCTCGATTCTAGCCTGCCGCGACTCAAAATACGTATTTAGCTCAGTCTCAGCAGCATTCAGCTCCGGGAATCGAGGGGCTTGAATTTCGGATCAACCTACCATTCTCTGAAATTTTACTTACCTAAAAGCTCGTTTGCCTTCACCACCGCCTCATGAGCGTTTTCCGCATAACCATCCGCACCGATCCGATCCGCCCACCTTTGGGTAACCGGAGCCCCACCAACAATCGTTTTTATCTTACCCTTCAATTCGGCATCCGCTAACGCCTTTTCAAGTTCCTTCTGCTCGGTCATGGTTGTTGACAGCAAACTGCTTGTTCCAATAATGTCGGCTTTCACTTCTTTTGCCCGATCGATGAATGCATCGTTACTGACATCTCTGCCCAGATCATGAAGCGTGTAGCCGTTCACACCAAGCAACGTAACAACGAGAGTTTTTCCGATATCGTGTATATCACCCTGAACCGTCCCTATGACAACTGTTCCCTTGTCCAGCGACTGCTCGCCCTTAGGCAGAGAATCGGTGATTTTCTCGGTTACAGCCTTCATCACCTCCGCAGCTTGAATCAATTCGGGCAAGAACATACGACCCGAGCTGAACTGCTCACCAATATCGTTGAGAGCGGGGATGAAAGCATTGTCCATCAACTCCAACGGATTTTCCTGACTAGATACCACTTGTTCAACGATACTGAGTGCTTTCTCCGTGTCAAAATCGAAAATGGCCTGTTTTGCTTCGGCGAGCGTTTTCTCTTTAATCATGATATTAGTCTCTCTCCCTTCTAAAAATGATCATTACCATATCGTTCAGCATGGCATGTACACCAATGCCTATTTATGCTCTATAAAATGCGGGCGGTCCCGCTGTTGCTACCTGGCTGTATGGATTCAAAAACTCTTATGATCACATTTCGGTCCACCCCAAATTGACAATCACAGCAATGATTTAAAATAGTTGACGGAATTGATCTCAATCCCCAATAGTTCAGCAATCTTCATTTTTGCTGTGATACCTGTAGCTCGCCCGGGATCTCCTGTAACGATACCAATACCTAAATCTTCCCTCAATGAATACATAACGTCTTCGTTTGTCAGGTCTATAACATCTATCCCCAATTTGTCAGCCACATACCGCTTGGCTTCGGCAATTTTCATTCTGCGGGTCATCTGCATCCACGCTACCAGATCTCCGGCAGTACGAATGCCACCCATGCCTGAAGCCATGATATGGGCAATTGGCATGCCAAAGGCATCCCCCACACCCAGCTACAACCCGTCCGCTTTCCCGATCAGTACTAACGCCTTGGACGCCCTGGTCACGCAGTCGATAGGCGTTACCAAAAACATCGGTACACCGCACACACCCATTCCAACGTTCGGATGCACGGGCAGCTTCGAGGTCTCGGAAGTATGTTTTACCATAGTTACGGCTCTTGCCAGATTCCATGCTATTGATTTAGAGGTATTCACGTTGATCGCGGGACCGAAGATATCAGCACCTGCAGCGGCCAATACCTCAGCCTGCTCATGGGGATACATACCGGCAAGGCGTTTTCCCTCAAAGGCAAGGTTGCCATGCATCCCCAGAATGAACTCCCCTGACATTCCAACCTCAATCGACATTGTGGGGAATTTCTTTTTCAGCTCGGCAACCGCCATGAGAGTTGCATAGAAATCCGCATCTCCCGCCGATGCCGCGGTATCGAAGTCAATTCCCTCACAACCAACCTTAGCGAGCTTTGTCCCCACAAATACCATGTCTTCTCTGAGCTGCTCAGCCGCGTCCTCCTGCGCCTGTTTGGACTCATCAATTTTCCCTTTCGGCAACAGATCAGCCGGATTCGGATGAGGTCCATCGGGTTGAAAGTAGAGTCCCAGGTTTGGTTGGGAACCGTAGAATAAAGGTACGGTGGTCGCCAGAGATGTTGTGTAGTATGCCTGCATTTCATAGTCGATGAGAGCCTTGACTGGCTTGAAGCTGTAGTCTTCATGGCCAATTGAAACGGTATCCGCAGCAAATCCCCGCTCATAAGCTAAAACTGAATTCTGGCGGCTGATCGGCAGGGCTGCACCCCCGTCGGCTGGGCCTGAACAATAAATCATAGCGCATCCATCATCGGTCATCACGACTTCGTCCCCGGGTGGTACACTCACGATCCGTCCCGGTTCAGCGAGAATCTCGAATAACTGATCAAGGTCTTCCTGATTCAGTTCGGGAATCTCCGCTTTCTTGGCCGCATCCTGTGTTCCGATCAACAGTTCTTCCTTCACCTCCTGAATGGGCATCGATATCCTCTCGCCGTCACCCATCCTCGTAACAATGGTGTCCTGCATGTTGAAACCTCCTAAACTATTATCCTTTTACTGAAATTTTCATTTTAACGACTAAATAATCCTTGCCTTCTTTGATCCTCATCCCTCGGAATACCTGCTTGCCGCCACCAGATCTCCAGCAAGCCGGATTCCACCGATACGCGAGGCAAAGCCGTGGCCCATAATATTCGCACTCTCTCCGTATGGAATAGCCCAACACTCATATTGGTGTCAGGCAAGTAACCTTATATGCTGCTTCTGTTATAGAACTAACAGCGATCTGTTACCACAGTAATTTTTCTCACCTGTCGAATGCTCTTTTAAACGCTGCCGTCGCGCTCCTTGTCTCACACACAGGATCCTTACAGCCTTATACGAGTCTGAGCGCTATCTTCAAAGGGGTGAGTACCGCGGGTTTTTCCCACGGTAAGACATACCTGGATTAGCTGAAGTTATAAAAGTTGTGCTTAGCCTTCTTCAGTCACGTTGCGAACCCATTTTTTTGACAGAAGCCGGAAGATGCCAACGACAAACTTGACGATCTCCTCCGAGCGAACCAGGAAGAATACCACCACTACCGATTGGTGCAAAACCAGACCGGCAACAAAGGCGAGGGGCACACCAAAGCCCCAGATGGTACCTATTTCCATCAGCATGCTGAAGCGGGTATCCCCACCGCTTCTCAGGATGCCCACGATCAGCTGCCAATTAAATACGTCGAAGGGAGTGACCAGAGCATGGAGAATCAAAATCGTATGAGTAATATTTCTTACGGATTGAGAGACCCGGAATAAAAGAGGAACCCAGCCTGAGAATAGTATAAGAACGAATCCAATAATGACACCTATGATAGGACCCAAAATCGAAAATCTGACTGCGTAGTTGTAGGCTTTTCTGTCTTCTCCAGATCCCAGCAAGTTCCCGATCATTACGGCGCAGGCATTGCTGGTGCCGTGGACCACCACGAGAAAGAGGTTGGTCACATTTTCCGCGATGTTGACAGCTGCTATGACCTCGGTTCCCATGCGGGCAAATACGACCTTGTACATGGTGAAACCCAACGCCCAGCCAACCTCGTTGAGGACCACAGGGATGGTGATCCTGAAGTACTGGCGAGCAAACGCTGAGGAGATATCGAGGAACTCTCCGATGCGGCCGGCCAACGGGGTTTCTTTCCAATACACGATGATGAGCAGTAGCACAAACTCCACAAACCGAGAAATTGCGGTGGCGATAGCCGCGCCTCTAACGCCCAATGCAGGAAAACCCAGTTTGCCAAATATGAGCAGGTAATTGAGAGCCGTGTTCAACACCAGTGAGATAAAAGTGACCAGAAGTGGAAGTTTCGGCCTCTCCACGCTGCGGAGCACCATGGCAAAGGACATGCTTACAGCGGATAGGAGGTAACTCAGGCAGACGATTCTGAGGTAATCGCTCCCTAAATCGATGACCTTTATATCCTGCGAGAACACGGCTAAAATCCATCCGGGTTTTAAAACCGACGATAGGGTGACCAGGATCGCTCCACAGGCAGCGGTGACGATACACAATCCCATGGCTCGCCGTATCCCCGGAATATCCTTTTTTCCCCAGTATTGGGCTGTGAATACGGCAGTACCGGTGGTGATCCCGTAAAAAAAGAGCATCAGCACAAAGAATACTTGATTCCCCAAAGCGACCGAAGCGATTTCTGTTTCCCCCAACTGCCCGATCATCAGCGTATCGATCATATTGAGGGAATACATCAGGAGGCTTTGCAGTGCCATGGGAACAGCCAACTTGAGCAAGTTTCTATAGAAGAGACTTTTTTCATCGGGACTGAGCCTGAAAGCGGTGAGGGGATATTTCAATATCGAATCCAGTGTATATCATAATGAGCTATATGGGAGACTGGTGCAAGGGAGCAGGGTATTTTCGCTAAAAATGGTTTGTTGAAGAACCTTCACAATCGGAAGACAGATCGAAGCAGAAATTATTGGAATATCACTATTCTATTAGAGGCGTGATAGAGTTGTAATCTATAACGAGTAAACCAGACTAACCTACCAGACTGGGCGCTGAAAGGAAAGTAGTATCAGTGATCAAATATTATGAGGAAAGGAGGGTACCGGCTAGCGATTCTATAATCAATTCAAACCTATTTGAACCGAGGTTACTTGGTTCGCCTCAATCAGGAGGTAATGAATGAAGGAGAAGAAAGCAAAACCGAGGGTGATTGGAGAGGACGACTGGGAGTGGTGTGGTGAAGATAAGATAGTACCCGGGTGTTTTTATACAAACATTATCAGTACAAAAGGTGTTGGCTCGGTGGGATTGTATTTTATGCCTCCCGGTGTAAAAACAGACGTTTTCTCTATGGACGACACAGATGATGGAACCGCAGATGAGTATTTTGGTCCATGTCATGAGGTCTATTACATCTTGGTAGGAGAGTTTACCATGTACTGGGGTGAAGACACCTCCAAGGTGAGGGCAGGCACTGCGGCAAAGCTGATTCTGAAAGCTGGAGATCTGGGTTTTTGGGCAAAAGGGTGGAAGTACTCTGTGGAAAACACCGGCAAAGTGCCGGGAACCTTCTTCTGGGGCCTAAGCAGCGCACCAAAGGGAATAAAAATCAGAGATTACACCAGGGCTGGATATAATTTCGTAAGCTGAATTATCCAAAACGGGTAGGAATCTCTCGACTTGGTTGGGCAGGCTGTTAATTAGATATAAATGCAGAAGTATTTCAAAACGTAGCACCCTTACCAGATTGTATTGAAAAAGAATTGAACAAAAGCATCAAAAACTTAGAGGAATTAAGGAGACAGAGGACATGGTAGATTTGGCCAAGATTGCAGATGGTGTTATAAAAGCCGATGTTGATGCGGTAAAAGAGATGGTTCAACAGGCCATCACTGAGGGACAGGATGTGCAAAAAATCCTCAATAACGGTCTTATTGCAGGGATGAGTGCTGTCGGAGATAAATTCGAAAGCGGCGAGTTCTTTTTGCCTGAAATGATTATTTCCTCCAAGACAATGAAGGAGGGATTGGAGTTGTTGCGCCCACTGTTGCTGCAAGCTGAAGTAAAAAGCGCCGGTGTTGTAGTCATGGGTACCGCAAAAGGGGACATTCACGATATAGGCAAAGGGATAGTGGGTACTATGCTGGAAGGCGGGGGATTCATGGTAACGGATATCGGAGTTGATATAGATCCGGAAAAGTTTGTAGAAACTGCAAAAGAGAAGAACGCAGACATAATAGGCGTATCTGCTCTTTTAACAACAACGATGGTCGGCATGAAGGATGTGATCGATTCGGTAAGGGAAGCGGGAATAAAGGTCAAGGTAATGATTGGGGGTGCCTCGATTACCGACGAGTATGCCGATGAGATTGGGGCCGATGGTTATGCCCCGGACGCACCTGCTGCTGTTAGAGAAGCAGCGAAAATGCTTGATACGAAGAGTTCTAAATAAATGGCTACAATGAATGGCTATATCGAAGATTACTATCCTATCAGATAGCGAGCTGGAAGCAATTCATAACGCCTCATTGGAAGTGCTGGAGGAGACCGGCACAATTGTGGAGAGTAGGGACGCTCTGGATATTCTAAAGAAAGCAGGAGCTGAGGTTGATTACGAGGAACAGCGGGTCAAGTTACCTCATGACCTCGTAGCAGAGGCCATAAAGAGAGCTCCGAAGAGGTTCACCTATTGTGCCAGAGATCCCAAGAATGACCTGGTACTGGATAAAACAAGGCCGTATTTCTGTGCAGTTGGAGGGGATCCGTTTCATATCGATTGGGAAACAAACCAGCGCAGGTATTGCACAACCGAGGACATGGCCCGCTCGACGGTGATTGCCGATTATCTGGATCATGTAGATATGATGTGGCCCTTGGGAGGCTGCTTGGATGTGCCGGAGCCTTTAACCCATATCTATAATATGGTTACTTCCTTGAAACATACAGCGAAACACGTGGAAGGGGACGCGGTAAGTGCAGCAGAGGCCCGCTACCAGATCGAAATTGCCGCGGCCATAGTCGGGGGCAGGGAAGAGCTCAGGGCTCGGCCTATTTTTTCGATGGTTAATTGCACTCTGTCTCCCCTCAGATATGAGCGGGGAATGATCGAAGCGAGTCTAGAGCTGGCCAAGGCGGGTATTCCGATGGCCGTGATGCCCATGGCCATGGCGGGTATGTCGGCACCGGTTACTCTGGCAGGCACGCTTGTTGAGCACAATGCAGAGTTCCTGGGCGGTCTGGCGATTATTCAGTTGGCCAGCCCCGGAGCGCCGGTTGTCTATTCGGTTGGCTCCGGTACGGTGGATTTCAGAACTGGGCTGGAGATGCAGTCTGCGGAGATGATGCTTATGAATGCGGGTCTGACCCAAATGGCTCACTTCTATGATCTACCCAGCGAGTCCCGGGGCATGCGTTCCACATCCAAACTTGTGGATGCCCAGTCCGGCTATGAGAAGGCTATCGCGTTGATTCCTCAGCTACTCTCAGGTCCTGACATTGTGCTGGGCTTGGGCGGGCTGGAGGGGGTTAGAATCAATTCTGCTGCGGCCTTGGTCATCGACAACGAGATCATCGACTACGCCTTGAGATATGTTCAGGGTATCGAGGTGAGCGAAAAGACTTTGGCTATCGATGTGATTCACCGCGTTGGTCCCCGTGGCAATTACCTGGGAGAGAGGCATACGGTTGAGCGTTACAGCGAGAGGTGGAAATGTCGGATTGCCGATTTCAGCGCTTTTGAAACCTGGGAGGCAGGGGGAAGCAAGCCGCTGGACGTTGTGGCAAACGAAAAGGTACGTGAGATCCTAGCCACCCACAGACCGGAGCCTTTGTCTGAGGCTGCGGAAAAGGAAATATCCTATATTTTGAAGAAATCCAAAGAAGAGTTGGTAACGGAGAATTAGCGATAAGGTGTATATGATGAAGAAGAAACCACTCGCATGATCCAGGGCTCAGGGGAGTGTGATTTGGGGAGTGCTTTCCAAAGCTAAGGATGTCGGGAAAATCGTGATGGGAGACATCAATGCATCATCAGCGTTCTTCTCCTGAAATGAGTTGCTATTCCTGTATCGATCTTTTCATTCATGCTGCAGAGAGATCGGCTCGGGCATACGGGCATTTTTCCTCCGGAAGTATTTGATCGGGAGGAGAGAAAGATCTTCTTCAGCGGCCAAGGAGTGAGGAACTAAAGTTCACAAACAGGCGCGGGAAACTCTATAGGGGCTGTTTTTTATGATTTCGACTCAGCTCAGCCGGCAAAAGAGTCCTTTTCCTCTTCGGCCTTTTTCAAGATATAGAGTAATTCCTGTTCAACCGCATCAGAGAATGGCTCGGGTTTGTGGGTGGCCAAAATCTCCTTGACCTTCTCCGTTGCCACTGCATGGATTTCCTTGGAACCCTGCTTCTCCCAACTTTCAAACGCATCGATATCAGCAATACGGGACTTCCACCTCTCCCTGAAATGCTCTACCGTATGCTTCTCTCCCAAGTAGTTGCCCCGGGGACCAACGGCCTGAATCACATCCAACGCCAAGGTTTCCTCGTTCACTTCTAACCCGCGGTTGTACTGTATGGCATAATCGATGATCTCGTTATCGATGATCAGGGATTCGGGGCAAGTACTGCGAGCGCTTTCCAGGGCACCAAGGCCGAGCAGGATATCAGGAGCGCACATCAAGAAGGGGACAAGATCAATCGCCTTTTCGTACCCATCCTGAGCATCGTTGAGTTTCGATGCCGTGCCCATAATAGCAGTCTCCCGCGGAAGATCGTAGTGGCGGGCCAATTGCGTAAG
>Ga0180432_10007484_pt1 | contig 13850 bp, 14 predicted proteins | sample SS_ome_10_FD_132414 | JGI IMG/M metagenome (GOLD analysis project Ga0180432, IMG submission 132414) | Hypersaline lake sediment archaeal communities from the Salton Sea, California, USA - SS_1_MS_2 metaG | ecosystem: Environmental > Aquatic > Non-marine Saline and Alkaline > Hypersaline >...
CATAAAAAAGGAATTGGTCGTTATTTATATAACCATTTTATTGAATATGCAAGACAAAAAGGATGTAAAAAAATCAAAGCTTTAACTATTCCTGAAAATGAAGAATCAATTGCGTTTCATAAAAAAATTGGCATGAAATTTCTTGGAGTTCCAAACGATAAGGGAATTCCAGTCATTAAAAATCATCACGATTCAGGGCAAGATAGAGTTGAGATGGAAATTGATATATGATTTATTTTTATAACATTTGAGACGAAAAAAACACAAACTAAGAGAAATTTTATAAATCAAAAAAGGATGAAAATAATATGTTATTAAGTCTTGAGGAAATAATTAATGGCGCTCTATCTATCATTTTTGTTTCAATATCATTGTTAATTGGTTTAAAAATTCTTTTAAAATATTTTGAACACCGGAGAAGAGAATTAATATTCGCCGCGTTAGCTGTTGTTTTGCTTTCCTCAATCTATTGGGATTATTCCTTTAGCTTCATCTTATATTTAACTCTATCAATAAAATTACCTGATCAAGCTTATTTTGCAGTAGGAATCCCTTCCCTTCCCTGGGCACTATTCTTTTGGTTATTTACGCTCTCTGAACTAATGTTTAAAAAGCAACAAAAAATCGTACTTTCATTGTATGTAATGCAGACAATCATATTTGAGATAATCTTTTTTACCTTACTTATTATCCAACCCTCCTTAATTGGTACAATTGTAAGTATTGTTGATTCAGAGTATGAGTGGTTTGTATTATCATACATCATTTTCTTAAATGTAATTCTAATAATATCAGCGGCTGTGTTTGCTAAAAACTCAAGTGAATTTGATGAACCTATAGTAAAAATAAAAGGCCTTTTAATTTTAGTTGGAGTGCTTTTCTTTTCTATAGGGGGATTTTCAGAAATTTTCAGCTCAATTTCTTTGGTCTTTTTAATTGTTGGGAGAATAATCATCATGATTTCTGGAATCATTTTATATGTTGGCATTACTATGCCAAAAAAAATCATTAAGTTTTTGATAAAATCCGAAATCCAATGAGATTTTTTGAAAGAAAGAACTCCTAAAAAGTTTTAATAAGTTCACTTGCTTATAATTTATTGTTATTTTAATATAGAATTGAAAAACGGTTAAACTTAAAATATGACGGATGAAAAAACATTTTCTAAAGAAACGATTGAAAAAGTAGCAAAATTAGCTTTATTAGATTTAACTGAAGAAGATAAAGAAATATTCTCGAAACAATTAGGAGATATTTTATCATATTTCAAGAAATTAGACAATTTAGACACGAGTAAAATTGAACCTACCACACATGCCATTGATTTAAAAAATGTATATAGAGAAGATATTCCATCAAAATCTCTTTCTAATGAAGAAGCTCTTAAAAATGCTGAGCACAAAAAAAATGGTTATTTTAAAGCCCCACGTATTTTGAAAGAATAGATGTGCTAAAGTTTTATGCTGTATTTCGCGTATTTATTAAGGACTTTTTTAAGTTTCTTATTATCTTGAATTTCATCCCAAAGTTCCAAAGTTCTTAACGCAAATAAACCTAGATCAATTCTGAACCAACTGATAGGGAAGAGCCTTTCTCTCTGAATACCCGCTTCTATGACAGTTATACAATCTTGATCAATGTAAAAATCCCGTGGTATAATATCTTGAAAAGTTATGCTATCGTTCATCATAAAGAAGTTAGCGGCTTTATCCGAGGTAACTACTATTCCTGTTGCAAATCCTTTTGCTGCCATTAATTTTTTAGCTAAATCCTTAAATGACATACCATAGAAATGCAGGTTCTTCTTATTTTCTCCTTGAAATGATATTTTTATACTATTTTGACCTTCACCATCTTGAACGAGAGCAGGGAATAATTCTTTATCTCTTTGTTTTTTATGGGTGTCCATTAACTTGTTAATGAGCATAGGATCCAATTTTAATCCAGGAATTACCGTATTTTGGTTAAGAAACGCATCAACCTCTAAGTCACATACGGCGTAAAAAAGCCTTTCTTCTGCCATTATATTTTCTAAACACTTAATAATTGTCTCTACCATCGCTTCAGGATCATCTCTTATAGAATTATACTCTTTAGTCGTGAAAGTATCAATCTGATCTTCCAAACCTTCGATATCATAAAATGCTCCCCAGCTAAGCTCTGTAACGATGTTTCCCTCGTTAAAAAGATTGTGATCTTTATCAATCGAAAGGAGAAACTTGCTCCCTCCTAAATCAACACCCTCTTTCGATCCTGTTGCGAGTATAGCGGCGGGCGGATTAAATAAGTCTATATATAGAAATGATCCCATTGTACATTTGAAAGTGTTCTTTTACAGTATCTATAGTATTTTATTAGAAAAAAGTTAATACAGTTTAAAAAATTAGTGAAAAATGTTTTAACTATTATCGTATTTATTAAAAGTAAAATCATGGATTAGTTGAGATTAAATGGATGACTTAAAAAGAGAAAAAGAAGAAGGCTTTGACATGGAATACATTGGTGATGTGTTAGACCAGAGAAGGGATCTTAAAGGAAAATATTACATCCCAGGATTTGGATTGGGAGCACAACTCTTTTCTTGCGTTGCTAAACATGTCGTTAAAAAACTCGGCAGTGAAGAAGGTGAAAAACTCATCAAGGATGCAGTAGAGGAGTTTGGATTAGAGAGAGGAAAGCGAATTGCCGAAAAAGTGAAAGCTTTGGGTAAGCCTTTATCATTTAAAAACTGGTTAATATATTCTGATATCGATACTCTCAATTTCAAGCCAATTTCGTCAATAGAGAATGGAGACTTTATCGCTAAGATAAAGAAATGCACCTTTTTTAACGCTGCTGCTGAATGGGGTTTAGAAGAATATTCTAAAATGTATTGTAATTATGTAGATTATAAAATACTTGAGGGTTATAATCCAGATATTAAGCTTGTTTTGAACCAGCGTCAAGATATGGGGACAAATCGCTGTGTTTTCAGATATATCATGAAAGAAGACAATAAATAATAAGCAGTTATCTTTTTATTCTTTATATATTTTCGTGAGGTTTCTGATAGCATCAGCCATGTCCTTTAAAGCTTGTTTTCTCTGTTCTAAAGGCATATTAGTAAAATCTTCGTTTAAATCAATCCCAATTTTTTCTGATGAGGCGATTTTTTGGAACTTTTTATATACTAACGATGTGATGTAACGCTCATACTTATTTAGAGCTACTTTAAGTAGAGGATGATCTTTAATTTTTTCCCATAACTCCAGTGTTTCTAAAGACTTAATTCCCAAATCTATTCTGAACCAGCTAATGGGAGCAAGCAACTCTCTCTGAATTGCAAACATTATTATGTCAATGTTTTCTTGATCTATGTACATCTCCGTGACTTGATCTTCTTTAAACACGATGTTATCGCTCATTATATATAGATTAGCAGCTCCTTTTGATGTACATACTATACCCGTAACAAAACCTTTAGCTAATCTCAATTTATCCGCAAGAGTTTCCAATTTAGACCCATAATAGTGTAGGTTTTTTTTGTTTGCTCCTTGGAATTCTACTTTTATGCTCTTACTCCCTCTAGCATTAGTTATAATCTGTGGAAATAAATTTGCTTCTCTTGTCTTCCGATGGGCATCGAGTAGCTTATTAATAACATGATAATCTAATTTAAGCCCAGGAATCACGCAATTCTGATTCATAAAAGCGTCAACTTCGCAATCTACTATTCCGTAGAAAATTCTTCGATTGGTTATCAGGTTATTAATGCTCTTAGCAATAGTGTCTACTAAAGCCTCGGGATCTTCTCGAACAGAGGCGTATTCTTGAGTTGTAAACGTATCAATCTGGTCTTCGAGCCCTTCTTCTTTATAAAATTCTCCCCAACTCATTTCAGAATAAATATTTCCTTCATTATATAAATTGTGAACATTATCAATAGATAAAATGCATTTTTGTCCACCTAATTCTACACCATCTTTAGAGCCAGAGGCAAGAATTGCTGCGGGGGGATTATAAAATTCGATTGGCAAGAGATATCATGCTTCTTTTTAATTGAATCTAATTATTATACAAAAAATCGCATTTAAATAATTAGCGATGAATTCGATTCCTCAAAAGATAATAAAAATTTATTATTTTTTCAAAGGGAGCTTGATAAAAAAAGTAGAGCCTTTATTTTTTCCTTTAGATTCTGCCCAAATCTTTCCACCATGTAATTCAATGATTCCTTTTGAAAGGTATAATCCTAAACCCGTGCCTTCTGAATCAATCGTGCTTATATTACCATTGTGGATCCTACTGAATTTTTTAAACAATTTGTTCATATCAGATTTCTTTATTCCTATTCCTGTATCGCAAATTGAAAACTCAATATAATTTTCTTTTTCTTCTAATGTAATAGTGATTTTTCCTTTGACTGGTGTAAATTTAATCGCATTTGAGATTAGATTGATCAAGACGCGTTCAATTTTTATCTTATCAATAGATATTAATACTTTTTCAGGAATGTTCTCCAAGATTAATTCTTGGCCTCGCTTGTTTAGAAGAGCATTAAGGGCAAGAATGCAGTCATTAATAATTTGAACGAGATCACACTCTTGAAAATGAAGGATGTCGTCTTTTGACTCCATGCGAGAAAAATCTAACAAGTTTTCAACGAGATTTTGTATCCTCTCGCAACCACTATTAATGATATTTACATAATCCATAAAATTCGAATCAGCGCTCATTTTTTCTTTATAGAATTCGTCCAAGAGCTGAGCTGCGCTATGGACCGATGTTAAAGGTGTTTTTAACTCGTGAGCCGCAATGTCTATGAACTCTTTTCTCATCTCTTCTAATTGCTTAAGTTTTTTGTTTTCTTTCCTGAAAACCTCTTTGGTTTCTTTGAGATTCTGTTCCTTCTTTTTCCGTTTGTTGATATCTTGAGCAAATACTTGAATGAAAGAATTTTCTTTTCTTTTTAATAATGAAGCAATAATGTTAATCCAAACAACAACTCCATTTTTTTTTTGTATGGGAATATCGATAGGACCAAGAATTTCCCCATTCTGAATTTTTTCAAATAACTGTAATCTTGGTATCAAAATTTTACTATTAGAAACTGAAGGGAGTTCCAAAAAATTTTTACCGATTACTTCTGCTTTTTTGTATCCTGTTAATTTTTCCAGCACTTGATTGGTCTTAACGATCTTTCCGTCTAAATCTAATAAAGTAATTGAAATTGGAGATGCAGACATAAAAGATTCATACCCATTTCGAGATTGTTCTGCCTTTTTTTTTGGTTTAATCATTATTTTCTACGAAAAATATATTTTATCCCGTTTTAATATGAAATAGCATATTTATATTTTTTAAGGTACCTTAAATTCTGCTTGTTTGTTGCGATGTAGCATACTATTTAAGATTTTTTTTAGTTCGTGCTAGTATCGACAATAAATTTTGTTGGCACCATCAAAAGGTACGAGAAAAAATATTAACCTAAAAAATGCTAATTTATCAATTATTTAGACATCTTTGCTCTAAAATTATAATATTGGGTGAGGACACTCATGCATTTTGTTGGTTCGTCCCATGTTTCAAAGATTGGCACATCAAATCTAAAAAATGTTTTATATACGGAATGGCCAAACGGCATCGGACCTATATAGAATATTGGGATTTTAGATTTCTTGATTAACCTTTTAGTTGGTTTTATATATGCAGTTTCTGCGGTTGAAGCAAATAGCTTAAATTTCTCGTCTAATTCGTATCCAGTGCCAACCATTAATTCCACCACTTCATTAAAATCAAATACACCAAATACCATAATACTATCAATTTCTCCCGAATTTGCCACCATCTTGGGTATTCTAACAAATAGATTCTGAAAATTCGTGTCAAATGTAAGGTCTACGGGATTTAACGCGCTGGCAGTAGGAGGAATTAATTCATGAATTTGCCTTTGTAAGGTTTTGGAAAATTCGGGTACTTTAAGACCATACAATTCCGAAGTTTTAGCCATCATGGAGCTAGCACCTCCAGAATCTCCTACTAAAGCTACACGATTACCTTTTGGATATATATTATTTCTCTGAGCCCAGGAAAAGGTTCTTAAGAAAAACAGAAATTCCCTTACCGAGTTTGTCGCAATTATTCCTGTCTCTTTAAAGAGTGCGTCGTAGATCTTCTGGTTTCCTCCAATCGAACCTGTGTGGCTCATTATCGATCTCGATGCACCTTCAGATCCACCAGCATAAATCGCAACGATTGGCTTCTTAACAGAAATTTCTTTTGCTAATTTCTTAAATTCGCGACCACGTTTAATCTCTTCAATGTATAATCCAATCACTTCAGTCTGCGGATCGTCCCTGAAAAACTCTAAGAAGTCAACTAAATCTATATTATTTTCATTTCCTACTGAAATGGATTTTCCAATTCTTAAATCCATTTGGTTGGTATGCCAGACTATAAGGGATGCGATCGTACCAGACTGGCTAGCAATTGATACATTCCCCCTTTTGGGCGTGAATGGAACCCAATGAGTATGGAAGTAAGCATTATCAATTTCAGGATAGCCATACCACCCATTATATACTCCAAGACAATTAGGGCCAATAAATCTAATCCCATACTTTTGCGAAAGCGTCTTGATCTTCTTAGATAATTCGGCACCATCATCACCAATCTCCCGGAATCCACCAGACGTAATAATCAAATTTTTAATTCCTTTGATCCCGCATTGTTGCATCATATCAGGAATGTATTTTGGTGGAATTATCATAAACGCTAATTCGGGAGTAATTGAATCAGGAAGGTCTAATATCGATTTATAGGCTTTAAATCCTTGGACATTATCTAATGTGGGGTGAATAGGATAAATATTATCTCCAACACCATTACCAGCAATTATGTTTCGAAGTTGCATAGAGCCCATTGTCGTGAGTAAATTATTATTCGCTCCTAATACACAAACACTCTTAGGGTTTAAAAGCTTGTAGATAAAATGATTTTTTGAGGGATTATCAGTACTATTTCCAGTCAATTTCTTGTTTTATTTTATGTAAAAAAGTGTTGTTTAGTGAAATTAATCAGTGAATTTGAAGTTTATCTCGTAAAAAATAGAATAAATAAAGTAAAATCGTTATCTTTATTTCTTTCCTGTAGAGCCAAAACCCCCTAATCCCCGGTCAGATTCGGGTAATTCTTTAGTTTCTATAAATTCATATTCATGCAATTTGCAAAGAATAATTTGACAAATTCTTTCTCCTTTCTTAAGAGTTACATCTTTATTTGAGAGGTTAACTACAATTGCCATCCATTCATTTCGGTAGCCCGCATCTATCGTCCCTGGGGTATTCACGATCGAAATACCCTCCCATAACGCAAGCCCGCTTCTTGGAACCACTTTGAAATAATATCCATCAGGGATGGCAGTCGCAAAACCTAACGGACATCCAACACGTTCTAATGGTTTTAATGTATATGAGTCCCTATCTACTTCAACTAATTCTTTTTTTCCATTTTCATTGATGATCCTTTTAAAACCCATTATACGAGCGTCTGCACCAGCATCACCCGGTTTTGAGGGTTTTAAAACATCCACGTCTTCTTTTAATGGTTTGAAAAATATTTTCTTTTTTTCATTCATTATAGTTTTTCTTTAGAATGTGTTTTTTCTTAGTGTCTGATATTCCAAAAACTAAAAAATTTAATATTAATTATTATTAATGAATCATTAAAAAGAAAAACAATACTGCAAAATTACATGATGAACACATGATTGAACTTGATAGATACGACCCAAGAAAGGATAAGGAAGCCGTGAAAGAGTTATTTGAAGATTTTATCGAAAATATTGCACATTTCTCTTCAGATTGGGAGAAATTTGAGGCAGAATTGAATAAGAGGGTTCTAGATCTTCAATATAGAAATTCTATTGTAATTGCTAGGGAGGAGGATAAAATTGTTGGATTAGGCACGTTTACAATATTCAGGGATTTTTTAGGAAACGATAGGGTCTTAATTCATCAAGTCATGACTAGAAAATCTGATTCCTTCAAAAAAGGTATCGAAGAACTAGTAATTACAGAAGTACAAAAATATGTTAAACGGGCATTAAAAATTGAAAAATTTTATTTCATTTGCCCTGATTCAGACGGAAATCTGCGTAGTCTTTTATTGAAGCTTAACCAAAAGAAAACAAAGTTTCCGTGGTATGAAAATCAGCCAATTTGAAAAGTTTTAAATTTCTAACTATCAGTTACACGAGTAATGTGAATAAATATTGACGAATTCTAAAGAAATCATAGAAGAGGCTAAAAAGCTCGAAAAAGATTACAAGTTTAAAGAAGCTTTAGATCTTCTTGAAGACCTGTATCGAAAAGAACCAAATTCTAAGGAGATAAAAAAAGCCCTTTTAGCTAGTCTACTATCTTATGGAGGCTATTTAAACGACGATTTTTCGGCAGATTACGAGAAAGCAATATATTGCTTCGAAAAAATGATTGAAATTGACCCAGAAAGCCATAGAGCATTATATAACCTGGGAATTACTCATTTCAACTTGGGGAATCTCGAAAAAGCGTTAGAATCGTATAATAAAGCTCTTAAAATTAAACCAGATTACAAATATTGCTATTATAACATAGGTTATCTTTACGAGAGCCGAGGTGAAATCGAAAAAGCAATGGAATTTTATGAAAAAGCATTAGATATAGATCCTCGATTTATCTATGCTTTAAATGGAAGAGAGTCCGTTAGAAATCAAATGGACGTCTTTAAAAGGAGTAGGTAGTTTCAGATTAGATAATATTATGTATAATCCTAAACCTATCAAGAACCAATCATAAATAATAACTTAAGATGACATCAAGGCAGGAAAGTGATCATGACTTGAGGAGTTTGTTGTGAATAATACAACAAATAATTACAACTACAATAACAATTACTAACCCAATTAAGTATTGTCCATAATTTGCAAGAAGAGTTTCGAGAAATTCCATGAAATAACCTTTATAGCAATACTACAATAATAGAACAAATTATAATTAAACTTTTTCTATTCCATTATTTAATTACCAATGTGATATGGTCTTAACAACATAATAAAAAAAAAAAGAGATTTTAGGTTTAGTAATTATTTCTCTAATTGAAAGTTTATCTGGATTCTTACTCTGTAAATCAATTTATCAACGTCTTCTTTAACTTTTACGTCTGACTCAATAATCTGAATATTTCTAATGCCCCGTAGAGTTTTTTTGGCTTCTATATAACCCGCTTTTACAGCATCGGCCCAATTTTTTTCACTGGTCGCAACCAGTTGTATTGACTTATAGACAGGCATTTTTTCACCATTTGTACTTTTTTGTAGTAAGAATATTTATCACACTTCTGAATTTAAATATTATGCTGTTTAAAGAAAGAATTAATGAAGTAATTCTTGATGTTAACCTTATGTAATGTATCTATAGATTTTCTTAATGTTATGCTCGTTTTGCGCTAAATATGTAGAATAAGAAATATAAAAAAAAAAGAATTTTAAAGCATTATTTACGCGTCTATGTTTTCGATAATGACAGCGATACCTTGTCCGCCACCACAACAGGCGTTAGCACACCCATATTTTGCCTTTTTATCTTTCAAGATTCTCGCTAATGTACCAGGTAATCTAACCATCGTTGCACCTAATGGATGCCCAATAGCAGAGGAACCACCCATTATGTTGACTTTCTCTTCAGGGATGCCAAGTTTGTGCATGCAGTTTAATGTAACCACAGTAAACGCTTCGTTTATTTCCCAGAAATCAATATCATCAGCAGTTAAATTTGCTGCTGCTAAAGCATTCCTTGTAGCAGGGACGGGGCCCCGACCCATTACGCTGGGATCTACTCCAGCAACTCCGTATGAGACAATTCTGCATAGAGGGTTTATACCTCTCTTCTCCGCTTCTTTTGCTTCCATTAAAATAGCAGATGTGGCACCTGCATTCAATGGAGAAGAATTTCCCGCTGTAATTACTCCATCTTTAGTACCTTCTCTTTCTATATATGCTTGCTTTCCACCGTATTTCTTTAAGAAATAAGGCCTTGATATTCTGCGCAATTGTGATACTTGTTCTAATGTAGATTTCCTAGCAGCCATATCTCTATCAACCATGATCTTCTCTTCAGGATTTCCTTCAACATGACCCTCAATTGGAATAATTTCTCCTTTTAACCACTCATAATTATCTACTGTTAGGTTATGACTTCTTACACCTAATTTATCTAAATCTTCTTTAGTTAAATCAGCGCCATCGCCAATTTCTTCTTCGTATAATTTTTGAGCGGTTTGAATCATGCTCAGCGCAGTCATTATATCGTACTCAGGGTGATAATATTTGGATTTCTTGTTGGCAATTAAAAGATTAGGTTTAATATGCTGGTTATATTTTGGATCTAAAGCAACACGAGACATGTGCTCAAACCCGCCACCAATTGCGCATTTATAATTACCCGTCTGAATTGCTAAAAATCCATTTACCAGTCCGGTCCCTGCTGAACCGCAAGCCCTATCAATAAATTGGGCTGCTATTTTCATTGGAAATCCTGCTAAAAAGAGCGGGCCGCGCCCTCCATAAGACCAATTTTCCCACACGCCCATTGCACACCCTAATAGAGCTTCATCGACATCATCCATTGTAATGCCTTTATCAGCGAGAGGTCCATCAAATAATTTAAGCATGAGTTCTGCAAAAATTTCATCCCCTCTCAAGTCTCCAAAAACATCTCTTTCTGGAGCCCCCGGTCTCGAACGAGAAAAAGCAGTACGATGATAATCTACTACCCATACATCTTTAAGTTCCTTAGCCATTTATATAATCACTTCTTTTATGATTTGATATTTGTATTTTTTGTTAATTAATGAAATTAATAAAATGAATTAAAACTTTTGAAAGAATAATGATCGAGATTCTTAATATAGGTTAGTAAAAATTTAAAGAAAAAGTGAAAATAAAAATTTAAAAATTTAATTATCATTTATGCGTCTGGATTCTCAAGGAGGACCGCAATACCCTGACCGCCACCGCAACAAGCGTTAGCAATTCCATATTTAGCTTTCTTATCTTTCAAGATTCGAGCTAATGTACCTGGTAATCGAATCATTGTGGCACCTAATGGATGTCCAATAGCAGTTGAGCCGCCCATGACGTTGACTTTTTCTTCTGGAATATTGAAATGCTTCATGCAGTTCAATGCAACAATGCAGAAAGCTTCGTTTATTTCCCAGAAAGCGATATCATCAGCAGTTAATCCCGCATGTTTTAATGCCATTTCTGAAGCAGGAACGGGCCCTCTACCCATAACAGTTGGGTCAACTCCCGCCCAGCCCATCGATTTGATGATAGCCATTGGTTCTAATCCTTTCTGTTTTGCTAACTCAGCATCCATGAGCAAACAAGCGGTTGCGCCAGCATTCAAAGGTGAAGAGTTTCCTGCAGTAATAACTCCTTCTTTGGTGCCTTCTCTTTCAACATAAGCTTGTTTTCCGCCGATATCTTTCCCTTCGATATTCTGCTTTAGGTAGAAGGGTTTTGAAAGCCTTCTTAATTTAGAGACGTCCTCCAAATTAGATGGTCTAGCTGCTTTATCCTCGTCAATCATCATTTTATTGTCTGGATTGCCCGCTTCATATCCTTCAACCGGAATGATTTCGCCTTTTAACCATTCCCTATTGGCAACGGTTAGATTGTGGCTTCTTACGCCAAGTTTATCCAAATCTTCTTTTGAGACTTCTGCTGAAGTCCCAATGTTTTGTTCGTAAAGCTTTTGAGCCGTTTGAAGCATTGAAATCGTGGTCATAATTTCCACATCCTTTCGATACCAAATGGATTTCTTAGTCCCTAAGCTTAAATTTGGTTTCATATGTGGATTATATCTTTGATCCATACCAACACGCGTCATATGTTCAAATCCCGTACATAGAACGGTTTTACTATATCCTGTCATAATTTCCATAATACCACTACACATAGCTTGGCCAGCACTTCCACATTGCTTCTCTACTGAGTACGTACTTATATCGTATGGAATGTTTCCTAAAAATGATGGAATTTTCCCACCATAGGTCCAATTCTCAAAAACAGGGAGAGCAGTACCTGAAACTACTTGGTCTAAGTCCTCTGGTTTAATGGTTTTATCAGCCAAGTTATTCTCGAAAAACCCTCTCAACAAATGCCCAACTAATTCATCGCCTCTTAATCCACCAAAAACATCTCTTTCGGGAGCTCCAGGTCTTGAGCGAGAGAATGCAGTACGAGCATAATCAACTAACCATACTTCTCTTATTCGACTTGCCATATCATTTTTCACATAGTCTATTTATTTTAAAATTAGTAATCAAAATGTTAATAATGTTAATAAAAAAAAAAAGAGATCAAAAATATACTTTATGCATCAAGATTTTCTACAATTACAGCTACCCCTTGACCGCCACCACAACAAGCGTTCGCTAATCCATATTTTTCCTTTTTGTCTTTTATGATGCGGGCAACTGTTCCGATTAAACGACACATTGTAGCTCCTAATGGATGCCCAATAGCTGTAGAACCGCCTTTGACGTTGACTTTCTCTTCTGGAATCCCTAACTTATCCATGCAATTTAAAGCAACTATGCAGAAAGCTTCATTGATTTCCCAGGCACCAATATCATCAACAGTTAATCCCGCCTGTTTTAATGCCATTCTAGAAGCAGGAACAGGTCCACGACCCATCACAGTGGGATCTACGCCAGCAAATCCTATTGAAACGACTTTTGCTAAAGGATTAATTCCCCGTTTTTTAGCTTCTTCAGCATCCATCAAAAAACATGCGGTTGCACCTGCGTTTAACGGAGAAGCGTTTCCAGCCGTAATAACTCCATCTTTATGACCCACATATTCTTCATATCCTTTCCTGCCAAGATCTTGTCCGCTTGCAGTTTTTTTAATAAAATGAGGTTTGGATACAGGTCTTAATCCGGCAACTTTTTCGAGGGTAGACGCTCGCGCAGCCATGTCTTTATCAATCATGATTTTTTCATCAGGATTGCCTTCAACATGACCTTCAACTGGAATAATTTCTCCACCATTTACTCCACCAGTAAACCATCCTTCTTCTTGGCTTTTAACCGTTAAATTATGAGCCCTTACTCCTAATTTATCCATGTCTTCTTTAGTAAATCTTGGAATTTCTTCTTCGAATAATTTTTGTGCTGTGGATAACATATCAGTTGCTACAAGTACGTCGTATTCACCTTTTCGAGCAAATCTTTCAATATAAAAGGGAGATCCTTTAGTACCGATTGCAAGGTTTGGTTTAATCCATTTATTTTGTATGCCCATAGGAACACGAGTGAGATGCTCAAGTCCAGTTGACAAAACACATTTACTATATCCTGCAGCAATTTCTAAAAATCCTAGATTAAATCCCGCAGCAGCTGATCCACATTGTTTATCAACAAATACTGCGGATGTTCGTACATCCATATCGGCATAATATGCAGGCATCTTTCCGCCGTACGTCCAATTTTCACCTACGCCAAAAGCACTTCCAACAGTTAATTCATCGATATCTTTTGCTTCAATACCTTTATCTGCTAATCTATTTTTAAGCATGTCCTTGAGTAACAATGCAAGAAGCTCATCTCCTCTAACGTCCCCAAAAACATCCCTTTCTGGAGCACGAGGTCTTGAACGAGAAAATGCAGTTCTCGCATAATCAACAAGCCATACTTCATTTAATTGTACCATTTTTAGTTTTCACTCCATTTATTTTTAAAATATTAGTAATTACTTTTTTTAATCATCATTTTTATTAAAGTTTTTTTTATTGTTTACCACTATTGAATATTTGATCATTATCATG
>Ga0180432_10007485_pt1 | contig 13848 bp, 10 predicted proteins | sample SS_ome_10_FD_132414 | JGI IMG/M metagenome (GOLD analysis project Ga0180432, IMG submission 132414) | Hypersaline lake sediment archaeal communities from the Salton Sea, California, USA - SS_1_MS_2 metaG | ecosystem: Environmental > Aquatic > Non-marine Saline and Alkaline > Hypersaline >...
CGCGACATCGACCTGGTGACCGTCGGCACCATGACGCCGGAGGAGGCCCGCGAGGTGGTGGAGATCTCCCGCGCCTGCCTGGAGGGCCGGCGGGAGCAGCGGCAGCTCCAGGCCACGCGGAGCAAGCGGACGATCACGGACGTCTGATACCGGCCCGCGACCGGGGCGGGGCTCAACTGTGGTATGCCAGCGTCCAGCGGACCTCGCCGGCGACCTCCGCGGTCAGGCTCAGCCGGCCGTCCCGGAAGCTCTGCCCGGCGCCCGCCGGCCCGTCGATCCGCCGGGGACGGGCTGGCCAGAGCACCTCCCACGCGGCGCGGGTCGGACGGGGCGCCCGGGCCCGGATGGTGAGGACCCTCCGGCGGGCGTCCCACTCGGTGCCGGCGAAACGGACGCTCGACGGGCACAGGACCTTGGGCGCGTCGGCGACCAGGGCCGCGGCGATGACCTGCCCGGAGAGCTCGCGGACGCCCCGCAGGGCCCGGCGGGCGGGCCAGTCCAGCGCGAGCATCCGCAGGAACAGGTGCGGGTCCAGCATGTAGAAATGGTAGGCCCCGGTGTTGCGCTCGATGTGGGCCGGGGGCTTGCCCTTGAAGTACACCCGCGCCGGTCGGGTGTTCCAGCCGGGAACGGCCCGGTCGAGCTGCCGCGACTCGTACCGCTGGAGCTTCGCGATCGGGCCGTAGTCGCGGAGGAAGAGCATGTGCTCGGGGTTGAGCGGGCTGAGGGTGTAGGGGTTGCGGGCGGCGGTGGTGATCCGCTGGGGCTCGGCGTCGCGCTCGCGCAGCCCGCCGAAGCCGAGGGTCTCCCCGCCGGTTTGCCGCCCCCGGTCGGCCAGGGGCACCCCGCCGTCGGCATAGACGTCCGGCAGGGCGTGCTCGGCCGCCCAGAAGACCATGTACCGGGAGGCGATGCAGCGGGCCAGGTCGCGCCGGTGGGGCCGCCCGAAGCGCTCGGCCAGGCGGGCGAAGCCGATCATGCCCTGCGCCCCGTGCCGGCAGCAGTCGATGTTGAGCAGCTCCCCCCGGGTGTCCGACCAGGGCACCAGCGTCGCCCAGTCCTGGAAGATCTCGAAGTAGGCCTCGATGTCGCGGACCAGGGCCCACTGCCGGCGGACGACCTCCGGGTCGATGGCCCCGAAGTACACGCCGGCGAAGAGCCCGGCCAAGTTCATGCCGCTGTACCAGTCGAGGTCGTAGGTCACGTCGCCGCACCACTCGAAGATCTGCGGATCGCGGGCGAAGCGGCGTCCGGTGACCGGCTCGCGATAGACGCGATAGGCGTCGGGTCTGAAGAGCCCCCGGAACCCGCGCACGATGGCCGCTCGCGCCGCCGGGCGCTGCAGCCCCGGCAGCGCCCACGCCGCCCAGGTGAGCACGCGGAGGTTGTGGAGGATGTCCAGGAGGGAGTCGGGGTCGTAGGTCCCGTCGCCGCCGAACGTGTGGCGCGGGTCGTCGAAGTACCTCCGCAGCCGGCGGGTCAGGGCGGCGGCGCGGGTGTCCCCGGTCACACGGACCGGAGAGAGGACCTTGTCGAGGTAGGGGCACAGCGGGATGTCGTAGCGCAGCGTGCCCCCGCGCACCAGGCGGTACGGCCCGTAATGGGTGTGGAGCTCGGCGCCGGCGGGCGCCGGCATGGCCCGCCCGCGGATGCGGACCGGGTAGACGCCCTCGGCGGCGGCGAGGAAGGGGGGCACGGGGCAGACGCGGGGGCGGCGGCCGTCGAGCCGCCGACCGGTGTCGCGGACCTCGACCCGCCGGGAGCGGTCGTCGATGCGGAAGTGCTCGTCCACGTCGTCGGGCAGCCCTTTCAGCAGGCGGGCCCAGAAGTCCCCGCGCGCCCTCAGCCGCTCCAGGCCGCGCCCGAGGCGGAACCCGGCCAGGGCCTCGCGGTCGATCGCCGCCGAACCGTACAGCGGCATCATGCTGATCCGCCCGAACGCGCCCGAGAAGCAAAAGTCCATGTGCTCGTAGTTGGTCACGTCGACCCGCCGCGGGCGCCGGCGGTGGAAGACCCACAGGACGGGCACGTTTCGCAGGCCCGCCGGGTCGAACGTGATCAGCCAGGGGGCGTCCCACGGCAGCGTTCCGGGCGGTGGCTCGCGTCGGGCGTCGTAGGGCCCGGCCTCGAACAGCCGGGCGGCGGTGACCTCCAGCCGGCGCAGCGGGTAGCCCCGCGAATAGTGGGCGACCGTCACGCTGCCGCGCGTCGGGAACGCGCACCACTGCGGCGAGCCCCGCACCGGCCAGCGCCAGCGGAAGAGCCGGTCGGCGCCGCTGGCGAACGTCGCCGCCGGCGAGACGACGCTGGCCAGCACCGACACGTCCGTCGCCGGGGCGCCCTTCCGCGCGCGGGCGCGGTACCGGCTGACGCGGAGGACCCAGGAGCGGGTCCGCTCCTCGACGCGGAAGTTCCCCGGCAGGTGGAGCGAGCCGATGACCGGGCGGTCCGACCGGATGAGCATGAAGGTCGGCCCGGAGGTCTGGTAGGTCAGATAGCCGTTCTCTACGGGCTCGAACCCGGCGGCGTGGGCGCCGAGCCGCCCGGCCGAGCCGAACGACACCCCGCGCTGCCACCGGTTGCATCGGGTCCGCTTCGTCGCGTTCATGGTCGGTCCCTCGCTGCTGCCGCCGAGGTCGGCGGAAAGGAGCACAGCATACGTCTTTCGACGCGCGGCGGAAGGGCGAAGATGCCCGCGGCGGGCGGGGCTATCGGGTCGGGCGGGTGTCCATGTGGGGACGGGTGGTCGGCGTCCTGGGCCGGAGCGGCCCCCTGCCCCCGCCCATCTCCGGCGGGAGGTCGTAGACGGACAGTTGGGGGAAGCGTCCGAAGGGGTTGTACAACGGGTCGCAGATGAGAGTCATCCGCCAGCTCGCGGCGGGGACGGTCTTCCAGTAGCACTCCGCGACGGTGAAGCGCCCGGTCAGCAGGAGGGCGAAGAACTCCTCCGGCGGGGGAAAGGCCCCCAGGTAGGGCTCGTTGACGGCGCCGAGGGTGGCGGCGATGCCGTTCTGGATCAGCTTGACGCACCACTCGTTGCAGTCGCCGTCGCGGAGGTGGACGGCCTCGAGGCTGGCGATGTGCCAGCCGACGGCCCCGCGGGTCCAGGTGAAGGCCGGGATGTAATGCTGCAGGCTGTACCAACCCACATACAGGGCCGCGTCGGGGCACTGACCGCGCGAGAACAGCGTCTTGTTGCCGTCGACCTTGACGGGAATCTTCGTCCGCTTGCGGACGATCTCCCCCAGCCGCTTGAGGTGCTTGTCGTAGGAGGGGTACTTCCCTCCCGCGTCGATGTAGAGGGTGCCCTTGAGGGGCTTGGTCTCGGCGGCGATGGAGTCCTTGATGATGCGGAGGGCGTCGCGCGGGCTGGGCCCGTCCAGACGCGCGGTCATGATCATCCGCGCGGGCGCCTCGGACGGGCGGGTCGTCGGGCCGCCGAACCGCCAGTTCAGCGCGTTGGGCCGCCAGCGGCGGAGCTCGGCGCCGTCTTCCCACAGCAGGGCCAGCTCGCTGTCGACCGAGGCGTCCTCCTCGGCCGTGTCCGTCGCGCGGATCCGCGCCTCGCAATGCTCGTGGGCCCCGACGACCCCGCGGAGCCTGCGGACGGCCGCGACGATCTCCGCGGCGGTCCGCGCGGTCTCCGGCCCGTCGCGGAGACGGGCCAGCTCGGCCTCGGCCGAGGCGATCCGACGGGCCAGCTCCTTCCGGTCGGGCACGCCCGATACGGGCTCGGCCGGAAGCTGCTTGGAAAGCCCCTTCAGCCCGGACGCGTCCAGCCGCAGCGCCGCGAGCTGCCGCAGCCCCACCCGACGACGCGCGGGGTCGGACAGCTTCTCCAGACGCGCACGCTTCCACTTGATCTCCTTCTCCAGGTCCGCCCGGAGGGCGTCGAACGTCGCCGAGCGGTCGGGCACGGCGACCTCGTCGGCGTCGAAGAGCTTCCCCAGCGGCCGCAGGCCCTCCGTCCGCGGGCGGGGAAAGGTCCCCGCGACGCTCCCGGCCAGCTTCACGTCCACCGCCAGGCGCACGTGCAGCCGCTTGGAGATCGTCCGGTACGCCCGGACCAGCTCATCCTGCTCGGGCGTCATCTGCGTGCCCAGCACGCGCACGGGCACCCCCCAGACCAGCACGATGCAGCGAATGCGCCTGGCCCGGCCCTTCCGGGCGAGGTAGGCCCGGATGGGGTCGCGGAGCTTCTCGTTGTAGTCCTCGCGGCTGATGTCGGGCTCGGTGGTGGTCGGCAACAGAAGGACCCGGTCGGGGAGCAGCCGGCGGGCCAGCCGGTAGTACTTCGCCAGCGCCTCGGAGCCCTCGGCCTTGGGGTTGGCGACGACCAGGACGTGCTCGGGCCGGAGCGGGCCGGTCGCGGGCTCGTCGGCGGCGCCGGGCCCGTCGGCGGCGCCGGGGACGGCGGCAGCCAGGAGCGCCGCGGCCAGCGCGCCCGCGGCCCGACGGGCGGACACTGGACTCCTGCCGCTTGATCGCCGATGTAATCTCTGCCTCACAGCTCTTACCTTATCGATTCCGGGTCATGGAGCCTAAGCAGAATCTGCCGATGGATCGCTTCGGAGAGGGCCCGACGGGCGGCATCGCCGGCGGCCCGGCCGCCGTCACCGCCCGCGGATTGGGCCTGCTCCTGCTGGCGGGGCTGACGGTGCTGATCCTCGGCGGCGGGGGCGCCCTGACCCGCGCCTCGCGCGACGCCTGGGCGGCGCTGGCCCTGTGGACCATGGTCTGCTGGGCCGGCTGGCTGCTCTGGCGGACCGTCCTGAGCGACGCGGGCATCCCCGCCAACGTCCTGCATCCGTTTCTGGCACCGCTGTTCGTCCTCCTGGTGGTCCACCTCCTGGCCGGGGCCAGGACGGCGTCCTCGGCCGGGGAGATCGCCCTGCTCAGCGCCGACGATCCGGGCGTGCTCAGCCGCCTGATGGTCTTCGTTCTGCTGATGCTGATGGTCCAGGACGTGCTGCCCCGCCTGCGCGAGGGGCGCTGGGCCCTGACGTGCCTGGGCCTGGTGACGGCGGCGGGCCCGGCGCTTCGGCTGACGGTGGCCCGCTCGCCGCAGGGCGCGCTGGCGCTGGCGATGAGCGGGTGCGTCGGCGTGGGGATGCTGGTGGCGCCGGTGCTCCTGCCGAGCCGCCACGCCGACCGTCGGGCCCCCGGACGGATGAGCTGGCTGTTCGACGCCGAGACGGTCGGGCGTCTGGGCCTGGCGGGCCTGCTCGTCGCGGTCCTGGCGGTCTCGCATTACCAGGCGGCCGCGGCCGCCGTCCTGGCCGCCGCCGTCGCGGGCGGGGCCATGCTGCTGGCCGGGGTCGTCCTGCCCGGGCCCCGCCGCCGGCTTCTGGTCGCCGGGGCCGTCGTCGCCGTCGGGGGCGGGGCCGGCCTGCTGCGGCTGGGCCCGCCGGTCCTGGCGTGGGTGCAGCGGACGACCTGGCTGGGCTCGCCGCAGTCGCCGCACCTGGCCGCCTCCGGCGACCTGGCCGGACTGGCCGTGATCGCCCTGACGACCGGGTGGGTCGGCGCCGCCGTCCTCATCGCCGGGATGCTGACCAGCCTGGTCTGGAGCCTGCTGTCGGCACGACGGTCCGCCCCGGGCGACCAGGCGCGCGCCGCCCTGTGGGGGTGTGTCGCGGCGGTCAGCGGCGCCGCCCTGCTGGCCGAGGGAGGCCTGGCCGTCCCCGCCGTCGCCGTCACCGCCGCCGTCGTCTGGGGCCTGGTGCCCCACATGGCGGCCCGCCACGTCGGCCGACTGACCGGGTGGACGGTCACCGCGGCGTTCCTGGCCTTCCTGGTCGTCATCGGCCTGGAGCAGCGGACCACCCTCGCCGCCTCCCTCCCCGCCCGCTGGGACGGGCCCATGCACGCCCTCGGCGCCGGGCTGCTGGCCGCCGTCCTGCTCTGGCAGTTCCGGGCGAGGCGATGGTGGCACGGGCTGCTGTGCGCCCTGATCGGGGGGTCCTTCGCCGCGATCGGGGAGCTGGGACAGAAGTACCTCTCCGTCGGCCGCCGCCCGGAATGGTCGGACGCGGCGTGGGACGCGGCGGGCGCGGGGCTCGCCCTGGCGCTGTTCCTGGTGACCCGCGCGGCGGGTTGGCTGGAGCGCCGGCTGTCGGCCAAGCCCAAGGCCGCCTACGACAAGTACGACACCTGGCAGGTCCCCTGACGACCCCTACAGCGGCGGGCCGGTGATCTCCGGGCGGTACTTCTTCACCAGACGCAGCAGGTCCGGCTGGTTGCTGTCCAGCTCCAGCGAGCGGTGCCAGGCGTCCAGGGCCTTGTTCCGCATCTCCTCGCCCGCCTTCTCCATGATGTAACGCGTCATGTACACCACGCCCAGCCCGCGGAAGCCCTGGGCGCAGTTGGGGTCGATCTTCACCGCCCGCTGATACGCCGCCGCCGACTCCTCCCAGTTCTTCAGGTGGTACTGACAGGCGCCGATCTGCACGTAGGCCTCCGCGCAGGACGGGTCCTCGCGCGCGGCCATCTGGAAGGCGTTGAGGGCGTCGTTCAGCCGACGGAGCTGCATGTACGTCGAGCCCATGTTCAGCAGCAGCTTCGGCTGGCGCGTGTCCAGCTCCAGCGACGCCTTGTAGGCGGCGATGGCGTCGTAGGGGCGGTTCTGGGCGTCGTAGATGATCCCCAGGTTCGAACGACCGTGCGGGTTGCTCGGGGCCAGCTCGACGGCCGCCTTGCAGTACTGCTCGGCGAGGTCGAACTTCCCCTGGCGGAAGTAGCACGCCGAGAGGTTCAGGTTGGCGTCGAAGTCCGACGACCGCAGGGTGATCGCCCGCAGGTACACGCGGACGGCCCGACGGATGTAATCCGCCGCCGTCGCCGCCGCCTCCGACCGGTCCGCCAGGAGCTGATACGTCACCCCCAGGTTGTAGTGCGGGCGGAACGCGTACGGGTTGGCCTCGCAGGCCTCCTCGTAGGCCCCGGCGGCGAGGACGTAGTTCTCGCGCTTGCGGTGGATGTCGCCGACGGTCGCGTGGGCCACCGACAGCCTGGGATTGGCCCGGATGGCCTCGCGCAGCTCGTCCAGGGCGCGCTCGTAGTCGTGCTGCTCCATCGCCAGTCGACCGGCCACGTAATGCTCGATGGCCCGGTCGATGTCCACCGGGTTGACGCGACAGCCGGACAGACCGGCCGCCACAAACAGGCCCAGGGCCGGCAGGAGGCGGTTCCGCTGCATAAGCACCACTCCGGAAATCATGCTCTGGGGACCATTACTATTCAGTCGGCCCGAGAAGATCAAGGCATTTAGCCTATCCTGCCGTCGCCGGAGGCGCGGGCTTCACCGCCGGCCCTCGCGCGGGTACAATGACCGCGACCCTTTGACGGGGACCCGGCCATGGACGAGAAGGCCCGACGAGACCTGCGGAACATCATCGCCTTCGCCGTCGCCGACGGCAACCTGAACGAGGGCGAGAAGCAGTTCATCGAGCGGGCCCGCCGCCGGCTGGGTGTCGGCGACGCGGAGTTCCGCGACATCGTCCAGCAGGTGCGGATCAACCCCGGTCGGGTCTCGCTGCCCACCGACCCCCGTCAGGCGGCCGAGGCCGTCCGCCTCCTGGCCGAGACCGCCCGGGCCGACGGGGAGGTCAGCGACGTGGAGCGGGGCATGCTTTCCCGGCTGGCGCGTCGGGCCGGGCTCCCCCAGCCGCCCGCGCCCGCCGGCGCGAAGGCCGCCGCCGACCTCGATGCCGCCGTCGAGGCCCTGTACGCGGGCTTCGCCGGTTGGGACGCCGAGACCCGACGGGGGCAGGTCGCCCGGATCGCCGCCGCCGGCCGCGACGCCGTCGTGCCCCTGCTGCGGGTGCTGGAGAGCTATCGCGTGCCCGAGGGGTCATCCGACGCCCTGGTGCTGAAGACCGTCGTGGCCGAGCAGCTCGGCCGCCTCGGCGACGAGCGGGCCGCCTACTACCTCGCCCAGCAGGTCGAGCTGGCCGACGTGGAGGAGGAGGTCTCCAGCTCGGCCCTGCGCGAGGCCGCCGCGGCGGCGCTGGGGCGGATCGTGGGCGAGCGCTTCCCGCCCGGACCGGCCGGGGTCGAGGCCGCGCGCAAGTGGTGGTTCAACAAGGGCTTACAGCAGTACAGCCGGCTGGCCTACTGAGACCCCGCGCCCTCAGCGCGTCGGCGGCGCCGGCGGCGCCCCCGCCGGGTCCTGGTGCGAGCACGTCAGGTACAGGTGCCGACCCATCGTGTAGTAGCAGAGCATCTCCCGCTGCAGCGCCTCCACCTGCTGCGGCGGGCCCGGGACCGGCTCCATGCTCAGCGGGCCCACCCGATACAGCAGGGGCTGCCCGCCCGCCGGCAGCACCAGCGCCCGGTCCTGGCGGATGATCGCCATGCGGACGTCGCTGTGGATCAGGGCGAAGCCCTCACCGGGAGGCACCTTCAGCAGGTCCCGGCCCATGCAGCCGTGGAGGTACTGCCCCCCCAGCAGCCCCAGCACGGTCGGGGCGATGTCGACCTGGCTGCCGACCGTCCGGACGACCCGGGGCGAGACGATCCCCGGCGCGTAGATCGCGCAGGGGATGCGGTGGCCCACCACGTCGAAGAGGTACTCGTGCTCGTACGTCCGCCCGTGGTCGCTGACCAGCACGAAGATCGTGTCCTTGAAATACGGCGCCCCGCGCGCCAGCCGGAAGAACTCCCCCAACGCCCAGTCCGCGTAGCGGTAGCTGTTCAGGCTGCGGTTCGCCTCGTCCTCGCCGGGGAGCATCTCCACCCGCCCGCCGGGCACATCGAACGGACGATGGTTCGACACCGTCAGCACCACCGCGAAGAACTTCTGCCCGGAAAGGTTCAGGAACGTCTCGTGCGCCTTCCGCAGGATGATCTCGTCGTGGTAGCCCCACTCCGTCCGCAGCTCCGAGGGGCCCATCTGCTCCTCGCACACGAACGTCTCCATGCCGTCGGCCTGGAAGAACCGCTTCATGTTGTCGAAGTCGGGGTCGCCGCCGTAGATGAAGCAGGTCCGGTAGCCCCGCCGGCTGAAGACGCCCGGGAGGGTGAAGCAGTTGCCCTGCGCCCGCCACCGCTTGATCAGCGACAGCCCCCCCGCCAGGTCGGGGTGGGCGCAGAGCACGCCGACCATGCCCCGGCTGGTGCGGTCGCCGACGGCGTACAGGCGGTCGAAGAACAGGCTTTCCCGGCACAGCCGGTCGAAGCACGGCGTCTGGCTTCCCGGGTAGCCCAGGGCGCCCACCGGCTCCCCCGCCATCCCCTCCATCACGATCACCACCACGTTGAGGTCCCGCTTCGGGCGGCCCGTGTCCGTCAGCCGCCACAACGGGTTCCGGGGTGAGCCCAGCGGACGGTCGCCGGCCTGGAAGACCATCTGCTTGACGACCTCCTCGGCCTGTCGGGGGTCCGGGAGGGGGTACAGCTCGTCGTCGTTGAGGTTGTCCAGGGCGATGGTTCGCACCGCGTGACTCAGCGTAAAGATGTTGTTCAGCGTCAGTTGCGCGAGGACTTTGTTGTCGCAGAAGTAGCTCGGGCCGAACAGCAGCGGCCGCCGGAAGCTCCCCCGGCACCCGAGCACCGCCAGACCCACCAGCGCCGACAGCACGATCGGCCGCGGCCAGAGGGGCCCCTCGGGGCATCGGCCCCGCCAGAACGCCCGCCCGAAGACCTTCACCAGCAGGTACAGACCCAGCCCAACCCCCACCACCAGCAGCCACACCGGGTAGGCCTTCAAGATGCCCAGCCCGGGCTCCCGGAACGTCCCCAGGTGCGCCAGGGCCAGGCAGTTGAGTCGGCTGTCGAAGACCAGGTAGAAGGCCGCCCCGACGACCTCGGTGGTGCTCAGCAGGACGCAGGCGACGGCGGCGTAGCCGGTGATCGTGCCCCGGAACCACCTCCTCCGGAACGCCGCGTTCGGCGCCAGCAGCAGCGCGAGGACCATCGGCAGCGCGAGATAGCCGATGGGCATGGCGTCGTACCACAGCCCGATGAGGAAGCACTTGGCGATGTCGGCGGCGTTGGCGTGCTGCAGGTCCTCGGCCCGGACGGCCAGCAGGCCGGCGCGAAAGACGGTGAAGAGGACCCAGGCGTAGGCCGCCACGATCCACACCGGTCGGACCCGCTGGCCCGTCAGGGCCGCCCACAGACGCGAGCGCCCGACGCCGCGGGCACCTGCATCGTCCGGGAGGTCTTGAGGCGTCGTCTCCGCCATAAGCGCTCTCTCGGCGCCGCCGATCCCACGCCGGGTCGTCGCCCGCGGCGGCGTCCGTATGCTAGTGGCCCGCGGGCCCGGACGCAATCGCGCTATCCGCCGCCCGCCCGCGGGGCGGGTCCGCCCCCGCCCGCGCGCCGCCGCCGCCGAACCGGCGCCTTGACAGGCGGGCCCGCCCGGCGGTCAATGCGCCGGGGCGGGAGATCGTTTTGAGACGGACGCTGAACAGGGCCGACCGCATCCGGAGCTGGCGGGACTTCGTCCGCGTCTTCCGCCAGGGGCGCTGCCGCTCCGACGGCCGGCTGCGGGTGCACGTGCTGGCCAACGGCCTCGGGCGCCGGCGAGTCGGGATCGCCCTGTCCCGACGCCACGGCAACGCCGTGCGACGCAACCGCCTCAAACGCATCTGCCGAGAGGCCTTCCGCACCTCCCGCGATCGCCTCCCCGACGGGCGCGACTATGTCCTCGTCCCCGCCGCCGGCGTGCGGATGACGTCCCGCCAGCTCCGCGAGTCCCTGCTCCGCCTGGTCCGCCGGTTCGATGCGGGGGCCCGTCCGTGACGCCCCGACGGCCCGGACCGGTCGCCCGGACGCTCATCCTGCTGGTGCGCCTGTACCAGGGGACGCTCTCGCCCATCCTGGGCCGGCAGTGCCGCTTCGTCCCCTCCTGCAGCGAGTATTTCATCCAGGCCGTCCGCAAGCGCGGGGCGCTCCGAGGCGGGCTGATGGGCCTCTGGCGCATCCTCCGCTGCAACCCCTTCTCGCGCGGGGGCTACGACCCGGTCGATTGATCGGCCCGTCGGGCCCCGCCGGCGTAAAGTTCCTTGACCCCGCGGGCCGAAAGATGGTACGGAATACCCAGACAACCCGGGGCTGTAGCTCAGTTGGGAGAGCGTCTGCATGGCATGCAGAAGGTCCGGGGTTCGAGCCCCCGCAGCTCCAGTCTTCGTTCGCCGCGAGGCGAACGAGGACTGCCACGGCGACGTCCCGACCCGTCGGGACGAAGACGGGCGCCGGCGCCCGGCTGCCGGGCCGGAGACGTCCGTCGCCGGGGCCGTCAGGGGATTCCTGTTCCATGGCCCGGGGAATCGGTTATTATTAAGCCCCGCTGAAGACGGGGCGCCGGCCGGGCGCGCGGGTGCGGGCCGGCCGCCGGACACCGGGCCGCGATCTGGAGAGCGAGCGGGATGGAGTTCCATTGCAGTCTCTGCGGGTACCGGGGCGAGACGGCGCCGCTGTACCCGCGCCGGCAGATCTGCCGCTGCCCCCGCTGCCGGCTGGCCTTCTACGCCGGCGACGGGTACGCCGACCCCGCCACGCTCTACACGCCCGAGTACTTCGCCGGCGCCGAGTACCGCGACTACGTCGCCGACAAGAAGCTCATCCAGCGCGACTTCGCCGATCGCGTGGAGGTGGTCCGCCGACTGAAGCCGGCGGGCCGACTGCTGGAGATCGGCTGCGCGTACGGGTTCTTTCTGGAGCTCGCCCGGGCCCACTGGGAGGTGCGGGGCCTGGACGTGGCGGGCGAGGCCGTCGCCCACGCCCGAGGGAAGCTGGGCCTCAACGCCGAGCACGCCGACTTCCTCGCCCTGCCGGAGGAGCCCGCCGGCTATGACGTCATCTGCATGTGGGACACGCTGGAGCACCTGCCCCGCCCCGTCGAATGCATCCGACGGGCCGCGCGATGGCTCAAGCCCGGGGGCGTCCTGGCCGTCACCACCAACGACATCGACAGCCGGCTGGCGCGCCTCCGCAAGGCCAGGTGGCGACAGATCCACCCCCCGACCCACCTGTTCTACTTCTCCGCCGACACCCTCCGCATGGCCGTCGAGCAGGCCGGGCTTCAGACACTCGACGTGGACTACGTCGGCTACCACCGCAGCTTCCGGTCCATGGCCCACGCCGTGTTCACCTGGAAGGGCCCGCGGACGGCGTGGCTGTACGAGGTGGTGACGCTGGGCGGACGAATAGACTTTCCGGTATATCTCAATCTTCGCGACATCATGATGCTGACGGCGCGCAAGCCGGCGCGTCGGGCCCGGCGCCCGGCGGGCGCCGGCGGCGACCGGCCCCGCGGCGCGGCGCGCGCGGCGGCGAAGGCGTAGCCCGCCGCCCGTCGGGAGGCCCCCCTCGTGCCCACCCTCGAGATCGGCGTGATGACCGGCCTGTCGGACGCCCCGGACGAGGAGATCGGCAAGGTCGCCGACTTCGGCCTGCGGAGCTGCCAGGTCTGCACGTGGAACCCCGACCTCTACGTCGAGCGCGTCGGCCGGGCGACCCTGGCCGCCGCCGACGAGCGCGGGGTGACCGTCAGCACGCTGTGGGCGGGCTGGCCCGGCCCGAAGGTGTGGAACTTCACCGACGGGCCCCGCACCATCGGCCTGGTGCCCCCCGAGCACCGCGCGGCCCGCGTGGCCGCCCTGTGCAAGGCCGCTCGCATGGCCGCCGCCGTCGGCCTGCCCTCCATCACCACCCACGTCGGCTTCATCCCCGAGGACCCCAACGCCCCCAACTTCGCCGCCATCGTCGACGCCGTCCGCACCGTCGCGGAGACCTGCGCGGCCGGCGGCATCGAGTTCTGGTTCGAGACCGGGCAGGAGACCCCCGTCACGCTGCTGCGGACCATCCAGGCCGTCGGCACCGGCAACCTGGGCGTGAACCTGGACACGGCCAACCTCATCCTGTACGGGAAGGCCAACCCGGTGGACGCCCTGGACGTCCTCGGGCCGTACGTCCGCGGCGTGCACGCCAAGGACGGGCTGTACCCCACCGACGGGTCGAGCCTGGGGCGCGAGACCCCGCTGGGGGCGGGGAAGGTCGACTTCCCCACCCTCATCGGCAAGCTCAAGGCCCTGGGCTACGAGGGGCCGCTGACGATCGAGCGGGAGATCTCCGGGCCCGAGCAGGCCGCCGACATCCGCGCCGCCGTCGACTTCCTCGCCCGCCTGTGCTGAGCGCGCGGGCCGTTCGACCGTGACATCGCCCGCCCGCGCGCGATACCATGGACCCCCGTGAAGGGCCCCGCGGCCCCGGAAAGGAGCGCAGCCATGCCGACCCTCCGAACGCGCCTCATCCTGCTCGCCGCCGCGACGCTGCTCGCCGCCGGCGCGTCCCCGGCCGAGGTCACCGTCCTCCGGCAGGGCGTCTCGCCCACGGGCGACTACGCCGGATGCATCGACACGGCCCTCTCCGGGCGCCGGCACTACGGGCGCAGCGGCGCCCTTCGCTGCGACGCCCGCAGCCGCGTCCTCATCCGCTTCGACCTCGACGGCATCGACACCGCCCACGTCATCCACCGGGCCGTCCTCCGCGTCGCCGACACCGACTACCCCAGGTGCGGGCGGGACGGGAAGCTCCCCGCCGGCCAGGTCGCCTGCTTCCGCGTCGCCCGCTCGTGGACGGAGACGGCCAACTGGCTGCAGTACGAGCGGACCGACAAGCGCCGCGGCGTCGCCGGGGGCAACTGGAAGACCCCCGGGGGCGACCTGGACCGGGAGACCGACTTCGGCGCCGGGGACGCCGGCCGGGTCGCCACGGACACCCTGCGCTTCGACCCGTCGATCGGGCACGTGCACGACCTGGACGTCACCGCCCTGGTCCGGCGCTGGCACGCGGGCAAGCTGCCCAACCACGGACTGGCGCTGATCGGGGTGGACAAGGCGA
>Ga0180432_10007486_pt1 | contig 13847 bp, 11 predicted proteins | sample SS_ome_10_FD_132414 | JGI IMG/M metagenome (GOLD analysis project Ga0180432, IMG submission 132414) | Hypersaline lake sediment archaeal communities from the Salton Sea, California, USA - SS_1_MS_2 metaG | ecosystem: Environmental > Aquatic > Non-marine Saline and Alkaline > Hypersaline >...
AGTTCCTCATAGACGTGGGCGCCTTCGCGGTCTTCATTCTCCTGGTGGGTCGTTTGGGTGAAAACGCAATGGCCGCCACCACGCTGGCTTTCAACGTCAACGCACTGGCGTTCGTGCCCTTACTGGGATTGGGCGTGGCCGTAAGCACCATGGTCGGGCAGCAACTGGGCCGCAATCGTCCCGAGTTGGCCGCCCAGGCAACGCGAACTTCGCTATCGATGGCCGTGGGCTACATGGGCATGATGGCCGTTCTCTATTTGATCATCCCCGAGGCGTTCCTGATGGGCCACGCCTCGGGTACCTCGTCGGCCGAGTTCGCCGAGATTAGCGACACGGCCGTCGTGCTGTTGCGATTCGTGGCCGCATACTGCTTGTTCGACGCCCTGAACGTGATCTTCGCAAGCGCCATCAAGGGCGCCGGCGACACTCACTTCATCCTCCGCACGAACCTGATCCTAGCACCACTGCCGGTGCTCGGCACCTGGCTGGGTATAACGTTCTTCGACTTCGGCCTGCTCTGGTGTTGGCTGATGGTCACGTCTTGGGTGTGTGCGATGGGGTTGATCTACATGGCCCGCTACCTGCAAGGGCGTTGGCGAGAGATGCGCGTAATAGAACCCCGACTCGCGGTGGAGGAGGAGTTGGAGATCGACAAGACCTACGCCGCCCCCGAAGCGGCCGCGGACGTGGAGAAGATAACGTAGCCGGGGATTATTCACACCAACCCGACGCGCAAGCGAGGAGTGAAGACGTTGACTGCGGCGAGCGGCGATGAAGTGCCGGCCGCGCTCACCTCGCTTGCGCTTCGGGTTGGTATTGAGCCGCGCATAATCCGCGTTGGTGCTTGTCAGTAAAAGAAAACGGGTGCCACGCTTCTTGTTGAGCGTGGCACCCGACTGCTATCGTCGAATATCGTAAACCGCGTTTCCTGTACGAAACGACGCCCTACTCCGGCTGTTGCGGCATGTTGCGGGGATGCGGTGGCGGGGAGGTCGGCGGAAGGGCTTTGCGATACGTGCGGGCCCAATCCTCGCGCTCTTCCTCGGTGGCGTAATAGCGAAGCCAAACGTCCGGGTCGTTGCTCGGGCCGGTGCAGTCCCAGTGAAGATGGTTGTTGGGACAATTGAGCTTCTTCTCCCTAGCCGGGAGAATGTCGCGGAATATCAGCGTGTATAACTCGCGGTCGCCGAGGTGGTCGGTGAAGTCCAGAACAATCCGCTCGGCGTACAGTTTGTCGATCACTTCCCAAAGAATGCGGTGAAGCTCTTCGTCTTCCAGGGACTCGGGACGCGGCGGCCGCAGCTCGGGATCGATCCACTTGTAGATCGGCAGTATCGGGGCCTGTTCCCAGGCCAACATCGAAGCGAGAAACTCGTTCTCGGCCGTAAGCGTCAGGTGCTGTATGTTCACCCGACTGATTGACTCATCGAAGTAGCGTTCCAGTTCGTCGCGCAGTTCGGCGTTCAGCAAAAGCTGTTCAACTTCACCAGGCTTCGGACGATTTGGGCTTACCATGGACGTTTACCCTTGAGTGAGAACAATGCAGACAAGATCAAAGCGGGGATGTCGACCGCGGCTCCTGCCCCTGACAATCCACCTTAACAAGGATGGAGAGGTTTTCCAAGAAGGCGGCCCGGCAAAAGTGGTCCGTTCCTTGAATTTTTTCGGGGAAAAACCGGCACGACCCGGCCACCATGGACATACAACCCAAACAATCGGAAAAGCCGCGAAACACAACGCAGTTTTCGCCCCGCAAAGCCCGCAAAGCCCGCGAATGAGCGAACAAACCAAGAGAACAGTCGGGTAATCGCCCCAGTTTGAAGATGGGTAATCTCGGTTAAGATTGACGATGCCTCCGGCGACGGTGTCCAAGCGTAAAGGTCCGTTGAAACGCAACACACGGAGCTGCTTGAGGCCGCGAGGATGAGTTCTCTCGGATTATCGACGCGATGTCGCAATGGTGTTACAATCGCCTTTTTCGCGGCACTTGCGGCATGGCACCGGAAAACCGCGGATATTCGCACCTCTATACCAACTCGAAGCGCAAGCGAGGCGGGCGAGGCCAGCACTCCAGCGCCGTCCACCGTCATCAACGTCCTCACTCCTCGCTTGCGCTTCGGGTTGGCGTGAAGGCGCAACTCGAGTCGCAACTCGCGACTGTTTAACCAAGCGGACGCCTCTTGCGTTTCATGCCCTGAAGATTACCTGGAAACCCCGGCAGCCATTCCGGAAAGCTTCGAGTCTCAATCCCCGCCCAACGAGGGGCCTGATTTTTGATCGTTTCCCGCCAACGGGTGAGTCTCGCCGGCGCAACCCTTTGGAAGACACCCCCCCGAGCCCGCCCGACAGGTGTATTTTCGCGTCTGGTGGGCCGATTTCCTTTCCTCTTCGCTTCCGTGACATAAAATACAGGTGTACGGCCGAGCGGGATCGAATATTCGAGTCGAGCCCGCCGCAAGTGCCGGGCTTTATGTGCCGATAATCAAACAAGTAGTGAAATCGAATCTATCAGTCGCTATTCCGACGGAGGTGCCAACCATTTAGCGTGAGCCAAGGTCCACTGATGGCTAGTGCATTAGCACGCCGGACTTTCGCTCGTCTCGCAGCGACGCATTCGGTCGCAATCGGCTGACGATTTGATTCCACCACCGCCGCTTTTCTGTCTCGGGGAAGCGGCGGTTATTTTTTGCGCCAAGGGAAACAGCCCAAGTGTCGAGTTACACATCCGCGCGAAAAAATGCCCACGACAAGCGTGGGCATGGTACCGTGGCGAATTGTTGTCTTGGGTATCGTGTCCTACACGTCGCAAAGCGTTACGGCTTGGCGAAGACCTCTTAGCGGATCGCGAGTGGGGATGAACTCCTGGCCGACGTAGCCCTTGTAGCCGGTCTCCACGATGGCTTCCATGATGGGCTTGTAGTTGAGTTCCTGGGTGTCGTCCAACTCGTTTCTACCGGGACAGCCGGCCGTGTGGTAATGGCCGATGTAGTCCTTGTACCTCTTGATCCGCGTGATGATGTCGCCCTGCATGACTTGCACGTGGTAGATGTCGAAGAGTATCTTCAACCGCTCGGAGCCCACTCGCTTGCAGACCTCAACGCACCACTCGACCGTGTCGCCCATGTAGCCGGGATGGCCCTTCATCTCGACGTCGACTCGGCTGTTGAGCACTTCGAGGATAAGCGTGATGTTCTTCTTCTCGGCGTAGCCGACGATTCGCTTGAGGCCCTGGACACTGGTTTCCAGTCCGGCGTCGTCCGCGATTCCGTTGCGGAAACCCGAGAAGGTGATGACGTTGGGGAACCCGGCGGCGGAAGTGTCGTCGATCGACTTCTTTAGGATATCGATGCACCAGTCGTGGTTCTTCTTATCGTTGAAACCGCGAACGAAGCCGTGGCTGTTCGACAAGGCGCAGATCAGCCCGTATTTCTTGAGCGTGGGCCAGTCCGGCGGATCAACCAACTCGACCGACTTGATACCCAGGTCGACGGCATTCTTGCACAACTGGTCGAGTGACCATGGTTTGACGGAACAATCGGCCATGAAGCACCAGTTGGCGACCGACTGCTTGATGCGTCCCTTGGTTACCGCGGGCCCGGTTGCTTGGGTTCGTCTTCTCAACAGCGGTTGCCTGGCCTGCGCCGCGCCGGGTAGTTGGGTGGCGGCGGCCGCCATCGCGCCGGCCGCTCCCGCCAGCAGCCCGCGCCGGCTAATTCCGCTGGTGCCCTGGTTATCTTTCTTCGTGCTCATCGAATGTATCCTCGTAACTTTCCGGAAAAGAACCATCTCCCACGTCCCCTACTTTACACGGCCGAGAATCAATATGCAAGGAATTAGCGAGGGGGGAGGGGACTGGGGGGAGGGAATAGGGGACGCGCAAGGCGGAAGCCGCGTTTTGGCGTGCCACTATCCACTATCCACTCGCCACTATCCACTACCTACTCCTCAATCCGGTACAGGTGCGTCTTGGTTCGCAGAAACATGGTCTCCCCCACCACGGCCGGCGAGGCCATGCAGCCGGAGTCCAGCGTGTTTGTTGCCAGTGGTTCATACTTGTGTCCCGCCCCTATGACGGTGGTTTTGCCGTCGTGGTCACTGAAGTAAATCCGGCCGCCGGCCGCCACCGGGGAGGCCGAGAACTTGCCGCCGATGCGTTCCTTCCAAACTAGCTCGCCGTTGGACGCATCAAGGCAAGTCGCGATGCCGCTGTCGCTGGTCATGTACAGCAGACCGTCGATCAACATGGGCGACGGCTTCATCGACACGCTCTTATCGTACCGCCACGCCACATGACTGTCGGTAACGTCGCCCGCACCGCCCAGTCGTATGGCCAGCAGTCCCGACTTGCCGAAACCGGCGGTCACGTACACCAGGCCGTCGTCGACCAGCGGTCGCGAGACGTTTGAAAAACCGCCCGGATATCTGACGCTCCAAATATCCTTGCCCGTGGCCGGGTCGTAGGCAATCACGGCCTGGGCACCTGGGTTTATCAACTGCTTGCGACCGTCTACTTCAGTCACCAGCGGCGTGCTGTACGCCTTTCGCATGTCGCCGACAAGTTCGCCGAAGTCGGTAGTGCGGTCGGACTTCCACGCGGTCTTGCCGGTCCTTTTGTCCAAGGCGATGACGTATTGCACGTCGATGCCGTCCATGTTGAATATCAACAGATCGCCGAAGAGAATGGGCGACGAGCCCGGGCCGCGGAAATGATCGCAATGTATGTCTCGCCGCACCCAGACGGGTTTCGCCGTTGTCGTGTCCAAGCAGGCCGTGCCGTAGGTGCCGAAATTAACGTAAACCCGGCCTTGCTCGACCACCGGCGTGGGCGAAGCGAAACTGTTCAGCGAGTTCATCTCTTGCGTGACAACGATATCGCGAAACAGGGTCACGTCGTGAACGATCTTTCCGCTCTCGCGATCAACGCAAACTACATACATCCGCGAGCCGTCCTCCTCGGCCGTGGTCATCCATATCTGCTTGTCGAGAACCACCGGCGAGGACCACCCACGACCGTGGATTGCCGTTTTCCAAGCGACGTTTTCCGTTTCGCTCCATTTCACCGGCGGATCGGCGTCCTCGGCTATTCCCTGTCCGCCCGGCCCGCGAAATTGCGGCCAATCGGCGGCGACCGCCGTGGCGGTCATTGTCGTGAAGGAAAACAAGGCTACATACAACAAACGGATAGAAGTTCTCATTCGGCGGTTCTCTTCGCTGATTCGTAGTTCGTGGTCGCGAAACATAGAGTATAACACGTTTGAAGGCCATTTGCCCGCCGAAGATGACCTCCGGCGGTGTCGGGAAATCGGCAAAGTCTGCTTTCGGGTGGCTGGGGCTGAGTTGCGAGGCACGAGCAACGGTGCCCCAGGTCGCGAACCCTGGGGCTTCACCACTCGTTCCTCGTGGTTCATCCCCAGCCACCCGCATTCGCATCGCTCCCGAAAATTGACTTCGCAGTTCTCCCATGACCTCCAGCCGTGTCGGGAGCCCGGTAAAGTCTCCCATTGCATGAACTTCGGAGGGGGTGGCTAATGAAGAGCCATGAGCAAGAAGCGTCCGCCCCGGGGCTTCGCGGTATTTCTCCAGCAAGCCCGAACACTTTGCTTGCGGTATCCGTAGTAACGTACTAGAATCGGGGCGCGTGGTGGGGGTTCCACCCCGGCCGAGCCGGGAAAACAGGGGACTTCGGCGACTTCTTGCCTTTTCTGAGCAAGGGCCGACACGCGAAGATTCAGGGAGATTCCGGGCCGGGCAAGGGCGGCGGATGGTTCTCTGCACTACGTTTTCTTATGTCTACATTTAGAAATCTGCCGGCACGCCTGGATGGCTCGCTGGTGGCTGCTTTGGCCGAACTGCCCGGCGATGCGCCTCGCGCGCCCAAGTCCCGACATCGGCCCGCCGATAAATCGTCCTGGATGGCGATGATCTCTTCGGCAATCGCCCATGTCATTGCGATGCTGGCCGTCTCGGCCGTGGCCGTGGTGACGGTCGAGGTTGCCGAGATCACCGTGCTCGAAGCCCAGATGTTCGACGAATCGGACGAGCCGCCCCTGGAGACGCTGGCCTCGCTGATCGACATGCCTTTGGAAGACGGGCTCGACATCGAAGAAGCCGACATGCTCATCGCCAACGCCGAAACGGTTGATGAACCTACCCCCGACGAAGCGCAGCCGGTCGACTTCCTTCCCATGGAAGACCAAGGACAATCGCTATTTGGGCTTCCGGCCGAGGAAGAGAAACTCGTTCTGGAAATGTCACATGACGGCAAATCCGACATCGACCGCGACGCCGCCAATCTTCCCCGAATGCAAGGGCAAGCGCAAATGGACCAACCGCCGGCTCCGGCGCCGCCGGCGGCCGAGTATTTCGGTACCGTGGCCCGCGGCGACCGTTTCGTATACGTTCTGGACCGTTCCAGCAGCATGGCCGGTGATCGGTTCAAGCGAGCGGTGGAAGAGTTGCTGCGTTCGATCGATCAGCTCAAGGCCGATCAATCGTTCTACGTCGTGCTGTTCTCCGACAACATGCGGCGGATGTTCGAGGACAAGTCGCCGATTGCCAGACTGCTACCGGCCACGCTCGAAAACCGCAGGAAAATTCGCAAATGGCTTCTTTCGGTAAGGTCCGGCGGCGGTACCGAGCCACAGACGGCCATTCGTTTCGCCATGGCTCTGCGGCCCAGCGCCGTGTTTCTCCTTTCCGACGGAGAGTTTAACGGCATAAACAGTCGCGGAGATCTGTTCGGCGCGAACACGCCGACCAGCCAGTACGTCAGCGACAGTCACACCGTGCCGATCCACTCCTTCGCGTACGAAGACCCCAACTCCAGAGCCAACATGCAGGCACTAGCCGCAATGACCGGCGGCCAGTACCGCTACATCAAACCCGACTCGAAGCAGCCCGGCAACCGCGCCGCTCCGCCAAGCCCGCCGCCGCAACAGCCGGCCGCCCGACCACAGTTCCCATGGCAGACCCCGCCGCAACCACAACGACAAATGACACCCCGCCAGCAGGCCGACGCGATGCTGGCCGCAGCCGACGATCTTCGCGACCAAGGCAACTACGAAGCGGCAATGCGCACGTATCGTACCCTGGTCAGCCGATATCCCACGACACCCTCCGGCGCGAAAGCCCGCGGCCGAATTGTTATGCTCTGGAACACGATTAAAATGGCACAGCGATGACGAGTGTTGACTCGTGGCACGTCGTGGCAAGAAATACAAGACTCCCTTTCACAACAACCATCCATGAACCTCACTCAACCCCCAACGCCCCTGAACCACGAAGCAGTTCTTCCCACCCCGGAAGAATTCGCGATTGCTCTTGATCTTCCCGAAGGTCGCGAGGCGAGTCCGGCCCAAGCGGGCCAGTCGTCGTCGAGCATTGCCGTTGCGTTGGCTCTGTTGATCTATCTGCTCGCGGACTTGGTCCTGCTGCTGACCCCTTGGGCATACGGCCAACTCGGCTTGGTAGTCGCCTTGGGCTTGATTTCCTCGCAGGTGAGCCTCGTCGTCTTCTGGGTATGTTCACGGAAAATGCCGGCATACGCCAGATTCGTGATAGTGCTGTTCTCCACCGGCTGGGCCTGGTATATCACAATCAGCGTGTCGCCGGGTTTGGTCGTCGGCAGCGCCGAGTCGGCCGTCTGGGCCATGGGCCTCGGCGCCCAGGCCGTCGCCGTGCTGGCCGTCGTGGCGCTCCGCTCGGTCTTGCTGCAAATTCGAGACTCCTGGCGACGGGACCCAAAGGACGAAGACGCCCGACATTGGTGTCAGTACGGCATCGGCTCGCTGATGGGTTGGACGGCCGTAACGGCCCTGCTGCTGGGGTTCGGCCAAACCGCGGCCAAAGTGTTCGACTGGAACGTCGAGGTCGCCGGCTGGGGAGCCTCGCGTGTCGTGCTCGTGTTGTGCCTGTTCAACGCGACTTACGCCCTGCTGGTGATGCTCTCGTTGCTCCGGCGGCGATGGTTGGCAGTCCGCGTGGTGGTTGCCCTGTTGTTGATAGCCGCATTGGCCGCCGCCCAGCCGAGCGTGCTGAGGATGTTCTTCGGCTCCGAGCATGGGCTGGACATGCAACTATCCCTGGTGTTCGCCGCCCCGCAGGCGGTACTTCTATACGCCGCGTCGATGCCCATTCTCTTGCTGAAAACCTCGCCCGGTGCCGATTGACACGACCGGCGTGCTTGCCTTATGCTACTAGCTTCAAGCAGCGTCGAGCCTTTGGCAAAGACATCCAGCCACAACGTCTAAGGGCTCTTGTAGCCAATTGGCTACGCACGCTACTTTCGCCTCAGCGAAAGGCGACAATGGTCGCGGCTTTTCAGCCGCGTCGGTTATCAGCACGGAGGGCCGGGCTATCGCCCGAGTGGACAATTGACGACAATTCGCGATATTCCCGAGGTTGCCGCCCTGGACACGCGGCGGGGTTTGGTGCGAATCCCGCCCGAGTTCGACGTGCCGCTTACGGATCGGGTGCGACAGATAATCGACTCGCCCGAGTTCCGGCGGTTGGCGCGGGTCAGCCAGTTGGGTCTTGTGTCGCTGGTCTATCCGGCCGCCATTCACACGCGGTTCGAGCACAGCCTGGGCGTTTATCGTCTGGCTCTGATGTACTTGAAGCAACTGGCCGGCGACGAGCGTTTCGCGGCCGCGGTCAGTCGCGAGTCGGCCGAGGTGTTCATTGCGGCCGCCCTTCTGCACGACTTGGGCCACTGGCCGTTCTGCCATCCGATCGAGGACCTGGGCCTGCCGGGCGTGCCCAGCCACGAGTTGTTCGCCAACAGTTTTCTCCTCGAAGGCGAGATCGCCGACGTCTTGCGGCAGGACTGGGGCATCAACCCGCGCGACGTGGTAACGCTGCTTAGCGAGAAGCCGCGCGACACGAGTTCGCGGATTCTGGCCAGCATGCTCTCCGGGCCGATCGACATCGACAAGATGGACTATCTGCATCGCGACAGCCTGCACGCCGGCGTGCCATACGGGCGGCACTTCGACCAGCAGCGTCTGCTGGGGAGCCTTTGCCTTAACGAAGCGGGCAACGGTTTGGCCATCACCGACAAAGGCAAGACGGCTGCCGAGCTGATGGTCTTCGCCCGATACGTGATGTTTTCGGAAGTATACTGGCACCACGGCGTGCGCGCGGCCACGGCCATGGTGCAACGGGCCTTCTTCCTGCTGCACGGCGACTTGGAACTCGACCGCCTGTTCCGCCAAAGCGAAGGGCAGATGATCGCCGAGCTCGAATCGGCTGCCGGCGACGGCCCGGCCCGGGAGTTGCTCGAAGGGCTGTTCGGTTCCCGTCGGCTTTTGTACAAGCGTTTGGCGCAATACAGTTTCTTGGAAGACGGTTGGCTATACGAGAAGCTTGCCCGGCGTCCGTATCCTTGGCTTTCGGCCTGTGCCGAGCAGTTCGCGGCCTTGGCCAGTCGGGAGTTGGGTCGGGTGGTAGCACCGCACGAGATACTGTTCGACGCTCCGCCGCCGCATCGCGAGGTGCAGTTCGACATCGAGATCCACTTCCCCAAGCAGAACCGCTACCGCCACCTGGGCGAGGTCTCGCCGGTGGTATCCGCCTTGGCGAAGGAGCAGTTCGACGACTTCGTCAAGCGCGTCCGCATCTACGCCCATCCGCGTTTGATCGGCGACCTGCGGCGGTTGGATAATTTGACTGATTTGCTTGGCGAGGCGATAGAGCAGATGTGAGTGGATAGTGTTTTGTCGAAGACTTCCATGCCTGGGAATGATCATGAGAAGAATACCAATAGTGAAGCAAGCATCTTGGCTGGCGGTCGTTCCCCAAGTCGTCGTGATGATATTGATGATTGTGATTACCGCCTCGATCGCCGGCCCGAGAAATGCGACCCTGGCAATGCTCTCCGCTATGGGGATCTTCGTTGCGTACGTACTACTATCTCGGCATCTTATCCCTCGCGATCATCGCCGCGGCATGCGTCTTGTTAGGAAGAAGCAGTTTGAGGCGGCTATTCCCCATTTTGAGAGGAGTTTCGAGTTCTTCACTCGACACATTTGGCTCGACAAGTTTAGGTGTATCACGATGCTCAGTGCGTCTTCGTTTAGCTACCGGGAAATTGCTTTGCTCAACGCAGCTTTTTGTCACGGCCAGATCGGCAACGGTGAACTGGCCAAGCAGTACTACCAGAAGGCACTGGACGCCTTTCCCGACTCGAGCATGGCCCAGGCTGCCTTGAATATGGCATCGGCCTTCGAGAAAAACGATGAGCCGGAGCCGACGAATCGAGACGTTTCATCCTAGTCGCTATCTTACTGCCCGCGCAACGGCGACGCACCTTTCCACACTAAACGCCCACTCCCAAACCAAGGCCTTCCCAATGCCCGACACCATCAGCCGCGACGAAGCGATTGCGATTATTTCCGAGATGGAACTTAGGAAGTTGACCGACGAAGATCGCGCCGAGCAACTCGACACCATGACGCAGGAAGACTGGCGAGTGGTGCCCGGGTGGAACCAACTGGCGGAAGACGTTAGGGCGGAGATGGAGAGCGGACGCGAAGTCGACAATCCGATGGACACCCGCTTCGATCCGGTGCTGATGGTATGGCTGTGCGACGGCTACGCTGCCGCTAGAAACGAGTTCTTGAATGACCTACTGGAAAAGGCGGGCCACGACTACGACGAAGTCACCGGCGAGCCCGCTTCGATGATTCCTTGTCCGTGTTGCGGGCGATGCACGCTCGAAGGGCAGGAGGGCTTCGATATCTGCATGGTCTGCGGCTGGGAGGACGACGGCCAGGACAACACCGACGCCAACCAGATATTCGGCGGCCCGAACCAAGGCATCAGCCTAACCCGCGGCCGGATCAACTTCCTGATCTCCGGCATCTACGACCCCGCCCGCGAGGAACTCCGCGAGTGGCTCCACCCCGCCGACCGCTACGTCCTCGGCCGCGAGTTCGTGTTGTCCTCCGATCTGAAATCCGTCAGCGAACCCGCGATGAACTGGCAAGGTTCTCTGAAGGATGAACAGAAGTGGTCGCGGTGAGGGGCGTTGGCGGAAGTCACTTTCCAAGACGTGGTTTACCCCGCCGCGGATCATTATCGTGACGTCACGATAATGATCGATGTCGACGCCAAACCTCATCGGCGGCCACCGACAAAGAAGTCCCCAGGTTCACCCCGGTAGGAGCGTCACCTTCGACCTACCCCGCCGCCCTAATGCCCCCCTTCATTCCCCGCCAGCCTCGTGTCGGCGGCTTGCTGGTTTGGCAACTGCGGTCGCTGTGCCCACTCTCCCACCTTCCCCAAGTCATTATCGCTTGCTGGACCCACGAATAGACCGGCCAATAGGCGCGGCACGTTACCCACAAGTACCGGATACGGCGTGGGGGCAAGTAATCAAGAAATGACGCCCGCCCAGGGAACTCTTGTCTCTTCGTGCCCCAGGGCCCCTTGTCGCGGGGGGGCGTTGTGCTGTTGTCCGGAATCGCTCGGGCGATTATCATTTATGGCATGGACAATCAACTCCGCGTGGTTATGCTGGGATTCGGCGAGCGGCCAAACGTGGCGGCCGAGGCCGAGCGGCTGCGCCCCGCGGTCTCGGAACTGGCGGAGATCGCAGCGGAGGATTTCACCGGCACGATCGACATGTCCTCGGTCGAGGCCGACGTGGCGATTGTCCTCGGCGGCGACGGCTCCATTCTAAGGGCCGCGCACCAGATGGGCCAGAATCAGTTGCCCGTTATTGCGGTTAACCTAGGGAAGCTGGGATTCCTAGCGGACCTTTCCCCCGACGAGGTGACCGGCGTGCTGCGGGATTTTGCCATCGGAAAGATCAGAGTGGTCGAGCATCTGATGTTCGAATGTCGGGTGCTGCGCGACGGTGATGTCTGTTTCGAGAAATTGGGCCTAAATGAAGTCGCCGTGCAGACCGGCCCCCCGTTTGCCATCATGGACGTCGATCTTTACGTTGACTCAGAACTGGTAACTACTTATAGTTGCGACGGACTGATCGTCAGCACTCCGGTGGGTTCGACCGCGCACAGCCTTTCCGCCGGTGGACCGATCCTGCGAAAGGACCTCAGTGCCTTCGTTATCCTGCCGATCAGCCCGCATACGTTGACCAACCGGCCGGTTGTCGATTCGGCCACGCGGACTTACGACATGGCCGTTGCCCGGCCGAACCCGGGCACGTCGGTCGTTGTCGATGGAGGGGTACTGTGTACGCTTGAACCGGGCGACCGGGTACGGGTTAGACAGGCCGCCGCGCGGTTCAAACTAGTGGCCGGCGGGGGGCACAGTTACTATCGAACATTGCGAGAAAAGTTGGGGTGGGGAGGTCGACTGAACCTCAACGACGAATAATCTATAACAAACGTCTCGAAAGGATGCGAGCATGTTTCAAAAAACTCTTTGTACGCTGGCCGTGCTGGCCGCGCTGTCGGCTTCCCACGCATTTGCCGAGAAGTACACGCTACGCTACAAGTTCCGCCCCGGCGAGACCGTTCGCTGGGAGGTGACCCATCGCTCCAAGGTCCGTACCACGGTCTCCGGAACGACCCAAACGGCCGAAACATTCAGCAAGTCGGTCAAGGTTTGGCGAGTCGACAAAGTTCTGTCCGATGGCTCGGCCGTCTTCGAGCATTCGGTGGAAAGCGTCGACATGCGTCAGAAGCTCACCGGTCGCGGCGAGGTGCGTTACAACAGCCTCACCGACAAGAAACCGCCAAAAGGGTTCGAGCATTTGGCCGAATCGGTGGGTACGCCCTTGTCGTTGATCACGATGAACAAGCAGGGAGAGGTGGTCAAACGAGAGCGAAAGCGCAAGAGCATGGCCACGCAGAACAAAGAGGGACAAATGACCATCCCCCTGCCAAAGGAATCGGTGGCCGTCGGCGAAAAATGGTCGTTCCCCTACGATGTGGAGGTCGCCCTCGACAGCGGTGGCATCAAGCGGATCAAGACCCTGCAAACGTTCACCTTGACCGCGGTCAAAACAGGCGTGGCCACCATCCACGTCGCCACGCAAATACTCAGCCCCGTCACCGACCCGGCCATCGAAGCGAAGCTGATCCAGCGCGAGAGCAGCGGGGACGTTCGTTTCGACATTAAAAAGGGCCGCATCATCGGCCAGCAGATGGATCTGGACAAAGGCGTGGTTGGTTTTCGCGGCGAGGCCAGCAGCATGCACTACCTTACCCGTTTTGCCGAGAAGCTTTTGCCCGGCCAAGCAGCCACGGTAGCGAGCCCCCCTTCGCGAATTCTTCGCCGCAGGTAGCGTTTGTTCACGGCTGGAAACTGATTCCCGATTGTCGAAATCGTCGGCGATTCCCAAACGCGTTTCCGGCGATCCGAAAACACGTTGTTTACAAGGTGTTTCTTGCGGGCTTGCCCTGTAGCGGGGCCCCAGCGTCGGTGGTTCGGCTGGAGCGGCTTTCGACAGTTTTTCCACCTGGGTTATTCGGGCCCTCGCGGAATTATTTTCGGAAGAGAAGTCGCGACTTAACCGTATATGCCGAACATTCTCGCCTCGACCGGCGGTGCTTGGAAAATTCCTTGGCAATCTTTGGTGGCGGAGGTTTGACAGCAGCGCTAGCATCGCTAAAATCAAAGACACTTCGCGTAACCAAAAGCTAATAACCAGGCGGCGAGAGTCGTCGAAGAGAGTACCTTTTTCCCGAAGCACCCCGCCTTCTGCCGGGGTTGCCCCGAGACACCACGATGGTGGACCTTGCGGGGAAGGTGCGCGCCTAAGGATATACAAATCGTGATCACGGACGATGCGGAAACCGAGGCTGCTCTGCGTGCCGCTTTGGCCAACCGAATCGGGCCTGAACGACTTGGGCTGTGGTTCGGCAAAGCCACTCGCTTTG
>Ga0180432_10007487_pt1 | contig 13847 bp, 14 predicted proteins | sample SS_ome_10_FD_132414 | JGI IMG/M metagenome (GOLD analysis project Ga0180432, IMG submission 132414) | Hypersaline lake sediment archaeal communities from the Salton Sea, California, USA - SS_1_MS_2 metaG | ecosystem: Environmental > Aquatic > Non-marine Saline and Alkaline > Hypersaline >...
CAATGACCACGTCGTAACCCATCGGGGCGCCTGCGCGTAACGCGGCCGTTTGATCTTCGTCCGCCACCACCGTCCTATCGGCCCCCAAGCTGGCCGCCAATTGCAGCCGCTCCTGCTGCACATCGGTCACCACCACGTAAGCGCCACCGGCGCGTCGGACCGCCTGCAGCAACAGCAACCCGATGGGGCCAGCGCCAAAGATCAACACCCGGTCACCCAAGGCAGGGGTGGCCCTCTGCAGGCCATACACGACGCACGAGAGCGGCTCGATGAACGCAGCCCGCTCGAAAGGCAGGTCGCCGATAGGGTAAACGACCTTCGCCGGCACTGCCACCCGCTCCGCAAAGCCGCCGTGTCGCGTGACGCCGATCCCCTGCCAGTTGAGACAATGGTTGAAGCGCGATCGGCGGCAGAAGTGACACTGCCCACAGGGGACGTTGGGGTCGAAGGTAATCCGCATCCCCGGAGACAGGTCCTCCACATCTTCTCCGACCTCCATGATCGTGCCGACGACCTCGTGGCCGGGGATGATGGGATAGACGTAGTTGACCTCGCCGGCGTAAATGTGAAGATCGGTGCCACACAACCCGGCCAGCGCCACGGCGACGACCACCTCATCGGCCGCCGGTTGAGGGTCAGGGACCTCTTGGACCGTGACCTGGCCTGGCCTCTCAATTATAGCTGCCCTCATAGCTCCTCCTCATATGCCAGCATCAGGTTTACATAATGATTTACTCTTCTACGCCGATGAAAGAAAACACCCCCAGGTCCACGACACTGAGGGCGTTTCAGATCTCGAAACTCGACCGGCGAGCGCTACCGTCCCAAGTGCATCGGCATGATCACGTGGGTGAAATCCACGTCACCTACAGGTCGAAGCACCCCGGGGCTGGAAGACGTCGTCGTGTCTAGCGCAACCTGAGGCGTGTCGATCACAGACAGCACGTCGATCAAATACCTGACGTTGAAGGCGATTTCAATCTCCTCGCCCTCGGTGTTGACGTCCAGTTCACTCACGTCATCTCCGGTCTCCGCCGAAGTAGCAGACACAACCATGTGACCGGGGGTCAGCTCAGTGCTGGGCACGACGCGCACACGGGTGATGTGCGCCGCGTCGCGGGCGAAGATGAGCGCCGCCTTACACGCTTTCAAGAACGCGGCTGTCTCCAGAACCGTGTGCGTCGTGCGATCGCGGGGGATGATCTGGCGATAGTCTGGAAAGTTGCCGTCGATCAACTGCGACACGAGCACCACGTCGGTGAGCTGAAACAGGACCTGATTGCGGGTGGGCGTGATGGTGACGACGACGGGCTCCTCCTGCTCGCCTATGATACGCCCCAGCTCGACCAGGGCGCGGGCAGGGATGATGATGCTAAAGGGATCGGGAATAGACTGAGGCAAAGAGAGGGTCCGCACGGAGAGACGGTACCCATCGGCGGCGGCCAGCGTGAGCTGTGAGTCCTCGAACTTGGCCAACACACCCGTGAGGATGGGGCGGCTCTCGTCGGTGGCAGCGGCGAACGCAACCTGATTGAGTGCCGTATGCAACACGTCGGGCTCGATCGGGATACCGCCATCCCCCTCAGGCACCGGCACGAGGGGGAACTCTTGAGCATCAATCCCCTTGATGTTCGCCTCACTGCGGCCGGCGCGCAGATTGAGCGTCTGCGTCCGCTCGACCAGCTCCATATCCACCCGTTCCGGCGGCAGGGCCCCGACGAAGTCAATGAAGGTGCGAGCCGGGACCGTGATCGCTCCCTCCTCCCCCACTTTGGCTCCGATCCAACAGTTGATCCCTACCTCTAGGTTCGTAGCGGAGAGCTTGAGTCGTCCAGCGTCGGTCGCCAGGAGTACGTTGCCGAGCACCGGCAGCGTCGAGCGCGGTGAAACCGCCCGTCCGACGATGCTCAATCCTTTAGCTAGGTTTTCTTGCAGGCACGAGACCTTCATTGATTCCGTCCTCCTCAAGATTTGATGGTCTGAATGAGGTCAGTATACACCAACTCTGTAACCCGCACAAGTGCAGGTTCTACCCGCCGTCATCCTCCCAACCCGGGATGTCCACATGCACCACGTCCCCATGCACGTTCACGGTGGCGCGAAAGCCCGTCATCCACAGGGCGGTGCGCAGTTCATCCACGTCCACAGCCCCCGGCTCAAGGATAAGGTCCATGTGCTCGATGGCATGCTCGATAGAGGCCCTGGTGAACAGATCCTCCCGTCCAAGGAAATGGATCACCCCCTCGGTCACAACGTCGCCCATAGCCCGGATACGCTCCTGCATCAGCTTCACAATCTGGCGATCCACGTGCTTGGCCTCAACGTGGCGCAAGAAGTCTCCCTCGGGCACAGCGTAGTGGGGCACTCCACCAACGTAGACCACCTTCACCGGCTGCCCCTCCTCGTTGAAGACCAGATCGGCAAACAACGCCCTTCGCGCCGGGTCGCTCACCCCGCCCTCCTCTCAAGCGGCGCCTTGAAGTCGTAGATTCCATCACGCAGGGCAAAGCGGGCCCCACAACCCACACAAGAGAGCGCCTCCCCGTCGTGCGCCAGCGTGGTCGAGTCGCACACCGTGCAACGGAAGAACGCACCTGGCGGTGCCACAGGCTTGGCGTCACCAGCGGTGCAGCGCACGAAGACGCTGGGCGACAACTGACACCAGGCCCCCGTCGGCTGCAGCAGTCGGTCAAGCGCCACCAGCACCCCTGTGGGCACCAGGCGCTTGATCAGCCCTAGCCGGAAATGGGAGACGGTGCGGGTCTCGCGCACCCGCAGCCCAAGCTCAGCCAGCCGCTCCCGCATCCAGGCCGGATGGAAATCGAAATTCAACTCCACGAACTCCACCGGCTCTCGAGCGAAGGGGGACCAGTCCTGCCGTCCCATCAGATAACGCAGGATCGCCTTGAGATTGCGCTTGTTGGCGAACTCCAAGACGAAGGTGCCGCCGGGGACCAAAATCTGAGCCACGCCCCGCAGCACCGCTGGCGCGTCGGCGGCGTGATGGACGGTGCGGACGACCGTCACCGCGTCAAACAGGCCCGGGGCGAAGGGCAGGCGGTAGAAATCCCCGGCGACGTAGACGTAGCGGGGCTGGCCGTCCGGGCCGCTGGCACCCCACAGCTCCCGGGCCTGCCGCAACTGCGAGAGGGCGTAGTCGAAGAACACCACCTCGTCGTAGCCCTGGTAAAGAGGGGCCAGCCGCCCGTAGCCCGCGCCGATCTCGACCAGGCGGCGGCCCGTGGGAGGCAGCAAGCGCTGGAGGGAGGCCCTCTCAACGGCGTCCTCATACTCCCGCCCCTGTCCCCAGAACTCGGTGCGGTAGGCGGAACCCTCGTAATCACAGATAGGACGCGCCTCTTGGGACATCGTCCCCTACCGAAACTCTATCCCGTCGGGCAAGCTCTCAATCTGCTGCTTCAACGGGTGGAACACGGCCCGGAGCTCACCGACCGCCGGGTCTAAGCCGGCCTCGCCCAACTTGATCTCCACCGGCACAGTCATCTGGATCGGAATCGTCTCGTCGACGGGGATGTCCATGCGCACCGGGATAGTCTGACTGACCGGCACGGACATGTTCAGGTGAACCGGAAGAGGAAGGCCAGCCGGGAGGGAGAGAGACACAGACCCGTTGATCACGCCCCCCCCGCCAGGCAGGTTGAACTGCGCCGGCAAGTCCCTCAGGGGCACGGGCCGCTGCAACGTGACCACCGTATCCTGATCGATAGGCAACAGGAAATCTATCGGAAGCGGCTGATCCAGGGGCATCTCGAATTGCACGGGGATCGATTCGTCTATCGGGATCGTGGTGTCGATGGTGGCCTGGCCCAGCCCGACGAAGGCGGCGTCCAGGTCGCGCAGGAGCGGCTCGACCACGTCAGCCTTGATGGCAAACGCCGCCTGCAGGCCTGGCACGCTCACCACCAGCAACACAACCACCAGGACGAAATTGACGATGAACGAGAAGACAATGGCGATATCCTTGAAAGCATCCCACAATCGTTTCAACCGTTCCATCGTGCTCCCTCCCTATGACCTCAGCAACTGAGCCACTTTCGTGCTTCGTGGTGCCCCGTAGGGGCGTGGCGACTTCTCAGCGGTTCTCTTCGTCTCAACCGGATCACCCGAGTGGTTCACGTCCAACACAAGATATCTTAGCATCACTGGACAAAAAACACAACCAGGAAAGCCGACGGGGCCCCTCACCCCTTCGACTTTCCGTTTACCCCTCATACACCTCGCATCAAGGCCCATTCGCGGGAGAAGATGTAGGTCGCCAACAGGATAGAGCCCACGGCATAGGCAGCGGCGGCCACCCAGGTCAAGACCAGTATACCCGGCGCAACCCCACCTCCGAACAGGTCCCGTATCGCCACCATAACCCCCACCACCGGCAGCGCGTAGACAACCGCCGGCGGAGCAGCCCCGAAGCCGAAGGTCGAGAGGAACGCCAACCCCGGAAGCAAGAGCTGCAATCCCCCCAAGAAGAGGTTGGACTCGCGATAATTCTTGGCAAAGGTGCATATCCCCGCCACGAGTCCGTTCGTCATGGTCATCAAGGGCAGCATCAACAACACCAGCCAGACGACCGCCAGGCTCAGATACCCCACCTGAGCAGCGACAGGCATGACAGAGGCCACAGGGCCAGCCGGAAAAATTGAGAGGAGAAACACGTAGGCCAGGCTATCCAACGACCACAACCCGATGGTCACGACCGAGACAATCAGACTGAGCGCGATTTTGCCCAGGACGATCCCGATCCGGCTTGCAGGGGTGACGAGCAGCGACTCCATCGTGCAGCGCTCCTTCTCCCCGACGGTCATGTGAGAAACGATGCTCAACCCACCGCTGAACGTCCAAGAAGTGACGGCCAGGGTCAGGAAGATGCTGCCCATCAACGACGGGAGAGCCCCGCCCGCCACGATAGGGGCGGCCGCCACCCCCGTTGGGGCAGCGGTTTCCCTCTCCAATCGAATGGGATCCAACCACCCGGGGTCCAACTCGCGGCGCGCCAACCGCTCCCTCACGATACCGTCGGTGTATTCACCCACCGCATCCTGGATAGAAACGACGGCAAAGTCGGGCAACCACCCGCTGCGACTGCTGGTCAAGGTGAGGGTCAGGGGCTTCTCGGCTTCAAGCAACTCTACAGCGTCAGGAGGAACCTCAAGCAAAGCCGTCAGCTCGCCGCTCTGCAGGGCCTGCTCCAGGTTAGGCGGTGTGTCCACCAGTTGCAGCAAAGACTCATCCTCCAGCTCAGCGACCAACCCAGGCAGCTGCTCCCCGTTGACGACGACGACGGGCATGCCCTCATCTGCCTGGCGCACAATCTGCCACACCAGGAACGCCCCACTGACGAGACCCAGGAGCGGTATCAACACGGGCGTGGCGAACAAGAACAAGAGCGTCCGCCGGTCACGCACCAGGTCGCGCATTTCCTTGACGAAAACCGCCCGCATCGCCCTAAACATCCGTCCTCCCCCCCGGACGCTTCCACCGCCAGAACTGATACCAGCGGCGTTCGCGTCTCCGCTCCCACAGGTCGGCGCGCAAGCGATCCTCACCCACGATGCGCACGAACGCCTCCTCCAAACTACGCACACCCGTCCGGGCAATGAGCTCCGCTGGCGTGCCCGTCGCCTGCAGGCGCCCTCGGTGGATGATGGCGACGCGGTCGCACAGGCGCTGCGCCTCGCCCATCAGGTGAGTAGAGACCAGGACGCAGCGCCCTTCGCCGCGGAAGCGAGCGATGATAGAGCGCACGTTCCGGGTGCTCATCACATCCAGCCCAGCCGTAGGCTCGTCCAGAATGACGTTAGGCGGATCGTGGATCAGGGTCTGCCCCAAAACCACACGCCGGCGCATCCCCGCTGAGAAGCCTTCGGCCCGCCGATCGGCAAAATCGGTCATCTCCAGCATGACCAAGACGGTCTCCACCCGTTGTTCCAGCCGGGGGCCGTCCAGGCCGTAGAGATAGCCGTAGAAACGGAGATGTTCGCGAGGGGTGAAACGGGCGTACAGGCCGGCGTTCTCAACCAGAAGACCGATCCGGCCGCGTACCCGCTCGCCGGACTCACGCACGTCCACGCCGTCCACCAAAGCGGTACCAGCGGTGGGCTCCAGCACAGTGGCGAGAAGACGCAGCAGGGTGGTCTTGCCGGCGCCATTGGGCCCCAACAGGCCGAAGACCTCACCATCGTGACACGTAAAGGACACGCCGTCCACCGCCACCATGTCCCGAAAGCGTTTACTAAGTCCTTTAACCTCGATCACGCGGGCCATTATAGGGAATATTCGCCCAGGCGCAAGCCAGATTCCCCCTATGTGTTTCACGTGAAACGTCAAGCACGCGCGCCAAGTGAAACCCTACCGTAATGAAACTGTAACCTGAGCGAGGCGATCAGGGCGCCAATTGGCGGTATAATGGTCTTACGACGAATGACGCCACGGTACCGGAGCAAGTCCGGTGAAGGAGGTGCGAATTGACGTCCCACACAACGGTATGGACGACGCCGAAACCCGGAGAGGAGGAGCGACCCGGCCCTTACGACCAGGCTCACCGGCCGGAGTTCGCCCTGGAGATCAGCAAGTACATCCTGGGAGCTGGCGCGCTCGCGGCCCTCTTAATGACCATCGCGTGGCTGCTTTTCCAACAACACATCGAGTTCCTGGTGGCAGGCGTCTGCGCCATTACGCTGATGGCGACGGGAGGGGGGCTGTATCGGGTCCTGTACCATCGGGGGCGGGCGAGAACTGGTTTCTACGTCCTTCTCATCTCCATCCTCGTCTTACTGATCCTGGCCCCTGTCCTGCTGCCCGATATGCTGCCGTCAGTGGGTCTCGGCTACGCCCTGCTGGTGATGCTGGGTCACCTGCTCCTGGGCGATAGGGACAGCCGCTGGCTGACCGGCGCCTGCGTGCTGGGCCTCACCGCCGACATCGCCCTGGCGAGGACCGCCGCGCGCACCTGGTTCACCCTCTTGAACGAGGACGTGGGGCTATTTCTGAGCCTGTTGATCTCCGCCTTCATCCTGCTGAGCGTCGCCTTGATCGTCCGCATGATCATCCTGCGGCAGGAGGCCATCTCGCTTCAACTGCAGCGGGCCGGGCGGGAGCTGGAAAGCCAGGCGGCGGCGGCGCAGGAGCGACACGAACGCTTGCAAGCCCAGGTTCAGAAGTACGTCGATTATATGAAGGCGGTGGAGTTGACCTTGCGCTTGAGCGCCGGGGACTCAACGGAGCTCGCAGCGGATGAGAGCGAGCATGAGGAGGGAGACGATCCCCTCGAAACCCTGGGACGGGGCCTGGAAAGGATGGCCGCCTCTATGCGGGAGATCCTCCACCACATCCACCAGGCGGCCAGCACCCTGAGCTCAACCGCCGCGGAGATCCTGGCCGCCACCACGCAACAGACGTCAGGGGTCAACCAGCAGTCGGCCGCCGTCGCCCAGACGTCCACCACGGCGGACGAACTCAAGGCCATCGCCGAACAGTTGGTCGCGCGCGCCCAGGAGGTGGCGGACGCCTCACAGCGCACCCTGGACGTCTCCCACACAGGGCAGCAGGCTGTGCAGGAGACCATCAGCAGCATGAGGCAGATCAAGGCCCGCGTGGAGGGCATCGCGGAGAACATCCTGGCCCTCTCGGAACAGACTCAGCAGATCGGAGAGATCACCACCACGGTCAACGACATCGCGGCCCAGTCGAATATGCTGGCGTTGAACGCCTCGGTGGAGGCGGCCCGCGCGGGCGAGCACGGCAAGGGCTTCGCGGTGGTGGCCGTCGAGGTGCGCAATCTGGCCGAGCAATCGAGACAGGCGACCGCCCAGATCAAGACGATTTTGTCCAATATCCAGAAGGCCACCAACGCGACGGTGATGGCCACAGAGGAAGGGACGAAAAAAGCGGACGAGGGCGTACAGTTGGCGGCTCAAGCCCAGAGCACCATCGAGCAACTGGGCGCGGTGATCGACGATTCCGCCCAGGTGGCCACGCAGATGGTGGCCGGCGGGCGGCAGCAGGCCTCCGGGGTGGAGCAGATTGCACTGGCCATGAAGAACATCAACCAGGCCACGATGCAGAGCCTGGACAGCATGCGCCAGACGGAGAAGGCGGCCCAAGACTTGAGTGACCTGGCCCACGACTTGACCGATCTCGTGGAGCAGTACCAGCTCTAGAGAGAGCACCCGCCACACGGGCAGAAGCGCCTACGAACACCTCTTGAGCAGCCTGGCCCACAACCTGGCCGACCTCGTGGAGCAGTACCAGCTCTAGAACAGGTTCGTAGTAGGCGATTTATCGCCGTGGGCTCTTTGGGTTTTTGCGTGATGCTCGACGTGGACGACAGTCCACGCCCTCAGATATATGAGCAACGTTCATAGGCCACCCCAATCACGGGGACTGTCGTCCCCTTCGAGCAAGGCACCCACGCCAAATCCCAGGGGCTCTGAAGCTCTGGCCCTCGTCCTCGAGGGCGCATTCGGCAAACCCGGGCCATCGCCGCTACGCTAGTTTGCGGCACGATAGCCGCCCCCGAGACGGGGGCTGAGAGCGTGTATGTCCCCCTGCCATTGCCCGCCCCTTCCCCTTGTGCTCTTCGTCATGTAGCAGTATACTTGGCGGAAGAACGCAGCGGAGGGAACCCCTATGACCGATTCGAACATCCGCCGCCGGGCCGTCGAGCGCATCCTGGAGGACGAATCCATCACCGCCGATCTAACCGACGAGGCAGCCCAGTCGCTGCTCGACTGGGGACTGGCGCAGGTGGACGCCGTGGTGCAACAGGCGGCGACGTTCTCCCAGGACGAACTCCAGGCCCGTCTGGCCGCCTTGCGACGGACGATGAAGCGCATCGGGCGGGAGGCCGGCCAGGCCGCGGCGGACGCCCAGGTGGAGCAGGTACAAAGGTCGCTGGCCCAGACCGAGGCAGAGCGGACAGACCAAGGCCCGGATACGGCTGAATAGATTGACAATTTCATATTCCGTTCGTAGTCGGCGATTCATCGCCGTGTCAGCGCACGGAAGGTGCGCACGACGAGCCAAACTGCCCTGCCATACACTGAAACTGGCCTCTACGATACCCTGAGGCCAAACGTGACATTGTCGAAATAGCCAAACAAGGAGATCACCATGAAAGTCTTGGTCACGGGAAGCAGTGGCCGATTTGGCCCCCACGTGGTCAGGGAGCTGGAGCAGGCCAGCCACGAGCTGGTCCTGTTTTCCCGCCGCCAGCCCGGCCCGGAGCTGAGCCGCTGGCCGTGGGTACAGGGCGACGTCACGGAATTCGAACACTGCCTCCGCGCCGCGCGCCAGGGCGGCGCGCACCTCGGCGGCCGGTTGGACGCCATCCAGCACGTGGCCGCCCAGCCCTGGCCCACCGACCACCCCGCCCTGAGGGAGGAGGCCGAGAGCCAGAACGTCCCCTTTGACGCCACCATGCGCTCAAACGTGATGGGGACGTACTACCTGCTGCAGGCCGCGCTGAGGGAGGAGGTCGAGACCTTCGTCATGACCGGCAGCAACTGCGCCCTGGGGCACGGCTATCGCATCAGCGACAGGCCGTTTCCGTTCCAGTACCTGCCGGTCGACGAGGCGCACCCCTCGGACGTCGAGGATTCCTACTCCTACAGCAAGCTGGCGGGCGAGATGCTCCTCAGGTCGTACACCCACGCGTACGGCATGCGCACGTACGCGCTGCGAGCCGCCGGCATCTGCGACCGGGAGCGGCGCACACACATGGCCGAGAACGTGGAACCGGCCCAGGCCTGGAATCCGTGGATGTGGGCCTGGATCGGGAGCGAGGATCTGGCCGTGGCGCACCGCCTGCTGATGGAGAAGGCCCTGGACATCGAGCCCCACGGCGCGTTCTTCTGCAACGGCGATGACACCACCGCGCTGGAGCCATCCCAGGCGCTGATCGAGCGGTTCAAGCCCGATCTCCTGCCGCTCGTTCGAGACCTGGAGGGACACGCCTCCCTGCTCTCCAACCGCAAGCTGAAGGAGACGGTCGGGTGGCAGCCGCAGACGTCGTGGCGTCGATATCTGAAATCTGAGACAGGAGCGCTTCGATGAAAGGATCCCCGCTGGGTATAGGCGTCGTCGGGGCCGGCGCGATCGGCATCCGCGGCGCGCTGATGCACCTCAGCCTGCCGGACGTGCAGGACCGCGTCCGGTTGGCCGCCGTATGCGACCCGGTCCCCGGACGCGCCCGGGCAGCCGCGCAGAGGTACGGCGTCGCTGCCTGGTACGAGACGTACGAAGAGCTGTTGGCGGACCCCGACGTCGAGGCCGTCACTCTGTGCACCCCCATCGGCCTGCACTACGAGCAGGGCATACGGGCGATTGAGGCCGGCAAGCACGTCCACTTCAACAAGACCATGACTACCCGCGTCGATGAAGCCGACGGGCTGATCGCCTGCGCCGCCGAAAAGGGGATCAAGATCGTGGCCTCGCCGGGCATGATGCTGTTCCCCCACAACCGGCGTATCCGCAAGCTGATCCTGGAGGGCGAGCTGGGCACGCTGGCCTGGGCCATAGCCGGCACCTCGGCCGGCAGCGGCACCTATCACCTGAACGAGGAGTTTCGCACCGGCGAGGACGTCCTGACCAGCGTCGACCCGACCTGGTATTTCAAGGAGCCCGGCGGCGGGCCGCAATACGACGTCACCGTCTACTGCCTGCACAATCTGACCGGCATTCTGGGTCCGGCCAGGCGCGTCACGGCGCTGTCGGGCATCGCCATTCCGGAGCGCCGGTATCACGGCAAGCGGATCGCCGTCGAGATGGACGACACGACGATCCTGAGCCTCGATTTCGGGGACGCTCTCTACGCCGTCGTCTACGCCACGGTTGCCGCCGGGCTGACGCAGGGGTTCTCCCCCAACGTCTATGGCACCCAGGGCGCGATCGTCGGGACCACGATGGGCGACCGGGAGCTCGAGCGCCCCGACGATCACCAGCCGCACGTGACCGGCGAGCACGTGGACATGCTTGAGTCCCACGTGTTTGAGGACATCATGCAGCTCGTGGACTGGGTCCGCGACGGCACGCCCTCAATCGCCAGCGCCGAACACGCTCGCCACGTGATCGACATCATCGAGGCGGGCTACCGCGCCGCCGAGACGGGACAGACCCAGGAGCTGCGGACGACCTTCGAACCGCTGCCACTCGAGGCCCTGTGACCTGCGGGCGTTGACCGGTCTCTCTCTCTTATCAAACCATCCGCAGGTAGTCAAAAAGCCTTGACTGGAACCGCAAGAAGACATCTTCCACACGGGCTATGCCCTCAGCCATGCGATTCCATTCCAATTGGAAACCATAGCCGTGATGGACAACGTGCCTAAACCTGCGAAACGGTGCCAGATCGGACGCCAGAGAGTCATCAAGCAAGGCAGGCAAAGGCTCCTGGACAGGATGGCAGAATCGCTTGAACAAATCCACATGCCAGGTAGCACCAGTCGGTAGAGGAACAGCGTGGAAACGGCTGATGCGTTTGAGAATATTCTCCACGCCATTGTAGAACTGGGCCAGGAAAGCGGCGGCAGCAGTCTTCTCGCGAACTGTCAGCTCCCTCTCGGCTGCATCACGCTGCAGTGCCAATAGCTCTCGAACCGTGGCCTCCATCAGTTCTAGCTCAATGGCGATCTCCTCCCGGAGTTCTTCAGGCTTCATAGCAGCACTTTGCCCTTACGCTCAATCAGCCGGGTAAAACGGGTCGGCGGGTCTAAGGGGACAATGTCTAGAGGCATTCCCAGTTCTTCTTCAAGTCGCGCTCCCAGCTCGTACAACTTCCATCCGCTAACACCCTCAAAGGCCAGATCCAGGTCTCGGGCCTGCTCTGGATTTTCGAGAGCGCTCCCAAAGAGAATCAGACGTGTAGCCCCATATTCCTTTGCCCAAGCTACAACCCTCGCGATTTGCCTGTCGGTAACTCCCATCTTCCTCTCCCCTCGCTCGGCTGCTCGTTCATTCATCTCCTCCACATTGTACCAAGAAACCTAGGTTTTTTCAAAAAGGCGGTTTCTTTCGCTCGCCGGCAGCTCCACATTTGAGCGTGGTCGTCACCAAATTGCTTGCCCCCCTACCTTCGACCGCACCCGGCACCGGCTGGCTGGTGGCATCGAGGATGCGGGCAATTTTGCGCTTCGGGAAAGAGCGTGCTATACTAAGGCGCAGGTAAGCCGCGGAGCTTTCGCAATGCACAAAATATAGCCAGGACGCGCCCTCATGTCACGGAACGAAGCCGGCGCTCAGGCCACCCGCGAGCCCTATCACCTCACTGGTGTCAAGCTGAAGACGCTCGAAGTTTTGGAGTTGGAATGGTTGGAGCCGTCGATCCTGGCCCGGGCGTCTCGAGGGGAGTTATGAACTGATACGTCTTCGTCGCCGACGGGATGAGCACCCCGGGGATGGCCCTCGGCCCCAACGCAAATGGATACGTCGATGACATAAGCCCAGAGACGCCCTGACGAAAAAACAAGGAGCAGCTTATGCGCTTTCTCCACACGGCCGACCTGCACCTCGGCCACCAACAGTACGGTTCCAAAAAACGCTTCGACGACTTCAGTCGCGTCTTCCTCCACATCATCGACCAGGCCGTCCTGCGCCAGGTCGATTTCGTTCTGCTCGCCGGCGACCTGTTCGAGAAACGCACCGTCGACCCGCTGGCCATGCGCGTGGCCGTCGAGGGGTTGCGCCAGCTGCGCCAAGCCGACGTCCCCGCCCTCGCCGTCGAGGGGAACCACGAACGGGCTTACTACCGCGACCAGTACTCCTGGGTCGATTTCCTCGACGCCCTGGGCTACCTGCGCCTGCTCAACCCCCACTTCGAGGACGGTCACGCCGTGCTGGAGCCCTACGACGGCGACGGTGGCGCCTACGCCGACCTGGCGGGCGCCCGCGTCTATGGCATCAAGTACTACGGCGCTTCCACCGGCAAGGTCTTCCGCCTGTTCGGCGAGGCCCTGGCCGAGATCGCGGGGGACGGCGATCGGTTCTCCATCCTGATGGCCCACGCTGGCCTGGAGGGGCAGATGGACCGCTACTCCGGCACCCTGGCCGCCAACGACCTGGCCCCGCTGCGAGAGCCCATCGACTACCTGGCCCTGGGCCACATCCATAAGCCCTACGCCGTCGATGGCTGGATCTACAATCCCGGCGCGCCGGAGACGTGCAGTATGGAGGAGGTTCAGTGGCCCGAACGGGGGTACTATGTGGTCGACGTCGACCCCAGCGACGGGCCGGGCCACAGGGCCGAGCTGGTCGTGCCGCCGCGCCGACCGTTCCACCGCCTGCGCCTTGAGGTCGACGCGCTGACTGAGCCCGAGGCCGTCTACGACGCCGTGAATCGGCTGATCCAGCGGGAAGGGAAGAGCATCACCCCCGATCCCGCCCCCGTCGTCGACCTGACCCTCTACGGCGTGTTGCCCTTCAACCGCTTCGACCTCGATCTTGATTATGTCAAGAGCCAGTTGGAGTCGGCCTGGAACCCGGTGGTGACGCGGGTGCGCAATATGAGCACCCCGGCCGAGTTCGAGGTCGCTATCGATATGGAGGCCAGCCGGCCGGAGCTGGAGCGGTCGATCCTGCGCGAGTTACTGGAGCGGGACGCTCGCCTTCGGCCCGACGCCGAGGCGTGGACCCAGGTTGCCCTCGACGTGAAGCGGCTGGCCTTCTCGGGCGCGCCACCCCGGGTCCTGGTCGAAAGACTACGGCACGCGCGTGCCGAGCTGACCACGCCGACCAGGGAGGAAGTGTAGGATGCGTATCGCTCAGGTCGATCTGGAGAACGTCAAGAGCTACCAGCGGGAGAGCGTCGTCTTCACCCCGGGGACGAACGCCATCTGCGG
>Ga0180432_10007488_pt1 | contig 13846 bp, 9 predicted proteins | sample SS_ome_10_FD_132414 | JGI IMG/M metagenome (GOLD analysis project Ga0180432, IMG submission 132414) | Hypersaline lake sediment archaeal communities from the Salton Sea, California, USA - SS_1_MS_2 metaG | ecosystem: Environmental > Aquatic > Non-marine Saline and Alkaline > Hypersaline >...
CGTTACCTCGCAGGGCAACTGCAGGTTCGCCTTCAGGTGCTTGAAGAAGACGGTCACGGCTTCATCGAATGCCAGATCATCGTCCTCGCCGAGGATCGCCTCAATCCGCAAGTCCTGTGCATCTTTGTCCGGCATGGCTCATCTCCGCACGTCGTTCCTGCACTGTCTCGATTCCCAACGCGGCCCTCTTGGATCTGGGTCTTCTCTCACGATTTTCAGCGGGTCACCCGTCGCCGCATCCACCTGGCTGCCGCCTCGAAGTCGAACCGCTCGGGATCCCAGTCCTGTGTTCGCAGAGTCTCACATTCAACTGCATTCTGCCATCTCGGCAGCATGTTACCAGCCTGCAATGGTCGCCGACAGACCAAATCCCCCGCCGGACCTGTTCACCTTGTTGACGAACCATGCGCGGTGTCGGACGACGTGAGCGGAATCGGTTGATGTGCCCGGTAAACACAGTCTTTCCCCGAGATGGTCAGAGTCATACCCCGCAGAATGCATCTTCAGGCTTCCCATCGCTTTCAGGGACGAGTAGAGCATCAACTCCCAGAGGATATGTACGAAGAGTGATCTTCTCCATGGCCAAAGAACTCAAACTCGAAACTACCGTGCTCAAGATGCAACTGGCCCGGAAGAGCGTCTCCCTCGACCAAGCCCAGAAACTTCTTGCCGTAGCTCGAACGCTTATCCCCGGAGAAGTCCGGGCCAAGTATCTTCGGGAGGTGAACATGTCTACCGTGGAAGCCGATGTCCGCGTTCAGGCCCAAGGCGGGCGAGGCTGAGCCCGGTCTTCACGCCGGGCAAGGACGGCTACGATCTGTTCGCCGACAGCAACGACAACGAGCCGATCCTGAAGCCCGGTCACGCCGGACGGGAGAAGGGTCACGGCTTCTCGCGGGCCAAGGAGCCCACGTGGAGCGTGAAGGTCCCCCTCCGCGCCCGGGCGATGGTTCTGGCCGGTCAGACGCTGCTCATTGCCGGGCCGCCCGACGTCATCGGCGCCAAGCTCCGGGGCGTCTCGGCCGCCAACGGGCGAACGCTCGCCCAGACCGACCTGCCCGACCCGCCGGTATTCGACGGACTCATCGCCGGCGGCGGCAAGCTCTACCTTGTCGACAGGGCCGGCACCGTAACCTGCCTGGCCGGCGCGAAGTAGTCCTCCGTCTCGGCACATCGTGGCATATCGCATCGTGTCACGGCATGGGGCAGGCCGATTCCAGGCCCATCGCCGCCCTGGTCGTGCTTCCCGGCGCCAGCGGCGGGCTCTTCTCGGAATTCCAGGCCTACATGCGGACATGGCAACGTTCTAAGCGGTCTCAGGTAAATTCGTTGGAGTGTTGAGGCGGTTTCCTCCGCCTGAGCACGGAAGAACCAGTACGAACCTACGTAAGACCGCTTGGAAGTAAACGGTACACTGACGACGGACGCGACCACGGAGAATGACAAGGCATACTGTCCGTCGGGGATCACAAGACGTCAGGTCGTTGGTGCCGCAGCGTCGGCAACGGCGCTGACGATCGTTCCGCGGCATGTGTTGGGCGGCCCGGGCAGGACCGCGCCGAGCGAGAAGCTGAACATCGCCTGCATCGGTGTCGGCGGACCAGGCGCTGTATGGTTGAAACTCGTTCGTAAACGAGGCCAGATCGCGTATCATGCTGTCTGAAGTCGGCCTGAGGACGGTCCCCGGGCCCCAACGAACGCGCGAAACGGACCCAACGGATGCGCCAGGTGGTGAACAGGGCTGACGCGAAGCACCAGGCGAGCGTCGAACGCTCCCCCTCTGGCCAAACCCCTCACCCCCGGCCTGCCGTGCATAGCTCGCAGAGCGACGCAGGGGACACCGACGCACGGTCACGCGGAATCAAATTTCCTATCAGTAACCAGCCTTTGTCCCGCATGCGGGACTACGGCCCGGAACGCAAGATTAGCATTCCTCCTGTTCTTCCTGTTATCCGGCCAAGAGTATCTACCGACAATACTCGGGAAAGAACCAAGAAGGAGATAAGATGAGAACAGGAAGAATCAGTATGTTGGCCGTTGTGATGATGGTCCCGGTGATGAGCAGTTATGGCGCTGACAGGCTGAAACTCAAGAGTGAGACGCTGGCCGTAACAGTGGACAAGGCGTTTCCGCGGATTATCCGGTACCAGCATAAGAACGGGGCGGCCTTTGCCGGGCAGAAAGAACCGGTGTCGACCGTGCATTTCAACGGCAAGCCTGAGCCATGCACGATCAAGCTTACGAGAGCGGGCAGGAGTTCGGCGGAATACCAGCTCCAATTTCCCGGAAAGAAGGTGACCGTTTCGGTGAAGATCGAAGTGGGTGAAACCGCGGTGGAAATGGGAATGACCGGCGTGAAGGAGCAGGGGGACGTCAAGCTGATGAACCTCTCTTTTCCCGGAAACGTGTTATTGACGGTTGACAGTTCGCTGCCCGATGCGGAGGTGGTCGCATATGGTACATGGACTACTACCGGGACCAGGAGACACAAGACAGCAGGTGTAGTGCGTGTCACAGCCAATCACCATGTTCATGCGAAACTGGCCGATGCAAAACCGTCAACACATAAGTTGAACTACTTCTTTATCAGCGGCGGCAAGCTGGCGGCGGCAACGTGGGGAAATCACTATGAGAGTCATAACCGCACGCAGTATTCCATAACGAAGGAAGACAACCGAACTGTCTGCAAGGCATGGTGTCCGGAGTGGGCCTGGCGAGAGGTCGAAAGTGAGGCAGTGGATCTGCCATGGACAAGAATCTTCATAACGCCGGACTGTAACGGTGATGGAAAAGCCACCTGGCAGGATGCCGCCGTTGTCTGTCGCCGGGGCGTGCCCAAGCCGTTTGGGCATGAACACATGAAGACCCAGGTGGGACAATGTATCGCCCTGAACTTTGCCAGCGGTGCGCAGCAGCCTTATCTCAAGATCCTGGATAACATCAAGAAGATCCATCGCGCCACAGATGGCCTGGGCAATGATGTTCTGATCAAGGGGTTCTCTTCAGAAGGGCATGACAGCGCAAATACAGATTTCTCCGGGCACTTCAATGAACGTGCCGGCGGCGTAGACGACTTCAATGTATTGCTGAATAACGCCGGAAAGTACAATGCAATGGTCGGCATTCACGCGAACATCACGGAAGTATATCCGGAGGCCCATCAATACGATCCGGAGATCCTGTTCCGCGATAGCAGAGGCAATCTTCGCCGCAGGTGGGTCTGGCTGGACACATCCTGGGAAATCGACAGAAAGAAATATATTCTCAACGGGTCTCTGTTCACGTCAATGGAAAGGATGGAGAAAGAAATACCCGGACTTGATTATGTTTATCTGGACAAAGCCCATCCTGATGACTGGGAATCGTACAAGATATTCAAGAAGCTAAACGACCTTGGTTTGCCTGCGCATTCCGAGGCTAATGACATCACCTATACAGTCCAGTCACACTGGCGAGGAGGCAACAAGCAGCCATGCTTGCAGTTCCTGTGGTATTCCGAACGTGACATTTTTGGCAACGACTGGATCCTCCGGGGAGGGCGCAGTGACGGAGAAGGATTCATGGGATGGCGGAGTCACAATTTCAACAGTTATATCGGTTCGACCTTCGCTCACCATTTACCCGCGAAATACCTCAAGAATTTCGAACTTCTTCGGTGGGAACCTGGCAGATTGGCTCATTTCAGTGATGGCGTAAAGGTAACCAAGGCTGCTAATGGCTGGATTGAAGTGACCAAGGACGGCAGGATGGTTATGACCTGGGCAGGCAGAAATACCAGCCTGTTTGTGCCATGGGAGCCGAAAAAGGAGAAGAAGATATATGTTTGGGATTCCACGGGTAAACCGAGAGAATGGGCGTTGCCCAAATCCTGGGATTCCTGCAAGCAGGTGTACCTCTACAAACTCAGTGACCAGGGCCGTACCGATGAAAAAGTACTGGATATAAAGGATGGCAAGTTGGCGATTACTCCCATTAGACACACTCCCTATGTTGTATACAAGACCAAGGCTCCGAAACCGCTTGATTACGACTGGGGGCAGGGAAGTGTGGTGAAAGATCCCAATTTTGACAGCTACGGGTTCACATATTGGAGGAAATCCTCTGGTAATTCAGATACCAGTCACATCTCCATCAGTAATGACAGGAACCGTAATGCCTACCTGACGATACACGCCAAAAACAGGGAGGCATCAGAAGTCTCACAGATCATGTCGGGCTTGAAGCCGGGCAAGACCTATGTTGCGGCTGTATGGGTTCATGTTTCCGGGAATCGCACTGCGATCATTGAAATCCTGCCGCAGGGGAAGAAAGGTATTAAACCCATATCAAACTATGTATCGAAGACCAATGTCAGACATGGCCTGGCATTCGACCAACGTACAGGCAGCAATTGGCAATACATGAAGGTCTATTTTGACATGCCCGCAGGCTGCAGCAAGGCACGTATATGCCTCAAAGCGACAAAGACAGAATCCAGTGGAGCAGTTTACTTCGACGATGTGCGCGTTGTTGAGCGCAAGCGTTCTGCTAAAGCATCGAAGCATTTCGTGTGGGAGGATTTTGAAGACACAGCACTCGGCGGTTATGGCATTTTAACCTGTAATTTTGGCCAACACACTCATCTGTCAGAGAGCCATCCTCCGTATACGAAAGACACGATTAATGGTCGTTTCTCCTTCAAGTCACGCGATGGTGGCCGGGTGGGGCGGACGTTGCCCTGCAATGTACGGTTCAAGCCGTCGACAAGATACCGTCTGAGTATGGAAACTCTGGCTGGTCCGGGAAGAATTCGGGTCATGAGTGAAGGCAAAGCCGTGTTCGATAAGTCTTTCAATGGGCGAGGTACGGTTGCCGGAGAGTTTGTAACCGGGAATGACACGGAAAGTTATCTTGAAGTTCATCGTACAGGTGGCCCTTACATTGTTGTTGACGATATTGCAGTCGACGAAATGGGGCCTGCATCGAAATAGGATCGTGTGTGCAACATAGAGAAACCCCTCCCCCCGGGCTACTGACGCATGCGCACGCGGAATCAAGTTTCTTGTCAGTTTTCCCGGGCGGAAACCGGAGTCGAAAGAGACGTGGTTGTTACGATGGGGAAGGCGGTTTGTTCCCGGGTATGTGGAAGATCGGCTCTTTCGATGGAAAAGGCCGGAGGGAGGTGGTATTCTGCAAGATAATTGGAAACAGCCCGGGATGGGCGGGGAACCAATCCCTCGCCCCAATAAGGTTCGGGAAATGGATTTGCAGCCATTGGGAGCTTTCAAATGAGACGAAGGGAATTCGTAAGACTGGGTTCTGCGGCAATTGTCGCCACGGGGCTGTCAACGACCGGCCTGCAAAACACGGCAAAGGCCGAGGACGGGAAGGTCGAGCCCTCGTCGGTGGGCAACCCGGTCCTGTTTCATCCCGATGTCGACCGGATCAGCGTTGCCTGGCGAGTGCATCAGCTCAGCAACGGGATGGTGGAATACGGCACAACCAGGGAGTTGGGACAGACGGCCGTTTCCGTCCGGCACGGTCTTCGTCAAAAGGACAACGCCGCTCTCCTGGTGGACCTTGTGGATTTGAAACCGGATACCACCTATCATTATCGAACGGTAACGACGTCGCTTGATTTTGCCGGCGCCTATCACAAGAACGTTCCCAACCGGGGCACCCCTCATCGGTCGGAGATTTACCGGTTTCGAACCCCGCCGGCCCGGTCGGACTCGACCTCGTTTGCGGTCATCAACGACACGCATGGAAACATGCCGGTGATCCATGGCCTCTTCGCAAGAATCAAGGCCAAGCCGACCGATGCCGTCTTTTGGAACGGGGATATCTACGATTACTTCACCCCGGAATCGGCCGTCCGGCAGACCCTGGACGTCCTCGGCCCGAAGGGCTACGCCACGCAAGTGCCGGTCGTCTTCGTGTACGGAAACCACGACGTCCGTGGCGAGTACGCGATGGATCTGGAAAAGATGATTCCGACGCGGGAGGGGCGCCGGTACTTCACCTTCCAGAACGGACCCGTTCGTTTCATGGTTCTCGACACCGGCGAAGACAAGCCGGATTCCCACAAGTATCTTCAGGGCCTGACCGATTTTGCCCGGTATCGCAGCGAACAGCGTGAATGGATTGCCGGGGAGATCGGACGCAGGGAATGGAAGGATGCAAAGTTTCGCGTCGTAATCTGTCACATTCCCCTGTTCGGCGGGGGAGCCTGCCCCGACGGGCGCAACAAGTGGCATGACCTGCTGACCAGGGGAAAGGCGGATTTGATGATCAGCGGTCATACGCATCGTCCCGCGTTTCACGGGCCGGACGGCAGTCGTCCCTATGCGTTGCTGGTCGGGGGCGGCCCCAAGCACCACCAAGCCAGGATCATCCGCGGCCGTGTCGAGGGAGAGCGCCTGGAACTTACGATGGAGACGATGGAAGGAAAACCTGCGGGAAATTGGACCATCCGGTCTCGTTCCTGAGGAGGTCGGCAGCGATTATCTGTCGGCGCTGGAGAGATCAAGTCCGCTTGAAGACCCCTCACCCTCAGGCCCCCGACGCACGGTCACGCGGAACGGAGTTTCCTATCAGTCCATGCGGGGTAGCGCACCGGCACGCCCAAACAAGCCCATGGCACACCCATTTCTCAGGAGGTGTGCGCCGACCCATTGTAACTTACTTTGAAACAACGGGTAACAAGCCACACCTCCGTGGACCCCGAGAAATGCGAACAGGCCAGCCGTAATTGACTGGCTTGTATCGCTTTACGAACACGCCCGGAGGGATTCGAACCCCCAACCCCCGGTTCCGAAGACAGTACCCGGCATTACACCCAAACTCTTATCCGGATTGGACTTCTAAGGATGGACCAATCCCCCGTGCCGGCACATCGTGGCATATCGCATCGTGTCACGGCATGGGGCAGGCCGATTCCAGGCCCATCGCCGCCCTGGTCGTGCTTCCCGGCGCCAGCGGTGGGCTCTTCTCGGAATTCCAGGCCTACATGCGGACATGGCAACGTTCTAGAAGTAAGCGGTACACTGACGAGGGACGCGACTGTGGAGAATGACAAGGCATACTGTCCGTCGGGGATCACAAGACGTCAGGTCGTTGGTGCCGCAGCGTCGGCAACGGCGCTGACGATCGTTCCACGGCACGTGCTTGGCGGCCCGGGCAGGACCGCGCCCAGCGAGAAGTTGAACATCGCCTGCATCGGTGTCGGCGGACGCGGATACCCCATGGCCATGAACGTCAGCACCGAGAACATCGTCGTCCTGTGTGACGTGGACGACAGGCGGGCCGCCAAGACCTTCAACCAGTTCCCCAAGGCCAGGAGATACCACGACTATCGCCGGATGCTCGACAAGGAGGCCAGGAACATCGACGCCGTCGTGATCTGCACGACCGACCACGTGCACATTCCGGCCAGCGTGATGGCCATGAAGCTGGGAAAGGGCGTCTACTGCGAAAAGCCCCTCGGCCAGAACATCCACGAGATACGCGTGGCCACCGAACTGGCCGCCAAGTGCAACGTGGCCACGCAGATGGGAAACGAATCGCATTCGGGCTACAACTACCGCAGCGTTGCCCGGATGATCAAGGCCGGGACGATCGGTCAGGTCAGAGAAGCCCACTGCTGGTGCGATCAGTCCTGGCCGCCCGGCGATCGGCCGAAAGCCACCCCGCCGGTGCCCAAGCACCTGAAGTGGGACCTCTGGCTGGGCCCGGCGCCGGTGCGCCCGTACCATCCGTGTTACCACCCGCAGGGCTGGCGATACTGGTGGGACTTCGGCAACGGGCGGATCGGCGACATGGGCTGCCACATGATCGACCTGCCGTTCATGGCGCTCGACCTGAAGTACCCGCTGACGGTCGAAACCCGAAGTGCCGGCCCCGCCCACAAGGAGAGCGCCCCCGGCTGGATGATCACCTCGTGGACGTTCCCCAAGCGGGGCAAGCTGCCGCCGGTGGAACTCACCTGGTACGACGGCGGCAAGCGTCCGCCGCTGCAAAAGGCCCACAACATGCCCGACTGGCCCGAGGCCACCATTCTCGTCGGCTCTGAAGGGATGATGATAGCCGATTACGGCCGGTTCAATCTGTTCCCGGCCAAGAAGTTCGCCGGTGTCAGGCGGCCGCGCCTCGGGCGCATGCCGTCCCACGCGCAGGACTGGATTGCCGCGTGCAAGGCCGGCAAGCCGACGCGGCCGGGCTGCCACTTCGGCTACGCCGGACCACTGGCCGAGACCGTCCTGCTGGGAACCGTTTCCTACCGCGCCGGCAGGAAGCTCGAGTGGGATCCGGTCAAGCTCAAGGCGACCAACTGCCCCGAGGCCGACCGGTTCATCCGGCGCGAGAACCGCAAGGGCTGGACGCTCCAGCAAGGGATGCAGACATGACACGCAGCAGAGTGCAGGTCCTGTGGCTGTTGCTTCTGTTCGCCGCGACGTCGGCGTCATCCTCGCCGGCCGCTGAAGTAGGCTGGACGCACCTCGGGCGCGATGCGCTGCACAACAGCGACCGGTGGCTGGTGGCCGGCGACGCGGCGCTGGATCCGGACCAGCCCAGGCGCCTCGTGGGCAAAGCAGGCAAGGGCGTGCTGATCAACGGCAAGGTCGGCAAGTGCCCCAGCCTCGTCACGAAGCAGGTCTTCCGGGACGTCGAGCTGCACGTGGAGTTCATGGTGGCCAAGGGCTCCAACTCCGGCGTGATCTTCCACGGAAACCACGAGATCCAGATCCTGGACAGCGCCCACGTGAAGGATCCCACGGGGGGCCACTGCGGCGGCGTCTACCCCCGCGCCGAAGCCAGGCCGACCTACCGTCACATCGACAAAGGCTCGCCGCCCCGGGTCAACGCCGCGCTGTCGCCGGGCAAGTGGCAAACGTTCGACATCATCTTCCAGGCGGCGAGATTCGACAAGGCGGGCAGGAAGACCGCCCACGCACGGTTCGTCAAGGTCGTGCACAACGGCAAGGTGATCCAGCACAACGTGGACGTGCCCTATGCCTGCGGGGCGAACTGGGACCGCAAGCAGCACCCCCGCGGCGTTATCGTCTTCCAGGGCGATCACGGCCCGGTGGCGTTCCGGAACATCCGCGTCCGGCCGTGGAAGGACAGCGATGCAAGGCCGCTGAACGTCCCGCCGAAAGGCTTCACCGCGCTGTTCAACGGCAAGGACTTCACGAACTGGCGGGTCCACCCGAAGGTCCGAAAGTTCTGGTCCATCGAGGACGGCGTGCTCAAGTCGCCCGGTCTCCTGAAAGAATGGGGTGCGGACCTCGCGACCGTGAAGAACTACCGCGACTTCGTGCTGATGCTCGATTTCCGCATGCCGACGATCTCTGACAGCGGCATCATGTTTCGGCGGCTCACTCCGGAGATCCCGAGTTTCGGAACCCAGGAGCAGTTCAACCTGAGATCCAAAGGCGGCATGGGCCACCTGGAGAGCTACTACTTCCTGCCGAAAGAGACCGCGAAGAAGATGGGGCTGAAGGAAAAAGACAAGCCGCACGTCAGACACATCGACCCGAAAGTCGGCGTCTGGCACAAGGTCAAGATCACCATGCAAGGCCGCACGATCTCCACCGAGTTTGACGGCGAGGTGCTCCTTGACAAGTTCACGTATCACGACTGGATGATCAACATGGCCCCGGCGCCTATCCGGCTGCAGAAGCACAAGGTGGTGCACGGACAGAATCTCGGGAAGGAGAACCCCTGCCCGATCGAATACCGCAACATCTTCATCAAGGAGACCGGCCCGGGCAGCCCGGAGGCGAGAACCGCGGCCGGGCCGGCAAAGAGCGACGGGGCGAAGTCGCGCAAGAGCAAGCTCGCCGAACTGCTCCTCCAGATCGACAGGAACGACCTGCCCAAAGCGTACGATCCCCGGAAGCACCAGGCCTACGTCGACCGAAGACTGGCCGGCCTGACCAATCGACAGCGGGCGAGGATCGCGTATCTCTGGAAGGAGAAGGTGCGACGGCATCCGCAGATGCCCAATCGGGGCAAGTCGTTCGTTAGAATCATGGAGTACGTGGCCGGCGGCGAGAAGTAGACCGCCCGAAAGCACCAAGGGAGAAAGAGATGAGACGCAGGTCAGGACTCACACGACGTGAGTTTGCGGGCGCTGCTGCAGGCGCGGCTGCGTTCACGATCGTCCCGCGACACGTTCTTGGCCGAGCAGCCCCGAGTAACCTGGTCAACATCGCTGCTGTAGGTTCAGGAGGGCACGGGGCCTTTGTCGTGAACCAGATGCTCAAGGCAGGTGGAATCAACGTGACCGCCCTTTGTGACGTGGATTCGAAATTCGCGAGCCACATTGAAACGAAGGAATACCGCAATCGCAGAATCACAGGCCTATACAGGCGGTTCCCCAAGGTCCAGAAGTACAAGGATTTTCGGGCTATGCTCACCAAAGAGGAGGACAACATCGATGCGGTTGTGATCACGACACCGGAACATATACACGTCTCCGCCGCCGCGATGGCCATGAAAATGGGCAAGCACGTGTACTGCTCGAAGCTGCTCGGACACAACATCTATGAGATACGCCTGGCGACCCAGTTGGCTGAGAAACACGGGGTAATCACCCAGATGGGGATCGGCAACCACACCACAGAGATATTCCACCAGGCCGTCGAGATAATCCAGGCCGGCGACATTGGGGACGTCAAAGAGGCCTATGTCTGGTGCGACAATGAATGGGATAAGTACCGGGGCCCCAAGGCCTGGCCGCCGAGAGCTGTAAGGGAATACAATCCCAAACACGCCGATAGGCAGTTAAGGGAGAAGAAGCCTATCCCCGCTCACTTGGATTGGGACTTGTGGTTGGGGCCGAGGGAACCGCACCCTTATCCAGGCTTCCACTACGGCTGGTACCATCCCTCGGGCTGGCGCAGCTGGTGGGATTTCGGCAACGGGAGGATTGGAGACATCGGCAGCCACGCCGTCGACCTGGTGTTCTGGGCACTGGACCTCAAGTACCCGTTGACGGCTGAGTGCGAAGGCCCGGGCCGGGCCGGGCTGGAACGTGTGCCGCCCTGGCAGAAAGCGACGTGGACGTTTCCGGCGCGAGGCAACAGGCCGCCGGTGACAGTGAAATGGTGCCATGGCAATGTGCGGTTCGACGAATTGAAAGGCCTGGACCTGCCTCACGAGTGGCCCGTTGGCATACACTTCGTGGGCACAGAGGGGAGGCTGACGATGCAGATCGAAAGGGGACCGGCCGGCCCCATGGTGTTGCATCCGAAAGCGAAGTACGCCAATTACACCCCGCCGCCACGTACGTTGCCCCGATCTCACGGTGGTGAGTATCGCCAGTGGATACAGGCGATCCGAACCAACGACCAGGCGAAAGCCGAGATGCCCTTCAGCTACTCCGGGCCCTTGTGTGAGACGCTGGCGTTGGGGAATGTCGCCTATCGCGTGGGCAAGAAGCTCAAGTGGGATCCAGTGCACCTGAAGGCCACCAATGCTCCCGAGGCAGACAAGTTCATTCAAGGCAGTTACCGTCGAGGGTGGGAACTGGACAAACCGAAAACTCCCACCAAAGTGCCATCAGAGAAGACCGGGAGTACGCCGGATATCCGAAGACGCCAGCCTGCTCTGTCGGAGTTGGAGAAGCTGCTGACCCGCATCGAGAAGGACGACCTGCCCATGGCGTATGACCCGAGGAAGCACCAGGCCTACGTCGATCGGCGACTGGCCGGCCTGAGCAACCGGCAGCGCGCGAGGATCGGGTATCTCTGGAAGGAGAAGCAGCGCATCCACCTGCAGATGCCGAATCGGGGCAGATCCTTCGTGAGAATTATGGAGCATGTGGCGAAAGGGGAGAAGTGACTCCGGCCGGAATCCCCCAACGCGACGTCAGGGGATCATCCGATACCGGCTCCGCAGCCGGGCGACCCGGGGGAAGTGGCTACCGGCTGGTCTTGGCCGGCTGTGTCCGGCCGAGTTGGCCCAGGAGCTTCTTGAGGCCGGCGAGATTCTGGCCGAGGGCCTGCTCGGCGTCGACGTCGGCGCGGTGGTCGAGGATGCCGACGGGCCCGGCGTAGCCGCTGTCATGGATGATCTTCAGCAGCGCCCGGTCGTGGGTGCCCTGCCCGAGAGGCAGGATCTTCGGCCGGGCGCTGTCGTTCATGCCGTTGAGGTTCAGGCACAGCAGGTAGGGCTTCATTGCCGCCAGGCACCGGGCGAAGTCCTTGATGTGCCCGTGGCCGTGATGGAGATTGTAGACGATCCCGACGTGGTCGGCGCCGCCGCCGCGGTCACGCAGATGCTTGCAGACGGCGACGAGGTTCTGCGGCTCGCCGCCCCAGCCGCCGTGGTTGTACAGGCCGAGCTTGAAGCCCAGCTTCCGCGTGCGCGCCACGAGCGGGGCAAGCTGCTTTGCCGCCGCGGCGACCTTCCGGGCCTGTGTGGGCTGTCTCGGGGAGCGGAGCGTTTGCCAGATCTGCGGGCGCAGGCCGTGCCTGGCGAAAAGCTCGAAGGCCCCCTCGTGCGTGCCCCAGAAGGCGAAGAACGTGACGCCGTTGGCCTTGGCCTGGAGGATCTCGGCCTCGAACGTCGGCACGTGCTCGGCTCGCCAGTCGTAGGCGAGCTTGCTGATGCCGAGGCGCTTGAGCATCTCGGCACGCTGTTTGGGCGTGCGCTTTTTGGCGTCGAAGGGCACGATGCACCAGGCGACCAGGTTGTCCTTGCGAAAGACGCTCTTGGCGCCCCCGGCGGGCCCCTTGGCCGTCCCGGCTTCACTGGTTTCAGCCAGGCGTCTGATACGGATGTCCTTGAAGTAGAAGATGCTCTTGGGGTCATGCGCTTGCAGTGCGATAGCGCCACCGTCCGGACCGAGCAGTCGGCCGGCGCGGTTGGGCGGCCTCTTGACGTTTGCCGACTCGGTGTAATCCACCACCTGTTTATCGTTGAGTTTCACGGTGATGCGTTTGCCGCGCACGGCGATGTGGACGCGGAACCATTTGCTCTCGTTCACAGGTGACGTGTCGAGGTCGACCACGGCGTAGAGGCTGCCGGTCTTGCGCCTCTCGCGTTTGGAACTGTTGAGCTGAATCTCATAGCCCTTGGCCAGGTGCAGGTGCTTGTTCCGAGTGGTCATATCGGTGTGAATGAAGACTCCCGAATTGGAGTTGGGTTCGCTTCGGGCACTCAGCTCCAGCTCGAAATCCTTGAAGCGCACGACCCCATCCTTCAGGTCGCCGACGAAGAAGAGATGAGCGCTCTTCGCAGTGGTGGCGTTGACGCGGATAGCGCCGTCCGCCACGGAGAAGGACTCGGGATCGACGTTTGAGCGCCACCCTGTGAGGTCTTTGCCGTTGAAGAGGACTTGCCACGCGTCGTCTGCCGCGCAAATCGCGGTTGCGAACAGAACACTGAAGAGAACGAGCACCGTCTTGCGAGCGTGTTTCATTAGTCGATTACTTTGTGAACACGAGCAAACACGCCCGGAGGGATTCGAACCCCCAACCCTCGGTTCCGAAGACCGATGCTCTATCCAATTGAGCTACGGGCGCAACTTATGTATTCATAATATATTATATCGAACACTCGACCGGGCACAATAAGCCGTATTTGATACCAATTACCTGCGTTTTGATGCCATTTTCGATGCTTATTTGATACGTCATTTCCATGCGGGTCACCTTACTCGTCATCCAGTGAGTAGTGACAGATTATCGACGCCGCGTATGTCTGAGTCAACTGTTTTCGACCTGTGGCCAACTTCGGGGTGCACGTCTCGATTGTTGCACTCAGGCGACGGTTTGCCAGTGGCCGTCCCATTCGCCGTTGCTCCAAAGGCTGACCAGAGCAGCCATCGGCGTGACGTTGTGTTTGCTCCACCGCATCC
>Ga0180432_10007489_pt1 | contig 13846 bp, 10 predicted proteins | sample SS_ome_10_FD_132414 | JGI IMG/M metagenome (GOLD analysis project Ga0180432, IMG submission 132414) | Hypersaline lake sediment archaeal communities from the Salton Sea, California, USA - SS_1_MS_2 metaG | ecosystem: Environmental > Aquatic > Non-marine Saline and Alkaline > Hypersaline >...
GGGTCTTTCGGCTGTAAGCGTATGCGAGTCCTATCTCGCCCGGGGTCTTTCGGCTGTAAGCAGTATGCGAGTCCCATCTCGCCCGGGGTCTTTCGACTGTAAGCAGTATGCGAGTCTCATCTCGCGAGGTGTCACCGGGAGGTGGTGGAGGGCCTGGAGGCGGGCAAGAGCGGAGCCCGGTTACTCGACCATGACGATGCGTCCGGTCTGGGTGCGGTTTCCAGCGGTGAGGCGATAGAAGTATATGCCGCTCGATGCGCGCGCGCCGGAATGCGTGGTCCCTTCCCAGGTCACGCGGTGCGTTCCCACCGACATGGGGCATTCCCTCAGAGATGCGACTTCCCGTCCCGTCACATCGTAGATCCTGAGCGTCACCCGGGTCGGCTCGGTCAGCGCAAATTCGATGGTCGTCGATTGCTTGAAGGGATTGGGGGCGGGAGAGGCGACGAGCGGACTCCGGGTGATCCGAACCCCCGAATCGCCGGTGTCGGAAAGAGCCGATCCGTTTCCACCGGGCGTCGTGGCGCCTTCGATCGTACAATTCTCGACGACGGGGTTCGACCCGTCTTCTACGTGAAGTGCGTCCCTGCCGTTGCCTGCGTTTCCCTCCAGATTGCAGCGAGAGATGACGGGTGCCGACGTTTCGGCGCAGATCACGTCGCCGCCGTGGTTGGGTCCGATGTCACAGCTGCGAATGTGGGGAGAGGACAGGCGGCAATAGACTCCGGGAGCGCACACACAGTCGCCCGCGGGGCAATCCGCGTTCATCAGCGTGAATCCTTCGATCACGGCGTTGTTGACACCTTTACAGTAGATGCACATCCCCCGGAGCTCTGCATCGATGATTGCAGTCCCGGGCCCGGAGCCCAGGAGCACGATACCGGACTTCATCACGACACAGGCGAGCGCCCCGTCGGCTTCCTCGGACGGGTGGGTGCAATCTCTGTAGGTCCCGGGCGCCACCCGGATCGTGTCGCCGGGCGAGGCGGCATCCACCGCCAGTTGGATGGTGGAATGGGAGTCGGGAACATTGAGGACGGCGCCGGTGGCCGGAATGGAAACCAACGCACAACACACCGTCAGAAGAATCGTTCGTCGCACCGTGGATCCTCCGTAACGCCGATCGTTCGGGCGTCTTTCTCTCACCTCCGTACTATACCACATATTGCCCCGGTTGGAAAGGGCGAATGGGGGCGAAGAAGCCGCCTCGCTAGCCGAGAACCGGTAGCCCCAAACGGTCCGTAGACGCGCCCGGGGGCGTCTGGAGACCTTGGATGCCGGATCGGTCGCGCCCGCACGCCGAGGTTCGCTGTGCAGGCATGTCGGTTCTCCGCCTAAATCAGACTGGTGCTGAAGTAGCGCTCGGCCCGATCCGCCAGAACCGTGACCACGTAGGCGCCCTTCTCGTGTTTCTCGGCGATCTGGATGGCCGACCACACGTTGGCGCCCGAGGAGGTGCCCACCAGAAGTCCTTCTTCCCGGGCGAGTGCCCGGGTCGTGGCGATGGCGTCCTCGTCCGAGACCGTGATCACTTCGTCGATCAGCGAGACGTCCAGCACCGCGGGGACGAACCCGTCGCCGATTCCCTGGATCTGGTGGAGTCCGGGTTCCTGCCCCAGAAGCGCGGCGCTGTTCCTGGGTTCGACGGCGACGACGAGGATGTCCCGATTCTGCTCCTTGAGGAAACGGCCGACGCCCCCGAGGGTCCCGCCCGAACCCACGCCGGCGACGAAGATGTCGACCCGGCCCTCCATCTGATCCCAGATCTCGCGCGCCGTGGTGAGGTAATGGATCTCCGGGTTCTTCGGGTTTTCAAACTGCTGGGGCACGAAGACATTGGCGTCGCCCTCGGCGATTTCCCGCACCTTTCGGACGCAGCCGTCGAGTCCTTCCTCGGCGGGCGTGAGAATCAGCTCGGCGCCGAGCGCCCGAATGATCTTCCGCCGCTCCTCACTCATGTTCTCCGGCATGACGATCTGGACCCGGTACCCCCGCTGTACGCCGATGAGGGCAATGCCGATTCCGGTATTTCCGGATGTGGGTTCGACGATGATGGAACTCGGCTTGAGCTTCCCCTCGCGCTCGGCTTCCAGGATCAAGTGCCGGGCGACCCGGTCCTTGACGCTTCCCCCCGGATTGAGGAACTCCGCCTTGCAGAACACGTTGTGGTGCGTGAGCTGGTTGAGTCTCACGATCGGCACGTTGCCGATGAGGTCAAGGATGGACATATGGTACACGAGAGGCTCTCCGGAAAGTGAGGGTGAGGGGCGTCCTCGACTTCGTTATGCTTGTCTTTCGGCCACCGGCCGTGGAAAATTGAAGATAAATGGGTGGGTCTCGTTCTACTGGATTCGTGTTCCCTTGGCGACCGGCGCATCCGGCCGAATGAAGACGTTGCCTTCCGGTCCTCGGGTGAGAAGCAGGATGCCCTCGGAGGGAAATCCCTCGACCTCGGCTTTCACGCTCACGACGATGGCGGCCTGCCGGCCCGGGAGTTCGCTCGCCGGCAAATTCCCTTCGAGCCGGGCCACGATGTTGACCGCGCGATCGGCGAGATTCACGGAAATCCGGAATAGACCTTTCTTGCTCTCGATCTCCTGGACGGCCGTGATGTCGCCGATTCTGATATCCAATTGCCCGAAGGCATCGAATGAGATTTCGGCCGGCGGCTTCGCGCCGGACGAAGTCGTTTCCTCCGAAGCCCGCCTGAGTTTCTCGATCTGGGCTTCGATGACATCGTCCTCAATCTTCGGAAAGAGGATCTCGAGCTCTCCCGTCGGATGGCCCTCGGGAATTCGGTCCGTCCCGATAGCGTCCCAGGGCACTTCTTCGACGTGTCCCTCGAGTCCCAGCATCCGCCATGTCTTCTGAGCGCTCCCGGGAAGGAAGGGATGCATGACGGCCGCCAGCACCCTCACCATCTGCAGGGAGAGGTTGAGCGTCGTGCCGCAGTCGTCGAGGCGAGTCTTCCGCGTGGCCCAGGGTTTCTTCTCGTCGAAGTATCGATTGCCCTCCTTGGCCGACGCCATGAGCTCCCGAAGGGCATCCTTCACGCGAAACTCCTCCAGGCGGCTTCCCACCGCCCGGGCCGTCTCTTCGATGACCTGCGTGAACCGCCGATCCGCGTCCCCGAGTGACCCCAACGGCGGCACCCTGCCGTCGAAGAAGCGTTGGCAGAAGCTCAGAGAACGATTGATGAGGTTCCCGAGGATATCCGCCAGTTCGTTGTTGTTCTTCGCCTGGAAATCTTTCCAGGTGAAATCCGTGTCCCGGGCCTCGGGCGCGTTCCGGGCGATCACGTAGCGAAGAGGGTCCGGTGGGAAGATCTCCAGATAGGCCGGCACCCACACGGCCCAATTTCGGGATGTGGAGAGCTGTTTGCCCTCCAGGTTGAGGAACTCGTTCGCTGGGATCTCGGAGGCCAGGGTGTAGCCGCCGTGGGCCATGAGGGTCGCCGGGAAGACGATGGCGTGAAACACGATGTTGTCTTTGCCGATGAAGTGGACCAACTCCGTCTGAGGGTCCAACCAGTAGTCCTTCCAGCGATCCGGTTCACCCCGGCGCTCGGCCCATTCCTTGGTCGAAGAGATGTAGCCGATGGGCGCGTCGAACCAGACGTAGAGGACTTTCCCCTCCCAGCCGGGAAGCGGGACCGGCACCCCCCAGGAGATGTCGCGGGTGATCGGCCGGTCTTCGAGGCCGGTCTGGAACCATCCCTGGCAGAAATTCCGGACGTTTTCCTTCCAGTGCGGGTGTTCGCCGATCCATTTCTCCAGCAGCGGCTGCATGGATTTCAGCTTGAAAAACCAGTGGCGCGTGGCGGCCACGACCGGTGTCGTGCCACAGATCTTGCATTGCGGGTCGATGAGGGCCGAGGGCTCCAGCCATTTCCCACACGCGTCGCACTGATCACCGCGGGCTCCGGGGGCCTGGCACTGAGGGCAGATCCCCTCGACGAAGCGGTCCGGCAGCGCGCGTTGGCACTTCGGGCACTCGAGCTGCGTTACCTCCCGCTCTTCCAGATAGCCCTTGTCCTTCAGGCGGAGGAAAATGTCCTGAGAGGTTCTGTGGTGAACGTCCCGCGCCGTCCCGGAAAAGTTATCGAAGGACACCCCGAGCTGCTCGAAACTGGTGCGGATGTTCTCGTGGAACCGATCGACGATTTCCCGGGGAGTGACCCCTTCACGCTCGGCCGTGAGCGTGATGGGCACCCCGTGCTCGTCCGTTCCACAGATGAACAGGACGTCGTGTCCCTTCATGCGCTGGTACCGAACGTAGATGTCGGCGGGCATGTAGGCGCCCGCAAGATGGCCCAGGTGGAGGGGGCCGTTTGCGTAGGGCAGTGCGCTCGTGACCAGAATCTTCCGCGTACTCATCACATGACTCCAAAGCTGCCGGTTCTTGCCGTATCACTCATCACATGACTTCACAGCTGCCGGTCCTTGCCGCATCACTCATCACATGACTTCACAGCTGCCGGTCCTTGCCGCATCACCCATCACATGACTCCAAATCTGCCAATCGTTGCCGCAGCGTTTCGAAGAGGACGATTCCGCACGCCGTCGAAACGTTGTGCGAGTTCTTGATCCCCAGCATGGGCAGATGGACCAGCCGATCGGCCCGAGCCAGGATATCGTCGGAGATCCCCGAGACCTCGTGTCCGAAGACGATTCCCACCTGCTCCGGAAAACGGACTTTCCACACGGGGACGCTCTCGGGCCGGACCTCCACTGCTACGATCGGGATGCCCTTTTCCTCGAGGCGATCCAGGGCGGTGTGAGTCGAACGGAAGTACTCCCACGGGACGAACTCCGTGGCCCCCAGCGCCGTCTTGTCGAGTTTGCCGTTGGGCGGCGCGGCCGTGATTCCGCAGAGAAAGATCCTCCCGACCCGACACGCGTCGGCGGCCCGGAAAACGGCCCCCACGTTGAAGGCGCTCCGGATGTTGTCGAGAACCACGTGTACGCCGTCGAGGCCCGGGGAAACCGAAGGGGACTCGGCCATACGATCAGGCTCCTTCCGGAACGCGGTCTACGAGTTTCGACGAATCCGTTGCCGGCCTCGGGCCGGTCGGACAATGCCCGGTACGGAGACATACCGGGCAGGGCCGTACGTGCATTCTAGGGAGGGGGGACCGGAGTGTCAACGCGTGTTTCGGCGTGACACGAATCCGCCCCGATTCCGGGCGCCCGACCGCTGCCCGCACATCGGCTCATTCCCGGGGCCGCAACGGGGAAAGCCCCGGCCCGGTTCTCGCTGAGGCCCGCGGGGGCGACCGATCTGGATTCACTTGACCGCGCCCGTGCCGGGGGGTATGCTTGATGCCCGTCGCTGTAGATGGAGAAACCAGGAGGTCATGAGCGGATGAGAGAAGTTTCACTCCAGACCGTACAAGAACGCATCAAGAAGGAAGGCATCCAGTTTGTTGACATTCAGGCCGTAGACCTGACCGGACGCCTGCGTCGGGTCACCATCCCGGCCAAGAATCTGGACGAGGCCATCGTCGCCGGGGGCGTGGGATTCGACAGCTCGAGCTACGGCTTCTCGAAGCCCGAGGACAGTGACATGGTCCTGGTCCCGGACCTCTCCAGCGGGGTGCGGGACCCCTTTCGAGAGTCCCCGGCGTTGATGTTCTTCTCCCGTATCCTTCATACGGACATGGGTCGGTCCCGCTACGCGGACGACCCGCGCTGGATCGCCGAGAAGGCCGAGAAGGCTCTCCGCGATCTCGGTGTTGCAGAGACCTCCTGGTGGGCGCCCGAATACGAGTTCTATATCTTCCCCAAAGTGGAGTTCCGGAACACGGCCACCGACAGCATGGTCCACGTGGAACTGGGCGAGTTCTACGTTCCGACCGCCTACCATGCGGCTCCCCCGCTGGACCGTTACGTCGATTTCCGCGATGCGGCCGTCAAGATGATGGGGGATCTCGGCGTGGAGGTGTGGTATCACCACCACGAAGGTGGGAGGGCGGGGCAGCAGGAAATCGAGGGAGTGTTCTCCGGTCTGCTGGAAGCGGGCGACCACAGTATCCTGGTCAAGTACATCCTCAAGAATCTGGCGAAGCAGTTCGGCTATCGACTGACCTTCATGCCGAAACCGGTCCTCGGCCATGCCGGAAACGGCTGGCACTGTCACCAGTATCTCACGCACGCGGGGAAGAACCTCTTCTACAAGGCCGGCGGGGGCGTGGGGAATTTGAGCCTGACGGCCCAGCACTACGTGGGCGGGCTCCTCAAACATACTCCGGCGCTGATGGCTTTCACGAATCCGACCACGAATTCATTCAAGCGGATGGTGGAAGGACACGAGGCGCCCATTGCGATGAGCTTCGGGCAGGCGAACCGCCACTCGGCCATTCGGATTCCCAAGTACGTTTCGGATCCCAAGCGGACGCGAATCGAGTTCCGGCCTCCCGATCCCCTGGCCAACCCGTACCTGGCTCTGGCGGGAATGCTGATGGCCGGGGTCGACGGAATCCTCAACCGGATCGAACCCCCGCAGGAGGGGTTTCTCCACCCGGAAGCGGAATCGGGCGCGGGCGCCGGCGGAAGCTACGTGCGCGCGCTCCCAAGAACGCTTGATGAAGCATTGGACGCTCTCGAGAAGGACCATGAGTTCCTGACGGTGGAAGGGGTGTTCTCCCAGGCGCTGATCGAACGCTGGATCCGGTCCAAGCGTCTGGAAGCGAGAGCGGTCTATGACCGGCCCCATCCGTACGAATTCGAACTGTACTTCGATCTGTAGCGTGTGCGGGAGGCCGGCGACGATGACAGACGATTCGCTGAAGGGGTACCGAGGTCCGGCCAGGGCCAAGCTTCAGGAATGGAACGTCCGCGTCTGGAGTGACGTTGAGGTGAAGACGAAGAAGGGGAGCTTCGCCGGGATCATCCTGCCCCGCGCCGAAACGGGAGACGACCGGCACGTCGTTCTGAAGCAGCGTACCGGGTACAACGTGGGTCTCCATGTAGACTCGATCGTCGAGGTCAAGGAGGTCGGTTATAAGGAAGGTCACTACGCGATTCCGGAGTCCGAGTTTCCGGTTGATCCCGTGAAACCGAACGTCACTCTCCTCGGCACGGGGGGGACGATTGCTTCGAGGCTCGACTACCGCACGGGGGCCGTGATTCCCGCCTTCACTCCCGGGGAGCTCTACGGGGCGGTTCCCGAGCTGGCCGACATCTGCAATCTCAAAACCCGCAAGCTCTACGGCATCTTCAGCGAGAACATGGGACCGGAGCAGTGGATTGCGACGGCCGAGGCCATCGGTAAGGAAATCGCCGAAGGCGTGGACGGAATCGTCATCGGCCACGGCACCGACACGATGCATCACACGGCCGCCATCCTTTCCTTCATGGTTCAGGATCCTCCGGTGCCGATCGTGATTGTGGGATCACAGCGGTCCAGCGACCGGCCCTCTTCGGACGCGGCTCTCAACCTTCGGTGCGCCGCGCACACCGCCGCCCAGGGAAGCATCGCGGAAGTCATGGTGTGCATGTTCGGTCCCACGAGCGATCAATACAATCTGCTGCACCGCGGTACGCGGGTCCGGAAGATGCATTCCTCGCATCGAGATACGTTCCGGACCATCGGCGACATTCCCCTGGGGATCGCCACCCCCGAAGAGGTTCGCGCGCTGCAATCCGACGCCAAGCCCCGGCGGAAGGATCGGAACGTCAAGATCGACAAGGCGTTCGAAGAGCGGGTCAGCATCGTCTACTACTATCCCAACATGAAGCCGGACATCATCGAAGCACTGATCGACAACGAGTACCGGGGTATCATCATCGCCGGTACCGGCCTCGGGCACGTGAATCGTCCCCTCTTCGATTCTCTGAAGAAGGCCGTCGACAGGGGCATCGCCGTGTACATGACGGTCCAGACGCTGTGGGGGTACGTCCAGATGTACGTGTACGATACGGGCCGGGATCTGATGGATTTGGGCGTCGTGCCCGGCGCCAACATGCTTCCGGAAGTCGCGTACATGAAGCTGTGCTGGGTGTTGGGTCACACGAACGACGCGGAGGAAGTGAAGCGAATGATGCTGACCCCGATCGCGGGCGAGATCACCGAGCGCGAGCCCCACAATGGATACGTCATTCTGCAGGGAGGTCTACCCGAGGTCGAGGAGTTCCTCAGAAACAACCTGCTTTAGCCCTCGGTTTTGCGGGGGTGGATCTCGGGGGATGCTTCGGTCATCTTCTCGTCAAGAATTCGGGAAATGAGGGCTCGGTTCCCGATCCCGCCCAATCGCTCAACGATCCTGCCAAAGACGAACCGCCGTTCCTTCTCCGAGAGGACATGCGTCCGTCGGCTGCCGAGGACCGCTTCCACGGCGCTCCCGACTTCCTCGGGGGAGGACGATCGGAGCCCCATCCTCTTGGTCAGCTGCGACACCGGCTCCGAACGTTCGGCCAGAGATGCAAGCATCTTTCGCACGAGCGCACTCGGAGCGCCCACCTCGTCCAGGCGGACCAATGCCTCGCGAAGCGAAGCCTCCTCGATACGCTCAATCGCGACTCCACGGCGCCGGAGCTGGCGCAGATCCTGGACCAACACGCGGGCCGCCCATCCGGGCTGCAGCCCCTCATCCTCGACAAGATTCTCGAAAACTCCGGCGTAGGGCGAGTATGATAGAGGGCGGGCGAGCTCCAGGGGAAGCCCCCAGCCGAGATATTTCTCCTCACGCTCCCAGGGGCGGGGCCTGAGTCGGGCCGTGATGGCCTCGACCCGCTCCCGCGTCACCGGGGTGGGAGCCGAGTCGGTATCCGGATACATGCGGTCGGGTCCGGGCAGGATTCGTTCAAAATCCGTGTGCCCGTCGGGGAAAGCCTGACGGGTTTCATTGGGCACGCCGCGAGTGGCCTCGATCGCCCGGATCTTGATCTCGGCCAACGCCGTGTCGGTATCCGCGTCGCTTCCCCATACGGCGACCACGGCGTCGGTTGGCTTTGCGTCGAGCTCCGCGCGCACGGCGCGCCAATCATCGGGATGGACGCCGTACGCCTCCGATGCGTCCGAGTGCAGCAGGTTGGGGTGGTGGTCCAGACAGGCGATGACCCGAACGCGTCCCGCAATCTCATCGGCGAACGTGCGACCCGGTTGCGTCGGGTGGTTGAGGAGCCCGGCGAAACCGCACAGCTTGATGGCCTTCAGGCGCGCTCCGGCGCTTTCCGCATCCATCAGGATCTCGGACTTCGGTTTGAAGAGGGACGTCTCCAGCCGGATCTTCCGGCCGTGGACGGTTTCCTGCGAGATTCCCCTGGAGCGCAGGATCTCCTGCAGCTTCAACAGCTGGGATTGCCGGTAGGCTTCGCCCTCGGTGAGTCGTTGAACGTACCGGTATCTGGGCACCCCTTTGATTTCGACGCGAGTCCCACCTTCGATACTGACGTTGACGTCCTGCCGGGCCGCGCCGATTCCCCGGCGCACTCTGCCGGTTGCGCGGAGGACCCTGGCCAGCGCCTCATTGATCTCCTGGGCCTCGGCGGGTGTCCGGGCGTCCGGGTACGTCGTGACCTCGACGAGGGGAGTCGAGAGCCGGTCGGTGCGGAACGTGATCGTGTGTCCCACATCAGACATCTCTCGACAGGCGTCTTCCTCCACGGTGACCTGGATGATGCGGAACCGGCGCCCCTTGAAGGGAATCCAACCCTCGGTACCGACCACGGCCGTTCGCTGAAAGCCCGTGGGAATGCTCCCGTCGAGGTACTGTTTCCTGGAAATGTGAATCTCGTCCACCAGGTTGCAGTTGAGCATGAGGGCGATTTCCAGTGCAATGTCGAGGGCCTCGTGATTCATCTCGAAGGGAGGCGTGTCGTCCATCTCGTACGTGCAGGAGGCGCCGCTGTAGAGCTCATAGATGACGTCTTTCTTGGTCTTAAACTCCATCAGCGCCGTGCCGTCATACTCTCCCAGCTCCGAGAGGGTGGGCCGCATGTGCCGAATGATTCGGGCATCGGGGGCATCGTGCCTGAGTCCCACCGGGCACCGGCAGAACAGCTTTTTCTCCGTGTCGAGCTGCTGGTGAATCTCCAACCCGCACTTGAAACCGAGTTGGTGGTCGTCGGGAGAACGGCTCATGTTGTCATTCCCACACGATTCGAGTGTATTGGATGATGGGTGAACCCAGTATGCTAGCACAGCGCGGGGACTCTGGAAAGTCAGAATCCAACCCGAGGGAGGGTGGGTCCTTGGGACGTAGGGTCTGGTCCACTTCGACAATCCGTTGATCCGTCAGGAAACCGAGGGAGGTGAGACAACAGAGAGAAAGAGAAGAAGAGGGGGTCCCCGCCAGACCGTCGTGTCACGACACCTCTGAAACCCAGGGGCAATTAGGTCCCATCGCTCAGCAGATTCGAGGGATCGCGATCACGTACGCGGCAGGGAACACCCTCAGGGTCACTATATCAGAACCCAAAATAGCTGTCAACCTTAACCCCATCACACGGGCACCGGAAAACCAAAACCATATGTTAATAGGCGCAAAACATTGCAAGCTTGTTCCAGAAGAACTAAAATCTCCCCAGTGGTGGTCGCGGGTGGATTGGCGAAGAACACCGTTTTTGAGGTGAGAAACGGTGTTTCCGGAAGCTCTCACGCCGGGCGGTTTTGATCCGCAACCCCGAGGAGCTTCCATCGGAAACGCCGTCTACGGCTCGAAATCGGATGACGGAATGTCGTCCACCGAATCGAATTCTTCCTCTTCCTCTTGAGCCTCTTCCTGAGCGGCCAGGGCGGCCAGATAATCCTGGATCTTCTTGGCGGAAGATCTTGCCTGGGTGCGCTTCGAAAACTCCGTATCGGCCGCGGCCGCCCGGTATTCCTTGAGCGCCGATTCGAAGGATCCCAACTGCTGGTAGATTCGAGCCAGCTCGTAGTGGGCTCCGCCGTATGGGTCTTTCAGGTTCGTTGCTTTGCGCAGCGCCCGGATCGCCGAATCGTAGGACTTGGTTTTCGCCAGGGCCCGGCCCTGCATGAAATGCGCCTCGGCGAGGTCCGGGCGCTTCTCCGCCGCTCTTCCGAACATCTCCGCAGCGGACGTATAGTCTTTCGTATCCGTGTAGATCTTGCCCAGCTGGAAGTAGGCGATGTAACACTTACCGTAGTCCGGGAACTGACGGACCACCTTCCGGTAAGCCGCCAAGGCTCGATCGTAGTTGCCGGACGTCTCCCCGATCTCGTATTCCACGTCCCCGAGCTCGTAAATGGCGTCCACGAAGGTCGAGTCGATCCCGATCGCCTTCTCGAAGGCGCTGCGCGCGCCCGTGCGGTTTCCCGCCTTGTGCTGGGCCGTGCCCAATGCGAAGTGGGCCTCAACATAGCCGGGCTCCGCCTCCGTGGCCCGTTTCAGATAGCCCGCGGCCGCACTGTACTTCGCCTGCTTGTACATCATCGCCCCCAAGCCGTAGAGCGCCTTGGAGTGCTTGGGATCCAATTCCAGGGTCTTCTTGTAGGCCGCTTCGGCCTCGGCCAGGTCTCCCTTGCGGTCATAGGCGAAGGCGAGGTTGTATTGCGCCGCGGGGAAATTGCTCGTGATCAGAAGGGCTTTCTGGAACTCGTCGATGGCCCGATCGTATTCACCGCCACGGGCGAACGCCAGTCCCTCCTCAAAGAGGACGTTCGCGTCCGGACTGGCGACGTCGGGAGCGTCGAACTGCGCCTGGGCGGGTGTCGACACGCCACACATGTAGACGGCCGCCAGAAGTGTAGGGATCCACAATCTCCACATAGCTCTACCCCCACTCTGAAGTGATCAAAGGGCTGCGATATTCAATGCGAGTCCGGCCCGCCCGGGTCCCGACCGGGTGCGGCGTTTCCTCTCCGCCCCAATTCTCCCCAGATTCGTGCAGGCCTGACAAGTTCTCCCCACCAATCTATCACCGGGTCCCGCCTGGTGTCAACCCCTTGCGGGGAGAAGGCACATCTCTCCCGATCGGCTCGTTCGGCGCCGGGCCGGAAAACGGCCGTCTCAGGCAGCCTTGCACCTGCGCACAGGCCACTGGACCTTGACAGGCCTCGGGCGCCTGTGGGAGTCTATTCGAGGACGACTCAGGAATCCTCGTTCTCATACTTACACCGTACAGCAGAGGGAGAAGTTCCCAATGGCGTTTGACGTTCTGGAGGAGAGAGGCGTTTACTCCGGCAAAGTGGTCGGCCTGCGCTCGGACCGCGTTCGTCTGCCGAACGGTCATGTGTCCACACTCGAGACCGTCGTGCACGGTCCGTCCGCCGCCGTCGTCCCGATTCTGCCGGACGGCAACGTCCTTCTCCTGCGGCAGTTCCGGTACGCGGCGCGGGGAACCATTCTGGAAATTCCCGCCGGTGTGGTGAACCCCGGCGAGGATCCCGAGACCTGCGCCCGCAGGGAGTTGGAGGAGGAAACCGGGTACACGGCGGGAGGGATGGAGCCTCTCGGCGGGTTCATGCTGGCCCCGGGATACTGCGACGAAGTGATCCACCTCTTCGTCGCCGGCGATCTTGTTCCCGGGGAACAAGCGCTTGAACCGTCGGAGGTCATTCACCTTGCGCCGTACTCCGTGGAAGACATCGAGGAGAGAATACGCACGGGCGAGATCATCGATGCCAAGACCGTGATCGGGGTCATGCTGGCGTTTCACGCCACGCGATAGCGTGCCCGTGGGTTGAGAGGAGGGCAGGATGCCGCACCACAACCTCGTCGTTTTCGTCACCGCTTCCTCCGCCGATGAAGCCGAGACGATAGCGAGTGCCATGGTGGAAGAAAGGCTGGCCGCGTGCGCGAACCTGGTGCCCTCCGTCGCGTCCATCTTCCGGTGGAAGGGACGGATCGAGCGCGAAGAGGAAGTCCTCATCATTCTGAAGAGCCGGCGGCTGCTGCTGGATCGTCTGATCGAGCGGGTCGGGGAGCTTCACAGCTATGAAGTGCCCGAGGTGGTGGCCCTTCCCATCGTCGGCGGATCGGACGCGTACCTCGATTGGCTACGGCAGGAAACCGAACCCGTCTCACGAGTTACGCCCAGAGACCGTCGAGGGCCGTTCGGGCCGGGGTTCTAGCCCGGATGATTCATGAATCCCTGCTGCGAGGCTGCCGGTGCTTGCCTGGACTTCGTTGCGGCACCGGTTTCGATCCTCAACGGGGCAATGGCCACGCTTCCGGTCGAAACCAGCACCGCGCCTCGCCATGCATGCCCCGACAGCCTCTCGCGACGGACTTCCTGAATCACCCGGGCCATGTGAGCCAAGCGACGCCGAGCGCTCCGCGCGGCGCAGGGTCCGAGTCGAGAAGACAACCTCGCGAGAGCGCGAGAAACCTGACACCCAGCCGCAGATTGGCGGCCAGTCAAACGAGGCAGCACACAGGTTGAATGGATTCACGCGAAACGGAGTCTCGGGCCCGAGACTCCGGGAACGAACTTCGAATATCGAATCACGAACTGCGGCCCTATCGCCGCCACCGGCGATAGGGACTGCAGTAGTAGTTGGGATTCTGGACGATGACTTCGAAGCGGAAATTCCTGTTGGGCTGATACAGAAGACCGAATCCCGGGACGACGAACTCTGCGTTGCCTTCGCCCTCCATGCCGAAACCGGGCTGGAAGCCCACACCGACGTCGACCCACACGTGGACAGGGTCCGCGACGCGGTAGTTGACGTGATTCAAGAATAGACCCTGTACGGAACTCTGGGTGGATCCGAATGCACTGCCCATCCCATAGGACATCGATACGGAGTGAGTCACATTCAGCCGAGAAGGATCAATGAGCATCAGGCTCTTGAGTCCCGCTGGCTGGGGGGCGCCGAAATTCCAATCTCCCTTCAGATCCGAAAGCGCCGTCGATGATTCCTGCGCTGAGGCGGGCGCTGA
>Ga0180432_10007491_pt1 | contig 13843 bp, 24 predicted proteins | sample SS_ome_10_FD_132414 | JGI IMG/M metagenome (GOLD analysis project Ga0180432, IMG submission 132414) | Hypersaline lake sediment archaeal communities from the Salton Sea, California, USA - SS_1_MS_2 metaG | ecosystem: Environmental > Aquatic > Non-marine Saline and Alkaline > Hypersaline >...
AACAAAAAATCCCCCCTTGATCTCTCTTTCCGATCAAGAAAAGCACTTGGGAAGTCTATCGTTAAACAAAAATTAAGATAATCGGTGTTAGCTCGGGGTGGGGGTCGTGGTGTTTCCGGTTAATTACTTGTAAAAACATGACACTTGACTAGAATTAAATCACCATATTATCATTAAAAGAGTAATTCAAAGAGCGAAACTGACATTTTAATAAAAATCAAGGAAGAAATATTGGTAAAGTATGAATATTCTGGACAGTTTCGCTTTATAAAAGAGCCTAAATGTGGTCGCTTTACGCCTTGTATAGATATTTCTGAACTTGATGGGTTAGTAAAAATGTTTGGCTCACGATGTGAAGATCATAAGGGTATAGAAGTTGAAGTTAAAGAGAAGATCATACCAATAAGAACGGGTGATAGAATTATAGTTAATGACATTGATGGAGAAGAAGTTTTTAATCACTTAATAGTAAGAAACAAAAAATGTTGCTCATCAATCTACGACAAGTACACATTATATCCAGATTTAAAATCCCAAGATCTAACAAACTTTTTACTGTGGGGTGAAATGGGAATTGTTGTAAAAATGATAAGAATTTTATGTTGAGGTGATAAATGGGATTGTCAAAAATACAAAAGTCAATGGCTGATATGGGAGTAAAGCAATTAGCGAAATGGATAAAGGAAGAAAAAGGCGGCGAAATAGCTTTAGGGTTTGAAGAAATAAACAAATGGTTAAATGAACATGAATACGACTTTAAATTAGTCTATCTATGTGAACCTAATGATCAAATATTAATTAGGTATAAGGGGGAATAGTGTCAGGTGTGCGAAGAAAGGGAACCAGAAGAGAAGAACTGGAAGAGAAATCGCAGTATTTATCAAATAAATTGAGAATACCGTACATGAATTTTTCAGAAAATGATAACAATGCTTGCACATTATTAAAGGCGTTTCTGTCAAGAGGCTATCAATTCTCACAAACAGCAAAGGTTGAAGAGACAAGAGAAGGAAAAAAAGTTAAGTATGGTTTTGTGGCCATAGGAAATGATCTTTACAACACTGTATCCTACTCTGAGATTTACGCAGAAGGTGTTGTAGAAGAAATTTTCAGATTTTTGAAAGAAAAAGAAAAGGTGTATGGAGTATGACTTCTATTTCTTCCATAGATATTCTTATTGGTGTTGTTTCAGTATTGGCCACGATAGTTGGTGCGCTAGGAATGTTTTTACTCAAGAGATTGGAAAAGGGAAACGATCTTCTAGTAAAGATCGACAAGAATGTTGCTGTTTTAAACACGAAAGTAAATCACAATGAGCAAGGAATAATAAGACTTGATGGTGAGAGAGATAAAACAGATATGACGGTTCTCCAAATAAGAAGTGATATTGACACGATCAAAAGAGATATTTCAGCTTTAAGGTATGGGACTGATGATTAGTATTCAGTGTACTTGTTTATAAATTCAACATACTCCATTGCTTCAAATGTTGAATAACCAAGTTGTTTAAGACCAACAATAAGATCAATTTCAGCTTCACGTTTAATTCTCTCTATATATGGGTCAATATATGATTGATTTCTAATATACCCAAGACCTTTATAAACGTATTGATCTGTCAGTTCTTCTTCTTGTTCTTCTTGATTATATATTTCTATTTCGTGATTATTTGAAACGGTATGTACTTGGTTATTATGATAACAGTCGGAGAATCCTTCTGCGCAATGGACAGTAACTTCAAGTTCCTGATCTTCGGTGTATTCGTAATAATCTTGACTAGATTCGTAAGGGTTCACAATGACTTCGGTGGCCTGGAGGTTTAAGATCAATGTAAAAACTAATGAAATCAAAAAGATAAGCAAACCTCCTTCTTATATTATACATAAAAAATGGTGTTTTAACATAGGTAGTTATAAAAAATTTAAAATCACCGCTAGACATGACAGAGAAGGAGGCCATAGAATTTAAGAACGGTTACACAAGAGAAACAGCAAACAAAAAACAGAATAAAATAATTTAAGGCAAAATTTGATGACCCAGAAATCAAATTATAAGGTCTATGTATTTGACAGAAATGACAAATACTTAGGAACCATCGACCAAGCTCCTCTTTCAAGAGCAAGGTCTTATGATCTTTACTATAAAGATCAATTTGTTTTTGGCGATTATTTCAAAACCAGATTAAAGAACAAAGACAAGTTAAAAATTATTCGTGAAATCATTACGGCCATTGAAACAGAAAGGTTGATAAGAAGATTTCAAAGAACTGACTCCAAACAATTTAAGATACTTCGTTTTGAACTTCCAATTTCAACCAAAGGCGATCTTTTAAAAGACGTTAGGCTTTACAATGCTTCTGGAAAGAGAATTAAAGTCACTCAAATATCTAAAGCGAAGTATTTCAACATATATATAAGAGATATTAGCGGAGAGTGGCATATTGCAGACTCAAGAGAGTTTGCACAAGTAAGACTTCCAGTAGAGAAGAAAATTGAAGCTATTAAACATTATGTAAAAGTAGCTGATCAAATTATATCTATTCCTCCAGGCCCAGCAGAAGAAGAAGATACACCCTTTGAATACGAGTCATGGAGTACAGAGGGTCAATCATACTACATGAGAATGGACGGTACTCTTTCACGATCACAATTTAGGAAAATACAATTTACAACACCTCCACCAGTTCAAGTAATGAATGGAAGATTAGATGACAATTTAATTGAACCATTAAAAGAGATAATAACCAGCGAATACGAGATAGAAACGTCAACAATAGAAGCAACAATAAACTCAGAAGGACAAGAAACTTATCCGTCAAGAATAAGAGTAAAACTAGAATATGTTGACCCGATAACAGGTGAAATAAAAGAGAAATGGGTTTCAACAACAAGAAGAATCAATGCAACAGTAAATGGATTTATAAAAAATAACCTCCCTGAGTTTTGGGGAAGGATAGCTCAGATAATAGAAACGTATGCAGCGAGAGAAAACTTTGCAGAAGTTAGTCTGTCAAGAATAGAAATTGAAACCGAAATTCCATGAGGGGATAAATGAGATTGAATAGGTCAAGTTGGGTTTTTGTAATACTAATTGCATGGATAATACTTCTGGTCTTGACAGAACTTACAGAGAGAAAAAAACATGAAAAAAGAGTTGAGAATGGAAAAACAAGATCAAATTAAATGCTACTTTTGCGGAGAAAGAGAAGGCCGTATGCTCTTTGATTCAGACCATAATCTTTTTCATTTAAACTGTCTGGCATTAAAAGTTAAAGAAGGCGACTTTAAAGCCAAACGAATGGCCTTTGATCTTGGAAACAAGCCGACTGATCTTTCATTAGAAGATAGTGAACGGCTACTGACGAGAGCAAAGAGAATATTCTTTGACCCTTCTCTTGGAGTAACACAAGCAGTAGGATTGGGAATGATTTCGCAATTCTCTCTAAAGCATGGAGAAGCATATTTTGGCTATTCAAAGTTTTCAGAAATTGGCATTTGGGACACAAAGGAAAGGTGCTTTCACTTGTTTAACAAGACGAACTACAAAGCAGGTTATTTCTACAGGGGAAGATTCGATACACAATTCATTCCAATGTATGAATGTTTATAACGGAGAGTAAAAATGGGGAAAAGTTTAAAAGCGATTACAGGTGAGAGAAAGAAAAAAGAGGTAAGGTTTGCGACTTGTGACATTGAAGTTGATAACTGGACAAAATTTGTATGTATAGGATTCTATGACGGATTCACAGATACCTATGCTTGGTTTGATGATATGGCGAAATTCCTAGACTTTTGCTTTGACCATTGTCAGAAGAATAAAATTGAATCAGTTTTTGCTCATTTTGGAGGAAAGTTTGATTTTAACTTTATAATTCAGGCCATAGTAAAAAGCAGAAAGTATGGAATAGGTTCAATGATTCCAAGATCAAGCTCTATACTTTGTTTTGATATGCTCGAAGGGAAGTTCAGCAAGAAGAAAAAGAGAAATAAAATTGCTTTCAGAGATAGTTCAGCGTTGCTACCATTCGCACTAAGAACTTTGACAGAGACTTTTGACGTTGATGTTAAAAAAGGCGAAATCGAGTATGAAAAGATCGGTGAACTATGGAAAACAAAAAAAGGAAGGCAAGAAGTCTTGGATTATCTTAAAGATGATTGCGTTTCTTTATGGCTTGTTCTTGATAAGTTTTATAACAGCGAACTCGTTCAAAAAGCAGGCCCCTCATTCACAACAGCTTCACAAGCGTTGAAAGTCTATCAAACCTTCATGCCAAAAGACTTAGTGATCAAGTCACTTCCAGACGAAGCTGACGAATTTATTCGTGATGCTTACTTTGGTGGTCGTACAGAAGTTTTTAAACCTGTATTTGACAGCGAATATGACATAAAAAACAATCCTAGAAACTTTTCTAAGAAAGTTCTAAAGGAACTTCAAAAACAAAAGAAATATAAGAAACTTTTCTATCTTGATGTAAACAGCCTTTTCCCTTTTGCAATGAGTGTAGATGAAAACAAGTTCCCTGTTGCATCGTTAGGTTTTGTTTATGATAAAGATTTTTATAATCCAGATGATCTAGGATTTTGGGACATAACAGTTGAAGTTCCTAAAAATATGTTCTGTCCTCCGCTTGGGGTAAAGTACACAGTAAATGGCTCTGAAAAATTTATCTTCCCTACTGGAAAGTTCAGAGGAAAGTGGAGCATAGCCGAGATTGAATACGCAAAATCAATAGGTGTGAAAGTTTTAGAGTATCACAAAGGTATTAAGCTAGTTAGCGGCGGTAACATTTTTAAAGACTATATTCTCACCCTTTACAATAAAAGACTTGAAGCAAGAAAAGCAGGTGATTCAGCATCAGCAATGTTATTAAAACTAATGATGAACTCGACCTATGGTAAGTTTGGCCAGCAGATGAAGGACAAAGAGAACTTAGTTATTGATGAAGGTCAGGAAGGTGTTGCCTTTCATAGTGAGATTCCTATTGATAAGAATGTGAAGATCAGGTTTGGAACTCAAAAGAAAGATATGTCCCATGGTTTTTCCAATGTTGCGATAGCTGCCTACGTTACAGCATACAGTAGAATACATATGCACAAAATTTATATGGATGCAGGGGAAGAACATTTATATTATACAGACACCGACTCCATATTCTCGACAAAAAACTTTGAGACAGGTGACAAGCTAGGTGAACTTAAACTTGAATACACCTGTAAGAGTGCTTGTTTCCTTCTTCCAAAAACCTATGTAAATGAAGGAGTAGAAGGAGAGAGCTTTGATAAAAAGCTAACAATGAAGGGATTCGATAAGAAAAAGATTCAACATTTTACTTTTGATGATTTCACTGAATGTTTATATGGAGATATGAAAAGATTATCAGTAGTCCAGACTCCAAAGTTTGCAACACTCAAAACAGCATTAAGAAAAGGTGAAATGGTTTGTATGGCCTTTGACCCTAGCACCGAAGAAAAGAGAGCAGAAAGAAAACTAGACGATCTTAATTGTGAACTAATGAGGCTCCAACTTGATAGTGTTAAAGAAATGATGCCTAAAGAAGCATGGAAAGAAGAAGTAAAGTCAGTCAGGGCAAAGATAAGACAGACTGAAAAGAAACTATCACAAGGTTTTGAAGCTAGTGTGAGAGGTATTAAATCGAGATACGACAAAAGAATTTGTTCAAGTGATGGATTCTTTTCTAAACCAATACATATACAATAGGAGGAAGCATGGAAAAACAAGAATTTTTAAAACTAGAACATGGACTACTGCTTTACAATGTCAATACAGGTGACGTTTACCAGATCACGACAGGAATTAATACGGCCTTATTCAAAGATGATGTTACAAATGGAGAATCTATTGCTGAGATTAAAATGAAAAACATCAACGATGGGACAGAGACAACAGAACAATGGAGTGATGATTTTGAATATGATCATCTATTGGCAGCTTTTAATAAGATCACTGACCCACACATCAAGGCCTACTTTACCTATCTGGGAATGTCAGTAAACAATGTGGCCGCTGGAGTTCAACAGGTTATGCAACAATTTCAAAACATTAATGGAGGATTTAAGCTATGAAAAAATGGTTTTGGACAGATGAGGGAGAGCCTACACTATTTCTCGGAATTATATTTTATTCACTATTGGCTTTCGTAATTGTTGTTATGACAGTATTTTTCAACAAAGCTAACGCTAGGGAGAGACTTGATCTTAGATTCTCAGTAGAGATTCAGTTTCGACCAAATTCTGTAACTGAATGGATTAATACTCAGAAGAAAGAAATGGTTGGTGTTGGAGGTATTCAATACTATCAAGGAAGATTTAACGAGTATCGTATGGTTTTGAAAGTTGAAAAGCCAACTGACCTGAAAGGTGTTTTTAGAGCTAGAACTAATTTAAGAAATGATGGTGTTGCTCTTGGTCAGGGTTCTGGCCAGGGGGTTATTATCTTTGGGCCTCACGATGGCTGTCAAAACGATGGGGATAACAGAAGGTGCGACCCATTGAGTTTGAATGACGTAGGCTTAGTGGAGCTTAGATTGGACGTTGAGAAGGCCACAAAAACGGCGATAGGAACTTTTTCAATCCGACCCTATGATGTAGCTCCCGAAGCTGTCATAAGGCCTGGAATAGTCTATAAAGGTCGTGAAATTCCATGTGAGTCAACGGTTGACAAAGGTTGGTGGTTATTCGCAAAAAAGCTCCAAGCGGATTCTACCGCAATAGATTCCATATCTTTATGCGTACTTACCCCTAAAGGAAAGCGTAAGTGTGCGGAAGATCAAGAGTTTGAAGTTGAAACTAGAGTCAGCAAAGAGGGTAAATATGTCATAGAAATCTGGAATAAACGAATAATTAAAAGAACTTGCGCAATTTACGCAAAGTAATCATTGCATAATTTTGGTGATAGTTCCTTTAAATGATATAATTTAGTCTGGAACTCTCTCCTTGGTTAAAATTGTGTAATGCGCTCATTAAGACCTGTAATCTCCCCCATAAGGTTACAGGTCTTTTTATTTGATATAATAGCTATGAAAAGAGGAAAGCATGACTGAGCTTATTTCTAAATTTTTGAGTTTAGCGATTCTGCTTCTCGGTTGGTTTTTTGGAAACAAAGAAGAAAGAAAACGTCGAGCAAAAGAAATCGCTAAAAATTTCAATGAAGTGACCGTTGAAGGTGATAATTTATTCGATCAAGTGTGGGAAGAAATGTCACAGAGGTCAGAGATAGGATGGGACGATATAACCATCAGAAATAAGGAGGACTTATGAAAAGTCTTATGAATTTAATTCTAGCCCTTTTTGTCATCTGCTTTGCTGTTCCCTCGTTTGCGCAAGATATGAGCGCAGGGGAGATGAGTATTTTGGCAATGGTTTCGCAATTTGCTGAAAAATACGAAATGGTGATGTACATTTTGAGTGGTCTTGGTACACTGGTTGTATTAGGACAGGCTTATGTTGCACTCACACCAACTCAAGATGATGATGCCAAATTACAGAAACTTGAAAAAGTTCCTGTGCTTGGTATGCTTCTTAAAATTGTTAAATCCTTTGCACCAATCCAAAGGAAGGACAAAAAGTAGTCTTGATTACAAGATTGCTAAACTATATAATGAATTAAGCTCAAGAGTTCATTGCTTCCAAATTTTCATAGCTTATGCGGCCCTTTCGGGGGCCGTTTTTTTATTCCCGACTAAACTACACTTCAAAAAATGCTATAATATTGAAAAGACTAGGAAACTAGGAGTCATTTCAATGTCAAATTTCAACAAAGCTGTGAAAAAAGTTTTACTACATGAAGGTGGATATGTAGATCACCCCTTTGATACTGGTGGAGCGACCAATTGGGGGATTACCCAAGGCACTTACGAATCATACGTTGGAAGAAAAGTAACCAAAGATGAAATCAGAAATATGCCCAAAGGCAACGCTATCCAAATATATAAAGAATTATATTGGGATAAGGTCGCAGGTGATAAGATCATTTCTTATCCAATTTCTTTTATCATTTTCGATCAAGCTGTCAATCGTGGTGTAAACACAGCGATCAAGCAAGCTCAGAGAGTCTTAGGACTTCCGCAAACTGGATTCATCAATAACATGACAATAAACGCTCTCAACAATGCTGATGAAGCCTCATTTGTTGACGACTATCTTGAAGAGAGTGAAGAGGCCTATAAAAAAATCGTAGCTCGTAATCCAACACAAGAGGTTTTTTTAGCAGGTTGGTTAAAAAGAGTAAGATCACTAAGAGATTATGCTGATAGAAACATGACTAGCGGCGGCGGCTTTAGCCTCCCTTTCACAACTGATCTTTCAAATATTGATTGGGGAAAGACAGCAATGCTTGGAACTGCTGTCACCCTTGGAAGCATAGCTGTTTACATCATTGCTATGAAGGCCATTGAGCCTAAGAAAGCGTTTGCATAGGAAGATTTATGAGAACAACAATGGTGCAAAACATTTCTAAAGAAGAAGAAAAGATTGAAGAAAAATTCACAGAGGCCCAGATTATCATAAACAAGATCAACGATTGGCTTTCAACATATCAACCAATGCTTACTGCTGCGCTGGCCGCTGCGACTCTTTATGCTCTTTGGAAATTAGATGATGCCAATGACCCAAAATCAGAGGTAACACCCGAAGAAGCGACAATGCTCAAGCAGAGAGTTGACAAGCTCTCAACTTACACAACTATCGCAGGTAGTATTATGGCCGGAATTGTATCTATGCAGACCATAAGGGCCAAGAAATTGGCTGAAAAAATGCAAGATCGGGACGCTAAGACTCTAGCAGGGTACTACTAATGCCAAAGATGAAGAACATGAGTATTCTTGCTAACAGAGATTGGGAGAGATACTACCAGTCAGCACTCAAGTTTTACGGTGAACCTAAGAGAGCAGCACAAACAGCTTGGTTCATTTTCAAAAAGAAGTATAAAAAATACAGTGATGGGATATGGAAACTGAAACCTAAATTTAGAAAGAAGGAAAATCCTATGAAATATTCAAATTTCGGACTAGAAATGCCAGAAGATGCTCAAGCACTGACTCCATTAATGGAGCCTTTACAAAGAGAAATCATCATTAAGCCTGATTACCTAAACACAACGATCAAAAATGATGTTGTTGAATCTACGGAAGTCACTCAGTTGACAGAAGAAGCGGTAAGCAAAGGAGTAGTTCAGGCCAACAGGATAGCTCAATTTATTACTGGAAAGAAGATCGACCCTAATCTTTTGAAAAACCTATTCGCTCTATATGGAGTAATGGCCTTCGGTGGAAAACTAAAAGGTAATTACAAAACTATTGGCCTTGGTTTGATGGCCTGGTATGCGTACAAGTATAGGGACGAACTTCTCAAAAAATGAAAGAGCCAGTGATTGTTGACATTTATTTTAATTTGAACACTCATAAGTGGTCACTTAGGCATAAAGGCAGAGTTGTTCATCATGCCCAATATGTTGAGATAAAACCAACAGCTTTTCACGTTGGCCAGTCAGGAAGAAAGAGAGTTGTTAAAGAGAAGAGAAAAAATGTTCATGCTTGGATAAAGGGTGAGCTAATTAGTCTTGACGAAAAGAAAAGAAGATCAGGCAATGAGATTAGCTATGACCCTTACGCTTGGGGATTGAGAGAAGAAGGTTTCTTTTTTGACAGCAAAGGCCAAGAAGTATTTCCCGAAGATTTTAAAGTTCTTTATTTCGATTTTGAGACCAAGAAGGTTTACGGTAAAAAATAAAAAAGGGGGCAATTCCTATGCCCCTTTATAGGTTATTCTTCCTGATTGATTTGTCCTTCCATGGTTCCCTTAATTTTATTATACCACCAAACACCATTTTATAGTTGTCAATGACAGCATTTTTCAGTTAAATCAAACTTATGAAACAAAAAAATAAAATCCACCACAACGTCAAGGTTGCCAAAAGCAGGGGCGACACATGGCGAAAAAACCTTATTAAAGGTAAACATGAATCTGCTAAAAACCCATCAAAAATCAAGCTACTAAGGCTCCAAACGGGCATTTCTCAAGAAGAACTAGCTAGAAAGGTGGGAACGTCAACAAACACCCTTGGGGCGATTGAAAGAGGGATTAGACCTGTCAAAAAAGAGAGAGCTAATCTTATCTCTAAAAGCCTCGGAAAAAGGGTAAATCAGCTATTTCAGAAGTCTGAAAGTAATGCTGACAAATTGGTAGCTATCAAATAAATTTCTCTTGCCTATGCGTAATCGCTTTACCCTCCATGGCAAAAACGGCCCCTGCTTCCCCAAAAATGCAGGGGCTTTTTTTTGCAAAAAATGTATTGACAAATAATGGTGATTGATCGTACCTTTTATTCATCAAATCTTTTCCGTTTGTTTGAATAGGGAAGGGAAGATCGGAAACTTTTATCAGTTTAAATTCAGTACGCTCCTAGTAATGAAGTAAGCAACCGATCTTCCCTTTTCTTTCTAATGAGGTAATTATGGTAGTTGAATTTGCAGGTGCAAAAAAAGTAGAAAAAGAATATCACTTAACTTGTGAAATTAGATCAAAGATAAAAAACTATACCGACACCGATTCAATGGGTCGTGAATTTAAAGCCACAACTGAAATATTCTTCCTTGTGCCAAAAACATCAACACATCAAATTTTATTTCTCGATGCTTGGCTTCCATCTTATGAAGAAGAAACTTATGAAGTTGTTGCCATTATTGAACATCCAGTAGCTAAACCTGCAAGGCTTGGTATTAGGTGTGCTAATAAAGATTGTCCTGAACCCCATCTTATTGTTATGACAGTCGAAATTGAAGATACCATTCGCAACTATGTTGATTATGTGCGAAAGGAATTAGGCTCTGTTAAATACCCAGAATTAAAATTAACTGTTCTTCCTGCCAGTGAGGAAGAAAACTTTGACGTATAAACCCATAACCAAGGAGAAAAAATGGGACTTAAACTATCAGCAGATCAAGAAAAGATCGTAAAGGCTTTTTCGGCAGAAGAACTAGAGGCATTTAAAGCCCTCCCTTCGGACGAAAGAAGAATTGAAATGCTTGAAATGATCGCTTCAACAGCACTAGCAACTGATGTAGCAGGTGACTTTGAAGAAATCTCAGGAGCCGATGAGCAAGAGGACGTTACAATCCTTTCAGCAGGTGGTCTTGGGTGTCAAGCAGGTCAAGTATTTGTGGCCAGATTTCTTGGAACTGTGCCAATGTTCTCTCAAGATTTCAAAGAAAATTGGGAAGAACACGTTATTGAAGGTAGGACTGTTTACATGAACTCTTACTACCTTTTTGAAAATGCCAAGACAGGGAAAAAATTCGGACTCTACAAGGCTCCTTGTCTTAACAAGGTTCTTCCAAAGGTTCCAACAAGGGCCTCAAATGGAAATGTTGCCGCTAATCCATTGGTAAGAATCACTTACGTTGGGAAGATCAAAGGAAAAGACGTTCTTAGAGACAAGTACGATCTTGTTTTGACTTCTGGAAATGAAGCTCACGTTCACACTGTTGAGCTTGAAAAAGGTATTCGCTTCGACAGGTATAGGCCTGGTGTTGTGAACTACCTCAAAAATCCAATCCCGAATCTTGGTGCAAAGGAAAAACTTTCTACACTAGATCAAGCGCAAAGAGATTGGGCGCAACTGGAAATGGTCAATGGTGGGGAAGCTCAAGCTGCTATCGGAGGCTCTGCGACTCCTGCTCAAATCGAAGCTCACTAATCGACCAAAAGTGGGGGCCGAATGGCCCCTTCTTTTTTTCCATTTCGAGGGTAAAATCATGTCAAATATTTCAGAAAAAGTTACTTGCCGTATGTGCAAGAAAGAGAAAACAATTCACTCTTTTAGCTCTGTTTCAGGAAAAATCTGCAATCATTGTCGAATGTATAACGACCCAACAATGCCAAAGAAAGAAAAGGTTCCTTGCAAGTGTTTAAAGTGTGATAAAGCATTTTTCAGTGACTTCAAATTTGGGATATGTCCGAGGTGTAAAGAATCAGAAGAATACAAACTTTATTCTTTTGGGCAAGGTCACTCAGTCGGTGCTTAATAGGAGAGAATAATGAGCCAGATGCTTGATGCTTTACTTAAAGCAAAGTTGATTACAGAAGAAGAAGCCAAAAAGATCAAAGAAAAAAAGCTCGAAGAAGCGGTCAATGAATCATTTAAAACTAGGAAGAGTGATGTCAGTAACACAAAGTTTCATAGAGATGGTAAGAAGCGGTAAAAATTGCCTACTTACTGGCGGCGGTGGAGTCGGTAAGACCTATACAATCAACAAAATGAAAGAAGAACTTCCAGGCCTAAGACTGATCACAACAGCAACGACAGGTCTTGCTTCTCTCCATGTTGGAGGCTGCACTATTCACAGCTTTTCCAATATGGGTATTCACAATAGCGTTGATGAAATAAAACAGGTAATGAAGGGTGATAGATGGTACAGGGCCACTGAGAGAATTAGGAGCTTTAATACCGTTATCATTGATGAAATTTCCATGATGGCCAACGATCAATTTGATCTTCTTGATCTTATTTTTAGAAAAGCAACAAAAAATGAAAGTCTCCCCTTTGGAGGAAAACAGATCATTCTCGTTGGAGACTTTCTTCAACTCCCTCCTGTTATAAGAGAAAGGGAGAGAAAAGAAGCCATGGACTATAAATGGTGGGTATTCAACAGCAAGGCCTACGAAGAATCCGATTTTAAAGTTTTCCATTTAACAGAAGTAAAGAGACAGAGTGAAATGGATACAATTAAGGCCCTAAATGAAGTCAGGTTTGGTCGTGTAGGGCCTCTAACTAATGCTCTTTTTTCCAGTAGAGAAGGAGCAGAGCTTGATTCCAACAACGATGTGATCAGGCTCATGCCGACAAACAAAGAAGTAGATAAGATCAATATGTCTACGCTTGCTGAATTGGAAGGGGAACCAATAGAGTTAAAAGGGACGTTTAAATACAATGAAAGAATAGAGGATAGTAAGGATAGGGCCAGCATATACTATCAGATCATAAGAAATTGTACTGCACCAGAAATAATCTCATTGAAGAAAAATGCCAGAGTGATACTTCTAAAGAACAATCCAGAGGAAGGGTATGTAAACGGCTCGATGGGAACCCTTCTTGATCATGGTTGGTTTTTGAACCCTGATTCATCAACCAAGTATGACTATGCAGAAGATCATTTTGTAAAAGACGGAATCGAATACGAGAGAGTATTTGATCTAAAATACAGTGACAAAATGTATTATTTGGGTCACTTGAAAATAACTTATGAGGGTCGAAAAAAGATGGCCCTAATGAATAAGTATGAGGATTGGAAGCCTCAAGAATCCCTAGTGGTAAAGCTAGATAATGGGCGCATTGTCTTAGTGGCTAGAGCGCAATTTCCATACAGAACAGGTGATTATATTTGTGATGTGACAGGTGATGTTGAAGATGATGCGATTTTTTATCAATTCCCTGTAAGGCTGGCCTGGGCGATCACGATTCATAAGAGTCAAGGAATGACTTTAGACAATGTAGAAATTCACATGAATAGAGTTTTTGCCGAAGGTCAGGCCTATGTTGCTCTTTCTAGGGCCAAGTCTTTATGGGGAATGAGGCTATTAGGTTGGAAGCCCCAGAAAGTCATGGCAGAACCAAATGCTGTTGATTTCTATAACAATTTAATGATCAATGACCCCGAAGATGAAATAAAAAGAATCAGAGAGGGGCTTGAATGAGAAACAGTGAGCTTGGAATCACAAAAGTCTACTATAATCCCCGTACCGGACGGCTACTCCTGTCAAAATATATGCACGAATGGTTGGGGATACATTACAAATATAATTATATTGAAATCGGCTACTTTTAGTTG
>Ga0180432_10007492_pt1 | contig 13843 bp, 14 predicted proteins | sample SS_ome_10_FD_132414 | JGI IMG/M metagenome (GOLD analysis project Ga0180432, IMG submission 132414) | Hypersaline lake sediment archaeal communities from the Salton Sea, California, USA - SS_1_MS_2 metaG | ecosystem: Environmental > Aquatic > Non-marine Saline and Alkaline > Hypersaline >...
AACACTGGGTCACACTACATGGATTGGCATTGAACGTTCGCGTGAATAGAAAGCATTTCGGCCTGATTAATCCCTGTGGCATGGAGATCGAAGTCGTTTCTCTCAACGATTTGTTGGACGAGGCCATCAGTCTGGAAGAGGTCACTTCACACTTGCTGGCCAAGATGGAACCACTCTTCGGATGGGAGTTCACCAAAGGTGAAGTTGGAGAGTTCTTGGAGAGGGGCACGTGACGCATCGACCGGCGTGGCTCAAGGTAAAGGCTCCTTGTCCGAGAAGTGCAGAAAGCATGCGCTCCATTCGTGAGGTTCTCTCACGCTACCGTTTGACCACCGTCTGTCAAGGAGCAATCTGTCCGAATGCCTCAGAATGCTGGGCCGAGGCAACGGCCACGTTCATGATTCTGGGCAGCGTGTGCACTCGAGCCTGTCGTTTCTGTGCGGTTCCAACGGGGCATCCGGATGGAATCGTGGATTGGGAGGAACCGGCCCGCCTTGCCGCCGCAGTTGAAGAACTTGGACTTTCTTATGTCGTTCTTACTTCGGTCGATCGGGACGACCTCGCAGATGGAGGAGCAAGTCTCTTTGCCAAGACAATTGCGATGATCAAGGAATGCCGCCCATGCACTAAGGTGGAAGCCTTGGTGCCGGACTTCGCCGAAAACGAGGAATCGATCCGAAGAGTGTCAGATGCCGGAGCACACGCGATCGGCCACAATCTGGAAACGGTCAAGCGGCTCACGCCGAAGTTGCGCGATCGCCGCGCCGGGTATGAGCGATCATTGCGTGTTCTTACTCGGTTTAAGGAATTAGCACCGGACCGTGTTCTGAAGAGCTCGCTCATCCTGGGCCTGGGAGAACGGCGGAGGGAGGTGCTCGCCGCGTTGCGCGACCTACGCACTGCCGGTGTGGATGCGATAACCCTCGGACAGTACCTGCGGCCCACTCCGCGCGCTGCACCGATCGTTCGCTACCTGGCTCCGGAAGAGTTTGCCGGGCTGGCGCAAGAGGCCAAAGAGATCGGCTTCCCATATGTCGCTTCTGGACCGCTCGTACGAAGCTCATACCGAGCTGCCTCTCTGCTTGAGAGATGATCCGCCTACTCACAGACTTTTCCCCATGCATCCCTGCCTACGGGCTTGCGTTGGAGGAGGTGGTCTTCGAGGCCATCAGAAACGGCGGTAATGACACGCTGCGCCTGTGGGTGAACGAGCGAGCGGTGATCATTGGACGATCCCAATCCGCGGCTGCAGAGGTCGATCAATCCCAAGCCAAGGCACTCGGCGTCCCAATCCTTCGCCGACTGTCCGGCGGGGGCACTGTGTATCAGTACCCGGGCAACCTCAATGTCTCGCTGATGCTTAGAGACAGCCGCTCACTCGGCGGCGTCAAGCAGACCTTCCGCTCCTGCGGCGAAGCCATCGCACGCAGCCTTAACGAACTAGGGTTCACAATCACCGTACGGGAGAACAGTCTGTTTGTCGGAGAGAAGAAGATCGCCGGTGGGGCCCAGGCCCGCCGCGGCAACGCCCTGCTCTACCACAGTACGTTGCTCGTGAAGCCGGACACGATTCCGATGGAGCGTCTTCTGCGTGCTGTGAATGAAAATTACCGACCGATTGGAGTCCCCTCAAAACCCCACCCGACAACTACAATCGCAGAAACCACCCGCCGAAACCTTCCCTTGGAAGAAATCGGACGAGGGATTATCGTGGAGTTTTGCAGGCTACTTCACAATTCAGCCGACGCGGGGAACCTCGATGTGGACGAAAGGAAATGCGCCCGGAAGCTGGCAACAGAGAAATACGAACGTGTCGAATGGAACCACTGTCGCTGAACGATGAGCGGGTTATCGCCAAGCAGCTTGGACGAACGCCGCGCGGACTGCTCGGCGTCGAGCGCCGCTGTCCGTACGGCCTTCCCCAAGTGGTGCGCGTCTATCCGTTTATTGAGGAAGAACCCTTTCCCACTCTCTTTTGGCTCACCTGTCCCTTCCTCGTTAAGCAGATCGATCGTCTGGAGGCGGAAGGTTGGATCAAGAAGATGGACGAGCAGATCGAGCACGATGGGCCGCTGGCCACATCTCTCCGCGAGGCACATCGTGCCTATATCAACGAGCGAAACCGCCTTCTATCTCCCGAAGACCGGGAAACCCTCAAAGAGAAAGGAATGTTGAAGGATCTGCTGAAAAGGGGGATCGGTGGGATTGCGAATTTTGAAAAGGTGAAGTGCCTCCATCTGCACGTCGCCCACGCGCTCGTGCGTGACAATCCGATCGGAGCACGAGTCCTGAATGCGCTCGCCGAGGATGCTTGTTCACCCGAAAAAGTGATCTGCTCCGCCTATTAGGGGCGGAGCAGATCAGCTGCCAACGATTGTGTTGCTTTTTTGGATCCCTTATGGATCCGCCTTCACGACAGGAGGAAGGTTCACGTTGTTGACGCGAATGGTCAGCGAATCCTGCACACTCGCGCCACAGCGGTCGGTTACCGTCAGGCAAACCAACACGTCTTCGCCCTCACAGGAGTTCACCTGGGAAGTAGTAAAGGTAGGCGTGGCCGCGTTGGGATTGTCAAACGTGCCCTTGGTAGCGACCCAATAGTAGGTGAGTTCCTCACACTCGGGATCACTGGCCACCGGTGTCAGTCGGATCGAGGTGCATTCATTCATGGAAATATTCGGACCAAGATCGACGATCGGCGGAGCGTTGACGTTGAGCACATGCACGACCAGCGTATCGCACGCGCTCGCCCCGCATGCGTCGGTCACAGTGAGAGCAAGTACAATACCCTCGCCCTCGCAGTATTCCGTTGGTGGAGCTGTGTACGTCGGATGAAGCAACGTCGGATCATTGAGAATCCCTCGACCGCAGTCCACGCTCCAGTAATAGGTCAACGCATCGCCATCCGGATCGGACCCCGAACAGGTGAGGCGAACCGTGCCCATTTCATCAACGAAAACGTCGTCGCCGGCCTCGGCAACCGGTGGCCGGTTCACGTTGTTGATGTGGAGAATGAATGAGTCGCTCCCGGTCGCTCCGCAGCTGTCCGTCGCCGTGAGCGCGATGAGAACGTCTTCCCCTTCACAACGGTCGGTAAGCGGCGCGCAATAGACGGGAGTAAGCGACGTTGGGTTGTCAATTCGACCCTTCTCAGCGTGCCAGAGAACACTTACTACATTGCAGTCCTGGTCATCAATCGTCCCGCTGAGTTGAATGGACGCTCCTTCATCAACGGACTTGACGCCGGATGGTACCGGGCAAGGCGGAAAGATCGGGACTGCGGGAGTCGGGCACGTCGGCTCGGCCGCCGGTTGGGGTGAACATGGTGCAGCCTGACGAGGCGCTGACGTGCACGGCGCGAACGGACACGGTGGTGAGGTTTGCGGGCAGCCAATGTTGAGAGCCCGACAGCTCGGGCTGGGTCCCTCGACAACGATTCCTTCGAGAAGGATGTCGTCCCCGGCTACGCAGTGGAGAAGGTTCTCCCCGGATCCGCCCAAGAGCCGATCGTCGCCTGTACCACCGCACATCTCATCATTTCCTGCCTCGCCTTCCAGTGAGTCGTCTCCCGGTCCTCCGCAGAGGATGTCATCGTCCGCTCCAGCAAGCAGGATGTCGTTTCCTGCCTCGCCAAGAAGGGCATCGGAGCCGTCTCCGCCTTCGAGGATGTCGTTTCCGTCACCTCCGAGCAGAATATCGTTTCCCCCAAGGCCCATGATAAGGTCGTTCCCACCCAGGCCGTATATCAGATCATTACCTGGCGTGCCGTACAGGTTGTCGTTGGCCTCCGTTCCGCGGATCACGTTGGTGATCCCCCAACAGGCGTACTGGGCGGGGATCGCCGGAGCAGGCAGCGCCGTCACGATTTCATGAGGGGCAACCACTGCAAACAACGCCTCAAACAGCTCTTCGGCTTCGTAAACGGTACGGTACCCACAGCCAGTGATCTCCGCGATCGCCTGAAGCGTTTCCCGAGCCTGTTGATCCACCCCCAGACCGATCACGCAAACGGCGATCGGTGGACTCATCTCAGCGAACATGTGGGCGACCACAAGCGGGTCCCCGTCGCAGGTCTCCTCTCCGTCGCTCACCAAGATGATGACGCTTTCCCCCTCAACACCAGCGAGTGCATTTCCTGCCTCCGTCAGTGCCTTAGAGAGCGGAGTCAATCCTTTCGCAACAATCTGCTCCAGTGCCGCCGTGATTTGTTCCGCGGCTGCCTGATCAAACGGACGGAGCGGAAACAGCGGCTCGATGTCCTCGCAGCTTGCCACACGGTCTTCCCGGTCGATGCGATGGCCGTACGCAGAGAGTCGGACGCTAACGCCATCGGGAAGCACACCAAAAAGCCTTACCAGTGCCTCCTTTGCCGCTGCCAAGCGGGTATCGCCGTCGAACGGTTTGTTCATACTGTTCGATGCATCGAGAATGAGCGCGATGTTATCCGGCGCCGCGATGGCGACAAGCGAAAAAAAGAGCGACACACAAAACCCAACGAGCAGCAGTGTCTTGCCACGCATTCTTACCTCCTTATAGCCCCCTCACTTCAAGGCCTCATCTTAGCAGAACAAGGGGCCAGATGTCGGTGATCTAGATAACAAAAGGATTTTGCCGCAGAATCGAACAATGCCGCCTCGGTGCCTGCAGCGCATCCACGAGAACGGCAGCGAGAAGGGAGTGTCGCACCTATTCGGGATTGTCCTGGAATAGAGAGCAGGTTGACCGCTCGGGAAGACAGTCGAATCGGGCAGGCCTATCCCATACTGAAGAATCTTGAGCATATCCGTATGGATACAGCGGTTCGTGGCAAGGATACCGGCTTCGGGATCGATCAGAGGCTCACCCTCCAGATCGCTCACCTGCTCCCCCCTCTTCTTCAATAGAGAAGAAGGCCAGCGGCCACGTCCCACGAGGAAAGAGAGATGTACCATGTAGCATCAAGTCACCCGGCAGCGACGTATGCAAGATCAAGACAGGCCGAACCCGCAGCGCGAATCGCTCGGGCGCGAGGAATAAGGCGCTTCAGGGCGGCGTGAGTCATCAGGGTGCGTTTTCCGGACGCAGGGCAAACCCCGCCCCGAGTAGCGCCCCATCGAGAGACTCTTGGAAGCTCACCTGCATCCGCTTCCCATTCAGCAATGCTCCCGAACCACGGATTGCCGTGAAGAACTCCTCTCGCGAAGGATCGCAAGTGCATCCCACAAGTAAGGTTTGCCCGTGCTTCAGTGCAAGCGAGACCGCAAATTGCGGGTATTCGCGTAAGAAATTGTTTGTTCCATCGAGTGGGTCAATTCCCCAGCAATAGGGGGATCCTTTTTGCTTGGCTGTTCCTTCCTCGGAGAGAAATCCGTGATTTGGGAACGCCCTCTCGATCCTGGTCAGGATGACTTCCTCCGCTCGGCGATCGAACCGGGGGACTGGATCGTGCTGGTGGCTCTTGCAGCGCGCCTCTTTCTCCGCGTGCAGTCCGGCACGCAGAAGCTTCCCGGGCGGTTTCGATTTGCTACCTCAAGGGATTTTTCACGCATCGGCCCGATTCCCCCTACCACATAGTGCACTACAGATCCTTATAAGACATGTACGACATGACTAAGGCACCAAGCCGGTAACGGATTCCGAACAACGCACGGTGTGCCTCAGGATTTCATGCGTTCCCGTACGCAGGAAAGCGCCTGTTCAGCCAAATCCGCACCCCGTGTCAAGGTGTCGTGCTTGCGTGCGGTGATTTGCGCAACCACTTTGTTGTCTTTCATGGCAGCCAGGTTGATCTCCACGTTGAGCAGGGCACCGTCAAATGCTGCCTTTCCTAGGAGTGCCGCTACTCCAATGTCGCTGATGCACGATCGTGAACCGAGTGAAGCAAGTTGCACGAGAAGCTCCATAAGCTCCAGGCAGTGTTTTGCCACAGCAAGCGGAACCTCCGCTGCATGGCGTAGGGCCACATCGATTGCTTCAAATCGTGTGTTCGTATTCCTAGGAAGGCGATATGCTTCCATCACAGCGTTGTACGCCTCTGCATCCTGGTCGGCGAAATCAAGGAATGTCTCCTTCAGACGCTCAAACCGAACGATTAGCCCTCGAAGCGATGAGTTTTCTCCCTTGTTTGATCCGATCGCGCATACCATTAAGGCAAGACCGGCCGCCGCCGCCGCGCAAAAAGCGGCGACACTTCCTCCTCCTGGCGTTGGACTTGCTGAGGCGACTTCGGCCAAGAAGGACTCGACCGTACAAGATCGAATTTCGCTCACCTAGGCCCACCTCCCTAGCAATCACATACCGGCTAGTACTCCCCACTGCGTTTGATCGCGCGAGAAGCCTTGCATGCATCTCTAAAATCGTGGTTTCGATTCGAAGGACTAGATGGATTCTCACCCTCTCGCCAAACAGTCCCGAGCCCAGCTTTTCATGGGGGGCACTTCCCGATGTCATGATAGGGGAAGGAACCCGAAATAAAAAAGGGACAAACGAGTCGCCGCTGCCCCTCTTTGCCAACAGCAGGGTTAGGAGCCTTTTCGCTCCACCAGTTTTTCTAGGTAGGCGATTGCTTCTCCTACAGACGATATTTTCTCCGCATCCTCATCGGAGATCTCAATCCCAAACTCATCCTCGAACTCCATGATCAATTCCACGGTGTCCAGAGAGTCGGCTCCAAGGTCTTCAACAAAGGAAGACTCGTCCGTGACCTCCTCCAGTTCGACCATCAGCTGCTCGGAGATGATCGTCTTTATCCTGTCAGCAACTTCGCTCATCTCTTCCTACACCTCCCTCTTTGATTTGGATTCTAGGGGTAGAGCCCTCCATTGACATGGATAACTTGCCCTGTTATATATGAAGCGCGGGCTGAAAGCAAGAACGAAACAGCCTCAGCCACTTCTTCAGGTGTTCCCTCTCGCCCCAAGGTGATGCGAGCAAGATATAAAGCGCGGATCTCGTCACTCAGCGCCTCTGTCATTTGAGTGCGGATGAACCCGGGAGAAACCACATTAACTCGGATACCGCGAGACGCAACCTCCTTGGCGACACTTCGACACAGTGCGATAAGGCCGGCTTTTGATGCCGCATAATTGGCCTGTCCCGCGTTTCCCGTATCTCCGACAACAGAGGCGATGTTCACAATTGATCCTCCCTCGGTTTTCAGCATGTAGCGCAGGCAAGTGCGAATGCAATTGTAGGCACCCTTGAGATTCACTCCCATCACCCGGTCCCAATCCTCCTCGCGCATCCGCAGGATCAACTGGTCGCGCGCGATCCCAGCGTTGTTGACAAGAAAATCAATTCGACCGTGCCGCTTGTAGATCGACTGCACGGCCTCCTTCACCTGGCTGACGACGGAAATATCCACACAGTGGAAGCTGCTCTGCTCAAGCTCTTCGACAAGAGGCATCCCGGCTGCCTCGTCGCGGTCAAGAACGCCAATCCAACATCCTTCCCGGTGCAACAGCGTCGAAATCGCTTTGCCGATTCCCGATGCTCCCCCCGTGACAACCGCAACCCGGCCATCAAATTCACCCATCGAGCGCCTCCTTGTACGTCATGAATCGCGTGTGCGAAGTAATTCGTATACCAAGACCGGTGAGGACTTCCCCTACGCCGACCTCCACAGCATCGGTCGCCTCCTCGCACACCAGGGCCTTCACCACGTCTACCCAGCGTACACAAGCAGTGATCTGTGTCAACAGAAGCTCCTTCAACCGGCTCGGTTCCATCTCCACGCTTCCGCTCACACTAGAAATCACAAGAACAGACGGGGTCTTGAACCCGATCGACTCGATCTTCGACGCTAAGGCGGCCTGGGCGTCACCCATGAGTGGAGAGTGAAACGGGCCGGATACCCGCAGAGGAATTCCGCGACCTCCGGCTTCCCGCGCCAGTTCCACCGCTTGGTTGACACCCTCTTCTCTTCCGGAGACCACCGCCTGTCGTGGACCGTTGCAATTGGCAATGACCACTTGTGGCTTTATTTGCTCGCAGATGGATGAGACCTCCTCCAGCGATAGTTTCACAATCGCCGCCATCGCGCCGCTAACTCCGGCCATCAGACGCCCTCGTTCGACCACGACCGAGAACGCCTCTTCTGGGGTGAGAACACCGCTTACTACTAGGGCGGCGTACTCTCCCAGGCTGTGGCCAGCAACAATGTATGGCTCAAACCCCGCCATTCGCAATGCCTCCGCTTTGGCCAGACTGTCAATCAGGATTGCCGGTTGAGCAAACTCGGTCCGCTGAAGAAGATCAACACTCCCTGCCGCGACCCACTCACGCAAGGAAAGCCCCATCCGCTCGGCCAGGGTAAACAGACGCTCTCCGACCCTAGAGGACGGAGGGCTCTTATCCGGAATCGTTCCTTGCCCCGGAAACAGAAACGCGACTTTCCCAACAGATGCGTTTGTCCTCTTCACGACAAGAATCCCCCAGCTAGACCCTCATCACCACCGCACCGTAGGTTGCACCAGCGCCAAAAGCTGTGAGAACGACGATGTCGCCGCGCACGACCTGCCCCGAGCGAAGTGCATCGTCAAAAGCGATTGGGATGGACGCAGTGGAGGTATTGGCCACTCGGTCCAGGTTCGTAATCACCCGCTCTCGGTCAAACTTCAGTCGGTGAACCAGCGAGTCGATGATGCGGATATTGGCCTGATGGGGAATCAGCCAATCGACGTCGGAGAGCCGAAGACCGGCGGAGGCGAGTGCTGCACACGTGGATCGCTCCATCATGGAAACCGCACTTCGATAAACCCCGGCCCCCTCCATCTTCAGGTAGTGATCGCGTGCCTCAACGGTCTCGCGACTGGCTGGATTGACCGTTCCACCGGCGGGAAGGAACAAAAGAAGAGCCTTATCATTGTCACCGTACAACGCACTTCCCAACACTCCTTCTCCCGGTGGGGCAGGCTCAAGTAAGGCAGCGCCCGCTCCATCACCGAACAGGACACAAGTCTTACGATCAGTCCAATCCGTGACGCGGGAGAGGGCCTCGCTTCCAACCAACAGGACGTGATTGTAAAGGTTTGATTCCATCAACCCATTGGCGACAACAAGGCCATAAACAAAGCCCGAACATCCCGCCTTAAGGTCAAAGAACGGAGTTTGATCGAGGCCAAGACCGGCAGCAATAAACGGTGCCGACCCCGGACAGATCATGTGCGGAAAGTTAACAGCTACAATCAGCAAATCAACCTCTGCGGGGGGCACTCCAGCCTGGGCAAGAGCATTCCGACCGGCCTCGATTCCCATCACGGCAGGATCCTCCCCTTCGGACAGGTGATATCGCGTGCGAATCCCGGTGCGTTGGACGATCCACTCGTCGGAAGTATCGACCATTCGTTCGAGATCAAAGTTCGTCAAACACTTCGAGGGAAGGTAACTTCCCGTTCCGGCGATCCTAGCCCCCATTGTCGCGCCACCCGCTGATCCCCTGCTTCAGTTGATGATTCAGATTCGCCTCAACAGAGCGAGAAGCGACCGTAATCGCTCCCTCGATCGCTTCCGCGTCGGAACGACCGTGGGCGATCACCACCACGCCGTTCACCCCAAGAAGTGGCGCCCCACCAAGATGTCGGGGGGAGATTCTCTCTTTCAACGAAGTGAACGTCGGGCGCAAGAGCAGCCCTCCTAGCTTGGCTCGGGCACTCTTCTCAATCAATCCCTTCAATAGACCGCTCACCACTGCACTGCCTTCCTCGAGCGCCTTCACCAACACATTCCCTACAAATCCATCGCAGACGACAACATCCACTGGGCGCTCGGAAAGCAGGTGATGCCCCTCGACGTTCCCCGCAAACGGCAGAGGGCCGTCTTCGAGGATTTCATAGGCACGTTGATTCAATTTGTTCCCCTTTGGCTTTTCTGTGCCAATACTTAACAGCCCAATCTTGGGATCAGAAATCCCCAACACGTCACGCGCATAGCTAGCTCCCATCAGGGAAAAATGAACGATGTGTTTGGGTGCGCAATCGACGTTCGCCCCCGCATCGATCAATAGGATCTCTCTTCCAGGAACAGTGGGAATGGATGCGAGAATTCCGGGCCGTGAGATCCCCGCAATGCGGCCGAGAGTAAAAATCGATCCAACCACCACCGCGCCGGTGTTCCCGGGAGAGACAAACGCATCTGCCTTGCCTTCCTCCAGAGCGATCAGACCCTTGACCAATGAAGAATCTCGTTTGCCGCGCACCGCCTGAACCGGGGGTTCATCCATTCCAATCATCTGAGAGGCAGGAAGGATAGAGAAGCGATCGTTTTCGCGCTCGTTGTGCGCAGCAAGTGAGACCCGGATGGTCTCGGGATCCCCCGCGAAGAGAATACTCAAGCCGTGACGACGACCGGCAATGATTCCTCCCTTCACGAGCTCACTCGAAGGGTGATCGCCTCCCATGACATCCAAAAGAATTCGCATAAATAGGCGTGCTCCAGGATTCCTTAGGGTTGGTGCCGAGGGCGGGACTTGAACCCGCACGGACGTTCTAGGTCCACATGGCCCTCAACCATGCGCGTCTGCCAATTCCGCCACCTCGGCTACGCGCTGATGTTAGCGAACCAAAGGAAGCCTGTCAATGAGCAAATGACAGTTCTTCTTGAAGAATGTATACGGAGGGAAAACCGGCGCAAACCGTCCCTGCACTTGTCATTCGGAACGAATCGTCCTATGATGGAGAAAATGTGAGATGTGGGAGGTATGTAGCAGAGGAACAGCCAGAGAGGTGGAGGTGCTCGAATGAACGTAAGTCCGCGTGCGGTAAGAACTCTTATAAGCGTAGTAGTTGGTGTTTCAATTGCAGTAGCAGGTCTCCTCGTATTCGCCGAATCTGTCACGTACAGTGGGGTGACCTTTCCCGATGGCGACCGCTCCTTCGCTGACCGCGTAGTGGCCTACTGCGCAGCCAGCTGTGTTAGGGGGGCGTTTGGCAATCCCGAGGCCGCACTCGGCCCCCCTGATTGCGGCGGAATAGGATGCACAGGATGCTATGGGTGCGATCCGTGTGCCGTAGCACTGGGCTATCGAGTGAGCACGATCGACGATCGTGGTTATCTGATCCTGGAGTTCGTAGACAACCGTCTCACCGACGTTCCGGGCAATGACCTGTTTGTATACGTTACAAACGGTAGGCCAGGGCTGGTGGAAATCAGCTCCGACGGAACCCACTTCGTGCACGTCGGGGAAGCCCGTGACTATCCTAGTGCCATCGATATATCGTCGTTTGTCAGTAGTGGAGAGGAATTTCGCTTCGTCCGTATCACCGATGTGCCAGCGGACGAAGATCGCTCCACATGTGCTGGGACCAGCATCGACTCAGTCGGAGCAATGGGACCGGTGGTGGCGGTCGAACAGGGTGTCTCCTTTGGCGTACTTGAGGTTCTGCCGCTTGGAGAGCTGGCAATCGCGGCCCAACGACCGGCAGAGAACATCCTGTTTGTCCTCGATACCTCGACAAGCATGGACGAATCCTTCGAAGATGCCACCAAGCTCGATGTCGCTAAACGGATCCTTCTGGAACTCGTCGATACCATTCCTAACGGAATACAAGTCGGATTCAGAAGCTTCGGAGGATGCGGAAGAAGCAAGCTCCTTGTACCGATTGGGCCGCTCAACCGCACCGAGATGAAGACTCAGATCCAAGGTCTCCAGAGCGGCGGAGCGACCCCCCTTGCCTTCGTGCTTGAGAAAGCCCGGGAAGATTTCGCGGGCGTGTCGGACTCCAAAGTGCTGGTTCTCGTCAGTGACGGAATGGAGACGTGCGAGGGAGATCCTATTGCCGCTGCTCGGTCTCTGGTCGCCGCTGGCTACGACTTGCAGGTGCAAGTCGTCGGCTATGATGTCGCGCAATACCAGGCAGCCAGGGAGCAGCTGAAGGAGATCGCTGAAGTATCGGGTGGAAAGTATTTCGATGCCAGCGACAGCGACCAGTTGCGCCGCGCACTGCAAATTGCAGGGCCCGTGCGATACACCGTGTACAACGAGCAGGGTGAGAGCGTCTTTGTCGGCGTGCTCGGCGAGCCCGGCCCGCGCCTTCCCGCAGGGCTCTACGACGTGATTATCGAAACCATACCTCCACTCGAGCTAATGGGAGTATCCATTCAGGCGGAGCAAAAGACCACCATTACTCTTAGACGGTCCGACGGGAGCATTATTCCGGAGGTGCAGTAGGAGGCTGTCTGAATAGACAAGATTCCCGTTCGGCCGACGCTTATTGAAGGAATGGGATTAACCTTCCTTCGCATCAAGAGACTGTGTACGGCTGGCCTGTAAGGGCACCTGAGTGAGATTGGGGATTCCTCTGGCTCGGGCAATCATAGGACTGGCTGTATTGCGATACACACTTTGACACTCGCGGTGCAGATATGCTTCTTCAATACAGATGGCTGGCTTACGCTCCGCTCGAGGGAAACCAATTCTTGCCAGACGACGGGCTAATCATAGGGCGTTTGGTAAGACGCTTTCAATAACCGAGGCCAGTTCTCCTTTGACACCGAGCAAACGCTCCCCCAGGCCAGCACGATCGATTGTCGTGATCTCCAACAGGGGATCTTCATCGATCCGCTCGAGGTAGCAATCGATTTGCTGGATGACAGACGTGATTTGGTCTAAGCCCGCGTCGCGTTCGGAGACCTCGAACAACTCGATGCTGCGCTGCAGGTTCTCAATCGCCTGTCCTATTAGATTTAGCAAGTCAAGCATGCTCTCTTCTTCTCTCAACCTATTTCACCTGTGTCCCGATTATGCCTAGCATGACCATCATTCAGTACTCTCTTCGTAAGGGCCGACAAGTTGCTGCTTCATTGCCTGGAGGATTTGTTCCCTCATCCTTGAGATTTGGCGCTGCGAAATGCCAAGCTCTTTCCCAATCTCTGCTTGACTCTTCCCTTGGTAGAAGAGTCCCCTGATCACCTGCTGTTGAATCTCCGCGAGCTGCTCAATTGCGATGAGAATCCGCATTCGCAATTCGGACGACACCCCCCCCTCATCACGGGGACTGAGATGTTCCATGTCAACAGGCGGAGGATTGGGGTCAGTACTACGTCGTTCCTGGTCGATCGAAACGTAGGTCATCACTTCGCGTCCCCGAAGAAGCTCAACAAGCTGCGATTCGCTGATGTCAAGCCGCGCAGCAAGTTCAGCGATTGCGGGAGGACGTCCCTCGTCCTGGAAGAAGTTTTCCTCCGCCTCCTTTACCTTTCGATTCGTCACCTGAACCCACTGTGGAATTCGCACCATGGCGTGTTTGTCGCGGATGTAGTGACGGATTTCGCCCTTAATCAAATAGCTGGCGTAGGTAGAAAAGCGCGTGTTGCGCGCCAGATCAAAGTTCGCTACCGCGTTCAACAAGCCGATGTAGCCAGCCTGAACTAGATCATCGAGTGGTTCGCCGGAGTTGATGAACCCCGCGGCGATCGACCTCACGAGGCCCACGTTTTGTCTGACGATCCTCTCTCTGAGCAAGGAGAGAGTCGAGGAAGCCGCCCCCTCCTCTGTGGCCCGTTGAAGAGACCGAATGAGTTCCTCGTTGTTCATTCCCGAGAATTGCTTGTCGTTTGTCTTTTTCACCGCATACGCACCTTAAACTAGTGTAGAAGGCAGAAGCGGCAAGAGCAAGCCGAGGCCGGGGCAGCCTATTCGCGATTCGACCCTCAACCCTGTTGCAGACAGAAGAGCGAAAAGAATACGGAGAGGAAGATAGCAGCCCATCCAACATCCTCCCAGGGAATGTGGAGTGATCCTAGACGTGCGAGTGGTGAAGCGCAATCTCCGGCAAGACACGGTTTTATTGCGCTTTGCAACTGCATTTCCTCGGCCCGCCCAGCTCCGACGATTGCCTCCCCGGCTGCAAAGATGATCGGTACGGTT
>Ga0180432_10007495_pt1 | contig 13840 bp, 11 predicted proteins | sample SS_ome_10_FD_132414 | JGI IMG/M metagenome (GOLD analysis project Ga0180432, IMG submission 132414) | Hypersaline lake sediment archaeal communities from the Salton Sea, California, USA - SS_1_MS_2 metaG | ecosystem: Environmental > Aquatic > Non-marine Saline and Alkaline > Hypersaline >...
AGTGGTAGTTTGGTATTGGTCCTGTACGCCTGTCTTCGTCCGCTACTTCTTCGGTCTTAAGGCAACCTATCAGAAACCGACGATGTGTCGGTCCCGGTTTGACCAGTGTCCTCCGGGCATTGGGCGTCATCAACTCGGGCCAGGCGTGAGTGATAAGAATGTCGTCGGATTCGTATTCACCAGCAATCTCAGCTGGCGTAGAGATGAGGCATTTCGTGACGTTCTTAGGTGGATGGAGCATTGCGTATCCTGTAACTGTCCAACGCGTGTCTGAGCTTCTGTAGCACATAGCAGGCGTAGGACTATTGATAAACTTCTAAGCTGGGTTTCGGGTGATGAAGTCTCGAATCCCGCTGACCAGCAATCCGACTTGGTTCTTGTCATAGGCCGTGTAGTTCCCATGAGCTGCATCGTTCCTTAGACCAAGCCAGGCTGTCACATTCTTCTGATCGAGTTTCGAGTACCCTCCCGCTTTGACGATCTGTGCATTTAGGGCATCTGCTTTGGGGGGCTTCCCCCCCGAAGATGCGCTGACGCCATGCTTGAGGCCTAGTTTGCGCAAGTGAGCTTCGAGCGTACTTCCTGCAATTACCGCCCCCGCATCCTTGTAGCCAGCATCGGTAAGATGTTCGGCCATCTCCAGAAAATCAGCGAACACATCCGAGTGAATCAACTCCTCCAGGGACTTAAGGTAGCCATTACGTAGATCGAAGAGGAGAGACTGCACCACGCCCACAAGTCCGGCGAGATGGCCCCAGTCGTGGTTCTGCTCATTCAGAACACGGTTGGCCGTCTCGTAGTATACTGAGTTCTTGCCAACAGCCCGGTCTATCGCGGCAAGGCAACGGCTCTGGAGAGCCTTTACGTCCTGTTCTTTCAGGATGTCGGAGCAATCATCATGGTGCGACTTGGTCTTTGCGACGTCGTACTCCGCAACGATATCGTTGAGTTGTTTCTCAAAGAAATCGGTATCCGCCATGGACAGTCTCTCCTGCTCCAACCACTGACTGAACGGAATCCCACACAGTCAGGGCCCTGGACAACGCCTAACGGGAATCAGTTAAGCGGAGGCATTCTCATGCTTGGTTGACAAGGGCGAACCGTATGCTATACACTCCAGCGGATCGGGGAACGCCCCCGACCTGCACTCATCATCCACCATCGGGCTGCGCAAGTCAAAGGAGTGATGCACGACGCCAAAGGCCGAACATGATGTGGCACGGATGCAGCGGGAGCGCCTGATAGCATTGGCGGACCAACAATGCGACCAGAGTCGGTGACCTTCTCGGTGACCAGGGGTGACCAACTCGGTGCCGGAAGGCAGCGCACGGGTGGCCGGCTCTGCGCGGTATTGGCCGGACGGTGGACGTAAGCGCGAGCGAGGGGAGGGGGTGTAGGTCTTTGTCGCTGCGCACGATAGCGCGGTAAAACGGCCTCCCGGCGACGGTTATCACCGGGAGGTCTCAACAGCGGGCGATGAGATTCGAACCCACGACATTCACGTTGGCAACGTGACGCTCTACCACTGAGCTACGCCCGCGTATGCTTAGGTAGGGTAGGACATCACCGGCAGTTCGTCAAGGGGCTCTTGCGGGTTTTTTGCCCGAGACAGATCCGGCCCGGCCCACGGGCGGCTTGTGCTTGCTTCGGGGCGGGGGGGGCGGTAGGCTCGGGCGGCCATGATTGCCGAGCTGATTGCCCCGGGGTTCTTCGAGCAGGTCGGCTCGCTGAGCGAGCTGCTGCTGTGGCTTCTGTCGGCGGTGTCGATGGGCATGCTGGTCTTCGGCGCCGACCGGGCGGTGACGGCGGCGGCGTCTCTGGCGGCGGCGGCGGGACTGTCCAAGGTGGTCATCGGCGCGACGGTGGTCTCGCTGGGCACGACGTCGCCGGAAGCAGCGGTGTCCGTCGGGGCGGCGATGCACGGCAATCCCGGGCTGGCCCTGGGCAACGGCGTGGGGTCGATCATCTGCGACACGGCCTTGATCTTCGGGCTGTGCTGCTGCCTGCAGAGGCTGCCGAAAGACCGCTTCGTCCTGAACCGCCACGGGTGGGTTCAGTTCGGCTCCGGGGCGCTGCTGGTGGTGGTGTCGCTGGTCCTGTGGGCGTGCAGCGGTGACATGCACGCGGTGGAGATTCCCCGCGCGGTGGGGTTCGTGTTCCTGGCGCTGCTGGTGGGGTACCTGGTGATGTGCGTTCGCTGGGCCGCCGAGCGCGAGGCGGTAGTGGCCCACGGCGGCTCGCGGGTGCACGCCGAGGGCAAGGCGCCCGCTCCCACGCAGCACAAGGTGTTGTGCCTGGGGCTGCTCGTGGGGGGGCTGGCCCTTGTGGTGTGCGGCTCGGAGCTTCTGATCGGGTCGATGAAGGAGATCTGCCGACGCCACAACGTGCCGGAAGCGGTAATCGCGGTGACGTTGGTGGCCCTCGGCACGAGCCTGCCTGAACTGGTGACGGCGGTGACGGCCATCCGCAAGGGCCACGCCGACCTGCTGGTGGGCAACATCATCGGGGCCGATATCCTGAACGTCCTGTTCGTGATCGGCGCCTCGGCGGCGGCCACGCCGCTCAAGGTCGAGCCGCTGTTCTTCACATTCCTGCTGCCGACGATGATGACGGTGCTGCTTGTGCTTCGGCTGTACGGCCTGGGTGGGGGCGACCGTTTCAGGCGGTGGCACGGCGTGCCGCTGCTGGCGGTGTACGGGGTGTTCGTGGCCCTGGCGGTGTGGCTGGGTGCGACGGGCGGTCAGTGAAGGGGCTGTCGATGTGCGACTTGTCCTCCGTCGCTTCAGCGGAGGAGGATTGTCGAGTGACGATTGGCCGGCGGGCAGGTCTGACGGTCGTCCACCAAGCGGATACTTGCCGCTGGCGACGTACCGGGGGGACTATGGTATAATCCCTTCCCCGCCCGCGTGGTGTCTGCGCCGAGGCGGGGTGCTGGATAGAAAGGTGTACTCATGCGCAGCAACCTGGCGGTCTGTCTCTGTGCGGCAGTGACGTGGGTGTCGGTCGCCCCGTCGGACGCTGCAGAGGTGCGCATGGGCAAGCCGGTGGCCTGGCCGCATATCGGGCTGGTCCTGGCCGTGCCGGTGGACTTCGTGCCGCGCAACACCTTCGAGCCGTTCGACGCCGTTCGGGCGGTCCTGCGCGAGAACGACAAGCTCGTGCAGGGCGTGACGGTGTCGGTCTTCCCGGTGGACAAGAAGAAGACGCACGAGCAGTTCGCCCGGGACATGATCGGCGAGATGAAGAAGAACCTCGCGATCCGGCAGTTCAAGATTCTCAAGGAGACCAGCGACCTGCGTATCGCCGAGAGGCCGTGCATCGGCTGCAGCATGCAGTACACGTATCGCGGCGTTCGGACGACGGCGGCGCGGGTGTACTTCACGCGCGACGTGCCGTCGACGGGCGGGAGGCTGTGCTACGTGTTGACGGTGGAGGTGGGCCCGAAGCTCGGCGAGGCGGACCTGCTGCCGATCCTCGACGCCGTGATGAAGTCGTTCAAGCTGACGGCGATCCGTCGGCCCGGGGACGTGCCGGTGGGCGAGATGGGCCCGGCCGTGGAAGCGGCGAAGTTCGGCTTTGCCGTCTGCCCGCCGCGGGGCTGGTTCGTCGCGCTGCTGCCCGCGGGTCTGCGGGCGGCGCAGATCGACTACACGGCCGGGGGGATGCCCACGGCGACGCTTCAGGTGACGGTTCGCCCGACGCCTGAGGCCGGTACGAGCAAGCTCCTGGCGCAGCGTCACCTGGCCAAGGCGCTGAAGGATTTCCCGGCGGGCAAGGTGCTGTTTCAGGGCGCGGTGACGCTGTCGGGGCTGGAGGGCTGGCAGTTCGTCCTGCACCGGGAGGGCAAGGCCAAGACGCCTCCGTCGAGTTCCAGCGGGTCCGGCTCGAAGCCCCCGCCCAAGCTGGAGACGGTGACGATCGTCCAGTCGGTCCTGTGCGCCCCGGCCGAGGGCGAGCTTCCGGCCCGGACGTACGACCTGGTGCTCCTGAGCCACGGGGGCACCGCGGAGAACGCGCGGGCAACGATGAAGTCGGTCTCGGCGACGTTCAAGCTGCTCGGCCGCCCCGAGCCGACCGAGCCGAAAAGACCCACCACCCGCCCCGCCGGGGCGGAGGCGACGATACGCGAATAACCCCTGGCATGGCCGCCGAGGCCTGTGGAGAGAGGTGCAAGGATGCCGAAGGAATCCAGATCGATAGAGCCGGACACGATTATTGCGGGGGACTGCATCGAGATCCTCAGCCAGACGCTGCTGCCCCAGGTCGACCTGGTTTTCGCGGATCCGCCTTTCAACATCGGCTACAAGTACGACCAGTACAAGGACACGAAGAAGTACACCGAGTACACCCGCTGGACGGAGCGGTGGATGTCGGCGTGCGTGAACGTGCTGAAGGACACGGGCAGTTTCTGGATGGCCATCGGGGACGAGTACGCCGCCGAGGCCCGGATCATCGGGCGCCAGTTGAAGTTGAGCCTGCGGAACTGGGTGATCTGGCATTACACGTTCGGGCAGAACACGAAGCGCAAGTTCGCCCGGTCGCACACGCACCTGCTGTACTGGACGAAGGACCCGAAGGCGTTCACGTTCAACGACATGGCGGTACGCGTCCCGTCGGCCCGGCAGACGACGTACGCCGACAAGCGGGCGAACCCGAAGGGCAAGATTCCCGACGACGTGTGGAGTTTCTCGCGCGTGTGCGGCACGTTCAACGAGCGCGTGGCGTGGCACCCCTGCCAGATGCCCGAGAAGGTCCTCGAGCGGATCATCGAGGTCTCGTCGAATCCGGGCGACCTGGTGGCCGACCCGTTCAGCGGGTCGGGCACGACGTGCTGCGTGGCGGCCAGGCTCGGCCGGCGATACTTCGGGGTGGACATTTCGCCGGACTACGTGAAGTACTCGCGTCGGCGGCTGGCCGAGACGCTGGCCGGGACGCGCCCGACGACGGAGATCTCCGAGAACCCCGTGGCGCTTCGCCCGTCGCGCAAGGTCGGCGCCAAGCGCGGGCGTCGGAAGAAGACCGCGCGCGTCGAGAAGTGATGTCCGTCGCCCCGTGCGCGGCGGGGGACGACGGCGAAGCCGCAAGCGGCGGCACTCAGTACGTCACGATGAAGGCGATAATCTTCAGGTCGGCCGACCCGGCGTTCCGGATGCGGTGGGACGCCCCGCCGCCGGTGACGATCACGTCCCCGCGCGTCACGCGGTGGTCTTCACCCTCATCCAGCACCACGCCGTGGCCCTCGGTGATCAGGTAGTACTCGGTTTCGGCGTCGTGCCGGTGGTCGCCGATGCCGGCGTCGGGCGGGATGGTCATCTCGCCGATGAATCGGACGTTCGGCTGGTCGTCGCACTGGACCAAGTGGCGGATGGTGACCTCGCCCTGGCCGCCCCTCATCTCCGGGCGGACCTCGGTTCGCATATCTTCGCGTCTGACAATCATCGCTCACTCCTCGATAACGGTAACGACAACAACGACAGAAACGGCAACGGCTTTGGCCACAGATTACACAGATTTCGCAGATTTGAAACAACGGAACGACAACGGCTTCTGTTGCTGTTGGCGTGGGTGTGCATGATCCTGGCGTAGTTTCCGATCTGTCGAATACCCCCGGGGAGGGGGCCCCGGGGCGTTGGATCGTCAACCAAGGACTGCCTCGCGAAAAGTGCTTGACAAGACCACCGGACCGGCGGTAGGCTTACCGCGAGCAGTCCACGCCCGACAAGGAGCATATGTTATGGAACACGTCTTCGCAGAGGAACAGGCGAGTTTGTTGAGACGCGCGGCACTGACGGTCATGGTCATCGGGCCTGCTGGTCGGGGCGCGGGCCCGGGCCGGGACGATCTGGCTGAAAGGCAGCGTGTTCGGCCGCTACGGCTCGGGGAATACCACCAAGGGTGAGACCTCCGTTTCGGGCGTTCCGCTGGCCGACAACGACACGACCGGCTGGCAGGAGGCGGCCAACTACCACAACGCCGCCGGGTCCAGAGGGGACTCCGTGCTGGGCGCCAACGCGATCGCGGCGGCCGGGGGGCACCTGGTCGCCAGCGACTACCCCGCCGACCCGACCAAGTACTTCTACGCCTCGGGCGGGGGGGTCCAGTACATCGATTCGCTGTCCGTCCAGTCCGGTACGCTGGCGCCCGGCACGCCGGTGACCGTCCAGTTCGCCCTGCAGGTGGCGTATCTGGCCGGGGTGGACCATTCCCTGCCCGGGGAGGACAAGCCCGACAATTACTCGATGGCCAGGGGATACCTCAGCAGCCTGGTCCAGGGCATGCACGGCTCGCACTACGTGGACCCGGGCGCCAACAAGGTCATCATCGACACCGGCGGCCTGGTGTACATCACTGAAGGGCTGTTCACCGGCCCGCAGTACCTCAGCTACCTGTTCGACGCCGAGGTCGGAGAGGACCTGACGTATTCGCTGACCGTCGATGCGGACACCTTTGGCGAAGTCTCGTCCTACTCGCTGGGCGTGGGGAACATCCAGAACGCCGTCGGACAGGGGTACTGCTCGGTGGCGGTGGCGTTCGGGGCGACGGTGGTGTCTCTGGGCGGCGGCGGGGGCTCGGCGGGCGCGTCGGGCTCCGTGACGCCCGACGTCCAACTGATCTCCCGGCGCACCGGGCTGTCCTTCCCCGACGCCTCGGGGGCAAACCCCGATGCCGCCCTGGCCGCCATGCCGCACAACCCCTTCGTCCCGGAGCCGGCCTCCGCGGCCGTGGTGGCCCTCGGCCTGCTCGCCGCCGCCCTGCGCCGCCGGCGGCGGTGAGACGCTTCTCCTGCGACTCGGCCGACACAGCCCGCAAGGGGAAGACGAAGGCCGCTAGTTCCTGTTGGCTTGCGCCCAGCGCAGCGGGGCGATCCGGATACCGTCCAGGGCCGGCGTCAGGGCGGCGATGACGAGCCGCCCCTTGTGGCGGAGAACCTCCGGAGCGGCCACGGGCAGCGTGCCGAGCAACGTCGCGTCGTCATCGATTCCGAAGTCCAGGGGATCGGCCGAGCAGAACACGCTGGTCTTCGGGCGGCCCGTGTAGCGCTGGGTGGTCAGCAGGTGGAACAGCCCGCCGTGCGCGATGACGTGGGGGCATTCGTGGCTCCAGAACTTCCGTCCGGCCTTGCCGCCCCGGCGGACGAGGTGCTCGGCGCCCCACCGGACGAAATCCTTCGACATACGGCAGTAGACCCCGCCCACGCCGTTTGGGTGGGCCGTGTAGTAGCAGCGCCGGCCCGGCCAGGACGGCCACGGTCAGTTGGACGTTCATATCCCGGCCCCTGCGTTCACGCCCCGCGTGTGCGGCCTGAGTCTAATGGCGTCGAAAGCAGCCGACAAGGGCATACGCGGACCACGCGGCGCGAATCGTATACTACCTTTTGGACAAGGAGTATCGTCCCGGTTGGCCCGGCGCGAGGCGCGCCGGGCGGGACGAGCGTGTGAAAGGCAGTGGACCGATGATGAAGTACTCGAGAATCCCGGCAGCTATCGCAGTTATGGCGGTCTTGGCCTCGGCCGGAGGGTGCGTCCTGCAAAGCACCCACGACAAGGTCGTGGCCCAACTCGCCCAGACGGAAGCCGAGTTGCAGCAGAGCCAGGCCGACAACGCCCGGCTCAAGAGCGGCGTGGACGCGCTGGCCGACGGGGTGGACATGACGGCCGGCAAGGTCGACATGATGGGCGCCTCCGTAGCCAGGCTCCAGGGCGAGGGCGGCGACCTGGCGGACAAGCTGGCCGAACTCCGGGCGATGGTCACGGCGCATGTCGCCGCGCTGACAAAGCTTACCGCGGCGATGGGCCCGCTGAAGGACGAGGTCGAGGCCCTTCGCGCCAAGTCGGCGGCCCTGGCGGGCCGGCCCGACCCGACCAAGGTCGCCCCGGCCGAGCCGGCAGGGACCACCGTGTCGGTTTCGGCACAACCGTAGCCGAATCGTCCCGTCGACAGGCTCAGGGCAGGCAATCGACAATCCGTACTGCCCGGCCCTGTCTTGCTTTGGCGCCAACCGGCCGATAGAGTGCCCGCCGTGACGGCGTTCCTTCTCAAGACGATCGCCATCTCGCTGTCCGGCGTGATGGCGCCGGGCCCGGTGACGGTGGCGACGATGGTGGACGGCACGCGTCGTCGGCACGCGGGCGCGTGGGTGGCCGTGGGCCACGCCGTCATCGAGATCCCACTGATCGTCGTGATCGTCACCGGGGCGGCGGTGCTGTTCAGGTCGGACGGCTTTCGTGCGGGGATCGGCCTGGCCGGGGGGGGGTTCCTGCTGCTGTTCGGGGCCCAACTGCTGATGGGCCTGGACGATGTGGTCACCCGCGGCGCGTCCCGCACCTCGCGACGCCATCCGTTCTGGACCGGCGTGGCCCTGACCGGAGGCAACCCCTACTTCCTGCTGTGGTGGGCCACCATCGGGCTGTCCCTGACGGCCCAGGCCGCCGAGCTGGGCGCGTGGGCCTTTGCCCTGTTCGCCCTGGTGCACTGGCTGTGCGACCTGGTGTGGCTCGAGGCGCTGTCCCTGGCGAGCTTCAAGGGCTCGTCCCTCCTGGCCGGGCGGACGCAAAGAACCGTCCTGGGGCTATGCTCGGCCGTGCTGATCGGCTTCGGCTGCCTGTTCCTCTACGACGCGGGAACGCTGCTGATTCACATCGCCTCGATCCCGTAGGGCCCCCTTCCGTCCGGGCCGACTGCCTCATCTCAAGCAATAGCGGCGATCGAGCTACTTCACGAGGGCGGGTAGATCGATCCTGCGGACGGCGTCCAGCCAGGCCAACTCGGGCAGGGTCTTGACATCGACGGTGCCGATGACCATCTGCACGGCCTTGGACTCCAGGATCTTCACGAAGCCGAGGGTCTTCAGTTCCGCCAGGGCCTTGTCGTCGAGCGTGTAGAGGTAGACGGCCACCTCCATCTTGCCGCCCTTGACGACGAGGTTGCCGGCCGAGTAGTTGCCGTTCTTGTCGAGCTTGTCGGCCAGGCCGTGCAGGGCCTTGGCCAGCTTGATCTCGGCGATCTTCGTCCTCTTCCGGCCGTCGGTGAGCTTCTTGTCGGCCTTGATCTGCCGGAGCGTGTGGAGCCGGCTTTCGCGAGCGACGCGGCCGTCGGCATCTCCGTTCCTTAATGTGCCTAATCGGCTGACGCTGAGGGCCGGCCGGGCTCTCATGCTCTTCCTACTCATCATCATCTTGCCGCCCCCTCCGCCTATCCCGCCGCCGCCCCAGCCGCCCTGGCCCTTGCCGGGCCCGAACACGCCCTCGTGGCTGACGCCTTCGGGCATCTCTACGGGCACGGCGACCGTCCGCGGCTGCCCGCCGATCGTCACGACCTTTTCCTCAACCGCCACGAAGCTGGTGTATTGCGTCAGCAGCCGATAGCCCACCCCCAGGCCGACGATCCTCTCCTTGATGCCCGGGTCGGGCTTGCCAACCTGTGCGGCGGCAAGGTGCTGGTCCATCAGGTGGGCCACCTTCGCGCGGGCCCACTGGGCGGCGATCACGTCGTTGGCGGACTGTCTGGCCGGCAGCGTGACCTTCACCTTCCGCTCGAACTTGCCCGCTCCCGTCGTGCCGCGGATCGTGATCGTACCGGAGACGTCCGTCTGGCCGGGCTTGAACCGGCCCTTGAGGATCAGCGGCTTGACGCTGAACAGGTCCGGCACGTGGCGCGGGTAGACCTCCATCGCGTCCACGTGCTTGGCCAGGGGGCCCCAGTCGACCGTAATGTCGCCCAGCACGGGCGCGTCGATGCGGTCGTAGAAGCGTTCGGCCGCCTTGGGAGCGCCCTTGGGGCCGAGCACGTACTCGACATCGCCCCGTCCCGCGCGAGCCATGTTGTCCAGCAGGTACCGGTTCACGCTGCGGCCGATGCCGAAACTGAACACGTGCGCCCGGGAGACGTTCTTGCGGACGGCGTCGATGATGGCCATGTCGTTGCCCACGTAGGCATCGGTCATGAAGCAGACGATGCGTGTTCGCATCGGGTCGCGCTGGCCGCCCAGGCACGCGTTGATGGCCTTCATCATCTCCGTGCCGCCTGCCCCCCGAAGGCTCTTGAGAAACTCCAGCGCCTTGGTACGGTTCTCCGCCGTGTTCGGCATGGCCTTGTTCCACAGCCGGCTGGTGCGCCCGGCGAACGTGATCATGTTGAACGTGTCGTTCGGGCGCAGATTCCTCACGCAGCGCGACATGACGTTCTTGGCTGTGTCGATCGGGAAGCCTCTCATCGAGCCGGACGAGTCGATCACAAAGACCAGCTCCCGCGGGCGAATCTGCTGGGGCTTGACCTTCTTCGGCGGCTCGAGGATCAGCGCGAAGTATCCGCCCCGCTTGCTCGTGTGCATGAGCATCGTGTCGCCGATGTCGTCGTCGGCGGTGGCGTATTCCAGCACGAAATCCTTGTTCGGAATCACCCTCTCTTTGGTCAGCTCCACCTTGGCAAAGGTGTGTTGGGCATTTCGCCAGTTGATGCCGATCTTGTGCTGCTTGGACTCAATGGACTTGATCTGCATCCCGGCGTCGAGCGTGACGCGCACGGCGATGTCGTGCCCGGCGCGTTGGCCTTCGGGCGCCACCGGCGGCGTGATTCGTGACGCATCCGGCACCTCTGTGGTGTCCGGCGCCCGGCCGGTGCCCTTCTTGCCCGTAGGCGAGCCGGGAATGTATCGCGGGCCGACAACCATCGGGAAAACGAACTGGTACGTGCCCTCCTCGTACGTGAGGATATCCGTATAGGTGATGACAATCTCGATCCGCTTTCCGGGCTCGATGTTGGCCACCGACTGGGTGAAGATGTTCGGCCGCTCCTGGTCCAGCAGGCTGGCAACGTGTCCGGCGGCCTTGGCCTGCTCGTAGATCTGCCGCGCCTCTTCGCGCGGCTTGATCTGCCCGCGGATGATCCGTTTGCCGACCTTCATGGTCATGTCCGTGACGGCAGCATCGGCGCCCAGCGGGAACGTGTAGACCGCCTCGATCTTGTCCTTGAACGGGTTGGCGAACTTCTGCGTCACACGGACGCGCGCGACGAAACCCGAGATGTCCACCTGGACGTCGGTGTGTTCGAGGGGGCAGTCGCCAAGGGGCTTGTTTTCCGGCCCGATGGCTTGCAGCGTTCCCTGGGTGATCTTGGGCCGGACCTGCACGCCCCAGGCCGCGGAAATGCCGCTGGCCATCACGACAGCCGCCAATACGCCCGTCCACGGTAATGTTGTCTTTTGCATCGTGAGTCTCCCTATCGGCACGGGTAACGGATGGTCAGGCTTGTCGAACCTGCCCATGTCCCTTTGGACGCCAGACGCCGGGAGATGTTCCGGAGGTGTTAGCGGGACAGGGCTTCTGAACGGGTCGTTGTGGTGCGGTCTTGGGGCGCAACGGGCTCGTCATCCGAGTCTGAGCCCTTCGAGCTCCCACGGCTCAGGCCCGGCCGCTTCTCGGCAGCCCCACAGACATCACCTCCAAGTACCCGGGCGGCGGGTGACGATTCCCAGATTTGCAGAGAGAATCACTTGCACGTATGCGCCGGCTCTGGCATAATCGCCGGATCGTTCACCTCATCATTTCCTCAATTGACTCCGCTGCTGGCGTTCCCTCCTGAATGCATCGAGGGTCGCTGCAGACGACTGGCTCGGTATTCCAGCAGGCCCGTGGGGCCAGGGAGACAGGACGCATGAGACGTACCACGATACGTGCTGCCGTGGCAGCCGCCTGGCTGGTGTGCGGGCAGATTGCCCTCTGTCCGGCCGCCGACAACGACGCGGACAAGCCCGTCGATCGCCTGACGCCTGAGGAGATCAAGGCGTTCCGCCAGTACATGGCTGAGAAGGCGGCTGCTGCTGAGAAGGCCCGCCAGGCCGACCGCGCCGAACGGGCGGACATCATCAAGGGCATCGCCAGGGGCCAGGGCCCCGCCAAGGGCTACTCCGTCTGGTCGAACCTCGAGATCGAGATCTACGGGTACATCAAGCTGGACGGGTCGTACGACACGAGTCGAACCAACGCGGGCAACTTCGCCCGCTGGGTCCTGTCGGAGAACGGCGCCACCACCGCCGCCGGCACCGGGGCGGCCAGGGACGACGACCAGTTCAACATGACAGCCAACCAGACCCGCCTGGGTCTGAAGATCACCAACCCCCGCGACGGGGCGATCAAGACCCGCGGGCAGGTTGAGGTCGACTTCTTCGGCGCCGGCGCCGCCGAGAACAGGCCCCAGCCGATGATGCGCCACGCGTACATCGCCATCGAGTGGCCCGAGCAGAAGTTCAGCATCATCGCCGGGCAGACCTGGGACGTCATCAGCCCGCTGAACCCCAGCACGGTGAACTACGCCGTGCAGTGGTGGGCCGGAAACATCGGCTACCGCCGCCCGCAGATCCGACTGACCCAGGCTGTCGACCTCGACGACGCGCGGACGCTGACGGTTCAGGCCGCCGTCGTCAGGGCCATCGGGCACGGGACGTTCGGCGGGTTCGACCCGGGCGATACGGGCGAGGACGCGGGCTTTCCGGGCGTGCAGGGGCGCGTCGCGGTCACCTGCCCGCTCGTCGACGGGCGAAAGGCCACCGTCGGCCTGTCCGGCCACTTCCAGCCCGAGGAATACGACACCAACGCCAGCGGGCGGAACGACGACCTGTGCAGTTGGTCGGCCAACGTCGACGTGAAGGTGCCGGTCAACGACTGGCTGACGCTTCAGGGCGAGGGCTTTCTCGGGCAGAATCTCGATGCGTTCCTCGGCGGGATCGGGCAGGGAATCGAGGTCACCACCGTCGGGGCCCTGGTCACGCAGATCAGCGAGATCCGTTCGATGGGCGGCTGGGTGGCCGCCGCGGCCAGGCCCGAAGGGCCCTGGGCGTTCAACCTCGGCGCCAGCGGTGAGATGATCGACGAGGACGACGTGGCCGTCGCGACCACGCGAACGAGCAACAGCACGGTCTTCGTGAACACGGTCTACCAGATCACGGACAGCGCCTCGGTGGCCGCGGAAATCGCCAACTGGTACACGCAGTACAAGCGGACCGACTCCGGGCACAGCGTCCGGTTTCAGGTGGCGTTCAAGTACGACTTCTGAGCGCCGCGCCTCAGTCCAGCACGATGGTGTCCTTGTACTGGGGCACGGCCACGGTCCAGCCGGTCTTCTTGCCCAGGTAGTCGGCGAAGGCCTGCGAGCTTCCGGCCTCGCCGTGGACGGCGAAGACCGTCCGGGGCGGCTCGCGCAGGGCCGAAAGCCACTGGCACAGCTCGTTGCGGTCGGCGTGGGCTGAGAAGCCGCGAATCTTGGCCACGGTGGCCCGCACCGGGAGCATGCGCCCGAGAATGCGGACCTCCTCGGCGCCCTCGAGAATCCGCCGCCCGAGGGTTCCTTCGGCCTGGTAGCCCACGAAGAGGATGGTGGCCTCCTCACGCGTGATGTTGTTCACCAGGTGGTGCTTGACCCGCCCGCCCGTGCACATGCCCGAACCGGCGATGATGATCGCCGAGCCGCGTATGTGGTTGATCGCCTTGGATTCCCGGGCCGTCTGGGTCAGCTTGAGGTTCGGCAGCATGAAGGGGGACTGGCCGTTGAGGGTGTGCTCGGTCATCTCGCTGTCGAACAGCTCGGGGTGGTTCTTGAACACCTCGGTGACCCGAATGGCCATCGGGCTGTCCAGGAAGACCATCAACTGCGGGATCTCCTTGGCGATCTGGAGCTCGTTGATGTGGTAGAGCAGTTCCTGCGAGCGCTCCAGCGCGAAGGCCGGAATGATGATATTCCCGCCGGCCTTGACGGCGCGGTTGATGGCCTCGGCGACGCGGGCCTTGACGTCCCCGGCGCTCTTGTGCACGCGGTCGCCGTAGGTGGTCTCGACGAGCACGTAGTC